>Ga0098048_1000002_pt1 | contig 345452 bp, 405 predicted proteins | sample 13_taG_FD_75052 | JGI IMG/M metagenome (GOLD analysis project Ga0098048, IMG submission 75052) | Marine viral communities from the Subarctic Pacific Ocean - 13_ETSP_OMZ_AT15268 metaG | ecosystem: Environmental > Aquatic > Marine > Oceanic | place: Pacific Ocean | collected 2015-01-16 | reverse complement strand
TGATGATCTTGATGACGAAATCATTGATGATCTTGATGACGAAATCATTGATGACATTGATGACGAAATCATTGATGACATGGGCATCATGGCAGACTTCGATAAAGAATCAAGAGTCAAGAGCCATAAACACCATAGCCCAAAAGATGTTAAAGACTCTTATGAGGAACAAAAAAAGAACTTTGGGAAAGATTGGGAGAAATACGAGGGTGCAATGGGTCCTAAAGGCTTAGATCCAGCAAGGGTCAAAAAGAATGAGGGAGGAGGATCAAAAGGTAAACCATCTGGCATGACAGCACTTGATCGCCTCGCCCATTACGACATCATTGACGACTTGGAGTGGTGAAATGAGTAGGCACGAAGTATCCGAAAGTCTGATTGAAAACTCCTTAGAGATCCAATCTCAAATAGACAAAGCTGAAAAGTGCATTGATGACATGGACATCAAAGGTCTTTTCGATCTCGGCATGATTGACCGAAGGGTCTATCAGAACTGGATTGAAGCTGAAGAAAACGAGCAAGACCTAGTAGATACACATGGTAGTGATTTTTATAACCCTAGTTTCGACCACTACTACAGGGCGATGGAAAAAGCCGACAAGAACATCAACAGGCTTAAAAAAGAAGTTGAGGACTTGGTATCTAAATCTAGGTCTGTGTTGCGTCAAGCAAGTAGAGTTGCTAACGCATACATGAGCAAGACAGCAGGGTCTGGTGCTGAGAACGCAAGGTATCTGAACAGCATTTCTCCACAAGAGAAGTTAAAGATCCTAAAGCATATAGCAGACCACTATGGTGTTTCTGTTCGTGAGATCGAAGAAGAATTGGTAGATCAAGACGCAGAAAAGCTCTTTGAATACGCCGCTTCCAACAACGCTATGGCGATGAAGATCTATAGAGGCATGAGTCGAATGGCAAGCACCAAGACAGCGGCTAGTGGGAACTATGGCTACACCAAAGCTGTTCAAAATGATGTTGAAGTCGCTCTCCGTAAACTAGAGAAAAAGGTTAATAGCCTAGCTCGTATGGTAGAGAACAAGCATCCAGAAGCAGGGTCTTATTTCAGTACACGCTGTCAAGGTTTAAACTGTAATGCAAGTAAGGCTCTTGGTGGTGCTTGCTTACTCAATCAGAAGCCTAAGCGTATGGTAGCTGGTCCTCTAGGATTTAAACCTAGCTGTGCAAGAGCTTCTCACAAGGCGATCACTGATCTCATTCTCTATTCGGGTGAAGTAGCTCACAGTCTCCACTCAAAGAGTAGAAATCATGTGCCTTATTTAGAGACTCATGCAAAGAATAAGCGTTGTCCTCTTACAAGACTCCTACTTGAGAATTATCCTGTGGAGATCCTGTAATGAAAGCCTTGCTTATCTTTATTATAATGCTCCCATTCATCGCTTGGGGGCAAGTAGTAAACATTGAGTCTGATCGAGGTGGGGATAAGCAAGGACTACATGGCTCTAACGAAGTTGGATTATCTCTCCAAAGAGGCAATGTACAAGTATTCCAATACCAACTCGGCTTAAGAGCAGACTACATTAAAGGACTACACCACTCACTCATCATTGGGTCTATGTCTTATGGTGAAAGCGATGGAGAGCCTTTCCAAGATCAGTCTTACGCTCACCTTAGATGGACAGCTATGTGGTGGGATCATGTCGGCACAGAGGTATTCACTCAAGTACAGACAGCCGAGTTCCAACTACTAACCTTGAGACAGCTCGCAGGATGTGGGTTAAGGTTCACCATGTTCAACGACCACCTAGCTATAGGTATCGGTGGGATGTCAGACTATGAGCGTATCTCAACTCTTGAGGTAGGAAATCTTGATGCTAGAGCGACCTCCTATATTCGTGTAGGCAAGGAATGGGAGAACCGTATCAAAGGTCAACTGATTACTTACTTTCAGCCTTTGTTCACTGACCCCGAAGATTACCGCATCTTAACTACAGGATCTCTTGAGTTCAGAATCAATAAAGTATTCTCCCTCGTCAATGAGCTTAACTATGCTTATGACACCCGACCTCCAGAACAGGTTATCAACGAAGATATGCAGATCAAGATCAAGTTCAAAGTTAGATGGTGAATAAATGAAAAGATACGCAAACTACAGTCACTTAAGAAGATGTGAAATAGGTGCATGGCAAGGACTCATAAGAAACACTGAGTATAACACCCCTATTTTAGAAGCCATTGAATACCTTGAGAATGCAAAGTTTGACCCCTCATTACTTGGATCGAGGGCTTTGGTTTATTGTGTACTTTTGGCTGATTTCTTATTCCATAAGATCAATTTCCCCGAAAATAAGTCGAGGAGAGTTCGGGCGATTAAGAATAAACTTAAACTCCCTCGCTCAAGGTACAACCCTTTTTCTTGGTTCTCTGACAAGACAAGACATATTGATGATATGCTTACTCTGCTCCAACACCCTTTAAGAGAAGAAGGCGATAACGCTGTAGATGTAGGACCTTTCACATTAAAAAACCCAATCAACCTCAATGAAGATAAAGTCGAGGAGATGAAAGAGGCTTGCACTCAAGCACTCAGAAGATGCACTAACTCATTAGCCCCCAACTTTACCCAAGCACTTTATGGTGATGTTGTATTAGTTGAGAAGCTAGGTAGAGCAAGCTGGTACGCATGGTACAACTCGGTAAAAGACGAGATCACCATGAAGTACATGGATAGAGATAAAGAAGAGTTCATGAAGACATTCATACATGAGATTGGACACAGGTATTACCAGAATAATCTCTCTAGGGAAAAAAAGCAACTGTGGAAAAGATACGATAGTAAGTGCCACTTTGCACAGCGTATCAACCTATCCGACTGGATAGGTATAGACATTAATCTATATGCTAAAAAAAATCGCACTAAAACTTATGTAGGGGTGAAACCTAATGAGGGTGTTCCTACAAAGATTTCTAGGATAATACGAGGAGGTGTCTACCTCGTATTACCAGATGGTAGCGAGATTGGTGCTTATAATAAGAAATACATCAAAGACTACATCAAGGCACAAACTGGTATCTTCCCTACCAAATATGCAATCACTGATGTCGAAGAACACTTCTGTGAAGCAATTTCTTACAAAGCTATGGGTAAACTCCACCCTAAGTCATTAGAAGCGTTTAACAGCATCATTGTTGATGGTGTGTCTTATGAACCCGATGGTTCAAACTTTGAAGGGGTTTTTGTATCAAGTGAGACTGAAGAAGTTGAGCCTACCACACAGGTTGAAGAAACACTCCCAAGTAAACAACAGATGATCCAAACCTCAGAGTCATTGGCAAACAGACTTGGACTCCTGTTTAAAAAGGGTCGTAAGTACGGACTCTTCATTTACACCAACCAGGCTGTAGGTTCGACACACGCTTATATGTTCATCGACTATGCTACAGGTAATCTGTTCGCTCCAAAAACGAAGTCTAAGCCAAACCTCAATGTTAACCTCTCAAACATCACAAACGATAATTTAGATGTCTGTGTAGGGCATGAGAGGATGAGTAGCCTCAAGCCTCGTTGGAGGACAATGAACGCTATTACAGAGCCAACTCAAGAGCCTCCCCAAACAGAAGTTGTGGATCAATCTCCAGAGCCAACAATCCCGACTACACCAGAAGGCAATGTGGATGCGATTATTGAAGCATCAAGAGCTATCGCATCTGCTTTAGGGATGACAATAAAGGTACTCAAGAATGTGATCATCTTCCTCTATCAAAATGAAGAGATGAACTCTACTCACACCTACCTAGTTGTAGATAAGTCGAATGGGTATGCACACCCCCCTAAACACAAAGTTTTAGCCAGGACTAAAATATCTTTAGGTAGCGTCTTTGAACCCAACATCTTGAGTAAAGTTGGAATTGAAGAGATGGAACTTATACAGCCCTCTTGGAGAACTAAGTACAAACACCCTAAGAGGATCAGATAATGGATTTAATCACAAAAATCTCTAGCTTAGTCGCTTGCATCAGAGAACCAGAAGAACTGTTCTTGTGGTGGAATAGAGAGCCTAACACTCCCACAATCCCATCATATTGGAGCAAAAAAGGGTCTGTTGCTGTTCTTAAATCATTCGGGTCGAACGGATCTGTGATCGACTTAAAACCATACACCTCAATACTCGCTACCAATCAAACAATCCATATCAAAGGTTGGATTTCTACTCCAACAGCAGTTGTGCTTGTTGTTGATCCTAAAGACCTTCCGACTGATATGGCGAACCCATATATCATCATGGCATTACCTGGTGAGATCATGGATTACGAGTTAATAGTACACAAGATCAAGACAGGGAAGATGATCCCTTGTAAGCACCAAGTAGAAGCTAAGATTGGGTATCGGGATAAGTATAGAAGAACAGTACGCTTCGATATACCAGAAGAACTAGAGTAATAGTTTTTCTATCATATTGCTTTAGACCAAGAGACAAGGAGAATAATAATGAAAAAGAAATCTTCAAGCCAAGCATCTTGGTCTATTTTATCTCAAGGGGTTTCCTCTGCGAGAGTGGAAGCTCACATCGTTCGTACACACATGAACCAAATGGTCGAGGCCATAAAAGAAAACCCTCAACTCGCTGAGGAAATATACAAGCGTTGTGGGGATAACTTTGAAGCTCTCCCAAGACACTTGTCCAAGTTAGAGCGTTCTTTAGACAGAACTAACTATGCACTAATCTCTATGGGTAGCGATTGGTACAGACAACGACTAACACATGAGGATAGAGAGATGGTCGATATGGCATCTAAATATAACCCGACCCCTTTCCCTTCTACGAGTAAACAGAGTAGTAATAGACAAGCAAGAACAAATTTTGAAGTGGCAGAGTGGCTTGAAAACAGACTTTACGATGACTTTGGATTTAGTAGTCTCAAAGTGTTGTCCGTAAAAGAAGATCGTGAAGATAAAAACAGCCTCTATGCTCTTGTGCATTGTGAGATAAATAATAAATGGGCGACTATCTATCAAGATGATGAAGGCGACCAACAACTAGAAAAAATACTTCTTGATGAAAGACGAACAAGGTCTGATTTTGATCGTCAAACTACAGGCAGTGAACTAACTCGCAGAGCAAGTGCTAAAAGAATAGCTAAGATGAGGTTCGAGGACTTTATTCTTGATCATATTGATGGGCTGTCTAGGATTGATCCAGAGTATGATGACGGTGCTTCTGACAAGTTTGAAGCACTTTTCGGAGGTGACTTTGAGGAAGCGATTAGACTAGCTAGAAACCCTAGAGCAAAAGCCTATATCGAGTTCATGCGAGACAAGTACATCGTTTGGTCCGAAGATCTATTCTAAGTCGTACACAATAGGCTTATTAGTAATCTTGTAGTGTTCATTACAGCTCGATGGGTTAATGAGCTTAATTCCCTCTAAGTCGTATGTACCATATCCCTCATGAATATGACCGTAAATATGAACTTTGGGCTTTACTCTCGATGTAATCTCATCAAGTAAGTCTTTACAGCCCACTCGCTCCCCACACGCTAACTTATCCCCATACCCATAGGGTGGACCATGCGTTATCAACACATCGGTGTCCTCTGATATATTTCCCCACACAGCTCGTATTGGTAAACCTCTATCTACATTGAAAGCCCAACCTCCAAAAGAGGGCTGACATGGACTACCGTAAAACTTGACACCCTCGATGACCACTTCTGTGTCCTCAAGATAGTAGATGCCTTCCTCTCTCAACACATAGTTAGTTATGTCATGTGATCTGTGAGGTTGCTTCGGATGAAATCTAGGCCAGTTGATCTGATAGAAGGACTTATCGAGAGTCACTTCATGGTTTCCTGCAATCAGTATTTTATGCTTATGGGGTTGACTAGCAAACCACCTTATAAATGAGATCACTTGCTTCTGCGTTCCTGTGCCTGTCCAATCACCTGCGTGGATTAGGACATCTCCATCGGGCAAATCAAGTTTATCGTGCTGATTGTGGGTGTCTGAAATGCAAACAAGTCTCATAATCACCTCAGTTTTTTACTGAGGAGAAATATAAAGAGTCTATAAATATAGACCTTTATCAGTTAAATTTGAATAACTTTTGTAGTTCCTTTATATACCTTCTTTCAAACACTTAACAACGAAAGGTATATACCATGAGAAATCTACTTACCATTGCAGTTATTGCTCTTACCCTTGTCGCTTGCGATAAGGACAAGGAAACAACCGAAACTCCTGTAGCTTGCGATATGGCAGGCATGGAGATGGGTGGTTCTGAGGGAGGTATGGATGCAGGATCAGAAGGTGGCGATATGGCTGATGCAGACGCAGGTTCAGAGGGCGGTGCTACTGACGCTAGTTCAACAGAAGCAGGTATGGAAATGGACGCAACCGTTGAAGCTGGTTCAGACATGACCGACATGGGTGTAGAGGACATGACTGTAGACGCAGGTTCAGAGGGTGGAGTTGAGGAGACTACCGATATGGATGTTGAAGGAGGGTCTGCTGATATGGCTGGTGCAGAGGACTAATAGTTTATTTATACCCACCAATAAGTGATCTCATTAACTACAAACCAAATGGAGAACTCCCTATGAGAAGATCAGCATCAGAAACAATCAGAAATCTTGAGATGAGACTAGCTCGGCTTGAGAACCGATCAGCCTCAACCACGAAAGTCAAAAACCCTGTCTTTGTAGAAATTTCCTATGATGAAGATTTCAGCTCCGATGTTTCACTGCAAGTATTCTGCCCTAAATCAGAACTGAAAAACATCGAGGGCTTTTGTAGAATGAACATGGGAACTGCAATTACTCAGAGGGGTTCTATCGGTACAGGTTCTAACCCTATGGTTGCGACTCAAGTCATCTTTGATAAGGGTGCAGACTTAAAAAGTTGTCTTGCTGACCTCTCTAAGACATACACGCTTATTGAGTCTAAAGCCTAACGGTTATCTCCACTACCTCCGATAACACCCCTCGCCTTACGGTCTAAGAGCTTATCCATATTGTCCTCTGCAATCTGTGAGAGGCTTAGACCAAGCTCATCAGCTAGGCGAGCGGAGTACCAAAGCACATCACCGATTTCTGATGACATAGCTTGAACCCACTCTTCACGAGTCATCTTGCTGTCTCCATCACGAATCCACTTCTTCATCTTACCTGCGACCTCACCTGCTTCACTTGCAATACCAAGTGAAAGGTACTCAAGAGCTTGGTCGGGTGGGTACTTGGCAGTCTGTGCTGTTGCCTGTTGGTAGTTGTTGAATGTCTCGTCAGAGAACTCCTCCCAACCATCTAAAATGAAATCAGCATTGAAAGCGTTATGACCTGGAAGAAGCCCTGCTTCACGATCAATCTCTTCCTTTGTAGCAACGATCATTTGCTCTCGTCCGTCAACATATTCCATGCGTCTGTATTTCATGTGAAGCTCCTTATCCGATAGGGTCTAACAAAGGTGCGTCTGAGCCTTCTTCTTCGGGTACACCATCGGGCATCATGTCCTCACGCCAGCTACCATTACGCTCTACCTCTTCTGAGAAGTAAAAGACATCGGGAGTAGAGAGGAAATACTTCATCTCACCCGACTTCTCGTCCTCCTCACCACCAATGAAGCAGAGAAGATGATCGAGGAGAGCTAAACGCTGTGCCTCATTGAGATTGTTCCAACAGTCTGCACCAAGCTCAATGACGAACTCGTATGCGTGATCTCCAAGAACTGAAAGAATACCAGGTGCTTTAGATGTCTTACCGAGAATAGGGCGACCACCCTTCCTTGAACACTTCTCTTTGAAGATGACTACGATGTCATCCATGATGTCTGCGAGATGAGGGTGTGCGTTTCCGATGAGATGATTGATCTGCTCTTGGACTTCTGGTCCTGCTTTCCACTTATCGCTCATGTGCGACCTCCATTGTGGTTAAGGTTAATGTGAACACTACCCTTATACAATTTGTAGACCGTTTATGACCCACCATATCGTAAAGGAGTAGAAGATATGAAAAACATCAACGATGATATAGCACTAGATGCTAAAAGTTTTTTTAGTTCACTAGGAGGAAGATCACTTACGACTCATGTCAGAAAAGACTTACTTTCCCTTCAATTCAGTGGGCTTCACTTTAATGATATGGGAGAACTTGAAGATCTTACTTTAAAGATCGGGAGTTTTATTGATAATCTAGGTTGGGATCACGGCATCTTTATCTCTAATAGTGGATTAACCGTTGAACTTAAAACACCAAAAGAGCTTCAGCTTCCAGACATCATTGTTGGAAAGAACACCAAAGAAGAAATCATCCTACACGCTTCTGGTATCAGATCTAACCGAAGGGGGCGAGGTTGGCTTCACCACTCCGTTCTTGGTGTAGAGGTTTCTGCATTTAAAGAAAAAAGCACTGAGTATTCTGGCATGACTGAAATCAGTATCTACCCTGTTGAAAACTATGAAGAATGGGGCAGAGAAGATGGCTTTGAGACACTTGAGGAATACTTAGTAGCCATCCAAGATAGATTCATGTCTCGGCTGAGTGAGTTCGGGTCTGTCCACAATCCAACTAGAGGGTACTTTACGGTTTCTTGATCTTTGAGTCGTAGAAATCGGCTAAAGTCTCCCAAACTAAGAGCAAAAACACCTCTAAGATCAGAAACACCCGAAGAACAAAGCTAGGGTTAGCCGCTACATAGAGGCGAGAAAATAACCTCATCTGTTCTTGAGATCTATCATCTTCATCCTCATTCATCATGATAGACATACCGTTCCGATGAATAACTATGATAATGTTGTCCTCGATCAACTCATTTAAGAGGTTGACCTCAATCTCTATGGGGTCTACTTCTGGTTCTTTATCTGACATGAAAAAATCCTTGTGTGAGCAAGCGATTGCCTCCTGTTTCCTAACTGTTTGAGAAAGGGTGAAAACCAAACAGATCAAAGGAGTTCTGCCCCCAATATGTCCTGACACCCTTCTTCTTCGGACTCCCAATGGGAGATACACATATCGGGAACAGGGGATACAATCACTATCCACCAATCATAAAAAAACTATTGAGCTTTGTACTTTGTTTATCAAAACCTCAATAGAGGAGGCATAGATATGAAGTTTGACCCAAGACGAGCAAGAAGAAACCCACCCAAAAACAGAGATCCAAATCGACCTTGGGATCTCCGTACTTACAGAGTGCGTAAAAATCAGTTTCAGAATGTAGACCTAAGAGGCAAAGACATATCGAAAAAGGTCTTAGAAATCTTTGGTGAAGAAATAGTCAAGGCAGTTAAAGAGTCAGCTAAGAAAGCGGCAGGTCTGGGTACAGGTATACCTCGCACCAAAGAGTTCTTAGATTCGTTCTACTACGAAATCACTAAAGGTGGAGCAATCAAACTCAAGTCTGATTGGCAGTGGGTTAAGAAGTATCTTGAACGCAAAGAACCCTATGAAATGAATTGGCTTACTCGTAAATCCAACATGGAGAAGAAAGTCGTACCGATTAAGACCAAGACAGGCGAGGTCGTGTTTAGAAATCTCCCCCTTAAAACGGAAAACAAATGGATACATCCAGCCGTCTATAAGTTTAACTTTATTGAGCAAGGGATTGAGAAGGGTAGAATGAAAGCCATACGAAGGGCAACTTTCTTTCTTACTAAAAGTATGAGCAAAGGCGAACCATGATATATGTAGCACAGTGTCTTAAAGATATAGAGGTTAAGAGCCTCCGACTCAAACTCAAACAAGGTCAGACCTTTGATTGTACGAAAGCTCAGTACGACTCAAACTCAGAACTGAAGTTTCTAGTCAACACAGGAGTGATCGCCCTCAAGATTAAAAGCAATCGTCCTCCCTCTCGACTAGGAGTACACAGCAATAGGTTTCAAATAGTTAGGGAGTCAAAGGTAGTTAAAGAGGTTGTTGAAAAACCTGTAGTGGTTGAGAAGATTGTTGAAGTTGAAAAAGAGGTCATCATAGAGAAACAAGCAGAGCAACCTCAGCTCGATATGAACGCTCTTGCTAATGTCCTCATCCAACAGCTCGGCACTATGATTTCTCCCGAAGCTATAGCCGAAGCTGTCGCCAAACAGATGCCAGCACAACAAGTGGTGGTAAATAATAACGCTCAAACTACATCATCTATGGGTAATATGAACACAACAGCAGATGAAGGATTGACCTTTATCCCATCCAACATTATCTCTAATAAGACCATAGCCTCCTCAGAGTCTTTGGCGAATGAAACAAAATCAGAGGGTTCTGATGAACTCTCGGACGCACTCTCTGCTTTGAAAGCATTAAGAAAGGCAAATAAACAATGAGTAAAGGTGTAGGACTTGACATTGGAACTATGAACTTAGTCTCCGCTCGTATGAGTGGTGCTAAGAAAAACGAGGTCACTCTTAGAAGAATGCGTGATCTATTTATCGACCTCCCACAATCAGCAAAAAAGATGCTCAAACTCGGATCGGTTTCTTACATCGAAGCTGATGATAACCTTCTTGTACTCGGTGATGAGGCTATGGAAGTTGCCAATATGTTTGGTCGTGAAGGTCGTAGACCTCTAAAAGCAGGTCTGATTTCTGCCGATGAGATCGACTCCCTTACTGTTCTTGGACACATGGTTAAAGATGTACTCGGTGAACCAAGCCATGAGGGAGAGCATTGTTATTTCTCAATCCCTGCCGCTCCTGTAGACGCTAACATGGATGTTGTTTATCACAAGGGTGTCTTTACACGCATCGTTCAAGAATGTGGTTATACAGCTCATCCAGCTAACGAAGCTATGGCTATTGTCTTTGCCGAAACATCTAAAGAAGGATTTAGTGGTATCGGCATCTCTTTTGGTTCGGGTATGACCAACATTGCCCTCGCTATCAACACCATTGAGGGTCTTTCATTCTCAGTTGCTCGTGGGGGTGATTGGATTGATCAAGGTGCGTCTCGCTCTGTAGGTGCTACAGCCTCTAAGATGTGTTCTGTTAAAGAGAAAGGCATTAACCTTAAAGACCCTAAGAATAGAGAAGAAGAAGCGATCTCGTTCTATTATAAGGCTCTTATTGAACACGCTTTGGATAACATCGCACAACAGTTTGTGATGAAAGGTGGACACCTCACCCTTAACAAGCCCATTCCAATCGTAGTGGGTGGTGGCACAAGTCTAGCAGGTGGGTTCATGGATTTCTTTAGAGAGGTCTTTGAGACTAAGCGTAAGCGTTTCCCTATTGAGATTTCAGAGGTTCGTCATGCTTCTGATCCACTCCATGCTGTCTCTAAGGGTATGTTAATCCTCGCTCAACAAGAGTATGACGAGGATTAATTTGTAGTCTCTTTATCGGTTCTCCATAGGTAATCTCTTTAACCTTAACCAAATGGAGAACCTTATGAGAAGATCAGCTAGTGAAATGCTAAGAAACCTAGAGAACAGGGTCGCACGACTAGAGAAGCAGTCTAGTGGTTGTGGTTGCTCACATTGTACTTGCAAAAGACAAGCACAAGAGAGTAAGAGTGCCAATGCGATTGCGGCTACCATCGTCCAACAGCTCGGTGGAGGACGCAAGTTGCAGATGTTCATTGGACTCAAACAACTTATCAATGAGCCTTTGGGTGTCACCCTTGTATTCCCAAAACCAAAACACGCTGGTGCAGTGAACCGAGTACGCATTACTCTTAATGGCATGGACTTATATGACATGGAGTTCATTCGTACTCATGGTCGTAGCGTAAAGGTTGTTAAAGAGTTCAACGATGTCTATGCAGAGGACATCAAAGATCGCTTTGAAGAGGGTACAGGACTTTACATTCGCTTCTAAGTTCTTAGTTGAGGTCATCTATGGTGAAGCGTCTTGAGTCATTAAGCTCTTTGTCGTTTCCACCATCAAAGACATCATAGAGCAGAGCGTCAAAGACCATCCCTTCCTTGTAGAGATCGGGGTCAACCCAATCTAACTCGAACTTTTCACAGGTCGGCATATCGGGGGTAAAATCATCTTTACTCCCATAGAACACATTGACGAGGATCAGTTGACCCTTACGAGGTCGCATAGTGCGAACGATGACATCATCAAGTTGTTTTTTCAGATTCATACTTTCTCCTTAGTTAAGGTTAATCTCAGTAAGTAAATAACTAAGGGGTGACATGGTATGATGGCAACACACGAATAAAAGGAGACTTAACATGAGTGATGAGGTTAAAATAAAAGACATGGTAGATGCGATTCTCAACCCTACCCCTAAAGAATGGGAGAGAAAGCCCCTAGTAGAACAAGAGAACCTTGTTTGGGGTGAGTTTAACTTCAAGAACAAAGTTAAAGATTTCTCATTAAAGCAAGAGGTACTTCCAGAAGGATCTGCGATTGTGGAGGAGACAATCACAGAGGTGGCTCTGGTTGACCTTAAAGGTAAGACATTCAAGTTTCCTGGAAACTTCAAGATGGAACGAGTTGGAGACAAGGTTAAGTTTATCGCTATTAAGTAATAATCTATTTATGATCTAGCCTCTCTTAGCAACAATAGAGAGGCTAGACATCATGCGTAGATCATCAGCATATCTTAATCAAATTACAAACGGACTCGACTCAAAAGTTAAGTCGAACGCTTCTTCAATCAAAGCTGTCGTAAATGGCTTTGAAGAAAAGGTACTTAAAGAGCCTATCGAGTTTGAGGTAGGTGATTATGTAGTTACTGTTGAAGCTAAAGGTGATAGATCAGACCCCGATCTCCACCTTACTTGCACTTGCAACTATTGGCAGTATCAAGGGCCAGAGTATCACGCAGTCCAAAACGACTACTTGTTCGGTAAAGTGAGAGGTACAGCAGAACAACCCACTAAGAAAGACCCTAATGGTACGCACAAGATATGCAAACACGCCTATGCGGTCTTAAGAGATTTCTTTGGAGCTTAACTATTATGCCTTTTTACACCTACCTTTGCAGAAACAAAGACTGCAAAAAATTCGATGAGGAATACAGTTGTCGATTATCTATGGATAACCATGACATCCCACAACCTTGTCCAGAGTGTGGTGATGAACACAAAAAAGTTTTTAGACCCACTACTAATTTCATACTCAAAGGAGATGGATGGGCAGGTAAGAACCATCGCATCAAGAATCAGATGCGTGAAAAAAACAAGAGGCTAGACGCTCGGACAAACGAGATGAAGCGTGATGCTCCCAATGTAGCCCTTGCTCCCAATGTAGATGGTGAACGAGTTGACTCTTGGGCTGACGCTCAAAAACTTGCTAAGTCTAAAGGTAAGAACACCGAGTCATATGAACCCCATATAACTAAAGAGAAAGAGAGTAAGAAATGAGTAGAGGTCGCTTAATCCCAAGCCTTATCTATAGATCAAAAGGTCTTATAGATATGGTAGTACACAACGCAAATCTTAGAGGTATGGATCAAATTACTGTGTTTGGTGCTTCTAACCTCAATGACGCACACAACAACCCTGTTGAGATGTTTTCTGTACCTTATGATAAGACTTTTAGAAGCAAGTTCATCACACAGGCAAAACTAGGTGTTGAAGAGTCGCAGAGAGATCAAACTCGGTTTTTATTCAACCCCAATGAGTATTCAACTACATTCAAACCAAACACACCTCGTGTGCCAACGGATGATCAAATGCTCTATCTGAGAGTCAGAGGTCGAGTTCGTGCTACACAAGAAACCACAGACTTTGGGCCAGTAGTGGGTGTAGTTCCTTACGATTTCTTCTCACTAACAGCACCGATCTTCACGACTATCGGGAACGCTCCGAATTTAGATACAGGTAATGGCATTCCAGATGTTCTTAGCACAGGATCAATAAACTTTCACCTCCCTAGCTTCAGTCAGACCCTCAACATCCAAAACCTAGATAACCCTCAAGGTGGATCTAACCTTTTTATCTCATTTAATCCAGGTATGTCGCCCTCGATCTTGAGGCCAGGAGAGTCATTGACTTTAACATCGGGTGCTGTAGGAGAATTCTTCTTAGCAGGTCAAACAGGTACACCTTTGTTCACTATTCGGTGTTCTGTCGTCAATAGAGGTTAAATAGTAGTCCGACTCTTTAATAGTCTATTTATATTTCACCCATATATAGGTGAACCCTAACTATTAAGGAGAAAGACAATGCCTTTCATTCTCGCACGAAGATCAGAGATCCAAAACGGATCTATTCAGATCACTGACCTTTTCCCTAATGCCACGCAGTCAAATCCTGGTATTGACCCTCGCCCACAAGGGCCTTTCTATGTTCGTGTTTCAAACATTGGAGCAACAGGTAGAACTCGTCCTTTCATCAAGACTAACACAGATGGATCTCTTGAGTTCCTTACTCGGTGTAATGGTCTTGTTGCTTACCTCATCGCAAATGTTGAAGCTGATCCAGGTGGTGATGCAGACGCACTTACTGTACCCGAAGCTGAAGAAATCGCTCAAGGTCTACTTGCTAGAGTTCGTGCAGGTCAGATCCTAAGACTCGCAGAAATCAATGGTGTTTGTAATGCTGTGAGTGGTGGTTCGGGTCTTGACCAAGGTAACTCAACCGGATCTGTAGCAGAGGTTCTTGCTATTCTCGCAGGTGAAGATTACATCGTTAATGCAGGTGTTCCAATCCAAGATAACGGTGATAACTTTGCTCCTGTTATCGCTCCTGGTACTCTTGGGACAACCATGAGGACTCTCGTTCCACAAGATAGCTCTTGGAAGATTTCTTTCTCTGAGGGTGTACTCGGTGGTCTTACTGGTGATCAAGATGTAAACCGAGCATTTGCAGGTGTTAAGTCTGCTACCCCACTACTCACCGTCTACAATGATGACGGTACAATCTACGCAGGATAATAGGAGATAAACCATGCCATTTATTATTGCTAATAATGTTCTCAATTCTACCGAAGGTCGTGTTGCTGTTCAGATCACTGATCTATTCCCACACAAGACCCAATCAAGTGCTGTTTACACTCCTAACTTTCAAGGACCTCAGTATCTTTATGCTCATGGTCGTGATGTGAGCGAGCTACCTGCAACAGCTCTTAATCTTGGTAATCTTGAACTAGATGATGATTACGCAGGTCTTGCGACTTATCTCCTAGCTACAATCGAAACAGCGGCTGGTGGAGCTATGCTACCTGCTACGGCTAATGGTATTGCTAATGTTATCCTTGGTCGAACTCTTAGTGGTGAAAGTCTCACTTCTGATGACATTGATACAATCATTGATGCGAATGAAGCAGGTGCAAGTCTTACAGGAGGAGACTCTTTTGGAACTGTACTAGAAATCTTGCAAATCGCATCGGGATATAAGGTGTTCTCACTCGCTCAAGGTACGATCATCCAACTTGGTGTAGACTTTGATAATGCCGCTTTAGAGGTAGCTGTTCCTGCTGGGTTCTCCGACCCATCAGACATCGGTAAACTCGTCACTACCTTCTCTGACTCTTTCTACATCTCAGCTCGTAAAGGTCAGTTGAAGAAGGCTCAGACTGCTAACACTGTTGTTTGCTATGCAGACGATGGCTCACTCATTCAATAAGGAGATTAACTCATGGCTAGTCCAGTAATTTGTATTCGTGATGCTTCTATTAAAAATAGTCAGCTTCTTGTAAAAGATATGTGGCCTAACAGATCACAGGCAAACCCTGTAGTTGACCCTACACCACAAGGTCCTCGCTACCTTCGTGTTGTAGAGACACCTACCCTGCCTGTACTTAACGGTACTGTAGTTTCTCGCACCGTAAGTGGTCTTGCTTCTTACTTACTTGTTACCCTTGATCTTCAAGCTGGTGATGACCATATCTCTCCTGCACAGGCTGTTGAGGTATCTCTTGACCTTATCACTGAGATGAGAGCAGGCAACGATCTAACCCAAGCTCTAATCAACGGTGTGATCCAAGCGGCTGATAACCCTAACTTAAATGCTACAGGTATTGGTCTTGGTAACTCATCTACTACAGTAAATAACATCCTCCAAATCCTTAGTGGGGCTACCTTTACTGTGGAAGCAGGTTATGACCTTGAAGATGAGAACGGAAACAAAGTGTTCCTCGATGAAGCAGGACAGCTCGCTAAACTAGGTTCTTTCTTCAACCCAATCGTTGAAGAGGACTCTAGCTTTTGGATTTCTCTTGCACAGGGAGATCTTAGTGGAATGAAATCGGCAGACTTTGTGGTAGTATATGACGGTGCAGGTACTGCACAGTAATCATAAACTCTATAGGAGAGATATAGGTGAAAATCGCCCTTTCAGACAAAAAAGTTCTTGGTGCTTTCTTAAAGCGTTCCTCTTTCGAGGGGAGAGTTCTAACCACAGATGGTGATGAGCTAAGAGGCACATGGGGTGAGCGACCCCTTATCGCTAAATGGGATAAGAAGGATAAGCTCGTTCAAATCCAATCTAGTGATAAGGGTGTCCGTAAAGCACAAACAGCTTTATCCTCTCTTTTAGAGTAGTCTTTGGTATCATAGGGTTGCATAATCCTTAATGGCAAAGGCTACCCTATGAGCAATGAAATAAAACCAGAGCCTCTATATAAAACCTCTGATCTATACTTTGCGGCGTACTTAAAGACCACAGGTATGGAGCTATTAAAAACAGAGCTTGAGGGTCGCAAAGTAATCTTTGTCTTTGAAAAGCACCACTCCTTTAAAGACCTCAAAAGAGAATACTTTAATCGTACCTCAAGAGTACCTGCACTTACCTTTGTTGATGAGATCAGATCCATGAAGTCTTTAACTTACATGGCTAAAGAAGATTTTTAATAAATTATTTATAGCTAATCTTATTGTGTTCATATTCACAAAGGAGATCGCTATGAAAAGATTAGCATCAGAAGTTATTCGTGAGCTTGAAGCTCGTGTTGCTCGCCTCGAAAACCAGTCATCATCAAATCGTTATGCAGATCCGTTCTTAGCTGAACTCCAAGCTGACATTGACGCAGGGATGGTAATGGCTGATGAACTTGAAGCGGCTCGTCAATATGACCCTCTCGACCCCAAGAAGAATTACGACTATTCACAAGAGTGGGCTTTTGGAAATACAAACTGCTATAATGAAGATGGTGGTGGACAAGATAATCCAGGTGGTGGTACTTGCTATAGACTCCACCACGAATACGGTGAAATGGTCGAGAAACTAGGACCTAAATGGTGGAAGAACAAAGCTAAAAAGAAAGAGTATAACGAACTCTATGATGAGTTTGTGAGCAATAAGAAGCACAAAGATCGCACCACCTGTCCAGACGGTAATGGTGGTTCTTTCAACTGTGAGGAAGCTCGCAAAAATAAAAAATAGTCATCTAGCGATGGAGGGTGTAGATTTCCACATCTATCTCCCCATTTCCATGAGAAGCCTTACGAACAGAATAGCGTGTAAGTCGGACACCAATCCACTCATATAAGACTTCCTCTGTTGGGATCTCCATTTGATAACCTCGCTCAAAGTTGAAGGTACTAACCTTTACTAAGCGATGGTTCTTGTCATAGGTACATTTATAAACTTGAGCTACAGGCACAATGTGCTTGATCTCGGTCTTGGTATACTTGACCTCTCTTACTGGCCACACACAACCTTTTGACAAAGGTATGTTCCAAAAAATCGCTCTAACTCTAGGTTTAGGATTACTAAAACTCGTATGTAAATACATCATTGTCATGAGAGCAATCATCATTACAGCAAAGATAGCATTTTGATTCTTCATTGAACGACCTTATAAAAATAGTGAGAAGGTGATCTACAACCCTCATCATAAGCGATCTGTGGCGATCCCTCATGGTCATAAGACACCATAGGCATGAACCATACAAAGTGGGTTAAAGCAACATCAACATAACCACTCCCTTGTTTAGCGAGCTTAAAGAAAGCCATCTTCATTGATGCCTGTGTTTCCCAAGACTCTATGTCCGTTGCAGAGGACTCCGATGTCTGAATGAGATCATAGCTCGCCACTTTCGAGATGTTAGTTAACCGATAAAGCCTACCTTTAGGGATGAGCGTATTCGGTAAAAATGTAAACCCTTCAAAGTTCACATCATAAAGCCAATAAGTATTCATCGTTGAGCAAAACTCGGCTGAGGATGCCTCTCTCAAGTCAGAAATCATCGCTCGGTAAAGCCTTTTGTACTCCTCCGTCCTTGAGAAAACTTTTCTTTTCAAAGGTGTGTTGTAGACCCTTCGTATATCGGGTCGATAATCAAAGAGGTCTTTGGAAACAAGACCTTGAAGAATAAGGGAGAGACAAAGACCATCTCCAAACCTACAAAAAGGTGCGTATTTATAGTACGAGGTCTGACAAGGTGAAATGACCTTTAACACTTCGGCATCTTCGACACACTCAAGTGCATAGGCCGAAAGGCTCGTTAAAAGGAAGATAAAAGAAAACAAGTAGTGAACCATAAGTAGCTCCGTAAAAGATTGAACTGCATACATTATATGACTTCTACAGCCCTCACTCTACCCCCCAATAGTTTTTTTAATAACTTATTTATACTTAGAAGATAAGCGTAACCCCTTATCTATTAGCTAGTCCCACCAAACAAAACAAAACTTAGGAGTATGAAATGGCTCGGCAAGACTATGTAAACATCGCAAGAAGCGACCTTGAGGGTTGGCTCTCATCTAACTTTGGGTCATGGAATCAAGTTGCAGGCAAAGCAGGTGTATACCTTATCCACCTGTCAGATCGTGTAGCTGTGAAGCTCTCATCGACCCAAAAAAATACTGGAGGATCAGTATCTAAAGGTAATGCTTCAATGAACCTTAGTCTTGTGTCTCGTGTAGATGGTACTTTATTGAACCGTAAAGCTCGTGATCGCAAATACTTCCAACGCACTAAGAACTGGAAAGTGACTTGGAAAAAAGGTGTCGATCATTGGATCTCAATCTATGAGGAGAAAGACGAGTTTTACGAGAAAATAGCAGATCGTAAAGGGTATAAAGACAAATGGATCGGAATGATCGACTCTCTCCCGAATGGTGGTTCTGATAGGGAGATCATCAAAAGCCGAGATACCCTTGAAAGTGGTAGCGTTCTATGGGCTAACCAAGAGCGTTATATCCTTGAAGCTGTCAAGGCTAATCGTACTCGATCTACCTCCACACGCTACGCTGTTCTCGATGTAGAGAGATTGCGTGATCTCTATCGCAAGGCTCGGTCTGAGGGCAATCGTGAGGACATGGAAAAAATCAAAGAACTAGGTTTAAAAGCTCGTGATGGTATCGCTCCATCTCGACAAGAGCAACGCACCTATAACGCACTGCGTTTGCAATACCGAATATAAAGTCTAATCTAAATCTTCATCTATTGTGGCAAAGCTATCCCAAAAATGATCTTTGTCTACAGTTCCTAAGATTTCTTGGTCAAGAGTCCTCAAAACCCATTGGTCAACAAAAACTGACCATTCCCCTGTAGAGTCAATGACTGTAATGCTGTTGTCATTAACTTCAGCTTCAAGACCGATAAAGGTGATTACCTCATCTGCGTTATCACCTATGTATTGAACAGCCTCAAACTCTTCAACTTGTCTCTTGATCTCCATCTTCTTCCTCCTTCGTTTTATGCGAAAAGCTCATTTTAATACCAGCCGACCTCTTTGATTGCATATAAGGGGCAAACTGATCGAGTAAGAGATTATAAAGAGACTCAGCTATCCAATTAGGGTTCTCTTTGTCCTCATAGACAAAGACCCTTACTTGACCTTCTTCATGTTCAGAACCAGATACAACAAGCCATCCGTTAGCTACTCGCTTTATTAAGATGTCTCCATAACCGTAATCTGGATCCATTGTAGTTCCTTTATAATCTATTCTGTGTAAACAGTAGATACTACAATAAAGGAAATGTCATGCAAAAAATTATTGCCTTTTCAATTTTAAATCTCGCCCTCGCATCCTGTGGTATAAACCCACAGAAGTTGCCATGTGACTCTTTGGACTGTAAGACAGTTAAAGCCTACTCAACACCACTATGTAAATTTGAAATCAAACCTTCAAATGACCCATTAGAAATCTTACTCTCTGACGATCCCTGGAGATTATACGAAGACAAAGTGGTGATCCCCTACCTCCCCATTCCCAAAGACGAAGAGCTACCAACCTTCAATCTCGTATGTATTTAATAGTTTATTTATAGCTTCTCATAAGTGATCTCATTAACCTCAAACCTAATGGAGAATAAACCATGAGAAGATCAGCATCAGAAGTAATCAGAAATCTTGAGATGAGACTAGCTCGGCTTGAGAAGCAAGCATCTGGATATAAAGTTGTAACAAGAGGAGAGCATTCTCCAGGAGGCTACTTTCCTGTTGATGATCGCAAGAACAAGTTGAAAGCAACTTCTTTATTTGATCGCCTTTTAGGTCGCACCTTTAATAAGCAGATCGAAAGAGCACTTAAAAGCGAAGGAGCAAGAGGCATCAAGGTGAGTTTTGAGCCATCATCAAGAATTGTTGGCGAGTTCATTAACCCTTATGGCAAAGCAAACCCCGATGAGCCTGCTTCATGGCCTCTAAAGGCTGAGGGAGAGGGAAAAGTATCTTTCACGCTAGAAGGAAGCCCCTATGAGTTTCCTTTTATTCTTGTTAAAGATAGAATTTATCTTGGCTACAAAGACGAACTTAATGGGATTGCTGGTACTGTTGTAACTACAGAGGACGGAAAAGTTTCAAAAGTAGTAATGGGTAGGAACTTTAGATCTGCTATTGAATGGGCGAATGAAAAGTTTTATGGAAAGAAGTTCGCAAGTCGTAACAAATATGCTCGGTCTATCCCTAAACCTCCTCAGAACCGAAGCCTTGTGGACATCAAAAGAGCGACCCACATTTCGGACAAAGCCCTAGATAAAGAGTACGGATATGGTTTGAGTACACCTGGAAGCTTTGGGAGAAAAGCAAACAAGTATTCAAGTCTCTATGCTCTTGATGCAATTATGGACAATCTCGAAACTGTATTGTCAAACCCGAAAGACAAGAAAGTCGTAGAAATCGTGGCTGATGCTGTTCACGATGGTTGGAGTTATGCGGCATACAATGTTGATGACCCTCGTTATCAAACACAGCCCGAAAAAAAGGCAAATCGTATCGCACTTGCAGACGCATCTTATCGCTCTTTATCTGAGGGTGAGAAAGAAAAGGATCGTGTAATCGCTCGTGCCTTGATCAATGCAGTCTACAGAGCAGAGAGAAGGTAATCATTATGAGAAAGTCCTCTTATCGCCTTGCTTCTAGGAGATAATGGACTCCTCCTCAGCATGATGTTCATCATGTCGTAAGGGTAAGGTAGCGTCATGTACCTTATCGCCCCACTCCGTAAGACCTACGAGATGTAGGATTTCCATTAAGGGGTGAGCGATAAGGTTGTGGATTGTGTAGTTAAAGCGACCTAGCTTTGATACGAATGTTCTCATAGTGTTCCTTTCTTATGTATACCTAGCCTTATATGATTATAGAAAAATATAAATAATGGGCAGTCTGGGGATTGAACCCAGGATCTTCCGTTTATGAGACGGATGCCTTGACCAACTTGGCTAACTGCCCTTATATGCCTAGAGTGGGGATCGAACCCACACGACCGAAGTCGGGAGATTTTAAGTCTCCTGTGTCTACCAATTCCACCATCTAGGCGTGTGGTAATGATACCACACAAAGTATCACCACCAAGATGTATAGTGGGTCGTCTGGAACTCGAACTCAGATGATTTGTAGTTTATTTATACCCTATCAATAAGTGATCTCTTTAACCTTAACCAATGGAGAACCATTATGAGAAGATCAGCAAGTGAAATCATTCGTAACCTTGAGCGTAGGATCGCTCGGCTTGAAAGATCAACCATGAAGAAGGCAAGTTCGATGCCCTTTGAAGCCGAAACCCTGCTCCTTGATGAGATTTATGAAGAGATGGATCTTGGATTTGATGAATCTGACATTAGAGTTATCGACTCTAAGTCTGTTACCGGAAGCAGTATTTTCCTTGTGGAAGTTGGCAACTTACTCCCAGGTATCTTCGCAGTTGTCAAATGCGAAATGGACGAGCCTAATAGCTTCAGTTGTGATGTGCTTGAAATCGCTAACTCCCAAAGAAGTGCCATTAACACATTCAGAACTGCAAGATAAGATCTTATCTCTGCATCCAGTTTTTAGGGGTTCGCTGTAGACCAAAGTCGTAGTCGTCTACGCTCTTATAGACAATCTCAGCATACTCCCGATCTTGGTCAGATAAAGACTCATCCTTTAAGAGCTTCTTGAGATGTGTGAGCATACCCTTTCTCACATAGCCGGTGTCGGCAAGTGTACAGACTGTCCATTCAAGAATAGACCCTGCCTTATCCCCTTGATACTGATGGATCAAATCGAAAAAGAATAGTCCAACAGTCTCGTACTGAGTATTGCAAAAGAGATGCTTCTGAAGCTCTTTGCGTTCTAGGCTCATTATTGTCTCCAATCATATAAGAGCATTTACAGAGTGGGTCGTCTGGAACTCGAACTCAGAACCAATAGATTAAAGTCTACTGCTCTACCGATTGAGCTAACTGCCCTCATGCCTCTCTTATATGATTTGTAGTTTCTTTATCACTCACCAATAAGTGATCTCTTTAACCTTAACCAATGGAGAACCATTATGAGAAGATCTGCTAGTGAAATCATTCGTAACCTTGAGATGAGAATTGCAAGACTTGAAAGTGCAACGAGAAAAACGGCTAGTCAGATGCCTTCCTTTGCCGAGGGTCAGCTTCTTGACGAAATCTATGAAGAAATGGATATGGCCTACGAAGCGAAGGAGATCGTAGATCTCGATGCTAAGATGAGTGGGAGCAACAGCGTTTTCCTCGTGTCCGTAGGAGAAGTATTTGCAGTCGTAAAATGCTCTCTTAGAGCAGATGATTGTCGTGTTGAGGAGATCACAACAAACAGAAGAGAGGCCCATTCAGCCTTTCGATCTTGCTAGATCCTAGAGTAAGGTGTTTCTTACCTTGCACAACATTTTAAGTTTTTCCATAGCCCTTTATCATAAGCGAATGATAAACACTTATCTCAAAAAGAGATAGGCTTGTTAGGAAATGTTGTAGATCAACCAAACGCTTCAACGAATCTCTTTCCGATAACGCATCTGATGATCTCTAGGCATCCTAATCATACCAAAGTTGACTTCCTCAATAGCATCTTGAGCATACTGAGCGAACTCTTTGTCCTCCTCAGTACCCGAAGTTAAGAGAATCTTAACAGTGATCTTCATCTCTTTAGTATAAAGCTGATCTTGTTCAAAGACTTCCTCTGCCCAAGCCATGACCCGACCCACCTTTTCTGCTTCAAGACTCAAATGTTGAGACAGATAGTTGTAAAATCGACCCATAGCCAAACACTCTTTATCACAACCCCAAGCAGTAGTTCTTTTCATTTTGTAGTCTCCCAATCGTAAAGTTATATGATAACATCATCATCGTCTAAAAAATCGTCTTCTGTTTCGGTTGGATCTACATGACACCAGTTGCTCCCAACCTTCAAATGGTTCACTCATCTGCTTAGTCCTTTCAGTCCTGTCTTATGCCAATGTTTAGGTGTTCGTGAGAGTCCAAAATCACAACCACCAATCGCTTTTCTTACGATCTCTGCATACTCCCTATCTATATCGGACAAAGTGTCGTTAGAGAGTATTTTATCAAGTGTTTGAAGCGATCCTTTGTTTACATAGCCATCGTCTGCAAGATGAGACACTGCCCATTCACATATAGCTCCTGCTTTCTCCGCTTCATACTTGTAGCATAGATGAATAAAGAAAGACCCTACGGTTTCAAACTGAGAGGATGCGAAGTAATTATTCCTCAGACTTTTTTCGACTCGATCAATCGTACTCATTTTGCAGTCTTCCATTCGCTTGATGTAAACCAACTCTCAGCAATCCTAACTTTCTTTTGCTTAAGAGCTACCTCTTTACGAGCTTGTCGGGCAATCTCTCTAGTGAAATAGTATCTACCCTTAGAAGTCTTCACTACCTCATTGTCTTTGTTTAAGATTGTGTAGATGCGAACATATTTAGTATCTTCGATCTTATCTTCTTTAGGTTCTTCGATCTTATCTTCAACACCAAGACCATTAATCGTTGTGTCTTTGGCTAACTGATACATTCTCCACTTACCACTATGGAGTCCAAGTTCTTCTTGTATGCCTTTTACGATAGCTCCTCTCGTAGATCCCTTTGTCTTACGAGCATTACCTTTAGGGTCATGTTGAATGATTTTTTCCTCCACAACCACACCCATGATGTAGAGGTTTCCAGTCTCTTTATGTACCAAGACTCCACGAACTCCACTTGGGTGTGGATTGTATGTCTTTAAATGAGTGCTATAATCGTTCTCACCTTGGCTTGATTGTTCCAAACCCTCAAGAAGACTGCGACTCCTCCAAGCAAACCCAAAATCAAGGGTGCTGAAGTCGAGACCCGTTTTTTCTTTCACACTCTCATAATGATCAATGTAAGAACTTGATTTCATCTTGTTTAGATCAAGACCAGCGATAGTTTTATAGTCATTCCCTACCATCATAGTAACTCTGACTATATGTCTCCCTCTGACAGTACCACCGTCTTTTTTGAGGTCGGCTTTACCTTTTTTTACTGTGGTGAAAGTGATCTCTTTTGTCACATTTTTTTTGATACTTAGTTTCTTCATAGTGCGTTCCTTACAAGTCTAAACATAGGGTGATGGGCATAAGTGTTTCTAAAGTCGATACGACAAGTTGTTGCCGACCAGTCATTTTCGTAAGGTTCATGTGAACCTCCTTTAGCCACCAAATAGTTAGTGCGTATCTCTGAAATAGGGTCTACAAGATAACCCTCTCCATCTAGCTCACCCATAGGGCATTCTTTGTTGCTAGAGTATCTACCTTTGAGCGTACCAAATGAGTTATGGACAAGTTCATTTCCGTTGCCACTCATGTCATACATACCCCAAGCGTTAGGCTTTAGTTTCCCTACTTGGTTATAGTTGTACCATTTAAGACCATGACCACCTCTCCAATGGGCAACTGAATTTATATTGTCTGAACCCGAATAGACGAAATCTTCATTAGCTTTGGCGACATAATACCACTCAGCTTCTGTGGGCAATCTGAAGCCATTCTTAGTGATGTCTACTTCGTTATTGAAATAACAAGGTTCTAAACCGATTGCTTCGGAGAGTTCATTACAAAGATGCTCATACCTAGCGGTACTTTCAAAGCTCCAATCTCTTGATGGTTTTCTCGTTGCAGACTTCCGAACATAATGTGAGATGAGATTCCCACTTACCATGTGAGTGCCAATCCAAAAGGGGCGAGTGATCTTAACCTTGATTGAACCCTCTTTAGGCATAGTATCAAGATACTTATGAGGATTGTCTCGTTCGCAGTTAGATTGATTCGGTGACCTTACGGCTTCAAACTCACCCGATGGAATGAGTTTCATGTGATACGCATAGTCTCTTTTAGCGTTCTTATCATAGCTAGCGTGATAATAACTGAAATCGGTATTTTTTGTACGCACATCCAAAAGATGAGTCGTAAAAGGTTCTGCTCCTTTTGGGAAAGTATCGGGATAGATAGTTCCGACAATTTTAGCGTTCGTGTCTTTTAAGAACTGATCAAAGTTCTTCCCCTCGGACTCGCTGATTTCTCTAATCTTGTAGTCGGGTAGTTCGACACGAACGGTCGTTCCATGTATCTCTTGTTCAAAAGAGTATTTCTTGATCTCCTGCACTGCATCTCCAATCATATAAGCATTTAACAGATGGGTCGTCTGGGACTCGAACCCAGAACCTGCGGATTAAAAGTCCGTTGCTCTACCAATTGAGCTAACAACCCTCATGTAATACTTATATGATTGGAGTGATCTTCTACCCCTCTTTAGAGACTCTTTTCAACTCTTTTTTTAGTGAAAAAGATTTTATCGACACACTTTTCATTCTTCTTTGAAGCCGAGCAGGTCGCCCCTACCCATCGGTCTTTTTTGCATCTCTCGCAGTATATACTCTTGTTGTCGTACATAGGATAATCCTTAAAGCAATCAGTTTAGATCACATTATATGATTACTCTGTGTACTTGTCTCCATACTTTGCAATCTCTAACCCTACTCTTGTTGTAAAGTCATGAGCGTCTAGGTAGACAGAGATCAACTCTTCAATTTTAGCTTTGTCTGTTGGGTCTGACACCTTGTTCGCAAGGTGCTTCAGAGAAGCTATCTTGTTTATCTTACTCTTAGACCTGTCTTTAGCCCACTTAGATTGATAACCCACTACATCTCCTTATACTCAAAGCTCCCATCAGAGTAGTTGAACCTCTGATAGTTTACACGATCTACTGAGAAAGAAAGGGGGTTGTTCAAAAAGCTCTGTAGTGAGTAAGGATTATTGTCTCCATAGAGGGAGAGGATTTTGTTTTTAAGTAAAGACTGATCGACCTCGATGTACGACTTCTTTCCGTCTTTCTTGGTGAACTTAACTTTTTTCATGACATGACTCGCAACGATGGGTGCTTAACACCTAATGATCCATACGAGATTTGAACTCGTGTTCCTGGCGTGAAAGGCCAGTGTCCTAGACCCCTAGACGAATGGACCTTGAATAGAAGGTAGTTGGTGAGTCTTTTATCTGATCTGAACACCCCTATGCAAGTCTTTTTTTAGTCGGAAAGGGTGAAGTATCGGGGATCGGGATCATCCACAAGGAACGATACTATATCCTTGTCTGAACCCTTAACGAGAACCTTGTTAGGATTATCCTCATCAAGAGTGCAGTCAAACTCAAAGTAGCCCCGAAGGGTGTCTAAGAGCTTGTACTCTTTGAGGAGATGGTGAACCATCTCATTGAACTGCTGATCAAGACTCTCGTGAGGCCACACGAGAGTTCCATCGAGGAAGTTTCTCCCACAGCCCATCATGGCGAACTGCCGAGCAAGGTAGGGGAGGTCGGGCTTCTCAAGGTGAGACTTGATCTCACTCTCGAAGCTCCGAACATAGTTGAAGTGATTGTAGTTTAAGTCGTATGGCATATCTGTTCTCCATTGGGGAGTAGGGGTTGATGTTTAAGGATACAATAAGGGGTTACACTCGGAAGTCGTCCATCTCAACAATGAGGCGAGCTTCAAACCGACCCTCAAACATATCGTGGCAGTTGAGGATGTTGAGGATAGTTTCGATCTTAGGGATCGGACGGACACCGTTTGCGAGGACGGTGGTATGTTCATCTCGGTATGACTTGATGCGAGCGATACGAGATGCGTTAGTATCAGCGGCCTTGCCTACAGGCTTAGACCAAACGATTGGGCTGATGTGATCTGACATAGTTGGTTCTCCTTTCAAGAGTTAATAAATAAGGGGTTACACCTTCTTCAAGTAGAGGTGGACATCAAACGCAGGTGCGAACACAACTGCAAAGATGACCGACATGATAAAAAAGCTCATATTTGACTCCTAGTGGTTGTTGATACACTAGGCTATAGATAAGGGGTTACGACTCTTTCTTTAACCCTCAAGATTAAGCTCTTTATTTGGCTCTGTATCGAACTTTCCACGATTATCTAGCCAACCCTTTGCGATCTTGTCTAAAAGACTAGGAGGTAGGCTTACAGTAATCCTATCGCCCATGATCTGAACGAACCCACCATGCTTATCTATTTGGAGATAGACGGCATCCCCCTCAAACATCTCTTGGTACACATGGAACTCATCTCCATGTGCGATTGTCGCTTTTGTACTCATGTGTTTTATCCTTTAATGGACAGGGCAGGATTTGAACCTGCGTACTCCTAAGAGGTCAGATTTACAGTCTGATGTCTTTAACCACTCGACCACCTGTCCAAAGTGGGTAAGTTTCCCTACCCTTAGTAGTATGGTCTAGGGAAATCCTAGACCAAGCTAGTCATTCTACTATAAGCCCATTCCCCTTAAACGAATAAGAGTTGAACGAGTCTTAGGGTAGGATGGGCTTAAGTCCTCCAAGTACATACCACAATCAGCGTAAAGCCACAGCGTTAACATTTTCTGTATTAGTATAGCTCACAGGAGTAATCCTGTAAGGGTAGAGGTTCTACCTACCCGATATGTTTCAATCGAGTAAGCGACTATCACTACTCAAGTTAAGTGGTCTGTCATTTACGCTTCCTCTGTAGTGGATTTCGACTAGCGTAGTAGAGAGGGCAACTTCCATCGGAAGGGAAATGTTAACGAACCTCCGACAGCGGACATATACTTAACTCCAATTTGCACCCACTAGGACTTACACCTAGACCTCTCACCTACAACGATGAGGCTCTGTTCGTTGAGCTACAGGTACATAAGCGACCCCTAAACAAAGAAGCGACCAACAACCTAGAAGCTATCTTTGCACAACCCATTTACATGAGGGGTCATGGTTGCTCTTAACCACCAACCAAAGGAGGTATCGCTCACTCAAGGATTTGAACCTTGGACCGATCGGTTAACAGCCGATTGCTCTACCACTGAGCTAAGTGAGCATATTACTCTTCTCTTTCAAAGAGTTCATCAGCGATGGATTTCTTTACGAGTAAAATCTTCTTCTCTAAGAGGTAGGTAATAAGCCAACCTACTACCGCTAAAAAAGACCAAGCGATAACATAAAGGGTATCACTGTGTTTATATGTTACCACATAGAAGATCAACATGATGAAGCTCACACTGTGAAGCCCCTCGCAAATACTAAGGAACTTTTCGAGCTTCATTTTTTGATTGACTAACACCCTTAAACTTTCGACTTTATCAGAACCCATGATTTCTACCTCACAACAAAATTGGCTCATATCCCTTTTACCAAGAGCAAAGGAGATATGAACGAGAGGAATGAGCAGACTCCCTCGATGCCTTATTCGCATTAGCGTAATGCCCTCGCTTCACCATTTGACATTTTTGGTCTGCTTCCCTCTTAGGTAGGTTATGGTGCGAAAGCCATAGTTCTCCAAGAGCTTGCATCTTCTTTAACGGTGGCAATAAGAAGCGTAAACAGACCCCAAATAAGCCAGAGCAAACGCTTATCTGTTTTTCCACTACTCTCTATGCGTCTGTTTGAAGAGTTCCTATAAAGGAACAGAGTGTGGTCGCTCGATTTGGAATCGAACCAAAGTTTGATCTCTTAAAGGAGAACTAACCCTATTAGAGAAATCTCCAATAAGAGGTCTTATGCCAATCAAGCGAACGCACCTGGTAGGGGTCGAACCTACGACCTTGGGCTTAGAAGGCCCCTGCTCTTCCACTGAGCTACAAGTGCAAAGTTTAGACCCTCGAAGATTATCACACACCGTTCAAAATGAACAATAAAAAGAGGGTCTAGCATATCTGTGGGAGTCGAACCCGACAAGCTCCACCAAGAGGAGTCAGATATGTTAGGTGTTCCTTTTTTACCACCTATCTAGGAACAACAGATAGTGTTTATGAGTAAAAGGGAAGAAGATCACTTTTACAGAGTGTGGATTTCATCTAAATCCTTATTTAGATTTAGGTGTGTTTCCTCGACCTCCACCCGATGGGTTTCCAGTCTTAGATGGATAGTTTGGATTACTCATAATCAAACTCCTAAAGGTTAATGTTATCTCTCAAGTGTAGTGAGGGCTTAGGTCTGAGAGGTTGACCCACCGCTTTCTCTTGTCTACAGTCTCCCACGCATACGGGCTTTCGTAGGTATACTGGCTTAGGCACAGCATTTTTTCTTCTTGTCTCGGTAAATCGCCTAATAGACCCACCCCTACCCTACTCCTCTTTTATCCAAGACAAGAAAATAAAAGAAAGTAGGGGGAGTCTAACACATCAGAGGGGATCGAACCCTATTTCTCAACCTCACCATTGAGGTCTGACATGATAAAAAAAGACCCTTCCACATCTACCCACTATCTACCCCTAGATATTTTTTGTAAAAAGATGAAAAGGAGGGTCTAGTACACTAGGTAGGGATCGAACCTACGACCTACACTTTAGGAAAGTGTTGCTCTTCCACTGAGCTACTAATGCTTAAAGGTTATCCCCCCATTGCCTAAACCTTGGTACTCTCAAACTTAAAGTGTGAAAAAACTAAAGGGGAGGATAACCTAAAACACCTAACAGGAGTCGAACCTGTCATCGTCAGTCATCTGACGCTCTTACCAAAGAGCATAGGTGTTCAAGTTAAGTTCAACAAGTTTTCAAAGATCATCGGAGCGTTCAATAACACTCACATTGGTATTATACAAAACTAACCTCAAAAGGAGCAAAAAAATGGAAAATCTTGTTTACCTTGAACCGAGATCAGTATTTGACAGCATGATTATAGGTGTAGCTTCAAAGCCTTACGCTCTTGTGTATGACCTCGACAGGATGATTTCTCATTGGAAAAATGAGTTTCAAGATGAAGAAACTGATGAGGAAAGAGCCTATGAAATGGCTTGGGAGTGGTACGAGTTTAATGTACTCGGTGCATATTGGGGAGAGCACACTCCTGTCTATGTCTCTAAATCATCCCTCGACCACATTGAAGACGAGGGATAAAAGAATCCTACATAGAATGGTTCTTTAAGTTTCTCTTTAAGAACTTCTTGATAAGGTCATCGCAAAGACCCTCTGCACACATGGCTCTACAAAGTTCCTCTTTAGATACCTCAAGGTAAGGGTTACCATCGTAGTTGATTTCGTGATTGACCTGGAACTGAATACTGTTTCCGAGATCAATCCAACCTTTATAGTCCCAAGAAACATTAATCTCTTCAAACTCATCTTTAGGGTCTTCAATATATGTACCCATGTCGTACATTTCTTGTACGGATTTGAGCATTTCTTTCAAACCGTTTACAGTCTGAGTATTTACAGTACCCCTCATCTGACTACCTGGAGACTCCAATGTAATCGGAGTAGACTTTGCAGATTTTTCAAGTTGTGCAATACGACTCTCAAGATTACGGATTACTTCACTGGCAGATCTTCTCATAACGATTTCTCCATTGTTTAAGGTTGATTGAGATCACTTATGTGTAGGTATAAATAAACTATTGAGCCACATTGAAGACTGATCTTAAGATCTCCAAGAAACCCAAGACATTGAGACTTTGGCTTTTATCTTGTGCCTGTTCATCCCTCGACCACATTGAAAACTGACTGTAAGCTCTCAAGAAATGAGCCTACATCAAGACCTTTATAGTCAACTAAGTTCATCGAGATCGTGTTTGTGAGCTTGGTCTGACTTTGGGTCAGACCCGATCTAAATCTAGGAGAGTTTTTACGACTATCAAAAGACTTGAGATAGATGCCCTCAAACTTTTTGTACTCTCGGTTAGCAAAGCTGAAGTCGATATACCCGATATGGTTCTCAAAGGTAGGGTCAATCTTTACTCGGCTTTTCACGATCAGTAAACTTGGTTTCTTCATGTTGTTATTCTCCTTAAAAGTCAAAGGTACAGTCCTCTGGTAGTTTATCCTCTCGCCAACGCTCAAGGACAGGGTGTCGCAACGCTCCTGTAGGGTACTGTCCATAAGCCTTGATCTCGGCTACCCGACCCACATATTGTTCCATATCTTCACGAGGACCAGTCTCACCAAGTGAGCCTACGATACGGAGCGTTCCCTGTTGGTCATAGAAGCCATAGTTAAGCCCGACATACCCCTTGATCCAAGGGTCGGTATGCAGACCTTCGGGATAGAGCTTTCCATCTTGACGATAGACCTCACCTGGTCGGACTCGCCACTCACTAGGCTTTGCGTTTGCGTCCACGATCACCACATCATGGGTGTCGGTGAACTTATGCTTCACCCATGCAGAGCGTGAGTTTGCCTTGTATGGAGCGTTTACCTTCTTGAGCATGATACCCTCATGCTCTCGATCAGAAGCGATCTCCATGAGTTGTTCTGTACTCCACTCGTTCATGTAGTAGAGTTGACTCAAGCTGATATGCTCCATGCTGTCCTCGATGACAGACTCAAGGATAACTCTACGCTTGTCCCAAGATAGATCACCGACATACTGACCTTCATGATACAAGATGTCGAAAGCCACGAACCCAAGAGCTGTAGGGTCATCAGCCCGAAGGTTCGATACACGATCTGAACCCTCTGCTCCACTCTTAGGGAGGATCTCACCATCTAGCAAAGTTCCCACAGGACACTCGTTTTGGATATGATCCATACGAGCGATGTCCTTGCCGATCCTTGACCAAGCACAGGTAGACGATACGAGCATACGATGCCCATCGAGTTTCATCTCGCCCACCCAAGAAGCTGACCCTGCGATGTTCTCCAAGACATTCTTGCCCTTATGACTGCCCTTAGCCAACTGAGGGCGAAGAAAGTCATATGTTCCACATGATGAAGTTAGATTGATTGCCTTTGGCATAGTGTTGTTCTCCTTTCAGAGAGTAAGTGTTGATGACATAAAGGTATAAATAAGGGGTTACGACTTGTGGCACTCAGCCCACAGTCTTTTGAAAGACTCCCACCTCATACGAGGGTTGAGGTTTCTGAGGTCATCTTCGACAGCGTTCCACGCTTCCATGCGTGTCATGCTAGGATCTGTTCTGCTCTCAATGAGAGCTATCATTTGTCTTAGTATGTTCATCACCACTGAACCTTCTTTCGGCAAGACGACTTGTTGCGAGCCTTCTTAAGATCCGAGTGTGCGTTAGATTTACCACACCACACACTGGTTGACCCACCATTTGCGAAGTGAGCCTTACGCATGGCGGCTTTCTGAGCCTTGTTGCTGTCTTGGGTTTTGTTCTTGCGAGCCATTGTGTTCTCCTTTCAAGAGTGTGTCGGGCTACACAATCACTATAGATAAGGGGTTACGAGATCGGCATACTTATCGAAAAGCTCAACAAAAGCAAGACTTTAAGCGAACCGTAATCCCTTATCTATACCCTAGTGTGAGGAGCAGAGGAACTCACGAAACCCACTCCCCCGAAAGAAGAACAAACATGAATACCATCATCGCAATAAATGGATCAATCACCACCCCCCGATGAGATCGTTGCAAAAATCAATGTTGGACTACTCTCTAGGGATGACCTAGAGAACTCTACATGGTCTATCGAGACTCCCCAAGCCACTTTGGAACTCACCTATGAGTACCATGATGGAGAGGTCGTTGACTTTGAGATCGACCTCATCGAACTCGATGAATACCATGACTGAAGTAAAGTGCGAGAGTGGGAGGTCAGCGTAAAATACTGTTTCCTACGAGTCAATGGACATGAGTGGGAACTTGACCTTGATGGTCTTGATGAAGAAGAAGATACCAAGCGACCCGACAGCCTAAGTTTCAGCTATTGGACTGACAGCGAGTCCATTGAGTTCGGTGAGCTTTGGGAACATGGGGATTGGGAAGATGTGCCCAATGCCCTAGAGGACATCGAAGATGAAGACCGATAATGATCGGTCAGTAAACCAAGCATGGTCGGTCAGTCCTCTCTAAGAGTTGCTTAAATGGCTCTTAGAGAGGACTTTCCTTTAATCAGCTACCTTGAACCGTAAAGGTGAACTGAATGTAAAGGAGAGGGAATACAGGCTTGTAGAACACATCTACCAAAAGACCTGTTGGGTCATTCGGGTCAGTCGCTACAGTAAGACCTGTGTAAGTCGAGATGATTTGATCTCGAACCAACTGCTTAAAGAGTCCATTCACACGACCTTCAATCTGAGAAATCGTATTCGGAACAAACTTAGTACCGATATAACGATTACAGAGATTGCGTACTCGCAAGTGAACATCGTCTGCGATCTGAACAACAGTCGGAGTCTTGGTCAGCACAGAAGTCATATTGGTGGTCAGACCATGACGAACTTGGATGCCTTGTGGAGTCTGCTTGAGGACAGTGATACCTGCATTCGCTGTGGTATTAGCATCAACATCATCAAGGATACGACCAAGATCAGTGAAGCCATTAACAGATCGGTTAGTCCAAGGGGTGGCCGAGTCGATTGCAGGGTTAGAAGTAGCCATCGCAACAGCAACTGCGATCATCTCACCACCTACGAAGTAGCTCTGTGCCACCCCTTGAGAGTCAGTGAAACGAATGTTAGCAATGTCTGGATAAATCAAACATATACGAGAGTTCCCTGTCGCTTGAGCAAGTGCTTGAGCATCACGAGGTTGAGTACCTACAGCACAACCAAGAACAGCCCTACGCTCTGAACGATAACGGAGTGATGACTGAACATCACAGTGATTAGAAATCGCTGAAAGAAGTGCTGTCGAAGCAGGCATGAGAGGTACGATCACACTTGGTGAAAGACCTGGCACAATCTCGCCCTCAATCTCTTGGAGTGCTGTCACCATCTGATCTTCGGAAGGCTCAACAACTCCTGTATCGAGCTGAATCTGCTTACAAGCAAGTGCTGTAGCCCCATTCGAGAACGCAAGGAACGCACCCATTGATAAGGTGTTCTCAAGAGAAATCTCACCATAAGTACGAACCACATCGGCAAGGTTAGTGAAGGTACGAGTGTTGAAGCTCGAACGATCTCTAGTGAAGTCGATGTAATAAGTCTGACCGATAGTAGGCTCTTTCCCACCTTTGTAGAAAGTCTCTACAAGAGCATTATCACCAATCGCTGTATCAAGGGTGTTAGAAACAACCAATGAAACACCAGGAATGGCATACTGTGGGATGTTCGCATTAGTCTTGATGCTAGTGCTTACATTAAAAGTCAAAGTCGAATCTGCACCTGTCGGGTAAGCAATACCACCTTCTCGTGGGAGAATAGTGATGGTGAAACCTGTCACAGAGTCAACATAAGTCTGACTGATACGACCGTCTGCACCTGTTCCATCATTGATCGAAGAAGTGTTAGCTGATCCTGTACCATTAGGGTTGTTAGAGGTTAAGAAGAAGCCTTGTGTAGACGCTTCTCCCACAGCTCCCGAACTTGTGGTGAGCTTTAGACCTGTTCCCTTAGTGGTAGCAACATTACCTTGAGCTGTCACATCGAGGATACTTGCGACACCTACAGAAAGCGACTCAAAACCAATGTATTGCTTACCCACAGCGTCAGTGTGGATAAATGAAACTGCATTGGTCGCATACTTATCTGCCGCACCATCATCTATTTTAGTCTCAGTATCAGAGACTAAGAAATCGGCAATGTCTGCCTGTGCCTCTGAATGAGACATGAGAGCAGAAACCAAAGCACTTGCACTCACACCCTTAGCTGAAGCAGTATCTCCTTCAATCAAGTTAAATGCTGTATTGCCAACACCTGCACCTACACGAATGTAAGCATTAGTATCACCATAAGCACTCACTACTCGAATGTTTTGACCCTCTGCGTGAGCAGACCCATGTGTAGCCAAAGCAGTATTAAGAGTAGCAATCAGCTCACTGATGTCTCGCTCTGTTCCTGCACCACTTGAAGTAAAGGTAACTGATACAGTGAATCCACTAAGGACAAGCACCAAAGTATCGTTCTGATCTTCTGCATCTGTTCCATCATACATGGTCTTGGCAGGAATACCAGAAACAGCATCGACCTCATCCCAACCCACATTCAAGAGGATAGATGGTTTATCAATCACAGAAGTTCTTGAAGCAACCAAACTTAAAGAAGGAGTGATACCCATAAGGTTAAGGTTCGTTCCTGTAGAAACGCTCAAACCAAGATCTATACTTGATGGTGGGTAATAGGTATTACCGATCAAAGTACGGTTCTTCAAGACCAAACGATCTCTATGAGGTTCTGTCAGAACACCATTACCAAGAATGTCCACAGACGCTAGTGCGGCTACAGGCATGAAGCCCCACTTAGTCTGCGTACCACCTGCCGAGCCTGTATTTTGATGACCATCAATACCAGCAACACTCAAGAAAGAGGTATCGGGATCGGCATCGGTGATGAACTCAATATAACCGTAGGTGTCTGCACCAGGGATTGCATCTAGTGTAAATACTAAACGACCACCAACTGAAGAACAGGTGATTTGAAGTCCAGCTAAAGCAGGTTCAGCAAGAATACCAGCAACAAGTGCTTTATTCACACCTGTGTCGGCTTGATCACCTAAGATCGTTGAGTCTCCTGCTAGAGCTTCGGCAGTTAAGTAATCTGCTTCATCAATCGTACACTCGACCTCTGACTCTGCTGTAGTAGACCCACGATATGAGAACTTGAACACCTTATAGGTATTGTTCTTAGCACTCCATGCACCCATAACAGACATTGCAGTATAGGTTGGTTTAACAGTTAGAGATTGAGTGTTGATCTCGGTGACAAGATCAGCAACTTTCTTATCATCACCTGCAACGGTACAAGGGGGTAAATCTAACCCATCCACTTTTAGTGTGATAGAGGTTGAGATGCCATCACCTAGATTAGAGTTGTCCGACTCAGCGGTGTAAGGAAGAACTCCCCCTACATGATGAGTGATGTTACCAAGACGAGTACCATCGGTAGGAGCAGAGAAATCGACACTTACAGCCTGTTGATCAACGGTGATCGCTAAGGTATCGCTTTGACCATCAACAAGATAATAAGGGGCAGATCCCTCGACAAAGAAGGTAGCAGGTGTTTCGTCAAAGTTGCCGAACTGAAGGGTGATGATTTCTTCAACTGGAACACCACTAGAGAAGCGAATACCTGTTAATGCCTCTGATCCACTTGGGAACTCAATGACAGTCTCACTGAGGTCATTCCCCTTAGCAGTAAGCTCTGCACCGAAGAATGATGTAGTACCCGAAGTAAGAGTATAAGTACCAAGCCCACTCGCTCCAACAGTCTCCACAGCTACATTGTAAGCATTAAGATCAAACTTGTCTTGAAGGATGCTATAGAAGAATGTAGCAAAGACCTTGTGGTTTGTAGGAGGTTCTGTCGCAAGGGTGATTTGAGAAGTAGCAGGATCAACCCTCGTCACAGTCGCTACAGAGTTCTCAAGAGCGTCAGCAAATGAAACACCTGTACGAACTTGGATCAAAGCAGGGTTAGAAGTAGGGATACCCGAACCTGTACCGTCTACTGGCTGATAAGGGAGTTTAAAGGTCTTCGCAAGAATTCTACTAGGAGTCACGCTAGTGATTACAACAGGAGAACACTCTAAGAGATACCCACGCTCATCACGAAGGAGTGCTGAAACTTGAGCAGTTCCAAAAGCTGTATTACCTGTTTGAGTACCGCCTTGAGATACGATTGAAGCAGTTCCCCAAACGATCCTGTCATCACTTAAAACAAAGTCTACATCTTGAATAAACTGAGCGGCTTCTCCACCACCACTAGCAACAATTGAAACACGATCAATTGATTTGACATCTCGACCAGGGATGTAATCGAACTTATCTTGGAAAGTATTGTGATGATAAGAAACGCTCACAGTCGAACCGACCTTTGGAGGACTCGAAAGGGTAAACGATCCATTAGCACCGTCAACAGACTCAGCTTGAACGACAGCGTTATCTATCTTAACAGTAATGAGGCTAACATCAGTAGTGATGACACCACCATTTGAACCATCAACAATCGGTCCATTCGCAGTGAAGAAGATACGATTTCTGTCTGTACCACGCTGACTAGCGTAAACACCAAGAGCTGTGTTAGCTGTACCTGCACCTACGATGATTTCGCCATCAGCAGAGAGGAGGAGGTTCTCAGAGCCATTTTGGTCTACATATGTGGTTGCAGTTAAAGATCCGATCTCTGCTCCGTTAATAGCGTTCTGTACTTTATTAAGTGAGTCTGCACGAACAGCATCAACACCTAAAGTCAAAACTTGAGTCTCACCATCACAAGTGATGATGAGGGTATTAGTCTCGGCAGTAATAACAAAGCTAGAAGCTGAACCTCTGATCTCTGTTTGGAAATCGCTAACCTGCGATGACAAGACCTCATCTTCAACAAAGGTATCTGTACGATTGAAGAAGTAAGAAATCCTAACATCGTCACCTTGACTTGGTGCTTCTGCAAGACGAATTTTTCCGTTCGCACCATCCACCTCAATGATAACAGTAGCGTTGCCATTGATAGTAGCTGATACAGAGCTAGGGGTATTTGAGGTTGTTCCCGACCCTTCTCCAGTTACGATGGGGAAATGTCTGACATATACTTCTGTCAAGACACCATTAAAATCCGACAACACAAAAGACCCATCGGGGTTCGTGTCTGCAATCATGCGTCCTGTCGGATCTTCTTCAACTATGCGTTGATCTATAGTTGAAGAAGATCCTCTTACTAACTCACTACCATTCACTTGAAAGGTTTGTTTACCTACACCTACGATGGTCGGTACTTTACCTTGTAACTGTGCAAGATTAGTATTGGTATCTTCAAAAATTGTTCTGGTATATACACCAGGTGGTGCGTATCCGCCTTCAATAGCCATGAGTTTTACTCCTTAGTTGAGGATGATCTTTGTTGTTCTAATTTATTCATTCCAGTCAGACGAGTCTCACGAAACACCTTTGCAGGGTCGGGCAAAGAGTCGTATGAGCCATCGGGTAACCTCATTATGTCATTCCCAGTATCACCCGTAGAATGTAAGATGTCCCATTTATCCCGATTTCTCCTATAGACTATATCCCACTTCGCTTGAGCGTCCTCGCCAATCACTCGATCATAATCCATGTCGAAAGACTCTATACCAGAGTCTTGAACTCGCATAGATTGAGAGACATCAGCTTGAAAACCGACTGTGAGATTAGGAGAACCTTCAGCAAACGCACTTTCCCCACAGGAAGAACATGAGATACTGTCCGTTCCTCGTGAGACTCTTTTGCGTTGTGAAAAACCACAACTCGTGCATTGAAACTTTAGGATAGGCATAGATAGACCCTTTCTCTTGTATAAGTTGTTTCATAAATAAACTATTAAAGAAGCCTCTGTAAGAAATCGGTATCAGATCCAATACCTGCCAGTGGCGAGGTGATAATCTCTTTAACAGGCACAACCCCCTCTAAGTTATACCTCAACAAAGGTATGATAAGTGGGAAATGGACGAACCAATCTGCTTGGATAGATAAGCTCATGCTCGCTGTGAAAAAATAATCATCAGCGTTATCGTCATATACTTCTTCTCCCTCACCACCCAAGCTCACATCCGAAACTTCAAGACCAAGATTGGCGAGCTTAGGTCTTAAAGCCGACCAAAGCCATACAACAGTTCTGTCGGCTATATCGGCCTGTGAATGAACATCCCTAGTCACAAGATCAATGTCTACGCTTATGTCCCAACGACCACCATATTCATGATAAGTGGCTTGTTGGTCTTCCTCTACCACGATGATCTGCTCATCCCCATCTTCAATCCATCTCCCAATCGCTATAAGACAACCAGGGATGATTTCTCGGTACACTTGGTCGGGATATACTGTGTAAGGGTCGGGAGCATCAGCCTCTTTATATGTGTATTGTGCTCTTAGACTTAACCCTCTAGGTACTTCTTCGGTCAAAGTAACAGTCGTACCATTACGAACATACTCTGTTGACTCTAGCAATCTACCCGAAGGATTTTCAATCAACCTAAACGAGTTAGCAACAGGTTCTTCAAGTAGCTCTATCGTTGTAGGGTCAGTGAAAATCAGCACATCTTCTTTTTGGTACTGATATATATCCTGTGTGATGACATATTTATTAGGATCTGTGCTTTGTGCTTTAGCAAACTTAAAGTGGTACACCCCTTTTCTCGGTGTCTCAAAGGAAGACTCCCTCACCCACTCAATCGCTACGCTTTTCTTGCCAAGCACACTTGCTAAAACAACTGAACCTTTGACGGTGGCTATAAAGTTATCTGGACTTAACACAACATTACTTGCCCCACCTGTTTTGACTATCATGCCGAACTGAGGACGCTCCTCGAAAGCATATTTCCCTTGTATGTTTTGAGCTAGAGTCTTGTATCGGGGGTGATCCTGCCAATACTCTTGTAGCTCTTTGATCATTCTGTCTCTTACAGCTAAGGTTAAGTGATGAAACATATTTAGCCCTCCTTATATGGTATGGTTAACTATAAATAAATAATCGAAAGGCAGGGTGATGTGGAAAACAGGCACTAAAAAGATCATCGAGTATGACTGTATCATCCAGTTCCTAAACGAAGCATCTCGATACGGACATGAGATCGTTTTAGGGACTGACAGCCAGCCCTTCAACACAGGAACTTTTCTAGTCTCTGTAATCGCAGTCCTCTGCGATGATAAAGAATACCACTGCCGATACTTTTATCTCGAACACAGAACTAGACCACGACACCACAACCTTTATGAGCGTATCTTCTGTGAAACACAAACCACTATCGACTTAGCCTGTAACATAAGAGAAACCATACCCCATGCTAACATCTCTATCCACCTAGATGTTAGCCATGAGAACACAAGTCACAGGACAGGTCGCTTTTCACGCTCTTTGGTCGCTATAGTGCGAGGGTATGGCTACGATAGCGTAGAGGTCAAACCAAACGCTTGGTGTGCTTCTAAGTTAGCAGACAAGTACACTAAGCGTATCCCCTCATGGCTTAGGTAGACCCTACAGAGAAGCGTTGTTGACCTCCTCTACAAAGTTCTCAATCACACCATCGCACTTAATCATCTGTCCATAAGTCGGGCGACCCCAAATCCATGTGCCAAAGTAGTTCGTGACAGGATGACCCTCTAGTTTCAAAAAGGTAGCTAGACGCTCAGAGATCGCCCAAAAGCTCAATGGTTGAATGTAGTATCCCCCATTCTCTCTAAAATCTTCCTCTGTCTGTTCGGCTACATAGAAAAGCTCCTCATACCACTCGGAGTCTACAGCATCGGGGTTCTTTAAGATTTCTGCCATGAGCATACTGACATTGCAGTAAACCTCGTTTTCGACACATTTGTCTGCTGTATACATCTTAGTAGCCTTTGAGGCCAGAATGAATGGTCTTATGAAAATCTACGATGTTATTGTAGTTAGGGTATCTTGTTTTGTTTTTAGCGATGAAAGCCTTAAAGGAGTCCTTATCGCAGGTGATGTTATCGAAATCATAAATAGGCATGGTATCTAAAAGATTTCTCCCTCGATTTGTGATCGTGTAAACTCGAACATAGTTTTTAATGGCATCGCAGACTCCATCAATCTTTTCAATGCTCTCAACCGAACCTTCAAACTTGATAGAAGTCACTCCCTTTAAAGGGTGAGACAGATCAACCCTAAGACCAAGCTCAGAGTTAAAGATTGTAGAATAAGCCTCTCGCTCTTCGGTTGAGTTAAAAAACTGATGAAGGGCATCTCTCCATAATGGTATTTTCATAGGTTCTCCTAACCTTAGTGGGTTAGGGTCTATTATATGATTTAGCCACACCCCACTCTTTCAAACGCTTACTAATCGTACCACCACTCACAAATTGCTTGCGTCCAATCTTAGCCATACTTAGCCCCGACTGATAGTCAGCAATGATCTCTTCCTTTGGGAGATTGATACGCACCCCACCTCCCCTCTCTTTAACTTTTATCCCTGCACTTTTGAGTCTGCTATGAACGACCCATATTTGAACACCATACTTTTTAGCGATTTGAGGACAAGTCATACCCGACTTGTAATCAGAGATTAAAGCCTGTTCATCAAGGTTGATATACCCACCTGTTTTAGCTGGTGCTACACCTAACTCATCTAAGATGTCTTTGATATACTTGGTGCTGACACCAAACTTGACAGCGACCTCAATGATTGACTCATTCTTCTTAAACTCCCGAAGCACCTTTTCGGGAGTGATCTTGTCTTTATTGCGATCATTTTTATGCCTCACATCAACCCCTAGCCCTTTTAGGTATTCAATCATCAAAGGGCGAGACATTAATCTCAAAGAAGCTAGAGCGTTAATCGTAATGTCTTTCTTATAGTACATATCAATCAACTGCTGATCTGTGTATTGAACAGTCATCTCACCATCTTTAGTCAACCCGACACGCATCAGAGACTCCTCTAAAGCTAACTTAGTGTTATGAGCGTTCTTAAAAGAACAGTCTCTACCCAAGATCGTAAAATACAGGTTGCGATACTTAGGGAAACTTGATGGTGGCTTATCTGCTTGAAGGTGGTCGAGGTATTCCTTAACAGTATTTAACTGATTGATGTTCGTTTTGATTGGATTTAAAAGGAGGCGATGTGGATAACCCTTTTCCTCGCAATAATCAATAATCATGCGTACATTCATCTTCTCATTCTTACCCGATTTGAGTCCGAGCTTCGCTTGAGCCACTGTAAAGGGGCAAACCACACCCACCCTCTGATAAATGCGATCAATCTCACCTTTAATGTCCTCTACAGTCCTATCATGTCTAGGGCACAAACCAAGATCACGAATGATCTGAGTTAAACAATTGATTGATGTACGACCTAAGTCTAAACTTGATGGTGTGTAGTGGTTTTTCGCATAAAAGTCCTCAACCCGCGTTTTCCAAATGTCGTAGTTTTGCTGAGGTTTAACGCTTACTTCTGTGTTCCAGTCTGTTATACCCCAACGAACAGGATCGGTTGTCCACACTTCCTCAGCATAATAGAGTGCTCCTCTGCTTTGCTTGGAGGGGTAAGAGTTGAGTGTGAAATAACCTGTCAACATCGAATGACCAGCTAAGGTTTTGTATCTGTGCCATAAAGGTGCTGTAGTAGCAACATAGTTATTACCTTGAGAGTAAGTCCTATCATTAATAGACTTTGACCTATAACGACCTATCAAACCATTAAACGCAACACACCTCTTGCGATCCTCATCAAGACTATCCACATCAAGCTCATACTTGCCAATCTCACAGAACTTTCTAACGAGTCGGTCTTGCATGATCTGATTGGGTACAGACTCCCTAGTAGCTAAAAAGTTGACAATGAACTTACCACCCTCAGATAACACCTTACGCTCAAACATGATCTCAATGTCTTGCTTCACTTTTGATGAAAAGTACGAGTAGTAGTCAAAGTAGATTAAATCGACTTGATCCTCATAAGTGTAAAGAAACTCAGTTGTGCTAGTGTTTAACACCTCAACCATATCGTTATCTTTGTACTTGTCTTGGATAATCTCAAAAACCTCTTGGTCTTGCTCAAGTGCGATAATCTTTTCTACACCTGGTCCGACTCCCTCATAAGTATCGTGTTTGTAGGGCAGTAGGTATTCGACCTCCCAACACTTCCGACCTGGCAGACAGACAATGGTATACGGTTGAGTCTTGTGTGGGTGCTTCATCATCCGATTGAGGATGTGTCTTTGTAAAGAACGCTTACTTGCATTATCTGGATGTTTTGTATTGTATGCCATAGTATTACCAGTCTATATCTTCACTAGACCAAACAACATCTCCCTCGTCATCGACATCGTATGAAGCAAGATAGACACTCGTAGAGTAGTAGCCATTACTTGACCCATACCATCGGATCGTCACGCTACCCTTGATGGTAGCAATCTCATAGTAGGTATAGGTGAGATCACCATAAGATGACTGTCCGTCCTCTGTACGAACCTCTGCACGAAGGATTGGGTTGCCTACAAGATCATTGAGATCACCTGCGATGTCTTCAATGTAGACGCTCTCAGAACAGTCTTGTGAGTGGTACATTTTTATAGCTTTGTTGTCTGTGGTGTAGAACCACAGTTGTTCATCGCCACTTTTTTCCACACGCTCAAGGGTTTTATTGTGGAGTTGTTTGATTGTTTCAAAGTCGTATGCCATGTCATTCTCCTTTCAAGAGTTTCGGCTTATGTGATCCTATAAATGAGGGGTTACACTTTCTTTGATCGCCCTTTTCGCCTCAACTCAACACCTGCTTGCTCTAAAGACCGTTTGATTGAAGACCGACTCAAGTTGTACTTTCTACTCAAGAAGCTCACGCCAGACCCTGCATTATAGTCAGAGACAAGTAGGCTTAAGGTTGTAGACTCCACTTGTTTTGGTTTCGCCCCTGTCGGGAGAGGTGGTCGCTTAGGCACACCCATCTTTCTCAAACACTTTTCGATGAAAGATGCTGATACATAGTATTTCTGTTCCAACCTAGTCATCGGCATATTAGCCTTGTAGTCTTTGATGATGTCTTGCATAGGTAGTTGGTCTCTGTGGTCATGTCTGATGCGTTTCTTCTTCACTCTATTTGAGTCAGATACACCCCATACTCTAAGTTGTCTCCTCATCACATCGGTTGAGGTATCCCATTGAAAACCCAAGTCTCTAGTAGAAGCACCATTGAGGTATGCCTCAATGATCTCACTCTTAAAGAGTTCATACCTCGAAGATACATCACCAAGTTGATTAGAGACTACACGCTTCACTTTGGACACAGGTAGAGCATACCCTTCCGAAAGGGTTAACCAGATGCCATCTAAGCTAACATTCGCTCTACGCAAGTCTTTAAACCGTAAGGCGATTGCTTCCTCAAGATAGTGTTGTCTGAGGCTGATCTCGATAGCCGATGCTATATCAGACTCACATTTGGACTCTAAGACTCTTGCAAGGGTTGAGTCTTGAGGGTGATAGATATGTCCACCACTGATCTGTTTTACAAGGAGATCAAGAGTTTCTTCAAGTTCGACACACCTTGATTCATAGTCCACAGGAGGCTCTGTAGGATCGTCCTCATAAAAAAGACTATTCGGGTTCTTGTAGGCTTCCCACACACCTGCTTTTTTCAGCCTTCTTTGGATTGTCCGACCCGAACCACCATACTTTTCAGCAAGTGCTTCTGTGTTCATCCCTCGCTGATAATCAGCGATAACTTTATCCATAGGTATTTTTAGTCTATCTGTCATTTACTTACTTACTTGAGTGTAGGGCTGTCCAGCCTATTCCCTTAAAGTTATAGTCGCCACGCACAATGGCTTCCCTGTCAGCTTCGCAAGCCTCTTGGTAGCGAGGGTGCTTACGCTCCTCTTCTTTACACACTGGACAAATCTCCTGCGTGTTGAACATACTCATCGTGTATGTCTTAGTTTGGACTCCACAGCGATCACAGGTTTTCATTATTGACCCCTTTCTAGGTATTTAGTGTATATGACCTAAAAAGTGGCTTCTACCGAACCGAAGAGACACTCCATCTTCCCAAGCCTCAGTAGGGAGTTGCTCAAGAGCAACTTTCCAGATAGAGCGAGTCTTGTTCTGATCTCGTCTGCGATTAGCAGACTGTGAAGCAGGTGATGACCAACGAGAGTGCCAAGACTTAGGCTCTCCACCCTCATATGCTGGTTTACGATGATTATGTGTACGAGACATAGTGTTCTCCTTGTCGAAGTGGAAGTTGATTACATAGGTCTATAGATAAGGGGTTACACTCTAACCTTGCACTCTTTTCAGATAGTGTTTGAGGAAGCTGATCATGTCTGTGGTTGATCGCTCTAAGTGGTCTTTAACCAACTTAGTATGATTACGCTTTACAGTAAGGTCTGATAAGCTATCGGAGTATCGACTCAACATCGGTTGAGTGAACAAGAACTGCTTCACTTGCTGTCTCTCACCGTTCATGGTCAAAGATGACATGGAGACAACCCATTGATTGCCCCATATACCTTTCCCGATTGATCCACCACCTAGAGATACACCACTCGTTTCTGTACCCTCTCGTCTTGAAGATACTGCGAAGTCAACACTGACCACTTGACCTTTATCAAGGTCAATACGACCTAGATAAAAGCCCTCTGTTTGCAGGTCATAACCTGCTTCTGAAACAGAGTGAGACACGAGGTCTTTGATCGAAAAGATGCGATCAGTATAGGCTTGTTGATAGTAGCCTTTTGCGTTCTTGTTTGTTGTTTTAAAAGCAAAGCTCATAGTTTTTCTCCTTGTTAGAGTGGGGGGAATAGTCTTATCGACACTAATCCATAGATAAGGGGTTACGCTCACTCTGTTGTAGTTTATTTATAGACCAAACTATATGAAAGAACAGGAGTTATCGTAATGCCTTATAGATACGCAAAACCTCGCTCGGACGAGGAAAAAAAAGAGATATACGACAAGTGGCATAAGCTCATTAATATGAGTCAGAAGGCACTTGACGAATGGGCTGTTAATGACCACAGACTTCTAGCTTCTATTAACCGTAGCAAAGCAAAAGAAGAAGGTGGGATACAGTCGGGGTATGACTCATTCCATCGTATCAAAAGGCGAAAAGAGAAAAAGTTCGAGGATTGGTCAGCTCAAGATTTCGACAATGCTTCTCAAGAAAATGGCTTCAACTCTCGTATGCTCGGAGGAAAGCCTGGAGAAATAATTGGAGGGTCGGGTATGTCCAAATGGGAGATTAGTCTCAAAAATTGGGGGCATGATCCCTCACTCAAATCCAGCCCTCAACACGCTAAGTGGAAGGCTTGGAATAATAAGCACACCAAAAAGAAAGAAGGTTCTCGCATGAGAAATCGTCAAGCAAGCATCCATAATGTGTTAGTAGCACATCAGCAAAACCAAATGATCCGTAGGGCTATCTTAGCCACAGGGAACGCTAGAGAGTTTGAGCGTATGCGTAGAGTTTACTCTGCGATCCTTAGCGACTCAAAGACAGCGTATGCTGGAACAATGGATGATATGATGGATCAACTCGATGATCCACAGGTCAAAAACCAAGTCGGTTTGAGCTACTTCTCTGAAATCATCAATAACTTCAAGACTAAGCTCTTTGGTCTACATAAAGGTGAGTTCACCCTCATTGCAAATGTCCTTAAAGCTAAAGGTCTAACTAAGAAACTACACACCTTAGTAGACGCAAATACTAAGCCTAAGACCGAATATGAGCGTTTGATTGCTGACCGACTACAAAAGGCAGGGAACTTCAGTGCAACCCTTAAAATGATGGGTAAACTCATCTCTGCTAGAACTCCACACCAAGTTTCAGAGGTGGCAGGTATTGGCACTGATGAAATAAGAAACTCTTTAGGTATAAACCCTAAAGACATTACGCTTAAAAATTGGGCGATGACTAAATGGGAAGACTTTAATAAGTCTACATTCAAAGATATGCCCGACCATAAGTTGATCGTAGTTTATGTGGGTATGTTTATCCTTAAAACGGCCGCCATTGCCCTGTTAATGAAAACAGGACTCGCTGTAGTCGGTGTAGGGATCGTTAAAATCCTCGCTGTAATCTTACTGATCTGCATTCTCACAGACACAAAGGCAACAGCACAGATTGTGCGTAAGCTAGGTGTTTCGGCAGCCGCACTTGCCCCTGCTATATTTAAAGACCTCGCTCGGAGCTTCAAGTTCTTAGGAGGGGTCGCAAAGAGTATATGGGAAGGTGGGAAATCACTCTTCAAGAAGATCTTTAGGAGAGCGGCTGTACGACAGATCCATCAAATGCTTCGTGAAAATAGTAGATTTAGGCGAGCATATTCGCTCGCTCATGTCTAAAGAGGTTTAGTTATGATAAAGCAATCCTGTGTAATCGCTATCACCCATATTGGCGATAAAAAGTGGGTCTTTAAAAATAGAGACAGAAACTATATCCCCGACATTCGAGTCCACCACATCATCTCTGACAATGGAGTTGAAATCCTGTATTTCAAAGATGAGCGTACAGGTTGGGTCGAAGGCATTAACGAGCATGGGATTGTTGTCTCTAACGCGGCTCTAATGGTTCTCGAAGATGAAAAAGAGGGTACAAAAAAGAAATCTAAAGCAATACGATTTTCTCAAGATGCCCATCGGATCATATCAGCTTTAGAATGTACTTCTCTCCTACAAGCATTGCATATCCTCACACACCTCAAGACCGGTGTTAAAGGACATACAATGATCTCGGACGAGAGACACGCTTTCGTTATAGAACAAACCTCAAAACATGATGCTAAAGTAGATGAGATCCTTGAAAAGAACTTTGTTCGTACAAATCATGGGATCTACTACTCAGATGCAGGATATGTCTCTGGTGATGATCGTGAGTCCTCCGAAACACGATATGAAACCATGATGGGAGTCCTTGAAAGCAAACCCAAGAAATCAGAGGACATCATCAAAAAGCTCTTTGCTCTTAGACTCAAAGATGTACCAAACCCTAACAATGTTGTCCGTAAAGTACCAGATGGTATGTTTACATCAAATCAGTTCCTGTTCGATGCAAAAACACGAACGATGACTATGTACTTAGTCGATCAAGACTCCGAGTTCGTTGGGTATGAAAAACACTTCAAGAAGCCTTCACGATGCAAGCTCGAAGTAAAACGAGTCACCTCGAACAAGGAAAACAAAGTCGTCATTGAAGAGATTGAAGTCAAAGAGGAAGTGGTAGAAGCACCTCCCCCGAATGAAAAAGTATTTAGGGTCTTTGCTTACGGAACGCTTATGAGCGAACCAGAACACGAAGATCTGATCACGAACAGTTGGAAAGGTCATATTAACTCAATCTCTAGGTCTTTCAATGTCATGTCCGAAAATAGACATGGACACTTAATCATAGGCACTAAACCAGGTGGGTCTATGCAAGGTTTAGTGCTTGAGTACCCTGTAGAGTCCCTTGAAAAAGTCCTAAAGACATTGGATGAACGAGAGGGATACAAGCATGACAGATCTAACGAAGAAAACACATACATAAGAAGGGTTATGCGAGTCTACTCAGACAAAAATGCACCTTATGGAGTCTTATGTGTCGTTTATCTTACAAATGAAGAGAGCAAGAAATACACAGGTGAATGGGATCATCCTGCACTTTTAAAAGAGCTTAGTAAAAATCACGAGGACGATAGAGTAGTTAAGTACCTTAGAAATCTAAGAAACGCACTTATCAATGAAACCTGCGATGATGCTTATGTGACTAAGATTAGGGAAGATCTCATCAAACACTACAAAATAAGGGTCTGATTATGTTCTCATATCTTCTCGGTATCATAAGCGTATATGTTTACAACTTTTTAATCATGCCGAAGCCCGTAACTATTTATGGAGACAAAGCATTAGATCTCATAGGATATAAAGAAGATATGGGTCAGCAGTTCAGTACAGTTATTGGAGATATAAGGTACGCTTGGGATATAGAGAAGTTATGGCTCGAAGTTGAGTCTTTAGAGCCTGTCGATTGGGAAATACCTGCCTCGTTTCAAGAAGATTGGTATTGGGGTCAAACACACCCTTCGGAACATATCGAGCGTTGCTTAGAGGCCGACCTATCATACCCCATTCTAATATGGGATGGTGAGATCATTGATGGCACTCACAGAACAGTAAAAGCTCTCGCTCAAAGCAAGAAAACAATAAAAGCAAAGATCATCACCAACATCCCACCTCCCGATGAAGAAACCGAGTTAGACCCTGTAGAATCTAATGAGGGCATTTCTTGGACTCATGGTGATGTCGTGAAGATCATCATGGCCTTTATGGAATATGAGATGCTAAAAGAATACGACTTTCGGCATCCTATAGACGGTGTATAAATGAACAATGTTAGCCTAAACGAATATATCCTTGAAGGGTTGGGCGAGATCCACTCCCTTATCTCTCACGAAATCATGGTGTTCTTTAAGAATAGACCAGAGAGAGATACTTTCCAAAGATCCTCTAACAGATCATTTAAGGTTCAACTCAACAAAGGTCTGATTGAAGTTTCCTATAGCTACGCTATCAAAAAAGATGTGTGGGTCGTCCAAGTCAACAAACGCAAAGTCTTTATCGAAAAAGGTAGAAGAAAGAATGTGTCTCAAGTTACAGAAGAAATCATAGAGGCAGTTCTCTCATAAATCTTTTATTGTGTAGTATGATGTAAAGATCACCTTTAAGGAGAACGCATCATGTCTACACTTACTGCGATACAAAAAACTATAGAAGCTCAAAACAAAGCAAAAGCTATCAAAGTTGAGCCGAACTCTGCCGACACATCTCTAGTCGATGAGAAAGAAGTCGGTGTTCTAATCTCTGGCTCTAACGGAACAACAGGAGCCTATTCGGGATCTGTGACTGTTGAAGCAGGAGATAGTGGTCATGGAAGAATGGGTGGAGATGTTACCATCAACTCTGGTGATGGACTTTATGCAGGTAATGTCTATATCTTTGGGGGATCAAACTTAACCGAACCTCCCTTAAGTACCTTTGGGGGAATTTACCTTTCAACAGGGGGAGTTGATAAAGAGAACATCCTTACAACAAGCACAAGCACAACAACAACAGGATTGATTAGCATACAAACAGGCGATGTCTCTGCTCAAAACACAGAGTCTGGTCCAATCACAATCAAATCTGGCAATCCTCACAACCACACGAGTTCAGCAAGTGGGGATATAACCATAGAGAGTGGTAGCACAAGCTCAACTGCAAACGCAGGAAGCACAGGGGATGTCGATGTTAAGACAGGGCAAGGGGGAACTAACGAGTCGGGTAAAATTGAGCTAATCACTGGGAATACATCTAGTGCCAACTCTGGACTGATGAACATACTCACAGGTAATACAGATACAGGAAACAGTGGTGCTATCACAATAGGGTCGGGAACTACAGAGGATGGAACTAGTGGTGCTATCACGATCCAAAGTGGTGAACCTAATGACGGAAATAGTGGTGCTGTAACCGTAAAGAGTGGTCTACCACAAGGTAGTGGTTCAAGTGGAACTGTAAAGTTAGAGTCGGGGCAAGCGTCAACAGGTAGTAGTGGGTCAGTCTTTATAAAGTCTGGTTCTTCAGCAACATTAGATAGTGGTTCTGTGTATTTATTCTCCTCAAACGCAGGAGCAAATACAGGTGCTCTTGAGATAAGAACAGGCATCTCAACTATCAATGGGAATAGTGGAGTGATTAACCTCTACACAGGCACAGCCAATAACGCTACTTATTCGAGTGGTGCGATTTCTATCTATAGTGGTCAAGGACACACTACATCGGGTGTTCTTGATTTCTACTCTGGCACTACGACAAGTGGTGCTACAGGTGGTGCTAGTTTATATTCGGGTAATGCAACTGGAGGAGCAAGTGGTGATGCTACGCTTAAAACAGGAACAAGTAACACTCAATCGGGCGATCTTTATTTAAATACAGGAAATAATACAGGTGTGAGTGGAAGCTCTGGACCAAGTGGTGAGGTATTTTTACAAACAGGTACTACAGATGGTGGCAATAGTGGCATTATTACCATAGCAACAGGGAATAACGCAGGTGGAGGTAGTGGGAGTCTTTTGATTAAAAGTGGTACAGGGACTACAGGGACAGGTGGGATTTCTATTTACACAAATGCACCAACAAATGGAAACAGTGGGAACATTGGGGTCTACACATCAGATACAAGCACTGGATCTAGTGGAGAAGTAATGATCTACACAGGACAGAGTACAGGGGCTACAGGTGCTAGTGGACCTATCTATGTAAGTACAGGAAACTCAGATGCTAGTTCGGGTTCTGGTGAGATTGGTTTCAATAGTGGAAATACAACAGGTGGAGCTAGTGGTAATGCTTACCTCAAGTCGGGTAATGCTACTGGAGGAGTAAGTGGAAATCTTGATCTAAAAACAGGAAATGCAACAGAAGAAAATAGTGGTGCGATTTCTATCAAGACAGGGTACACCCCGAAAAACACTAAAGACAGTGGTGCGATTGTTATAGCCACAGGTGGAGCTGAAGATGGTTCGGGAAACCCAACCGATGCGACTGTCGCTGACGAAGCAGGGAGTGGTAATATAACCCTTAGAACAGGAAATACTTACGATGAAAATTCGGGGTATGTATTAATCAATACAGGTTCAGCATTAGATGCAGGTAGCGACTCTGGTTTAGTACAGATCTTAACAGGTACGACTTCAACAGGAACATCGGGTTCTGTTCAAGTCGTAAGTGGTGTGTCCACAGATGGCTCATCGGGTACGGTGGCGATCTCTAGTGGATCATCTACAACTGGTGATTCGGGTCTTGTAATGATGACCACAGGTGGCTCTGCAAGTGGTAGTTATGGTACAGGTCCGATCCTAGTAAGCACAGGAGATTCCACAGGAAACACCAACACAGGTGCTTTAATGCTCTCTACAGGAAACACGACAGGTGGAGATGTAGGATCTGTGATGTTGCGAACAGGAATCGCTACTGACCCTGCTGGTGTGTCTGACCCAGCTTTTGCACGACTCTTAGTACAACCTAAAGAAACAAGGTTCTCCACAGGAAATATGGCAGGAGCTGGAACTGTTGGTGGAACAGACTTATTCTTAGAAGGTGGAGATGCTAAACTTGAGTTTAACTCATCCCCAAATGCTAACACCATATCGGGTGGGAATGTTATCATAAAGACAGGTCAAGTCAGACAATCGGGTGTGTCGGGTTATGGGCAAGAAGATGCAGGAAACATCCTCTCAAATCCCGGAGGAACTCAAAGTCGAGGTGAAATAGTAATCGCCTCTAAGTCAGCACCCATCATTTCTTCACCAGAAACATACAACAGGTTTGTAGGTTTGAATAATGACGGTTTACTAACCTCTCTCAACATTCAAACTCTTGGGTATGGGAAAATTGAAATACAAGGAAAGACTGGTAAGGAGATCTCTTTTCTCCCATTGTTCTTTAAGGCTCAAACTACAAACCCACAGACTCAGTTTGGAATACCATCACAAGAGATTGATCTGGATATTCACTCAACTGATGAAAGCTACACTACGATTATAGAGAACTATTCTGGTGTAGATGTTTGGAATGGAAACCTACTTTATTCGTGGATAACACATATTGATGGGGTAAATAACTTAGGGACTAACCTAAGCCTTAGCGTTTCTTTGACTGTCGTGGATGCAGATGCTATTAACTTTCAACACTTTAACGACCATGTATTAAATGTTAATATAAATACTACTTTGACAAACGGAAATGCATCAGACCCTTACTTAACTCTTGTATTTACTAATAATAATACCAATGGTATTCAGTTCGTTTCAGATGCGACAGTGTATTTACATTACGAACTTAAACATCGGGCATACTAAGAAGACTCTTTAAATCAACCCCTATAGCCTTTAATGCTTCTGACCCACCCATACCCCTATCCACTACAGAAATCGCTTGATCAACGACATATCCTTGCTCTCTTAGGGCAAGGATAGCCTTAATCAATGAACCTCCTGTCGAAACCACATCTTCAATGAGGACAATCGGCAGTCCTTTGTTTATATTCCCCTCAAGGATCTTCCCTGTTCCATGTGTCTTAATCTCTGATCTCGCATACCCAAAAGATTGCTTCAGATGTGAAGCCATCACCGAAGCGAAAGAGATACCTGCTGTAGCCATCCCCACGATCTGATATGGTTGGGTATATAACTCAATCAGCTCGTGTACGATGCGATCAAATAGTTCGGGCATCCCACTCACTCCCTTGAGGTCAATGTAGAGGTTGGATTTCTGACCACTCGCTAAAGTAAAATCGCCCCTCTTGATGAGTTCATGGTGTTCAAGCTCAATCTCTAAATCAAAGTAGGACTGTCTACCGTATTCCTTTGCTACTTCAGCAGGGTCAGATGCGTTTAGGATCGTCCGACTCATTGAGTACAGAGTGTTTGGGACAGCATATCTAATCCCCCCTCCTTGTGCTCCGATACCTGGTGATAAGAACCAAGTGTTAGGAAGGTGCTTTCTCATCTCATGTAGGAAAGCCTCTTTATTCCCTGCTACGACAAGACCCATCTCTTTAGATCGACCACACCAATCATAGAGGTGATCTTGAACACGACTCTGTATCTTATACGCATAGGGGTTGGTTGTCCTAGCTAAGACGAATAGACCCTTATCTTTACGAATGAGATGAGTAAGTGAATCGTAGCCACAATAAGGGTGAGCTGTCATCGCACTCGCCCCTAATACATCATAAACATACTTAGCATACTCGGTGTTTGTATGAGGCACATCTCCGAGCTTCCCATCGTAGATCCACAGTAGACCTTTTTGGTTCATGTAATCTGTAATAGCTTTTATATGTTCTGCATTACCATGATAGAAAGCTGGATTTAACTTATAGCAGACCACATAAGGTTCAGTCTGATTTATAATAGAACAAACCCTCTCTACCCTTTGATCTTCATTCGGGTCATCAAGACCCACACAGAGGCTAGATTTCTTTAATCTAGCTAATGACTTTAATCTTTTAAAAAACATTGTAGTCCCTTGAGGAGTTTAACATGAGAGTATTGCTTATTATTACCATTCTGTTTAGTGGTTGTAAGTTTGAAACGAAAGAGGAAAAATTAGAACGCATAAGGAAAGACTCATGCGACCTAGCACACAGGTATATCTCCGAATGTGCTTACGAGCGAAAAAAGGTTAGAGTCGCACCTTTCGTTAGTTGCTCTCAGTCATACGCTGACCGAATACTCTCTTACCCCTGTGATGTGCTTGTAGAAAACCTCAAATGAAAAGATTTATAGGTTATTTATAGGCGACCTAGTGTAACCCCTTATTTATGACATCATGTTAGGAGAAATGACATGAGAAGAAGAGCAACACAGTGGCCTCCACGCAATGAGAAGGCATCGGACAGACAAGGAAAGATCTCTCACCTTTTGAGGATCATCCTAGACAACAGCACCACCCTTAATGACTTTGAGCGTATGTTCGTAGACAAAATGGGTGCTTTACTCAACAGACGCACAGGTATCGAACCTGCTACAGCGTTGAGCGAGAAACAAGCTCGTACCCTTCGTAAGATCATCTTCAAGAGACATCGTGATTACAACCACGCAGTGCCTCCACTACCTGCTGGTGTGAAGTTTGAAGATGAGGTTCGTAGACTCCTTAAGTCTCAGCCGAACCCAAATGAAGCTCGTAATGCAACCATCCAAAAGGCAAAGGCTTTACTTGATCAATACCTTGGTGAATGGGCAGAGAGAAACGAGTGGTGGGATGGTGAACAGAAAATAGGTCGTACAAAGTACAAGGGAATAGAAGGTGATGTAATCACCTTTGAGGTCGAGATGATCGTATCTGAGGGTGGGAAATACACATCGACTTACGAGGTGAATGTAGACACCAACGAAGTTCACCCTACTGGTGGAAACTACACCTACTAAAAAGGATTAGGGTCATCCCAAACATCGGGGAACGCTTTAAGCACATTCGCAAAGTGTACTTGATGGGTGCGTAGGTTGTAATGAGGGATGTTGTAGTTATGTGCCGCCCTCACAGCGTACCTCGTACCTCCCGATAACTTGCCTTGCATAAGTGGATCGCCCTCACAGTAGAAAACCACAAACTTAACAGGCTTAAGGTTTTCGGGGTCATCACCAAAGATTTGATACATATTGCGTATGATGAGTGAGCGTGTGTAAGGCTTCATCTTGTGTAAGGGGTATTCCCAACACACAGCCTTAGCTTTCTCAATCGCCCATTCATGTTCTACGAGGTATTGACTCTTAGGTGTCCATATTTCTTTTTTACCACCTTCAAGATCACACCCTCTCTCAAAGGCTTGGTCAGCCCCGACTGCCCCTCCAGATCGTAGGGTGAGGTCTTTTTTAGTGCATACCCGACCTACCTTAATCATAAAGTCAAGACAGGCTTGTGGTGTCTTTCTATTACCTATCCCTGCATAGTGCATATCTTATCTCCCTCTGATCATATAAAGTAATCGAGATTATATGATTAGGAGAAAAACATGGGTGGAAAAACATGGGATCATGTTGAGGACTCTACGCTTAGGGTGTGGTGCGATCAAGAGTCCTGCGAACAGTTAGCTGAAAGGCTTGGGAGAAGTGTAGGGAGCGTTAAGGCTCGATTACAAACACTAAGGATCAAGAAGAAGAACATCTACCAAAACAAGACATGGACAAAAGAGATGGAAACATTCTTGAAAAGTAGGGCAGGTCAGCAAAGCCCCAAATCAATAGCTAAGAAACTAGGTGTCTCAAGAACGGTTTTAAGACTAAAGGCATCTCGTTTAGGTGTCAGTTTAAGAGTCCATAAGAACAGACTATGGTCGGAAGGTGAGATAGACCTACTCCTCCGACAAGTTCAAAAGACTATCCATAACCCACCTTCTCCCCATCTATCTTGGGATAACATTTCTAAGGTAGTGGGTAGATCACCACACTCTTGTCGAAAAAAAGCAAGTGAGCTTGGTCTAACTTTAGAGCTAAAGAAAGAATGGAAAACGACAGAATTAAAGTTCATCCATAATAGTCGTTTAATAGGTATGTCATATAAGAGCATTGCCAATAAACTAAATCGAACAGAGAGTTCTGTAAGGAAGCGATATGCTAGATATAAAAAAGAAAGTAATCTTACTTAGCCTACTCTTAACACCTCTGGTCTCACACGCTCAGATCGGGTGTATTGACGCTGACTACTCAAAAGTAGAGTCAGCTCGTGTAGAGCGTACCAAAGACATCTTAACGATTAGAGTAGTCATACAGCCCCCAACCAATATAGATGTAGAGACACTATATGAGGGTAATGTCCTACAGATCCGTATATATGGAACATATATAATGCAAGACCACATTCAGATAAACTCTATCGTAAGCCTCTTAGAGTACACAGGGTTTACTCAGTTAAATGTGGTCGGGGGGAAGCGTGTCCACCAAGTGACAGTTGAGGGTTCAAATACCCTCAAGATCACTGTTGGTGTTTAATAGCGATTTCTGCGTGAAGCTCGCTTGGTGTAGATCATCCCAAGACCATCGGTAAACTCTCCCTTTTCAAACTTCACATCATGCTTTTGAGCGAGAGATTTAACCTGTTTCTCTACCTCTTTATTGTCCATTGATGACATAAGGAAAGTAACAACACCGTCTTCAACCTCGATGTCCTCAATGCCGAAGGTGTCCTCAAGATCCCTCCTAAGCTGACGAACACTTACAGTGCCTGCGAGGAGGATGTGTCCTGCAACTTTACGAGTAGAAGCTAGGCGATAAGTGCGAGGGTCAATCCTATTTGACCTTAATTTACCATATTTATCCATGAGTGCTTTCACACCATCTGTGCAGGCTTTTTCTGCTTCATACGCATCAGACCAATCAAGAATGTATTCTTGGTCATACATTTCAAGACCTTCCATGTCGCTCTCAAGCTCTTCAATAAAGTTTTTGACGAACTCATCCTTTTTGAAGAGGTTGACTTGAATAGCTTTTTCACCTTTACGAGTGCGACTTAATTCTTCAACCATCTTTGTTTTATCAAAAGCATCTTCAAGACATTCTCCGACCACACCATATTCTGGAAGTGAGTTCTCATCAATAAAGGAAAGATAAAATTCTTTAAAGAAAACACTCTTGATGTCTCCAGACATTTCTCTCGTGTTGAATTTTCCACCAAGGTAGAAACGAATATATCCTTTGCCTTCCTCAATCTCAAAGGTGTCATTTGGATTGTACTTTGCCGCTGACTTTTCAAGGCGAGCAACCCTCATCTCAAGATTTCTGATTATTTCACTAGCTGATCTTCTCATTACAGGTTCTCCATTCGGGTCTAGGGTTAAAGAGATCACTTATGAGTGGCTATAAACGAACTACAAACCCCTCATCGCCTTAGCCACTCGATAAGGGAAGGTAATCCCACCGTACACAAACCCTGTGTACACTTGAACTAAGTCTGCTCCAAGTCGAATACGATCAACAGCATCTTGAGGAGTCATCACACCCCCACTAGAAATCACAGGATAGTCGCTATTCTCTTTAACCCACTCTAACTGCTGATGCCCTATATGTGTAAGAGGCTTGCCCGACAACCCCCCTTTGGCTGTAGGTAAGGTGTTGCTACAGATTACCCCCTTAACTCCACTCTCCTTGAGAACACTTAGAGTGGACTTCAACTTCATCTTGTCCTCCATGATGTGGAGCTTAACAAGAACAGGTGTATCGGTATGCTCTATAAGGTTTAAGCATTTATAGATGTTCTCTGGTGTCTCTACATTTGGGCAAGATCCATTTAGAACGATGTAATCTACACTCTTACGCAAGCGGACAAATGTCTCATATATCTCGGTGAGACAATAGCTTGGATTTCCCATATCCCCATAAGCGATAGAGCCTCCAAGAACTAATCCTTTAGGTCGGTATCTTTTGATGTTCCGAACCATCTGATTTACTCCGACATTAGGGAGTCCTAGCTTGTTGACGAGAGCGTTAGGTTGTCTCTCTATGTACTGAGGGTTATGCCCTCTCTGCATAGCAAGAGTCACTGTGCCGACCTCTACATGACCGAAGCCAAAGGATTTTAGACCCCTCAAAGCAACAGCGTCTTTATCGAAGCCAGCACTAATACCTAATCGGTTTGGGAATTCTAACCCAAAGACCTTATGTGGGTCGAAGATTTTCGGGTACGGAAAAGGTCTTTTTAGTAAAGAAATAGCTATTTTATGAGCTGTAATGGGATCTAAAAGATGAAGCATAGTTCAAACCTAACTTTTTTTTTGCTAGGGGGTACTGTCAGTGGTATATACGCTCCCTTAAATACATCAAAGGAGCTTAAAATGACAGTTATTGCTATCACTTGTACCGTCTTCATCTATTCAGTTTACTTTATAGAAGCATATAAAGCATATAAGAGGGGAGATGAGTCTCAAAGACCCAAACCTTGGTTAAAGTAGTCCTCTCTTCCTCTGCACATATGCTCTCTTCCTACATGGATCTGAGCAATAAGCCTTTCGGTTCTTAGGTACTTCGTTCGAGCAAGTGATCGAGGTACATATATTACTCGGCTCTGGTGCAACAGGTCGGGGTGGAGTGATCGGAGTTTGCTTCTTCTCTGATGTCTTCACTTTGCGAGTTCGCTTAGGGTTTCGTGCCTCATAGTCAGCACGAGCCTTTTGCATACGACATTTGTCCGAACAGTACCTCTTGCGTCCTAAAGCGACCTCGTTTGTGCATCCATAGTTAGCACACTCCTTAGTCGATTTCTTAAGGTCATCAATCTGAATGACCTCTTCGACCTCTTTGATGGTCTTTCGGGCTTGCTCTGCTTTTTGATCCTCAATCTCTTGGTCGGTCAAAGGGTATCCGACCATGCTCCTACCTGGACAGTTTGTGTACCAACACTGCTCCGATGTTTCAATATGTTTTGTGTAAGGGGCAAGGTGGACAAAGCACACCCACCTCTTTTTCCCTAGATCATCTATATACCACTTTACAGGACACTTCCCTGTTCCATCTCTTCGCATCATTTGTCCTTTGGAGTTATATATGTTTGGTTATGAGCGTTGTGCGTCTTGCAGATTGTACTACTTGGTTCAAGATTTTAAAGAAAACATTTGCATTGAATGTTCTCCAACTGATTGTGAGAGGAAGACACCTGTACCTCTATCAAAGGTTCAGTTCAAGAAGCTCTATGAAAAAAGACTGTCGGCTGTCAAGAGCATCCTCAAACCGACTCAACCTGCGTTTCCTTCTGATGTGTTCGATTACAACGAGACAAACAAGGAACTGTAAACCCACTCTCTTGGCAAATAGCAAAGTCTCCCTTTAAAGGCAAAGGCGACTTACATCTTTTACATTTAAGATCTATATTTCGTTTGTCTAAGTCTGGATAAAAACAAGGCATTATTCACTTTCCTTTTTATGGTCTGTCGGTATAGATAAGAATACCACAAATAGCGAAAGGATCGTGGACTTATGACGAATGACTTTAGATCTGAGATGGTCAGTATTTATGAGGATGGTATCGGAGGGGTAGCCCTCATTCAAGCTATGGGCGATGACCTTACTATCGTCAACAGTGCTAGAGCGAGTCTAGGGCAAGTCAGCACTGAGATGGGAGAGCGAGAGGAACGACTCTGCAACTTCCTCATCAAAGAAGGACATACCTCTACCACAGAACACAATGTCGTATCATTTTGGATCAAAGCACCTCTGTTCGTAGCTAGACAGCAGATGAGGCACAGGACATTCTCTTACAATGAGATTTCTCGAAGATACACAAGCTCTGACATTGAGTTTTATTTCCCAAGCGAAATGCGTAAGCAGGACACCAAGAACCGACAAGCTAGTCTTGATGATACTTTCAACCCCGTAGTTGAGTTCGACCCAACTGACTTCCCTAAACACATCAAACTCGATGCAGTATCTGCCATCAAGAGCCACGCTACAGACTCTATCCGACTCTACAATGAGTTAGTCGAAAAAGGGGTAGCAAGGGATCAAGCTCGTATGGTTCTCCCACAGAACCTTTATACCACTTATTGGGCTACAGGTTCTCTACATAACTGGATCAATAGCTTCATCGCAAAGCGAGATCATCCCGATGCTCAGTGGGAGATTAAACTACTCGCTCGTGAGATTTCTAGGCAAATCCAAAAGCTCTGGCCCCTAGCTCACGCTAACTTTGTGAAGCATGGCAAGATCCCACCCCTACCTTAAAAGTAGCTCATTAACAAAGCAGTGACCCCAAACAGGGAATAGAATGTAATGTCATTCACCCTACCCCTAAGCTCATCTTCTGTGAGATCTTTTTTAGGTAAAGAGTTCAGATACCTAGCGTAGAAAAAACAGGCGAGGCTAACTAAAGAACAATAGAGCTTATGGTTCATTTGTGATCCTTATTTGGTGACGCTCACTCCACAACATGGACAACGACACTCATCTACCTCATTTAATTTAGCTAACATACGATCCCTCGCATCTCTAAGACTGATGTTATATCCTTCGGGTAAAGGTATAGGATCAACTGAGGGTAGCGTCTTTCTTTGCCTCTTCTTAACACGCTTTGGTGGAATAGCTTCTGATGCAGGAACAGCCCTCCATCTCCATGCTTTACGACCAGAATCGGTAATGCCCTTTGTATTGGTATTAAGGACAAGACCCTTATCCATAAGGTTGATACGACAAGGGCGATATGTGTTTGGATTCATACCCAAAGATCTAAATCCTTCATCGTCTGTAATACCTTGTTCGCCTTTAGAGAGTATGTGTCGGTAGACCCGATCTGTTATGTTTGTGATTTGAGGCTCAATAGACTCAAGTGCTTCACGAGATGTCTCCATATTAGACATGAGCAGTCCTTTCATAAAAAGAGGTCAGATAATAACCCCTTATATGAAATCATCCCTCTGCGTTTCTCTCTACCTCTCGTTGAAGATACCAAATCGCTTTATTGAGATCCTCAATAGAACTCTCACCAGGCTTTTTACCTGCTCGTAAAATATACTTAATCGCTGATCCGAGCGAAAAGTTGAGGTTATAAGCCTCGATCACATCAATCGCTTCCATCCCCGTTGCTTGATAATGGTCGGGGTGGTCTACTTTCTCAAACTTTTGCTTTTTACTCATATAAACTCCTTAATACTTGTTATACCAACGCTCCCTTTTATCGTCTGGATCTTCCACAGGAACAGGTAAGAAAAAGGTCAAAGCTATTATTAAGGGCAAAAGCCACATACTAGAAACCCTTTATATGAGGCAACCGAGCAAACCCTTCAAAGAGATGGAAGTGTGGATCGCTTGTGTCCCAATTTTTGTAGTTTAAAAGATCATTCAAAGAGTAAGTAAAGCGATCAACCTTTGAACCAGGATTTGGTGCTCTATTTCCTTCAATCACTGTGATCTTATCTCCCTCTACATACTCTATTATCCCAATGTGTCCATTCTTGTTTCCTTCCTCTTTCCTATCCCAAACAATAATGTCTCCTGCCATCGGGTTTAAAGACACATACCCGATCTCTGCAATCTGCTTATAAATCTCTTTAGCGTATCCTGTTCCTTCATTCTTCTTCAAAACAGGATCAATGCCATTCTCCTCACAGGCTTTCTTGATACAGAAAAATACAAACCTTGCACACCAGGCCGCTGTCTCTACATTGGGAGCGTCTATGTGCTTCATAAACCAACCAACATTAGTTGTATGCTCTGACTCACCGAATCCAATATAGCTCCGAGCAAATCTCAACGCTTCTAAACCAAGATGAGAAGCCTTCTCATCTTTAAGAATCACCTTTTTATCATCACACCAAGTTTGATGGTGATCTACACCCTTAAAGTCTCGCCCCTCAAAGATAAGAGTTGAAAGGTAAGCGTAATGAACATTTGGGAGTTTATTATATTCGGGATTTCTGTGAGTAAAGTACAAGTTCCCTAACGAGTAAAATAAAGGTCTACCCTTATACATCTCGAAGTATTGAACCTTATGTGAGTGATTACCTAAAACAACATCAATGCCACAGTCGATGAGCTTCCGACCCATAGATTTCTGACCTTTGTTCGGACTCACCCTAAATCGACCCCAATGAACACAACAGATCAGAAGGTAGTCATCATACTTTGCTCTAAACTCTTTAACCTCTTTAAAGAAGTCTTTAATGTCCTCTTTGCAGTTTAATGGATCTTCTTTTTTGTAGTGGCACTCAACCGTATCTATCGAAAATACAATTAATTTCTTCTCTTTATCTATATGCGTCCTATCATCAGAACCACACCCCGAATGTGAAATACCAAACTCGTTGAGGACTTTACAGGTCTGTTCGACCCCTACATCGCCCCAATCAAGTGTGTGGTTGTTAGCTAGGGAAACATGATCTACATCACACTCAATGAGATGCTTCACATCTTCTGGATTAGCATGAGTGTAACTCGTACCCCACTTATCATCCACATCCCTTTTATTTGCTTTCCAATCATCGCAAAAAAGGCTCTCAAGGTTAAAGATACAATAATCTCGCTCTAACTCACCTATGGAAGCTAAACACAAAGGTGCTGAATAAGAAATCCTCTGACCTTCATAGATTCTCCCAAAGCTGACATCTCCTCCTACAAGTATTTTCATAAGTCATTCTCCTTCGTTTACCTACATGAGTATAAAAAAAGTATTAAGTCGTTTATATCCCCACTCTATATAAAGGAGGCTCACACTATGGCTGTAGCATTTAAAAGAAATCAGATCCTCTCTCGTGGCGATCTTGACATCTTCCTCACAAACTCAAATGGAAATGTCGCAAACGCCGCTGAGATCACTTACGCACTATATTATGTCGATCCTGGTCCACCCGAAACTGATGTACTCATCGGTGATCCTGCTCGCATACCCGAAAACCCATCGGTCGGTGAATACTATGCCTCTGTTCGTATACCTACCACAGCTACCTATGGTCGCTATCGGATCAGATGGACTCTCAAAGAGCTAGTCAACAGCCAACCCCAAACTGTCGTTCAAGAGTTTGGGGTAGTCGCAGAGAACGCTGTACTTGGACTACAACTTACAGAGGGTCAGAAGTCTATGATCTACAAGTTGCGTATGCTCCTTAGAGATCAAAATCCAGACAAGTATTATCACTTTAGACCACCAGAGCATGAAGCTAACATTGGTTCGTACAACAGAGTCTTCGGTCAAGTGTGGGAGGACGAGGAGTTCCTAGAGTATCTTGAAAGAGCTTTAGATTGGTGGAATATGCAACCACCCGAAACCGAAGAACTACAAAACCTAGATTCACTCGTAAATCAGAAACCTGCTTGGAGAACTCCTATTCTTCAAGGTGCAATACAGTTTGCGGCTATGGCTCTACAAGCAAATTGGATTGTTGATGAGTTCGATTACTCCATTGGAGGTATTTCTCTTAACATTGACAGGTCAGGCAAGTATGAAGGACTCAAATCCTCTGCCGAGCAGATGTGGTCGATGTCTGTTGAAGCTAAAGCAAGAACTACAAAGTATATGCGTGGATTAAAACAACCCAAGTATGGTGTGGGGATAAGGAGTGCCTTCGGACCTCATGTTGGTCGGGGCGTTCTCGCACCCAGAAACTTTCTGGTTTTGCCTTTATTTATAGGTAGTTACGAGATGATTTCGAGCTTTTTGAATGTGGCTCAAGGGGTCATCTGAGAACCCTCAAATACCTCCCTCAAACAGCGAAAGTATGGGGGGTTGGTGTTAGTAAAAGCCCAAAAAACATTTGGACTTAATGTAGGCTGTGGTGTAAGTTAATCCCAACTCAAGCAGAAAGGATTAACTTATGGCTACTTGCCCTCATTGTAAAAGAGTGTTCAAAACAGCAACAATTAGTGGTCGGCATCGCAAGGTTTGTTGGCCAGATTGGAAACCCGAACCAATCTCACCATGTATCTGTGGACATCAAGCTACATCAAGCACACAGATGAAAAGACATAAGAGTGGGTGTGAGGTATGGCAAGGTCGGGATAAAAAAGCTATCGCTAATGCGAGGAGGAAGAATACTTACCTCAAGCGTTATGGGGTTGAGAACCCTGCTCACAACAAAGAGTCGGTAGAGAAGCGTAAACAGACTAACCTCAAGCGTTATGGTGCTGAAAACCCTTTTTCAAAAGAGAGTAGTGTCTTTGAAAAGGTACAAGATGCCCTTGAGGGTAAGCGTCCTATATTAAAGGGTAAGGATAATCCTTTTGCTTGGGAGAGCGTACAGGATAAGATCAAGCAGACGAACCTTGAGATATATGGTGTGGTCAACCCTCAACAGAATGATGAGGTCAAGGCTAAGACAGAGGCTACTAATCTTGAGAGGTATGGTGGAACGCTATTGGGATCACCAGAGATTAGGGCTAAGATTGAGGCAACAAATATAGAGCGTTATGGTGTGCCTATTCCTAGTATGAGTGAAGAAATAATGGAGAAGATTGTAGCGACTAACATGGAGAGATATGGTGTGCCTTACACAAGTGCTGTAGAGGAGTTTAGGCAGAAGCAACTCAAGACGATGATCGAGAACTATGGAAGCCACTATTTTGCGTCCGAGCAAGGCAAGAGGGAGATTAGGGATACGATGATGGACAGATATGGTGTTGAGTTTTCTGGTGCTATTGATGATCATTGGGATAAAGTCAAGAAAACCAACCTTGAGCGTTATGGTGTCGAACATCCACTACAACTCCAAGAGTTTAGAGAGAAGCAGTACGCAACCAACATGGAAAGGTATGGCACACCTTTCTTGGGTCTAGTTGCAAATGACATGAACGGATTTGAGTCAAGGGTAGCCACATATACCGACAAACTCACTTTTACAGGTAATGGGGCATATTGGAGATTTCTTCCAAGCAAGAAGAACTTTGACGGTTCGATTGGTGGCTATAAGAACCCAGACTTTGTAGTTTGTGTGAGTGATGATCCCGAACATCCTTATAGGGGTGCTACAAAGGTGGTGGAGTGTTTTGGCGATTATTGGCATGGTGAGTCTAAGACGGGGATGAGTAAAGAGGAGCATGAGCGTAATACGATAGAGGCTTATGCAGAGGTCGGGCTTGATTGCCTTGTGATTTGGGAGGGGGAGATTCGTTCAGACGAGGAGTCTGTGATTGAGGGTGTGCAGAGTTTCCTTTCGTAATCATATAAAGACCGACAGGGTATGATTACGAGATATAAGGAAAAGCAAGATGAGAAAAGAACAAGATGTAAATGCGTTCCTAAGAGGCATTCTTGAAAAAGAGGTCGGAGATAGCTTCACAACAATCTCTGGTCAAAATTGGGCTACGGATGGTGTTTTAGATTGGGAAACACCAAGTAAGACACCTGTAAGGGTTTTACTTGAGGCTAAGTATGGCACAGACTTAACGATTGAAACTGCTCGATCAAGTGTTCTTGCTCAAGCTCTCTATTACTGCAAGAGGTTTGAAGAAAATGGGCATGATCTACCTAGCGTCATTTTCATTGGAGATGAAAAGTTTTGCTTTGTGGTGAGTTTTGAGTCTATCAAAAGTTTCTTAGACGCTAACATAGATTGGGGGAGGCGGCCTAGTTCACCCGATCCCGATCTAAAGGTATCTGTTGATGTGCATCTTGAGTCTGTTTTTGAAGTAGATGGGAAGAAGCTCAAACAACTTTGTGAGCAACTATCTGAGGGGGCTATTATTAAGGTAAAGCCTTCGGAGAAGAACATCAGTGCGATGTATCAGTATTGGGTTGATCATATCTTCCCTAAAGATCGTTATCAGCCTGTAGAGATGATAGACCTTTTCTTTGGGTGTGTGTTTTACTCTGAGGAAGATGGCAACTATGCTTATGAACATCCTTCAAAGAAAGACACCATCATCTTGGGAGGTAAAGAGTACACCTTAAAACTTTCTTCTATGAGGGCATTCTTTGAGCGTAGAGAGCGTGGTTTATCTGCAAAAGACATTGATAAGTTATTATCAATGAGAGATCGCATTATTGAAGATGACACACGCAGGAGGCAAGGTGCGTTCTATACACCTACTTTATGGGTAGATGAAGCTCATAAATCTATCGAAGAGGCTCTAGGATCAAACTGGAGAGATGACTGTATCGTATGGGATTGTTGTGCAGGTACAGGTAACTTAACTAGAGACTATGACTTTAAGGATCTGATCTTATCCACTGCTGAAGAATCAGATGTAAAGGCAATGAAAAGAGAAGATTACAATAATGGAGCAGAGGTCTTTCAGTATGACTTTCTGAATCCCGAATCGGATAGTCCATTCTTTGAAGGCACAGACAATGTGCTTCCACTTTCAGTTAAGAAACTCTTAAAAGAGGGTGCAGAGAGTGGGAAGCGATTAGTTTTTCTTGTCAACCCTCCTTATGCTACATCTTGTATAAAAGGATCGAGTTCCCGAAAGGGAGTAGCGAGAACGACTGTAAATCAAGCAATGAAAGGTTCTAAGTTAGGGGCTTGTTCTCAACAATTGTATGCTCAGTTTCTCTATCAATGTGAGCAGGTAGCTTCGGAGTACGATTTCAAGCAAAAGAGCGTGGGTGTGTTCTCACCCATTCTTTATATGGTGAGTGGTTCTTACGCTAAGTTTCGCCCTTTTTGGTATGCTCGTTATTCTTATGCTAGAGGATTTATGCTACAAGCATCTCATTTTGCAGATGTTAAGGGGTCTTGGGCTATTAGTTTTACTCTTTGGAATGAGGGTACTACGGAATCTAATCAAAGCCTACAATTCACTCTGAAAGATACTGTAGGGGAGACAGTTGTTTCTCTTGGGGAGAAATACCTGTATTCATCAGATAAAAGAAAGGCTTCTGAATGGGTACGAGAACCAGTTAAGGGGTTGAAGAACTTTGATCTGCCACAGATGAAGTCTGGACTATCCATAGCACAAAAAGGATGTGGTAATAGAGCCAAAGAGGGTATCTGCTATATGCTTAGTGGAGGTAATAGTCTTCAAAACTCTAGTCAAATGACAGGACTTTTTTCAACTACATTCTCTAATGCTCATGGCATTTCAGTCTTAGTAGGAGAGGGGTGGAGAAGATCTATATCTCTTTACTCTGCTCGTAAATTAAGTAAAGACACATGGATCACCCATAATGATGAGTATCTAGTTCCTCAGACTGAGAAAGAAGGTTATAGACAATGGGTTGATGATTGCCACATTTACGCCCTCCTTGATAATAAGAATAACATGACTGCTATGAGGGGTGTTGAATACAAAGGTAAGAACCATAACATTCACAATCACTTCTTCTGGCTGACTCGTAAAGAAGCTCTTGATCTTTATGGTTCGCATAAGAGTGCTAGAAGCCTCTATCGAGATGCTAAGAGTAATCCGATCCCCTACCACCATGAGGGAGATCTCGTAGACGCATCAGAATGGGCAAAAAATGGCGACCCTTACTTTTCCCATGTCTTACCCTCACTTAACCTTTCACCTCTTGCTCAAGAGATCATGAGCGATCTAAACGATCTTTTTGTTGAGAGCTTTGAGTTAAGGTCTAAGACATCAAAAGTCATTGAGAAAGGTAAGGAGATTTATCTCCATCTCAACGCTTGGGATGCGAGTGTCTATCAACACAAAAAGATGTGGTACACTGACCCAACACTTAAAGCAAAGTGGGAGTCCTTAAGAGTAAAACATCAACAACTTGCTATTAGCCTTGAGCATGGTGTCTATTCATTCGGATTCTTAAAGTAAGATCCTTATAAGTCTTTTATAATCTATAACTCATTTATAATCTGTATTTAAAGACAGAGAACCAATCTGAAGAAAAGAGGTCGTTATGTGGTGTCTTGAAGTTATTAAGCACATGAACAAACCTAAAAAAGAAGAGGTGCCAAAAAAAGAAGAGGAGTCAAAGACCGAACCTAGAAAAGATCAAACTAGTCCTAGCTAAAAAGCGATCTCTCGAAGTGATTTGATCCAACTCCTCTTGCGTCAAATGACCTGCCTCTTTGATCCCTTGTAAAACATCAAAGAGGTCTTTCTTCCCATACAATGTCATCTCTTGGACTACTTTATACGCATCATTTCTAGCGTACCCTTTTTCCATGAGGAACAGTAGGCAAGTCTGACTCAAATAAGACCCTTTAACTTGGTCTATGTTATGAGCCATTCGGTCTGTATCTACATAAAGGTTCTCGATAACCCCATTAAGTCTGCTCAAGCCGAAGCAAACAAGATGCAGTGAGTCCTCTATGGCGATACGCTCTACTGACGAATGACTCATGTCTCGCTCATACCAAAGAGACACATTCTCAAGGCTAGGCTGAACATAAGATCGGATCATACGAGCTAATCCTGTTAAGTTCTCGGACAAGATTGGATTTCTTTTATGAGGCATAGCTGATGATCCTGTTTGGTCTTTACCGAACCCTTCTGCCACTTCTTGTATGAGAGATTGAGATAAGTTTCTCACCTCTATAGACAGACGCTCCATAGAAGCCCCTAAAATGCCTAACACGCTCATAAAGTATGCGTGTCTATCTCTTGGTACTACTTGTGTCGAAACAGGCTCAAAATCAAGCCCTAAAGACTTACATATAGTGTGTTCTATTTTTGGGTCTACATGAACATAGTTCCCCATCGCTCCCGAAAACTTCCCAAAAGATATTTCTTCTTTGGCTCTCTTCATGCGTTCTAAGTTTCGAGTCCACTCAGAATAAAAACCAAGCAGGATAACCCCAAAACTCGTGATCTCTCCCGACATCCCATGAGAGCGACCTAGTATCGGTGTGTCTTTATGCTCAATCGCCTTATTTTTGAGCGTTTCAAGTAGAGACCCAATCTTTTGAATAACAACATCAGAAGCTGTGGACATCTGTGTTGCAAGACAGGTGTCTAGTATATCAGATGAGGTCGCTCCCTTATGAAGATAAGGCAAAGACCCCTCACTCATCTGAAGCCCTAGAGCCTGTATGAAGGCAACAGTCTCATGCCTAGTCTCTTTTTCTTTAACAGCCAAATCTTTAAGGAGAAGATCAAGGTCTACCTTCGAGAAGTCCTCAAGAATTGAGTCTGTACACCCTTGACTTGAACAAAAAAGTCTTTCGATTTCGACAAAGACCCTCAAACGATGGATCGGGCTGAAGATGTTTTCAATCTGAGGACAAGCATATCGAGCTATCATGTGTGTAACCCTTTATCTATAATAAATCATAAGGAGGTACACATGATTACCACGAAGAAAAATGGAAAAACACTTATTGATAGCGATTTACTAGACTCGGACTGCTTTAAGTACGCTTATGCAGAACAGCTCTTTTACGAGCTAGGGATGGAAGATTCGGAAGGGGTCGAACCTCTAAGGGGCAACGACCCTTGGTACATCAAAGGAAATTTACATGGGGTTCATGTCTCTGCAACTTTCAACACCTACGAAAACATCACCCTAAGCGTCCTTGACAAGCGTGTGTCATATAAGGGTTCAATGAAAGATACTCTAAACAAATTCATTGAAACTTATAGAGAGGGGTGGAATGAACATAACTACAGTAGAGGACAAGAAGAGGGTTATATGTGAACACTCATATTATCGTTGGTGGCAAATGGAAAGCCCTTCCTTTAAGGATGTATTAGAGAAAATATGCAAAGAGTGTGGATCACCCGACCCACCACTCTTTGATGACATCTCTCAAGTGATCTCATGCTCCATGCATGGAGTCGAGATCACCGTTGATTACTCAGACCCTAAAGCTGTCAAGACTAAAATAAGATGCCAATCAGCAAAACATGATTGGGTATCTCTTAACGCTCAAGAGTCCGATCTCCACATCCCTTATTTCCAAGAGTTTTTAAGGAACATAAGGGATGTATGGTATAAACAATACAGAGCAGACACAGGAGTTTAGCCTTCTTCGATGCCTTTTTGGATCGCTGTGATGACTCCCTTAGTCTCAACAGCCATGATTGCTTCAAGAGTTGCTTGGTCATCACCGTACATCTCTAGGGCAATCTTCGCTCTCTTGCTCCAATGCTTAGAGGTATCCCACTCGATCCCACCAGGAAGAACTTTGATCTTTGAGTTGTCCTTACCGACAGCAACAGCTCCCTGTGCAGGATCAACATCCCCATCAATCGCTTGAAGGATTTGAGCGTTTTCTAAGTCTTGCTCATCTTGCTCATCTTCTTCCTCAATCTCGATTTCAAAAAGATCGTCAGCTTCTTCTTCCTCAACCACAGGATCTTCATTAGCAGTCTTGGTCACAGGAACTTGTATATTGTCGAGTTTAGAAATCTCTTCACTCGCCTGTGAACCGTCTGAGATCACAGTCTTAGTATTAGCCGCTGTCTTGAGCTTGATTGTGCTTACAGACTCTGCTCCTTGAGACTCAGCAATTCCATCGCCTGCACTAGAAGCACCAGCAATGTCAGCACCAGACTTGTTTTCTACCTTAGCGACAGGACGAATGTCGTTATCTTGGTTTTCGACCACGAGAGGGAACTTCTTAGGGGCTTTCACTGCCTTTGGTTTAACCTCTGCAACTGCTCTCTCCTCGTCATAAACAGTCTGAACAGGCATCTCTTTCTTAGCAGGGACAGGAGCAGGAGCGACTTCTGCTACAGGCTCACTCACATCACCCTCGACAAGAGCCAACCAACCTCGCTTTAAACCTGCCTTAAGCTCTGGCATATCTGTCTGCTGACCATTGAACTTGAGTGAAAAACCGTCAAACTCAACGATGTCTCCCTCATAGATGTTCCTCTCAAGGCGACCGAGATGAATGGTTGAGTTTGCCTTGAGTTGAACGAATGTTCCTTTTTTGAATGTAAAGTCACTCATTTATTTATACTCCATTGGTGTAGATTAGTGTTGTCTATACTCTACCTATAAACAAACTAAAAATCGCACCCCATATTACCATCATATCTACAAAACCAAACAAAAAGGAGATCCCATGTTCGTTTTGTACGCTATCCTATCCTATTTCGTCTGGGCTTACATACATGAGTACGCTCACCTACTAACTGCTAAAAAGCTCGTGGGTGTCAAATCTTACTCCATGAGGATCTATCCTCATAACCACCCAAGACTCGGCTTTGTGTTCGCCTCTGTGAGCTACGAATATGAAAAAGAAACCATCACCCTAGACCAAAGGGCATGGATTTCTTTTGCACCACGAATACCAGACGCAATAGCTCTGATCGCATTACCTTTCACAGCCGACCTCAACATCTTTTGGATCATCTTGGTCGGAGGTGGTTTGGTCGATACAATCAGAGGCTCATTTATCTTTAGTCCTACAAGCGACATCAAGAGATACTGTGATGCTTGGGGATTAAGCTATCCCCATGTCAGAAACGCTCAACTGTTGCTTGTAGGACTAAGTGCTTCAATCTTCCTGCTAGGATCTATTAGCTATTAAGCGTTATTGCTTGATCGAGTCAACTCACACCAATGAGTTCCGTTATAGATCAACGAAATGGTGTCCTCAGTATTATCGAGGGTAAAGTCTGCATCACCTGCTAACTTGAAGTTGGTGTTCTTTACCACAACAGAGCGATCCGTATGGTTAGCTTGTAAGACCAAAACAGTACCTGCAACCACACCTGCGGCGTTGATTGATACAAGATCCTCAGAGTTATTAGCTTGGTTGTTAACCTCAACCTTATGGTAAGGCTTCGTTACTGTAATCTCACCATTACCGTCAAGCGTAAGAGTTGATGAGTCATATACGAGATTACCCTCAACCTTGAGATCACCTGCTGAAACAACAGTAGAAGTCGCACCACCAAGTGTAAGATCATTCGCACCTACGGTTGCACCAACAGTAAGAGCCGAAGCTCCATCTACATCAATAGATGTTCCATTAACTACGAGTGAACCTGCAACAGCCACAGTAGAGTTAGCACCACCGAGGGTAATCGTATTTGCACCAATACTAGCACCGATAGTTGCGTTTTCCGAGTCAAAGTCAATGTCATTTGACTCGACAAAAAGCTGACCCTCAATTGTCGAGATGCCCTTTACTGTGAGAGAGTCGGGCATGATAACTTGATCTTCAAAGCTCAACTCGACAGTGTTATTGGCATTATCAACATCGAACTGGAACCCACGATTTGTACCAACGGTCAGACCCTTGAACTGAACTGTTCTCTCGTCAGTCTCTTTAATAGAGATCGTGTCTGTACCTGCCTTATCACCATTTATGATGAATAGGACATCGTTCTCATTGACAATGTTATAATAGTTAGTGCCATCAAGAGTGTGCATCCAACGATCAGTACCCTCATCCCATCGGATAGCCACATCGTCATCAGCACCACGATCTACATAGATATAAGCGTCAACATCAGCAGCCGCGTTTGCGACTCCATTATTGAGCGTAATGCTCTTAGTAGTCGCTACAGTAAGATCACCTGGGATAGCAACTGTCGAAGCACTCGCACCGAGAGTAAGAGTATTACCTGCAATCGCATTACCGATGGTGATGTTATTAGCCGAGAAATCAAGTGCGTTAGTGCCTGTACCCGAAATCGTCACCTCACCACCAAAGGTAGCCAATGAGTCAGTCAAGGTGTCGTTAGCAGTTAAAACAAGTACATTTTGATAGTTCGCATTACCTGTATTCTGACCACTAAAGGTCAAAGTACGATTATTCTCATCTGAACCTGTAATCTTCCAACTATCACCATTCGCATCACCTAAGTGTGATTGAATGTTGATAATCGCTGTAGCGTCTGGTGAAGTGATTGTGAGATCACTACCATTGAGCGTTACATCACCTGCGAAGGTTGCTAGACCCGATGTCGCTGTCCCATTACCAACAAGGGTAAGCTGTGCAACATCACCACCCGAAATGTTATTGAAAACTGTAAGAGTTTGCGAGTCATCTGAGGCATCAAGTTTCCAAACATCTCCGTTATCATCACCGTCAGCGTCACCTGCTGAGTCAGCGATCAAAGTGATTACAGCATGACCTGCGTTTACTTTGTTCCTTACAGTAAGATCACCACCATTAAGTAGTACATCACCTGCAAAAGTCGCTGTAGTGTCAGTCGCTGTCGCATTGCCAACAAGGGTAAGAATTGGTTCGTAAGTACCCTTATCTGCCTTGTCATTACCAATGGTGAGTTGATCGCTATTAGCTGTCGCTAAAATGTTCCAACTATCACCAGCGTCATCACCTGCATCAGACTTAAGTTCAATCTCAGCGTTGGTGTCTTGACCACCTGTAAGGGTAATGTCTCCACCATCAACACTAAGATCGCCATCAATCTGAAGATCACCAACTTCACTGAGGTTAGCGATTTCTGTTCCTGCACCATCTAGGAACGAGAACTTTTGAACATCTCCACCATCGTTGTCAGAGTCAATCTGGAAGATCAGATCAGTCTCAGCTTTAATCGTTAGAGTGGTATCAGTCGCACCTGCAATCTCATTATTGCTGTAAGTCACATTACCAATGGTAGTTCCCGAAGCAAAAGCCGAAGTCGCTGAGGTCGCTGTAATCGCACCGGCTGTAGTCATAGTGATTGTAGCGTTAGCTACCAACGCACCACCAATCGTTAGAGCATTTGATCCATTCAGACCTTGTAGGTGAACCTGTGAGTTCCCGTTAAGGTTAAGAGCGTTATCTGATGTGTCCCAAGCGAGAACCACATCACCCTTGTTATTACCACCCTCAACTGTAATAAGAGTAGCGTCTATTGAAGGGTTCGCTCCAAGATCCGAGTTGAAGAAGATACCATTGGTATTCGCCTGCTCGATGTTTACTTCAGCATCAAAGGTCGCATTACCAACAACTTCTAAAGTCTCGCTGATAGAGGTTGCTTGAACAAGAGTGATAAGCTCCGAGTTTGTCGTTGTCTTAACTGTGATAAAGTCAACATCGTCGCTCACATTTGAAACAACAAGACCAAGAGCTGTATTGTCTTTGAGGTAAAGTTGGAGCGAATCGTCAGCATCTGAGGTAGCTTGGATCTTATTCGTAAAGAGCGTTGAAGTTGCACCAACAATAGCGTCTAGTGCTGACACATCTACCTTAAAGACTGATGTTCCGTTAGCTTGAACATCAAGGTCAGAGGTAGACCCTGCGTTGTTAAGCGTCAAAGTATTCTTGATAACAGTCGCACCAAGATTTGATACTGTGAACACTTCACCATTGACATCAATACCACCGTCAAGACTCGCAAGACCACTTGTGGTTAGTGTGTTATCACCGAAGCTGATAGCACTGCCACTATCTGTGATTGACCCATTAGCAAGAGTAAGATTACCAATCTTTGAGCCTGTAATGGCTGTGAAGATCTTTCCGAACTCTACTTGCTCATTACCTGCACCCGGATCGGCATTGAGTGTGTTAAAGGTAATGTATGCGTTCGCTCCCTCTTTAATGACGAGGGAGGTTGCGTTATCATCTCTTAGTTCAAGAGAAGCAATCTGCAACCCACTAGGTGTTGTAGAACCTGCAAAGTCTACTGCTGTGTGAGCGGCTGTAGTCGTACCGAGAATGAAATAGCTCTCATCATCACCCCAAAAGAAGATACCGTCATTTCCATCAGTACCTCTCTCAAAGAAGATACCGATGTCGTTGGCATTAGCCCCACCTGCTACACCCTTGTTAATACGAATAACTGCATCCTCAACATCGAGAGTTGCAGTATTAATCGTAGTGGTATCCCCCTGTACGATGAGGTCACCTGTGATCTCAACATCTTTAGCAAAGGTAGCTTTCTTAGCAGAGTCGAGGGTCAAGACCGAGCCTACAGCATTATCAACACTGTTGAACAAGCTAAAGACCATCTTACCTGCGGCTGTCGCATTACCCACATCGTGAGCTGTGGTAATGTTTCCGAGTTCGCCCTCTGTGTTTGCATTGTTCTGACCAACAAACTTAATCACACTCGAACGACCATCTTCTGCTTGAGAAGCTGTGAGGTTCTGTAAAGTGATGGTTGGAGAAGATGCGTTAGACAAGTGTAAGAGAGTGTCTGGAGCTGTCTCTCCAAGACCCAATCTACCACTACCCTTGAGAGTCATCTTTGTAGTCGGTGCGTCTACATTGGTAATCTTAGTCTTAAAGACCATATCTGATGTACCTGTACCATCACCGCCACCAGATGAAAGGATGAGATCACCACCATCTTGGTCTACTTGATTGGTAGCACTTGAACCTGCTTCGATAGTGAGGTCTTGACCATCATTAGCCCCTGTACGAGCCACAACTTTAATCGCTGAGTGTCTAGCCGCATCTGCACCAAGTAAGATTGTGGTCGCCCCTAAACCACCATTAGCACCACCGACTACAGCAAGATCACCCGATAGAGTAGTTCTCTGATTGGCATCAAGAGTGATCGTAGTCTCCGAAGCAGAGTTCTCGATGATGTTTGAACCGAGTCGTAGTTTACCACCCGAAACGACTGTACCACCTCCACCAAGTGTAATGGTGCTTGCTTCAGCCACACTCGCCACAAAGATTTCTTTAGCCTCATTAGCACCTGTAATGTTTCCATTAACTTGGAGATTGCCTGCGGCTACGATGGTAGTTTCTGTGATCGTAAGTGTATCAGCGTCAGTCGCTACAATCGAAGCTCCACTAGCACCTACAGTGATTGTGCCATTACTCGCTGTGATGTCTTGAGCTGTGATGTTCCCTGCAAAAGTTGCAAGATTAGCCGAGTCAAGTCTAAGAGCTTCTGAAAGACCCCCACCACCATTGGTAGAGAAGATCAAATCACCCTTAGTATCGTCAACCCCACCATCGTGAGAGCCTTGAATACGAGCGAGGTCTGCACCATCGTCATCTTGGAAGTTAATTAGTGTTGGACTATCAGCGTCACCATTACCACCTGTAGTGTTCTTTAGTGTAAGAACAGGTGCTGTACCTGCTGTAGCAATCGCACCTGTTGTAGCACTGATAGTAGTCGATGGTGTAGCGAGAGTACCAACGCTAAAGTCGAGTACAGAGTTGAGCTTACTACCACTGAATGAGAAGGTGTTTAACCCATCATCCCAAGCAAAAGCACCATCAGTACCACCATCTGCGTCTTTAACTAAGATCAGAGAGGCATCTTGGTCAGCCTCGTTAGCACGATCAGAGTTGAACACGATACCACTAGCAACACCTTGAACGATGTTAAGGGTGTTGCTTAGAGTAGTCGTACCTGCGACAGCCGTATTCCCTGTCGCACCTGTTACGCTAAAGGTGGTCGTTCCTCCGTTGTTTATAACGCTTAGGTTCGGGCTACCTTCACCTTGAACACCAACTACTGTATTGCCACTAACTGTGAGCGTTCCTTTAGTCGCTGTATTACCAGTGTCATCACCTGCAACAGTGAACTTATTGGTATCAACTGCAATGCCACCATTAAGGTTGGATAACCCTGTGACTGTAAGGATACCTGCTTCTGTAAGTGAAGCGACCTCTGAGTTATCACCATCTTGGAAAGAGAACTTGTTGTCTCCATTATTGTCGTTGTCTACTTGGAAAACAAGGTCTGTCGCAGATTGGATTTCTCCATTTACAATAAGTGTTCCCTTAACAGTAGCAGAGGAAGTCGCTTCTGTATTCGCACCTGTAAGAGTAAGAACATCTACATAACCATTACCAGCGTCATTCTCACCTGCAAAGGCAAGAGTTCTCGTAGCATGATCTGTAGCTTGGACTCTCCAATTATCACCTGCATCATCACTTTCATCAGCATTGAGGAAAAGAGAAGCAGTTCCACCCTCAACACCTTGAATGGTAGCAGTACCACCGTCCACTTGGAGTGTCGAAGAAAGCGTAGTCGCTTGACCAAGCGTAATCGTATTAGCGTCTGCGTTAATTGTTAAGAATGTATCACCATTTGTGTCATCAATAACTAACGCACTAGCTTGTCCGTTTTGGAGTTCAATCTCAATACCATCATTCGCCCGATCTGTAATTTTATCGAGATCAATAGTAGTCACATTGTTGATCGCACCATCAGTCAGATCGAGAGAGGTAGCGATTTCTACAGCACCTGCAAAAGTAGCCTTAAGAGCCGAGTCGAGTCTAAGAGCTTCTGTGGGGTCGGCATCATTATTTGGCTTGAAGATAAGAACACCCTTATCGTCATCTGCCACCCCATCGTGAGCACCTACAATCTGTGCTAGAGCCTTAACTTGAGCATTACCCTTAAATGAGATAGTCGAGGGATCATCATCTTGAGCATTACCACCTGTAGTATTCTCAAGAGTGAGAGTCGCTGTATCAGCACCAGAAATGTGTAAGAGAGTATCGGGTGCATTTTCACCGATACCCACATTACCATTAGTGTGGACACGCATACGCTCGGCTACAGTATCAGTACCAGAAACTTTAGTTTGGAACTGAATAGAAGCTGTACCTGTTCCATCACCTGCACCTGTTGCAAGGATAAGATCACCACCATCAAGGTTCTCACCTCCACCTGTAGGAGCAGAACCTGCTGAGATGGTTAAAGACTGACCTGCATTATTAGCCCCTGTTCGAGCTACAACACCTAAAGCGACATCATTAGCGGCGTCTGTTCCTAAATCTACAGTATTCGATCTAATAGTCGTTGTCTTAGCAGGTACACCTAGAGTGGTAGACTCAGCATTTGTGTTGATAGTGAGGTATTCAGTACCACCTCCATCATTTAGATTAAATGCCTTACCATCAAGAGCATCTTCGGCAGTAACCGTAATGAAAGCACCTGCGTCAGCAAAAGTGATTGAGGCCAAAGAAATCTGTCCAACATTGGTGATGTTTCCGTCATTAACATCAACCGAAGTCTGAGCATATAGAGTCCTAAGAGTTAAATCGGCACCAGTTGCTCCTGCTCTCCAATCCGCGTCTGCTTCGGTAACATCGTTGGTTTCAAGCCTAAAGCGATCAGCCGCTTCGTCCCAATAAAGCAATGCAGGGTCTTGGGCTTGAGCAGGATCTTGAGTATCTAAGGTTCTAGTAAAGAGGATACCAATAGAGTCATTGCTGTTTGGTTCACCCTCATCGCCATCAGCGAGAACGATAACCTTATTTTCGATAAGGAGGTCATTTTGCGTTGTTTGGTTCGCAACACTTAATGTACCTCGAACACGAACAGTGGTATTAGCCGCACCAAGATCGAGAATGTGTGTGGCATCTCCACCTGTGTTGATTGCCCCTCCAATCACATGGGCATCATCAGTGAAGTTGATGTCCCCGGTGACTGCGAGGTTGTTAGACATATCTGCTCGCATGAGGTCGAAGCCACCTGCTTGACCACCATCGTGAACACGAATGGATTTAGTGGTTGTGTCTATGGTGATCTCACCTACAGCACCAGTAAAGCCACCACCATTTGTGTGGTCATTGGTAGTGCCTCTTCTTAGTTGGACTCTTCTTACAGCCATGATTGGACTCCTTAAATCGGACTATCTGTTTCTATATTGGTTAGGTATAAATAGACTATTAAACTACAAGCATCCCATAATCCTCCGAGCCATAAATAACGGTATCACCTAAACCTGTACCATTCATGTCAATGGAGTAATCGGTAGCATCATCAAAGGCTTCGGATACTAATCCATAGTCAATAGTCTCAAGAACTCTACCTGTTAGGATAAGGTCTGCTGTCTCGCTTTGATTTGAGAGATAGTGAGTTGTTAGTGTTGGTATTTCTCCATTATCAAGCCCTGTGTCTGCATCAGCCGCTGTACCAAGTGTAGTAGGAACATACTTGTTTTGGTTCGCACCCTCTGCTGTCGTAAACCTCAAGACTTGATTGTTGGTTGCTTGGTCTGCCGAGACATCTTTCAAGTTTTCAGTGGTGATGCCTAGAGCGAGATTAATCACATCATTAGCGTCATCATTCGTAAATGCGATTGTTCCATCTGCACCTGTGAAAGTATGTGTACCACCTGCTAGAGCCGAACCGACATCATCTCTCGCCAGTTCAGCGTTATAGACCGATGTTCCCTTTTTAAACTCTTGGTTAACTTGATCCCATACGAGGATCTGATCGTTGGCATCAAAGTCGGCAAGATTAACATCAGAGAAATCGCCAATACTACGATCACGAACCCACTCAGTTGTAGCTACGGTTGTGTCATCTGTAGCGTTGGCAGGACTCGCAGAAGTGATTGAACCTGTAGTTGTTAGGTTGTCATCACCAAAGCTGATAGAACCACTAGCTGATACGATAGAACCATCTGATACTGTGATCGCACCATTAGCATCTGAGTCAACCACAAGCGAGTTCTGAACCTGTACATTACCTGTCTCAAACTGCCATGTGGTTGCTGACTCGTCCCAATAAAGTTTAGCGTCTGCTTCTGCACCACGATTAACTGTAAGACCAAAGTCATCATCGTCAGCTGGATTAGCACCTCCACCAAGATCAGAGTTAAAGACAATCGCACCTTGAGAAGCTGTACTAAAGTTGACTACTGAGCTAGTAGTAATCGCACCCGATGTGCCGACAGCACCATCAGTTCCAATCGTGAGGTTCTTGGTGAGAGCATTACCTGCTTCTGACCCAATAGAAATCTCGGTCGCTGAGAATAGCTTACCACCCTCAATCTTGAATGAGCTTTCAGAGTCATCCCACTTGAAGTAAGCATCTGTAGCGTTAGACCCACCATTCTCAACATGGAGAAGGAGTGCGTCAAAGTCTTGAGCGTTGATGTCCTCCCCTGCTCCACGATCAGCATTGAAGATGATACCTGTATCAGAACCTGCCTTGTTGACCTTGAGCGAGTCATTAAGAGTCGTAATCCCTGTGACCTCTACTGTGGTGTCAAAGGTAGCCGAAGCATCAAAGTTTGCGTCCTCATTAAATGTAAGGGTCTGTGCATCTGTATTGATAGTGAGATAGTTAGCCCCACCTGCATCACTTACTAAAAGGGCACTACCATTTAGACCATCAGCAAGTTCAATGACAAGACCATCTGCTGTTTTATCTGTGATCTTATCTGTATTGATCGTTGGGGAATCAAGCGTACCATCAAGAGTGATTGCACCTGCTGTCGTCATAACGATGGTCGCATTGGCAACCAACGCACCACCAATCGTTAGAGCGTTTGATCCATTTAGACCTTGTAGGTGAACCTGTGCTTCTGCATTGAGGTTAAGAGCGTTATCTGATGTGTCCCAAATAAGGACTGCATCATTCTTGTTATTACCACCCTCAATCGTAATGAGGGTAGCGTCTTCCGAAGCAACCCCTGCCCGATTTGAGTTGAAAAACAAACCATTAGAGTTCGTATTCTCAATCGAAATCTCACGCTTAAAAGTAGCATCAAGCGTGAATGAGGTATCTTGATTAAGGTTAATAAGTTCTGCATTGTCTGAGGTGTCAAACACCATGAAGGACAATGCGTTGGTAGCATCAGAAATCTCAAGAGCGTTCGGAACATTATCTTCAATGCGAATCTTGAAGTCATCTCCACCACCGTCAGCAGTCTTAGCTCTTAGATCATCAGTCTTGAGCTGACCTGTGACTGTGGTTGTACCTGCCGAAGCATCTACATTAAGGACATCAACCCCATTGTTCTGTACGATAAGGTCGGCTGTACCATCGGCATTATTAATGGTAGCTGTACCGCCAACCGTAAGATTTCCGTTTGTAGCGTTGGCGATAAACTGATTATCACCCACTATGAAGTTGCCTTCGGACTTGAGAGAGCTTTCAACAGAGAACCTATCGTCAGCGGCTACCCACTTGATGCTCTTATATGCTGGTCCTCCACCCCCTTGATTTACTCTTAGAAGAATTTGGTCGGCATCTACCCCACCATCGGCAATCTCAGACCTAAAGGTAATACCTGTTGCTGAACCTGTTGTGAGATCAAGTGATCCTGCAAGAGTTGTCTTTCCTGCCACCTCAAGAGTGCTAGAAATCGCAACAGTACCCGATATGTCAAGGGTCTTACTTGGGTTGTTTTTACCAATACCAACAGAGTCGGCAGAAGCGTCTACAAATAAAAGATTGGCTTGATTGTCGCCTGCTACTCGGAAGTCATTGTCTCCAAGGTCATTGTTGAAAACAACAGCACCACCACTTTGAGTTAAGTCTCCTACAAGTATGCTATTTCCGTTTACATGGAAAAGAGCTGTCGGGTTATTCGTGTTGATACCCACACGATCTGTACTCGCTTGAGTAAAGATCAAGTGGTCGGAGTTATCGCCCTCGACTCTAAAGTCGATGTCAGCCCCACCCTCATTTACAACAACTTGCCCTTGAGCATCGGTAGTATCAAAAGTCAGATATGAACCAAGACCTGCTTCTCGAATGTCAAGTGCGTCAGCATCATTATCTGTTAGTAGGAGATCCATCGAAGCACCAGCAAGACTTGTAATCCCACTGATCGCCCCTGCTTGTGTAATCCCACCATTTGAAGCATCAAGGGAGTCAACTGTGGTCGCCCCGAAGTTCGCTGTACCTGTTGTGGTTAAGTTATTATCATTGAATGAGAGGTTGTTATTTCCAGCAGTCGTTTGGATCTGACCATCTGAAATCTCTACATTACCAATCTTAGAAGCTGAAACTGCTTCAAAGACCTTACCAAATACAACCTTCTCTGTTCCATCAGAGGTATCGAATGTGAGATAAGCGTTCGCTCCCTCTTTAACTACTAATGAAGTTGCGAGATTATCTCTAAGCTCAAGCGAGCCGATCTGTAATCCACCTGGAGTTGTAGTCGCTCCGAAATCTGTAGCTTCATGGTCGTCATTGGTTGTTAGACCAAGTTTAAAGAAATCATCCCCTTCATCCCAATAGAAGATAGCGTCATCTCCTGTAGTACCTCTCTCAAAGAACAATCCGATGTCGTTAGGGTTAGCACCACCTGCACCATCATTAAGATCCATCACACCTTTATTGAGTCGAATGATTGTATCTTCAACATCAAGAGTCGCAGTATTAAGAGTCGTTGTCGTTCCATTGACGATAAGATTTCTTGTTACTGTGAGGTCTTGAGCAATCGTCACATCATCGGGAAGCCCAATGGTGATCTCAACTCCGTCTGCACCAGCACCTTGATCTGCTGAAACAACAACGGTTGTCTCATTCTCCACATTGTTGAATGTAAAGGTCTGACCAAGAGGAAGGGTGTCCGTATTCGCACCATCAGTAATCGAAACATAGCTGTTTTCTAGCTTGGCATTGGTTACAGCACCGTTATTGATTTTATCAGTAGTGATCGCATTGTTGGCAATCATACCTTCTTCAACAGCAAGAGCACCAATCGTTGCGACACCTGCATTACTGATTGTGATGTCTCCCGATAACGAGACATTCTTCCATTGGTTATCGTTCGCTCCACCATCTGCATCATAGACAAGGATCTGAGCGTTTGCGACACCTGCAATCAAAACATCTGAAAGGTCATTCACACCTGCTTCGGAAGCAAGGAAAGATCTACCATTTGCTGTGGTAGCAATCGTTCCAAAAGTGTTCGCCCCTGTACCAATCAAGAGATCGTTATTACCGACCCCCATACCCAAGCTCGTAATAGCATCTGTCGGGCTTTCAAGAGTAAAGTTCGCACCATCAGCAACAATAAAGTGGTTGTTATCAACCCCAAGACCAGCGATGTCATCAAGACGGGCATTGGAGTCTTGCTTACCGCCGACTTCAGTATCAACATAAGTCTTAGTTGTGGCCTCTGCTCCATTTTGTGGAGCTGGTACTGTAATCGTAGCCCCTGTAAAGTCGTATGAGAAAGCACCGAAAGTAGCGTTCGCATCTGTCTCAACTACATTTCCTGTGTCGGACAAGTCATCAAATGACAACGAAGCATTTCTGAAGGTAGCGACATTGTTTACAACAGCACTTACCCTTAAAACCTGACCTACCTCTTCTGCGACACCATTCCCATTGTCTGCACCAAGAGCCACATCTGTAAGGTCGGCAAGGTCTGAAACCCCACCTACTTGATTAACTACATTTTTAACAAATGCTGTAGTAGCGATCCTAGTTGAGTTACCCTCGACATTATTATTAGCTACTGTTTCTGCTGTCGCTGTCGCCCCTGTAAGGTCTACCTCTGCTGTAAATGTGATGTTATTACTGAATGTTTGCTCTCCATTTAAAAGAGCAACATTCTGAGTCGAAGCAACATTCTGATTTAGATCGCCAAAAGCGAGTTTCGAGTTCTTCCATTCGAGGTTAGCACCATCCCATCTTAGTGTTTCACCATCATTTCCATTCCCAATGTCTCCAGCGATAGTGACTTTATCAAGATCACCAAGCTCTGCATCTGAGGAGATGAAGGTCTTGGCATTATCTGAAAGACCAATCATCTCTAAGTCGTCATCCCCTGTATTAGAGTAGATGAGCTTTTTAGCTCCTGTTGCAAGTCCTGCAAGGGCAGTTAAAGTAGCATCTGAAGTTTGCTTTGTAGCGACTTGAGTGTCTACATAAGTCTTGGTTGTAGCATCGGAAGCATTATTAGGTGCAGGAACTGTAATCGCTGTAGCACCTGTAAAGTCATAGGTGTTAGCTCCAAAGGTCGCATCGGCAGTCTCTAAGACTATATCCCCACTGTTAGAGAGATTAGTTGTAGAAATCGTCTGACTTTCAAAACCACCTGCTCCTGTACTAACGAGAATATGATTAGCGTTGTTCAGTGCATCGTTATTAACAGTCACATCAGAAAGAGCGGCTACACGACCTGTACTCTTTAAGAAGTTCTCAACCCCAAGTTGAATGGTTAAGATCTCAAAAGAGTTATTCCCATCACCTATCACCATTGACCCATCAACAATGTTGAGTCCCGATATACTTGTGAGGTTTGTATTTAGCCCTTGATAGTTATTAGGGAGATCAAGAGCAGTTATGTCGGTGTCGATCTGAGCATCGACATAGGCTGTAGTCGCTAAACTTGTAGAGTTGTCCGAAGCGTTTTGAGTAGCACCAGTCGCTGTAGCACCTGTAAGATCGACAGCACCTGTGAAAGTCTTGTCTCCATTGAAGGTTTGATTACCTGCGAGGAAGCCCACAACTGTGTTATCGACCACAAAGTCAAGAGTATTATCAGCACCTTGATAGGTTACAGTAATACCTGTCTCAGTATTACCATCAACCATACCTCCAACGATGTCCTCGATTTCTTCTTGAGTCTTGCCCTCATCATCAGCAACTACAAGATTATTTTGAGCGTTGAACTTAAGGATTTTGCCTTCGGCCTTACCAGCTGTCGAGATACCACCAAGATCGTCTATGTCAGCATTAGAAGCTAAGAAATCTCCAACTTCACTCTCAGCGGCTGTACCTAAGCCAAGATTAGTACGAGCTGTGCCTGCATCAGCTAGATCATTAAGATTATTTGCTACTTGGGCGAATGTGCCTACAGGCTCTACAGCAGAAGTACCTAAACCTAAGTTCGTTCGGGCTGTACCTGCATCAGCTAGATCATTGAGGTTATTTGCTACCTGTGCAAAGACCCCAACATCCTCGACTGCTGAAGTACCTAATCCTAGATCAGTACGAGCTTCACCAGCGTTTGCGTTCGCTATAAGAGTTCGACCAAAGTTTGTAAAGTCTGTGGTCGCAAAAACATCAGCACCTGTCGCATAGATGAGTTTATCAGCAACAGTCACCACTCCAGCAAGAGCTGTTAAAGTGGCATCAATCGGTTGTTTCGTAGCTACTTGTGTATCGACATAAGTCTTAGTAGTAGCGTCATTAGCTCCAACAGGGGCTTTAACTGTAATAGAGTTAGCACCTGTAAAGTCATAGTCAAAAGCTCCAAAGGTAGCTCCTCTTGTCTCTAAGACGAGATCTGCCTCATCACTAAGGTCAGCAGTAGAAATCAATCGGTTTACATATTGACCTTGAGCGTTCCGAACTAGGAAATGCTTGTCAGCACCTCCATTGATCGTCACATCACCCAACTCATTAAGATTTCCTGCACCTCCACCACCACCCTCACCAGGAACCCAACCACCGTTCCCATTATTAGCGGCTGCATCATAAACAAGAGCGTTTCCATCTTGGAGTCCTGCAAGATCAACATCTGAAATCAAAGAGAGAGTGAGAGTGACAGGTTGCCACTCTAAATCAGCTAGATTGTATTGTAAGAGTTGGTCATCAGCTAGACCTGCAAGATCAACATCTTGGAGTCCTCCAAGAACAATACCCCCACCACCTGCAACAATCTGTGCAACTCGATTTTGAACAAAAGCTGTAGTAGCAATCCGATTAGTAGCATCTGCGAGGTCGTTGATGGCTAGGACATCAAGTGTCCAATCGCCCCCTGCACCTAGAACATAGCCTGCCTGTGCAATGCCTGGCCCTGGTACAAGACCGTCTGTTCCTGCTTGATTTCCATCTGTGCCTGTGTAGTTTCTAAGAGTGATAGACGCACCTGCTGTGGTGGTTGAACCCGAACCAAATGAACTCATGGTGAACTCCTTTATTTTTATATCTATTAAATGTCGGGGTATAAAAAGAAAACAAAAGGAGTCTGCACATGAACTATTGGCACATTGAGAGTTTTTTTTTGGACAAAGTAGATGAACTAGGTGGGTTTGCTTGCCACCACGCACACTTTGACAAGGCATATCTAATCAGCGAAGAAGGTCTAAAACTCTCTCAGTCGAGCCTCCAAGAAAAATGGAAACTTTATCGTAAGCTCAAAGAAGAATACACCGAATACACACTCCACTCTCGAATGGCTCGGTGTATTGAACATCTGATCTATCAAGGTGTCTCTAAGTGTCGTACATTTATTGATGCTGACCAAATCGTTGGACTCCTACCTATGCAAGTCGCTGTCAATCTTAAAAGAGAATACGCAAAGAAAGGGTTTGACCTCCAACTTGCTGTTCAACCACTTGAAGGTGTCCTTGAACCCGAAGCTCAAAAAATGTTTATACAAGCCTGTGAGATGGCAGATGTGATCGGTGGACTCCCCGACAGAGATGAAGATCCTCTCGCACACATGGACTTTATCTTTAACCTAGCCAAAGATATGAACAAGCCAGTTGATGTTCATGTAGGGCAAAACAACACCCCTTCAGAGCGTGAGTCTGAGATGGTTGCAGATAAGACCTTTGAACATGGTCTTGAGGGTCGGGTTAGGCTCGTTCATGCGATCTCTCTTGCGTGTCAGCAAAAAGAAGATCGTCAGCGTGTGATTTCTAAACTACAAGAAGCAGAGATCGGGGTAGTCGTTTGCCCAAGTGCGGCAATCAGTATGAAACAACATTCTGATATACTTGCACCGATCCATAACTCAATAGCCCCTGTCATGGAGCTTATCGAGGGAGGGGTCGATGTTATGTTAGGTGTAGACAACATCCATGACCTGTTCATGCCCCTTGTTGATGGGGATCTGTGGTTTGAATGTCGCCTAATGATGGAAGCGATTAGGTGTTATGATCTCGACTTGATCGCAAAAATCGCCTCCAACCCTAAAGGCTTCTTTTCTTAGTAAGATGCTACTAAGTAGTACTCATACTGCTCATCTTCCAAATCGGGAACAGCAACCTCATAAGACTTACCAAACAGATTTATTAAGTCTCCTTGAAGATCAGTACCTCTCTCACCAAGAATCCGAGCGTCTGAACGACTCTCACCTAAAGCCTCAAGAGCTTTAACCAAAGTCCTTTTGTCAGCAAAAATAAATCTACCATATTTATTAGTGTACTTAATACGAGAACTATTAAGGATAGACTTAATCTGCTTGTCAGCCCTCTCTCCTGTTGAGACAGAATCTCTCCATCTCTCATCATCTCGACTCCGAGACTCAAAGATGTCAAGAGGTCGCTCTGACTCTCCAGTTTCATATGCGTCATATCCGTCTGGACGGTAGGGTGAGGCTTTTCTTTCAAGACGGGCAATCCGAGTCTCAAGTTCACTGATAATTTCTGATGCTGATCTTCTCATAGGAGTTCTCCATTGGTTTAAGGTTAAAGAGATCACTTATTGATAGGGTATAAATAAACTACAAATTACTACCAACCCTAAAGGCTTCGATCAATCAATGTTTAAGTAAACTCTGTTTCCGTCAAGGGTAAATCCTTCTGTGTACTTTGCAAGTGTCTTTAATCCATTTTTGTTAAGACCTGTTTCCTCCCAAAAACTTGCACTTACTTCTGCGATGAACATATCACTATTGTTGTAGTCAAAGTACACGCTTCGCAGACTTGAACCGAAAACAGGCTTCAAGATTTGTTCTAGTTTCTTTGCGTGATCTTGCTTTTCCTCTAAGCGATCTGTTCTGCTAGATGATTTCTCAAGTTTAGCGATTCTTGATTCAAGATTACGAATTGTTTCTGATGCTGATCTTCTCATGGGTATTCTCCATTTGGTTTGTAGTTAATGAGATCACTTATTGATAAGAGATAAAAAGACTATTGAGATCTATACGCTCTTTTAACCTTACTTAAAAAGGTGTGATCCATCTCCCCATTTTTTGCAGTCGCCACAGCTTTACCATCAAGGTAAAAAGTAAAAGAACTCTGAGTATATAAGTCATCGAGTCCGTATTCTAAAGGCGACCGATAATCGTCATCAGAAAGAAACACAATCCTATAATGTCGGTCTGAGTCAAAATCAACTGAAAGAGAGTTGGCTGTTCCAATATAACCTCTGAAAATCGCCTTAGCTTGCCTAGACTTCTTACTTACCTTCTCTGGCTTAGACGCAAAGATACCAATAGGTAAGATACCATTGATCTCTTTGACGATCTCCCCTGCCCTGCGATTATAAGACTTAAAAAAGTCCATAGTCCCTGCCGACCTCTCAAAGCGAGCGACTTTAATACCCGACCCACCATTAACTTTAACAAGGTATCCAGGAGTACCCGATGTTGGAGAAATTACTCGCTCCACACTCACTCTTGAACGATTGAGGTCTTGGACATCGGGAAGGTTCAGATCTTCAAGTTCTTCTGGATCAGCATTACTCGTGCTTCTATGATTCCCGATTGAAACATCTTCAAGAGTCATTACCATCTCTTGTTTCAACAGAGTCTCGAACCTTTCAAGGTTGCTACCAATATGATAATCCACAAGATTCAATCCATCCTTAATGAATAGCTTACCCTCCATCAAATGATCAAAGCCTTCGTCAACAATATAGTGAGCAAGATTAACTCCTGTGCGAAAGTTTTCTCCCACAAGATCGAGGTTGATATAGGCTTGTCCTCGATTATATTCGAGTCGGGCTACACGAGCCTCAAGATTTCTGATGGTATCGGATGCTGATCTTCTAATAGAAATCTCCCCTTTCTCGATACGATCAAGATCTGATTGAATAGTTAGCAACACTTCTTTGACTCTGCGATCACGAGTGAACAAAAGAGCTGTATCTAGGTCCCCTCCAAAAAGAGCATCTTGTTTTCGGTTAGCGTAGTCATCACCACCATCAATATACTCTGAATCAAGAGCCATTAGCTCATCTTCATATTTTTCGATGACATCAACGAGGATGTCACCAAAACTTGCTGATCTTCTCATAATAATTCTCCATTTGGTTAATATGGCTACCAATGAAGAACCTATAAAAGATCTACAAAAAAATTAATGCCCCTTAAACACCCTCTGTGGCTTGGTGAGGGGTCTAAGAGGCATTGAGCCTTTACAGGCTATTAAGCGTATTCAACCATGACTTAAGTCAAAGGTCAAGGCTTTTCTTAAAGCATACCGTCAAGGATCTCATCAGCGTCAAAGGACGAGTTGAAACCTCCACCACTGTTGCCTGTAGGCGAACCAACCGAACCACTCATCTTCTCACGAATTTGATCGAGAGTAAGGTCTTGAGCGATGTCATTTTGGAGGTTCAGATGGATAGGCTTTGCCGCTTCCATACAAGTCTTGAACATATCAGAACCCTTGTCGCTCAAAGTCTTGAACAAAGACTCTTTACAAGGGGCGAATGTCATCTTGTGGAACTGTGGGTCGGTCACAGTGATTGAGATGTCGTGCTGACTCAAAGGGAACTCAGAGTTGATGGACTCAAGCTGACGATACTTGTCGAGTGAGAACACCCAAGTCTTGATCTCGAACTCACCATTTGCGAAGCGAGCCTTATCAAGCGTACCATTGGCATCTGTAGGCCAAAAGATGAGCGTAGTAGCGATTGAAGTCTTTGAAGGATTACCTGCGATCTTCTGATACTCTGGTCCATGATCCAAGAAGTATCCGACATCCTTGTGGTAGAGCCTACGACCACCCTTGAAAGAAGGATTGGTAGGATTACCATTATCGTCCGAGAACTTAACAGCGTTATCTTCAAGACCTGGAAGAGCCACGAAAGTCACACGAAACTTTCCCTTCTGTGGCTTCCAACGAACCTTACCACCTGAAAGGATTGGTGAAGTAGAACCGAGTGTAAAGTCTGAAAAACCCATAGGGCATTCTCCTGTATATATTGCCTGTCGGCAGTTAAAGTTAAGAGCGTTAGCGAGTCATCCGAAGTGATTGGCTCTGTTGCTCACATACTCTTATACGATATACACAAGATGTTGCCGAACTTTTCTCAAAAAACTTTCGGAGGAAACCTAAGTGTCTGAAATAAATAGAGAAAAATCATCTAATCTTTGGTCGGGTATCGCATCTCTGCCTTAAAAGGTAAAGGTTAGTCTCGTGTGCGTTAGCCATAGACATAATAAAGTCGTCCATACCTAATGTAAGACCTCCCTGCTCCTTAAGCATATCATAAGTATTCTTAAAGATGACCTGTAGACCTTCCTCAATCAAGAAGGCTCTGCGTATCGGGTCATTCATACTATGAGCCTCGGCTAAAGGTAAGAGGTGATTAGCCATAAGCTGTGCCTGTTCTACAGCATTAACAGCTTCTACTCCGTATGTACCAACAATCTTCTCGGCTAGTGTGTCGATTTCTTCAATGAGAGATGTGTAAACCCTCTCCATCAACTCGTGGTCGCCATAAAAGTTTGACCCTTTAACCTGCCAATGACTAGTCCAGTGTGCGAAATGAGCACCTCGTAGAACAGCTAATAGCATTTGTAGGATAGCTAGATTGTCAGTCCTATTACAAACACTTGATTTCTTGTCTATCTTTCTCTTGGCTGGTGCATCACTCTCCTCAAGAGTGAACTCAGCCCAAGCATCTTGGGGATCTTCTTCTAGGACAGCGTAAGATCCATCAATGAGATCGAAGAACATTTCCATGTCCTCTCTCTCATACCATTCGACCCTATCTAAGAAATCGTTAAGATCTACTACGATGGCTGTCTCACCATCTACATAGATGTTGATGGCATCAAACATCTCGGATAAAGACATCAAGTAAGCAGGCTTACCTTCATAAGCGAACTCTAGGTTGAAAGGTAAAGAATAGCCTACAGAGCTTTTTTTGTGCCTCTTGTAGTATTTCTTGCGATAGTCTTGGCGATTTTTCCTGTAGTTAGGGTCGGTTCTCATTTTCTTCCTGTGCTTCTTTCTATTCTTTCGTCTTTGAGATTGATTAGTATTACGCTTGCGTAGGTTCTTTGTCTGAGTCCTCATTCGCCTTCTGCGTTTGATTTTAGGATTAGTCCTACGCTTAGTTCGTCCAGCTTGAAGCTCTTCGGCAAAAATATCGTCTGCAAGTATTTCAGCTAATAAATCACTCATGATCTGCCTTCTTCCTACGATTTTCTGTTCGTTTGTTTTTCTGTTTAACTGTGGACACACCACCTGGTCTACGCTTGTACCTCTCTGGGTTCTTAGCGTAGTTCTTCTTGTACTTCTTGTAAGTTGGGTTGTGTTTTTTACGCTTGTAGCGTCTCTTCTGCTTTAAAAGATTTCTACGGTATTTAACCCGATACTTACGCTTGTACTTTTGAGATTTGCGTTTCGCTTGACCTTTTTGAGAACGCTGTCTCTTGTTCCCTCTCGGTGGTCGATGGTTATATCGAAACAAGGCGACTTTGACGAGATCATCTCCATCTACATCCCAAAACTCAAACTCCTCTGAGCTACCCATGACTCTACGCTTGAGTCCTGTAGATGTGGATTGATCTATATAAGGGTTTCCATACTGATCTCCAGGAATACCACTTGATCTAGGACGCTCATGGAGGGCTTTCCCATTGGGGTGATCGTTTAATGCACTTGGGTCTTTCTTTGGACGGTTCGCTCCACCTTGACCACTAGAGTCGGGAGGTGAGTTAATGACTCCTGGTCCAACTCTTTGCTCATCTCGACCTTCGGGGTGTCCACTAGGTAAAGGTAGAACTCGATCTCTTTGTGGTTTACCATCTTCATAATCTTCTCTCGATTTATTTGGGGTAGAGGTATCGTTATTGATTTGGTCTTGTCGGGTTTTATCGACCCATGTTTTGACACCTGCTAGGTCTTGTGCAGGTTGAGCAGCCGCTTGCAAATAGAGATGAGCTACCCGACTAGCTGACTTAGCTTTAAGTTGCACAGCATCAACAAAGATGCCTACTGCTTTTTTCCAATTCCTACGCTTAAATCTCTTAAGACTTACAAAAAAAGGTCGTTTTTTTACCCATTTATGTATTTCATCATTAAGACCCTTATTGCGTCTTTTGAACTCAGTAACCTCATCGAGTAGGCGAGAGTAAAACTCTATGTCATCTAACGCATGGATAGAGATCAGCTCAAAATCCATCCCCTCTCTAGCATATTGGACTCTCAGCTCTTTCTGTTTCTCCTTCATGTCAAAACGAAACTGTTCATCTCTTTTCTGACTTGGTAATCCTGCTTCCTCTATGTTCGCTTTATTAGCGTAATGTTGTTGCATTGCATGAACTAGCTCATGTCCTGCTATCGTTTCTCGATCTGTTAAATACTTGAGAGGGAGTTCAGTCATATTCTTGAGAACATTAAATATGATGTGGTGAATACCATCCCAATAGTATTGAGCCGCACCATGTGAGGACTCTTGAAGATGTACTGCCACTAAGCCTAGCTCATCATCTTCAACATAGTATCTACCACTGTCCTTGACCTTGTACTTTGACAGTCGTTCGACAGCTTCAAGGTAGTCATTACGCATTAAGGTGGGGATGTATTGTTTACTCCCTGTTGACCATTTTTTAAACTCACGAAGTAAATCAGATGCCCTATCCGAGATAGACCCGATGAGAGCCTTATTCCCTCTTGGGTCATTAAAGATGCTCTGTGCATCGAGCTGATCTATCTTTGTCTTGATTTTGTGGAAGTCTGAGTATTTGAGGTTTGCAGATTCCATCTGTTCATCTATCTCGGAAAAAGCTCTCTGTACATTTCTGACTTGGAAGATCACTTCTTCCTCATCATGTTCACCTCTTTTGACCCCAAGTGGCAGATAATCAAGATCCTCAAGTATCCACTCAAGACCCTCAACAGACTCTGGATCTAGTCCACCTTTGGAGCTATCCTCTTTTTCCCTTTTAATCCAGTATTGGGCGAGTAATCCTTTACCTATTTCTGCTACTTGATCTACAATGTGTTTTGGAGGTCTGATTAAGCCAGAAGTCTTCTTCTTTTTCTCTGTGATCTCTTTAGCTTCATCAGAGAAAGTCGGAGTATTAACAGGCTTCTTCCCACGATGCTTCGCTTCTTCCCGCCTTTTCTTTTTGGCAATCTCGGCTCGGTCTTTCTTGGGCATTTTCCATGCTTTTTCTCGTGGCATACACTTGAGGGGTTTTTTTCCCCCACTTGTAACATCTGACCACTCTTTTTCACTAGATATGGCACATGGGCCAACAATGTCTCCTGGTTCATAGGTCTTGTCCTCTCCATCTTCTTTTTTGATAGTGTGTTTTACAGGTGTTATAGCAATCCAATCGCCCCATGTAGCACGATCATCGGGATCTCCACCACCATGCCCTGCAAACCAAGTACCTAACCCACCCTTACCAGTGTTCTTTTTTTTAGGATCATCACGCTTTACAGACTCTAAATAGCGTTGGGCCACCTTTTCGATTAAAGACTTATGTTTCATTTTTTAGATTCCTTAAGTATCTGTGAGCAACCCTAGAGATCACTGTTCCATATTCTTTTTTAATCTCGACAGCCTTCTTAAAGTCGTAAAATACCTTGAAGTATTCTCCTAAGTCCTCATTCCTCTTAATGTCTGCCTCAGCTTCCGAAAAGCTAACAATCTCTGGTCGAATAAGTTTCACAGGTTTATCCCAAATGATTTCTTCGGGGTATCCATACTTAGGCTCAGTTTTAGTCTTAAACTTGAGGGCAACTATCCTATCCATGTGTTTTTTCCTAGAACCACTGACTTGAAGGTCTGTGACCTCTTGTCCATAAGATCCAGAGATGGCAAAAACACCTTGTCCTCCTGGTTGATCGTTGTAGAAATTGGGTCTTAAATAACCATCCTCTATTATTTCTTCGGCACGATCTCTGTATGTGTAGTGGTAATAGTAATCCTTTTCCACACGCATAAAGTAGAAATCGTAAGCCATCGCTCCACTTTCTGAACCTAAGTACATGGGTTTAACTTTGGAGGACGCTGACTTCTCGTAGCAGTTCTTATAGGGGCGACATGAAGCCTTTTCAGAGAAGCCCATCTCATCGCAACTCTTAGACTCACAATGATCTTTGTCCCACTTACGAGCATACTTTCGATTAGAACTGACTGCTTCAAAGAAAATACCAACAGCCTTGTTCCAATTCTTTTTCTTAAACCTTTTTAAACTTACAAAAAATTTTCTTTTGGACACCCACTCATGCACCTCTTGATTAAGGTCTGAACCACTCACATTAAGTCTCTGAAATTCCACCACTTCATCTAAAAGTCTCGTATAAAACTCGATGTCATCAAGTGCATGGATACTTACCAAATCTGAGTCAAGACCCTCTCTTTCATATTGAGCTTTAAGGTCTTTTTCTTTGTATTTATGTCCTTGCAAGTAAGTCATATCTCGCTTTTGGAAAGGAATACCTGCTTGATCAACATTGAAGTCCAATGACATTTTTTTTTGCATAGCATGAACTAACTCATGCCGTACATAATCTTTAATCTTACCTAGATCTTCCCCACTCAAGTCATTGGAGTTAGGAAACACCCTAACGGTTATTGTATGTAGATCATCAATTTCATCATAACGATAATACGCTAAACCCTTAGCACCCTTAGATTCTCTTACTTGTAACCGAAGTGTGCCTAAATCTTCTGTTTGAAAAATCCATGTCGATTGAGAAGGTCGATCTAAGAATTTATCAAACCTTTTAACTTTATTAGCTTCACCCTCATATAATGCCCTTGATTTCTCTGAGATGTAAGAAACAGGATCTTGTCTCAGAGATCTCAACTCTGAAATTAAACCGAATGTCCTACCTAAAAACATAAATTCTTTTTTATATTTTTTAGGTTCTTCAAAGACACTAATCGGACTCATGTTTTCTAAAATATGACTCATCTTTTCAAGGGTAGGAGGTATTCGCCCTTTAAACATATCTATAAGCTCTTGAGTCGATACTCTCAAAGCTCTTAAAGCTCTTTCCAATTCATCAAAAGTAGCTCGTTTCATCCTTACGGACATATACGCTTCATCTAAATCTTCGATAAGGTTTTCAAAGTTAGAGATCTTTTCAAGAGATATAGATAAATACGGTTTATTATCCATTTCCTTTTGCTTCCCAACCCAATAAGAAGCAAACCCTGCCGTCAGTATCTCTGAAACTTTATCTACAATATGTTTTGGAGGTCTTATCAGACCTGCTTTTTTAGATTCCTTTTTCCACTTACCACCTAGTCGCTTGTACTGAGCCAAAGCCCAACCGTTAGCATAAGCCGATGGGAAAGTTTCAAACCCTTTCCCATCATTCACAGGATTGACAGACTCTTTACCCCTAGAAACAGGCTTACTAGACTCACCTTTAGCTAGAGATTGTATCTCAGTCCATAACTTCTCATCGGTAGGTACATTTTTAGCCATTGGTTGATTCCTTTGAGTCTATGGTCTCTATGAGATGTGAGAGCACTGCTTTCTTGATATACTTTTGGTTCTTTGGGGTGAGGTATTTAGAAACTTGATCCCAAGTCTTAGAACCGTAATAACCAAAAGAATCTCTCCAACCAGACTGTAGGGATTCTTTAGACAGCCCTCCATGCTTTTGGTTAAGGTATTCCTCTACTTCATCAGCAATCTGTTGGAGGTAAGCCTTAACCTCGCTAGGGTCATTGTAATACGCCTTTAATACCTTATCTTTGTCTTTGCGTGTCTTGATCTTTGCCTTATCAAACCTAGATCCTTGATTTAAACCAAAGCCTAGCAAGTCCTCGTCAGTCTGCAAGTATCGGATTCGCTCAACGGCATGAGTAATCTCATGTATGAGAATAGAGTATATGTGCTTAACCATCGCTGGTCTTATTGACATTTTATACAGATAAGGGTGAGTCAGTTCTTTGACGGTTCTATCTGCAAGATAGATTTCGATCTCATGCAAACCCCTTTGTGGATTGTAGATGTACTGCCCATTTTCGTGCGTTTCTTTGACCATGATCTGAATCTCAATAGAGGAACCAGAATCTAGGTAGCTACCTAGAAATATAGTTCCGTCTCTCGTCTTGCGTTTGATAGCTTTGGATAAGGTTTCCTCCTTAGTTTTCTTAACTATGTCCTCAAGGGTTTTGATCGCATCCTTAGTCATCTCTTTGATCTTAGCTTTATCAATGCGTATCGGTCTTGCCGATGTCTTCATCGAAGGTGCTTTTAATGAATCTAAGTATCTGTGAGCAACACGCTTTGACGCTTTTCTCAAAGGAGATGAGTTGTTCGCAAAACCACTATCATAAGGGATAACCCTAGCACTACCGCTACCACTATCATGCACATAACCTCCATCAAATCCCTCAGCAGGCTTACGACCATAAGACTCAGAGCGATCAAGATTTCTTGATTTAAGGTTAGGGGAGTCGGGGCTAGGGCGACCTATATTCCTAGCTCCATCTCCATTTGGCATTTGAGAGCCTTCACCTTTGTCTTTAAGGTCTGTTCCTTTACCTGTGGGTGTTCCATTACTAAAGGTACTTAACTCATCGGGAGGACTAACCTGCCTAAAGAAATCGGCAGTACGCATTTTTGCTGTTTCGGGGAACTCGTTCTTGATCTTTCTCACAGCTTTGAGGAACTTTTTAGGTGCGTACTTCCCTAAGTCTTCAAGCCATGCCATAGGCTCTCTTAAGTGCTTAGAACGGTACGCTGGTCGTTTTGACTCACCTACAACATAAGAAATGATACTCGCTATCTCATCTTGCCTTGTTCTCGCTACAAAGTTGATTGCATTGATGGTGTCCTCTAAGCGTGGGTAAAACTCATTGTCGTCTAAACGATGGTCAAGTATCTCACCTGTTTCCTGTCTATATTGTGGGGTTCTCTCTCTAAGTCCAGGAAGCCCTGCTGTTGGAGAGTCAGATCTCGGATCGCCATCTCGTGATCTAGTATAAAGGATTTGATATACATGAACTAGCTCGTGAGCGACTACTCTGTAAAGAGCTTCTGCTAGTTCCCTTCCCTCATATTTTTTTTCAAAGTAGGGGAGGTTCACATAAAGAACAGAGTTCGTAGAGTCATATTTAGCTTCAACTCTATTATATTTTTCAGACGCATGAGGAGGAATTATCTCCACTCTCAAGTCTAAGTCCTCTACATAACCACGAGTTCTTGGAGGTGGGGGAACATTAACATTTAGATTAAGGGTTTCGTATACCCCGACTTGGCTTAATAGGTATTCTTCGATCTGTTCGACTACTGCTCTTGGTGGTCTTATTCTACTAGTTATATTCTGCATAGTAAGCTCCTTTTTCTTTATATTGAGAGCGATAAAGAAACTACAACTGTAACCCCTTATTTATTGTATAATGTCGTTGGGGGATGCCACTAGCCCAACAAAGCCTTTACGCTGTTGTAAAGGTAAACCACCCATTGAAAGGGTAGTGGTCGTTGTGGGTGATTCTGACCTCGCATCGTAGGTTCAATCTCAAAAGGGGGGTTTGAGCCAACATAAGGTGAGATGTTGCGTCTTTCCTATAGAAACGGGCTTTACGCAGACTCAGATATGCTTGGCGAGGTCAGCTCACTTGCCCGACACCTCGGCTTCTCTTAGGAGAGTCGGGGTGTTTGTAACCCCTTATCTATAACATTGTATAACCACTCACTCCCAAAGGAGAAACTTGAAACACATTCTTCTAACCCTAGCCCTCATCGAACTCTTTACCCATAAGAACCCTAACACCACCACGCACCTTTAGATGGGAGTTGAGTCCTCTGACTCGGTGGTGGAGGAGCAATACTAAAACTTCCCAAAGGAGAACACTCTATGAACATCACAGTCTCACTACCAAACCTTGAAGGCGACCACACCATCACCATTAACGGTGATGAGATCCCACCTTATGATCAACTCGCTTTACCTAACGAGACTCTAGTGGCGATCCAAAAGCACATACTCGCCACCCACCCAACCAACGAGTATGAAGATCTATACATCTCTATCGGAGATGAGCTTCACTACCGAGAGGAAAACAGCAATGCTTGAATACGACATCGACTTTACCGAACAAAGAGTCATGCCTTTCACCACTCGCAAGTTGCTGGTGAGGACAGACCTCAATACTCCAGACTATGAGGAATATGAGGAGTATGAGAAATATAACCTCTACTATGGTGAGTTTGAGGCTTTCCTAGAGGCAGAGAGAGACTTTAAGTACACCCCAAGTCTTGAGTTCAATGAGAACTATGTTCGCATCGGTCTCGCCCATGACTATGAGATGATACTCTCTCAAGAGGACTGGTTCGCTTACGCTTCATGGAAGGCACTAGGAGTTAAATATGACATCTGACGGAATCGCTGTGATCGCTTTTATTGCCCTATGCTTCGGGCTTATCTATATGGACAGCAGTAGAGAGGTGTCCGTCCATCTTTGTGAGTCAGACGGAGTATCAACTTATGTGAGCGTGAACGCTCCCCCTCAAGAGTTATCGTTTGGGGAATGCCATGAAGAAGTGATGGTCAATGAACGATACCATCACTTACGACAAGTGATGAAGCGAGGCAGTAAATGAGCAAAAGAGCCGAAAGAATCAAAGAGAAGATACCTATTCTCTCAGTATTAAGTGCTTATAACTATGATGTGCATGGACACACCAACCAACAACAGTTTAGGTGCGACTTACATGGGGATGGATCGGATAACGCACCCTCAGCTCGTGTTTATCCAGAGACAAACACTTGGTTCTGTTTCGCCTGTGGTAAGGTGCGAGACTCCATCGCTACGGTAATGGAAAAAGAGGGTCTTGACTTTGGTAGGGCTTGCACAGCCCTAGAACTCAAGTATGGGCTTGAGGTGTGGAAGTACCAACCAAAGAAAGACATCTTTGAGGACACCTACGAAGACCCTACACGCAAAGAAATGATAATGCGTAGGGTAGAGGGTCTATTAAACGAGAAAACCTCTAGGAGAGAGGATTATGAGGACACCTTACGCTATTGGGAGGTGTTCAATATGCTCTCATCGCTAGAGGACTCAAAGGTGCGTCAGTGGGAGAAGCTATATAAGGCTTTATCCTCTTAACTGATAGTGTTGCCCTCTAAGTCATACAGGTCATTACCCATCTCCTCTCGGATAAGTTGAGCTAACAACTTGTCTACAGGTACTACTATATCTTCATAGTCCCCATTGAGGAAAATTACTGTTTGGCTTCGTGCGTCATATTCCACAAAGCCAACAGTACCAGTACCATCGCTTCTTTTTTTACTTATGTGCTTGGCAAGGGATTTGAGGTTGATTTTCGCTGTCTTACCTTCAAGGCGAGCGATACGATCTTCAAGATTTCTAATAGTTTCACTAGCAGATCTTCTCATGGTTTTTCTCCATTGGTTTAAGGTTAAAGAGATCACTTATGAGAGGGTATAAATAAACTATTAGAAACGACCACCGTCATCTTCTGGTGGGTTGTACTTTAATCCAAGATTCTTAGCGATGATCTCAATCGCTTCTGTGTTCTCGGCTAACATACGACCTGCTTCACCATAGACCCCTCTCAGAACTTCGTTAAACTGAGAGTCATTGAGTGTCCACATATCACGCTCAAGTTTAGCCTTAGTTGTCATAGGATCTACATTGAGGAGTTCTAGGATCACATCAATGTCCAATGAACCCTTCTGATACAGGTTAAAGAGAGCGTCAAAGGTATCTTGATTATCACGCAATCCAAGTCGAGTGAAGCTAAGGGTTGGGTGTACTACAACCTCATCACCATCTTCATCTATTTCAACGAAACCCATTCGTCTACACATTGGCTTCAAGATGTTCTCTTCAACCATCTCTTGAAGAACCTCACGCATAAGCATATAGCGTGTGTTGATGACTTCTAAGTTGATCCTATCGCCACTATAACTAGACTCACCAGATAACAGAGATTCTGTAACACCTAGACCTGCATACATCTGTCGGTCTGTCATATCATATTCGCCCGATAGTTCAAGCAAACGAGAGTCAGCACCCATCTCTTCCCAAGAGACTTGGAAGTTAGCGATGATAGAATAGTCTGGATCTTGTAGTGCAAGATCCACTTGATCTCTCAACTCTTCAACATCAGACGCATCCATATCCTCTGCATATACGAGTCGGATAGGAGTCATGTGTCTTGAAGCGATAGAAGTTTGGGCTTGTCTTAATTTATCTCGATAAACGAGGATACGAAGACAACGCTCAAGCATAGAGTGTCCACGAGGTTCATATTGTGATTTCTTACGAGCCATATAATAAACGAATGATCCTTGATCGGGATCAGTATTGAGGTCAATGTTGCGACCATCTCGAATAGCTTCTACAACATCTCCTGGCATTGAGTCTACAATACGAAGAGCAGAGGGATCATTAACCGAAGCTCGTTCAACTACATCACGAGTTTTACTATCGGGAATAAGTTGAATGATCTTCTCACTAGTGAAAGGAAAACTCTCCATGTGAACTTGTTCGGGAGGGAGGATACGAACACCTGTCCACCCTTTATAGTTCCTCTTGAGCCACTTGTAAGCTCGTTCATGGGAGTCCTCATACTCAGTCCACTCAGTAAACGCTTCGCCATCTTCTTTAAGAACATTCCGACCACTATGTGTCACCTCTTGAGGCACATCTGGATTATTGTCCTCACAGAAAACAAAAACCTCACCGAGCAGGTTGAACTCATGTAAGATTTCTATGAGTCGGTGAAGTAGTCCGACTCGCTTCGCCCATTTTTCACAGAACCTAAGTGCTTCATAAGCCATGTCTCGGTTGCGAGCTTTAGGTAGCCCTAATCTGATCTTAGAGAGGGGAAGCTCTGTATGTAGATCAATCGCCTGTCCTACGAAGGGGTCAGTGCGATAAAAGAACCTAAAGTAGTTGCGTTGTTCGTCTTGACTTTGAGGTAGTTCAAGAAAGTCAGTAGATAACTCTGGTGAGTAGAAGTTCCCACCCGACCCCATCATAGAGCCTCCTGTGGTCATCGCCACTTTGACCCTCGATTTCATCTCGGCAGGATTGAGCTTACGAGTGATCGCTTTTGATCGGGGTTTAATCTTCCCAACTGATTTGGCTTCTAGTTCTTCGCTCATGTTGATCCTTCTTATGTTTTACGACAGCTTTTATCACTACTTTAAGTAGCTTGCTGTGTTTTGGGTGTCCTTCAAAGAATAATACCCAAGAGCCACCATTACGATTAAATACATTAGAAATCTTTTCAAGCAATGAGTCTTTTGGATCTGCTTGTCCATGACTCAGTTGCAAGATGCGAGCAATGACTCGATAGTCAGCTCTTTTTCGTTCTCTAGGTAATGACATATTTATACCCCCCTTTGTTGTTAGTTGAGGATATAAAACAACTATTGAGGTATGTGGTAGCTATATGCTTCTGCCATTCGGATCAGACCCTCTATAGTTGAGTCATGACTGTTAGTATAAAACCTTAAACCACCAAACTTCTCTTTAATCTGAACTACATAAAAGAAACCAGCTTCGGGTGTTTTTACTAGGTGGCTTTGGATTTGATCACATAGTGTATCGACTAATAAATACCAAGAATCAGGCACTTCAAGATATGTCAGTGTCGAATCCCCATATTCATCTGTGAATAATGACTTCCACTTAGCGATCAACTCGTCATGTGTCATTTTGTACCTCGTTGTACTGAACATAAAGCCCATCTTGGTTGTATACCACATCATCAACAAAGGTGTAAGATTTCTTTAAGTCCTCTAACTGACCTAAACGAATGTGGAACTTGTTCGGGTAAACAGGTTTGAACTTCAAGTATCCGTTCTTATCTTCAACTAGTTCCCATTTCTCCCCTGTGTGAAGGGACGACTCATGCACACCAAGATTAAACTGAATATGGAGGATCAGCTTTTCTTTAGTTTGAGGAGTGGGCTTGTCCATGAACTCTTTGCGAGCCTTTTGGTATGCCTCCCAATCCCATGTGATGTCAGTATCACTAATAAGGACATTGCTAAGGTGTTCGAGGCAAGTGGACGAAAATTCTGCGACTCGAACCAAATCTTTATCCGAACCCTCGAATGAGTACATCTGTGTGAGCATCAAGTGTTCGTTCAGAATAGATTCTAGTGCTTTGTTTAATCGGTCTTGGTTTTCGGGAGAGATCTTTAAGATGGGGTTCATATCTTTACCTTTTATAGTTTATTTATACCTCCTCCTTTGCTGTGAAACAAACCGAAGGAGATGTGATGAAAGCCAATCAAATATATTTCTACAATACCACAGTAGAAGAAGCACTAGAGATGCTTGAGATGGAGTCTCGTAGAGACAATGCCATGATTAACTTTGACGATTTTGAAGTTAAACTCAACAAAAAAGGACCAGATGTTCTTGTGTCTCTGTTAAGGAGTCTTGGAGATATGTCCATCAGTGATGGACTCATCCAACTCAAGATCGACTTTCCAGGTAAGTTCAGAGATGTAGAGAGCATTGAGCGTGTTCAAGCAGTTCTTGCTCTTAATCCGAATAGTGATTGGTGGAAAGACATCTTAAATGAGCTTCAACAAGGAGATCCCCTTCACTACAGGGTTGAGGAAATCCTAATCGAAACTGAAGAGCGTATTGAGAATCCCGATCAAGACATCTTAACGAAGCTCAACCAAGCGATTGCGATGCAACCTACTAATCGTTTTTTCAGAAGTCTCTACGATCAGTTTATGGGTGGTAGAGAGCTTTCCGAGAGACAGATTGAAGTGCTTGACGAAAAACTGATGCAAACTCAAATGGTTGGTAATCAGACAAGTAATCAGCTTGTCCGTATTGAAAAGGCACTTGAACTCGACCCTCGTAATCGTTTCTTGGCACAACTCAAGTCTAAAGCTGAAGATCGTATTCAGCTCTCTGAAAGACAGATGAATGTGGTTGAAGAAATCATTGCTAGTCAGTCATCTCCAGCATCTAAGCTACTTGCAGACCTTAAATCCAATGCCTATCTTGAGCGTGATGACTTTATGCTTATCAATAAAGGTCAGCGTAGAGGCATTGATTCACTCAATGATGAGGAGCGTAAGCGTTTGCGTCACCTCATCTATCGTAATGAGCGTAAGCTCGACAACTCTTACTCTAAAGATGAAGTCAGAAGGCTTCTAAAGAAAGGATCTCAAATGAGAAGATCAGCTAGTGAAGTAATCCGTAACCTTGAGATGAGGATCGCTCGTCTTGAGGCAAACCTCAATCGCACTGCAAGCATGAATCGTGAAGCCGCAGGTGAGCCACAACTCGCAGGTGTTCGCTCAAGCACAGCTTATCATGAGGGTCGCTCAATGGCAGAGGCTACCTCTTGTATGCTTTATCTCATCGGTGAGTCCGAGAACAAAAGCAAATTCTACGAGATGGTCGTTAGCGGATCAGATGTAGAAATCCTTTATGGTCGTCTTGGTTCTTCGGGTCGTAGAGCCGATAAATCATTTATGGACTCTTATGAAGCACAGGCTTTCTTTGTTAAACAGCTCAAGTCTAAGCTCAAGAAGGGTTATGTCTCTGCATATTCACAGAGAGGTGAACACCGTAAGAGCGGTCCTCTCTATGGCTCGTATCCAATCGGTCTTACTTCAAATCCTGGAATGTGGCAGAACCAAGACATTGCTTACTCACAAGCTATGATCACAGATACCGTTTCTGTTGTTCGTGCGGCGATTGCTTCATTCCAAGATAACGGTATCGTTGATGAGCGAGCTGTACAACAGCTCATGGCAACACAGCGTTCACTCGGCACTAATCGAGATCAACTTTCCCAAGAGTCTGCGAACGACATTCGCCTCGCACTTGATCGTATTCAAGGAACTGGTCGTGCAGGTCGTCAGCCTGTTGAAGTTCGTACTCGTAAAGCCATTGCAGGTCTACAGAAACTCATCCGTAAACTTGAGGGTGCTATGAGTGGTGGTCGTAGAAGAGCTTCTTATCAAAAAAAAAGTTGGTAAGAAACGCAGTCTCTAAAACCAAGATGTTTCACGATGTGAGAGAAAACCTAGATGACAATCTAGGTAGGCTCGTAGACCTTAGAAAAAAGTATGAAAACCATGACTTTCTAAGTGAAAATCGTGATCTTAAAAGAATCTTTGATGATGCCGCTGAAATGCTCGATAACCTCAGTGATGAAGATGTGCTTCGACCCTATAAAGAATTTTTAGATAAGTTTAATAAGATCGAATCTATGCTCAATGAGGTTAGGGCGAGATGTCTGCATAGACAACATTAAGTTTGTAGTCTTTAGATACATCTCTCTATATAAAAGGAGAGATGTATCATGGACAACGACTCAATAGATCCTGTTGAAGTATTGCAGGCAATACTCAACAATATAGTAGCTCAGTCAGACTCAAAAGAAGAACTGATTAAAATGTGGTTCTATGTTGGGCGAATGATGGGGATAGAGCGTATCTTCCCCGAAATGCAAGTGTTAGTAACCCCCGATAAAAATGATGATCGCCAACCGATCCTTCTTATCGGCACATTACACCCTTTAGTTGTAGATTACCTCACCGATGAAAAGATCATATCCGAAGATCTTGCTAATATATGCCTTAGAGAAATCGAACTCATGAAGAAGGATGAGGTCGTCCACTAATGATGTACCGTAGAGATGGGTTAATCTTTATGACCCTTACTGATCGTCATTGGAATAACCCTAAGATCGCTAAGATCCTTCCTTATGAGAGTACAAATTGGGGTGCGTTCTCTGACCTTGTAGGAACACCTGTAGAGCGTTTAATCCCCGAAGTCTCACATGACATACTCGACCAAGCAATGAGAGGGTTCACAACCCCTCTGATGAACCAAAACCTTAGAGAGCCTAGAGGCTGTCTAAAGCTCCTTGATGTACCCAAAGACTGTGATGAAAAAGACCATTGTCTGTCGTATAAGAAAGACCACTGTATCTTAGGACATCGGAAAATGCCAGAGTGTTTTTCCCCACTCGCCACTCAATCTCTTAGACCTCTTGTTCTAGCTTGGCTAGAAGGATTTCACATAATCCGAGAAAGGGCATGATTATGAAATACTTTAACCACCCACCCACTATGCGTAGAGTTTATGATGACGAAGAAGCTCATGTTCAACGCAAAAACGCACAAGCAGATTTCTATGGTGAGATTACCGTAAGCGACAATCACATCTACCTCTATCAAGGCATCTCTCCGAAGTCTGTCATGGAGATGGGGATTGCGATCAAGTCCATCGGTCAACAGATCATTAATATGGTCACTGATCTTGGACTCTCTCAAGCTCCTGCGATCCACCTTCATATCAATAGTGGTGGAGGATGTGCCTTTAGTGGTCTTGCAGGGGCGAGCCATATCTTAGACTCGGACATCCCTGTTTTCACTTATGTCGAGGGGTCGGCGGCGTCAGCGGCGACTATCATGTCTTGTGTCGGAACTAAACGCTTCATCACCGAGCATAGTTTCATGCTCATCCACCAAATCAGCACAGGTGTATGGGGAACATACGAGAACCTAACTGATGAGAAAGAGTCTATGGACTCGCTCATGGAAATGTTGGAGTCCATTTACCTCAAGAACACCAACATGAAGAAGAAGCAACTCAAAGATCTTCTAAAGCGTGATCTTTGGATGAACCCTAAGAAGTGTCTTGAGCTTGGTTTGGTTGATGAGGTCATCAAGTACGAGCGTGTTTAATAGTTTATTTATCCCCCTATCAATAAGTGATCCCTTTAATCTTAAACCAAATGGAGAACCATTATGAGAAGATCAGCAAACGAAACCATCAGAAATCTTGAAGATCGTATTGCTCGACTTGAAAACAGCACCTCAAGAAGAACGAAGTCTGCCGCAAAGACAGCAAAATTAAGTAATGCTCGTGCTATCATCATGGTAGATGATCGTGAGTATGAAGAAGACAAAATTAACCTTTGTTTCATGCACATGAACAGGGCGATCCTAAAAAGATCTGTAGAAGATTTTAAAACCTCTATCAATCAGTGGCCCCACAGTCAGATGATTGAAGATTTTGTAACTACATCGGAATGTGAATCTTGCATTTGCATTACAGTGAAAATCTCTGACCCTAGCTTTTGGGGTGAAGACTTGTTAGATAGTGGTCATGATTGGATTAGTGAAACAATCACTAATCTGCCAAACTCAATCCCTGCTAAGTAATCGTTTATGATCCACAGGTAGAGATCTACTTTAATAGTTTCTTTATATCGCCCACATAATCAGACACTTTATTCACACTAGGAGACTGATTATGTGGGATAATGACATTGTATTTGGCTCGTTTCAAAAGACCTCTAGCATGGACGCTGTTCTTGATACTAAGATTTCTGACTTAACTGATCGGGGTCGCAAGAATAAAAGAGAAGCACTCAACTTTGAAGATGGTATGCGTGTAGTCTCACACACTAATAACGGTGTGATCTTACCTGGTCAGCTCCCGACTGCTGGCACAAAGGGAACAGTCGTATCTGTTAAGACTGCAACAGGTGACGTTACCTCTCTTGACGGAGAGGTGTTTGTAAAGTTTGACGGACGCAACAAGATTGATCGCATCCCTGCTAACTTCTTGCGTGTAGCAAGCATGAAAGTTGCGAGCATTGAGGATCACTTCATCGTGTTGAGTGGACCTAACCTTTCAGCGAGCTTTTTGAGCCAAGCAGGTGGTGAGTCTACCCTAGTACATAAGGCTACCCAAGACCTATGGAGTATGAAAGTATCCGAAGACGGAACATTCGATGTTGAGCGTCTTTTTGACGATAATGGCGATCCTCTCAAACTTTGATTCATAGTCATTAAATACCCCCTGTTTCCCAAGATTAAATAGGAGGTATTTTTTCGATGAGACTGACCTTTATATTAGTGATATGCTGTACTCTTTGCTGTAGCGAGGACTCGGCTAAACCTGTCCGAATAGAAATCGAAGAGACAAATAAAAGAAAGAGGCACAAAGGAGATCTCTTTAACCTTCTTTATCGAGTCTCTTTGGTAAGGGTTGTTTAATAGTATTTTTATGGGTATCAAAGAATACCCTCTCAACCCTCGCTCAAAGGCTCTTAGTATGTCTCCTCATTCCTGTTATAAATGCGGTGGTATCGTTCGTATTTTCTGCCCTATGCAGAAAGACTCAGCCCCTTGTCTACCTAACCACCAAACTCAGCAAAAAGATCATCAAGATCAATCGCATCAACATTTGTATCAATCTCCTCCAACGGAGTCTTTACAAAGCCCTCAATCTCGTCCTCATTCGCTTTAGTGTTTGTTCCATTTAAGGGGGAACTGTCTTTAGGAGATTGAGACAAAGCTACACTAAGTTCGTCCTCTACAGAGATTACTTCTCGCTTAGGTGTCTCTGCTTCGACTTGAGTCATTTGTTCAGCTTGCTCATCAACCTTCGCTTCAGCATTTTGACGCTGAGTGATAAACTGATCCACAAGTTTAGCTGTATTGACTTCGGTGGAGATCACATTAGGGTCATCAAAAGTCCTAGATGTAAAGGTCTTAGACCCCCAACGCTGACCTAAAGCGATCTGCTCTTGGCATAACTTCAACTGATCTCGTAATCGACCTTGAAGGTCTTTAAGGTCTGTACGCTTTGCCTTAATAACCGTCATCAAGTCCTCAAGATCATGAGCCGACAAAGTGAGGTCATTGATCTTTGATTGGATATGAACGAGTCTAGTGGCCGCTAGTGCTTCACGCTCTTTTTGGGAGCGACCCGAACGCACATGGGGATCATTAGCAATGAGCTGAGTCTGTTCGATGTTATATTCGGTCTGTCGGATCAACAGATCACGCTTGATCTTTTGAAGATTGTGACTGACTTCCATGAAGATTTTTTCAGTTGATGAAAGATGCCCTCGAACCTCTGATGTCTTGTAGTTAAGCCGACTAGGTCCAAACTCAATAGGGTCAGCATCAAGTTGGACATCCATAGCTGTAAGTCTCTCATAAATGCGATCAATATACGCTTGTTCAATCATTATTTTTTGTCTCCATCTAGGCTCATAAGGAGCTGACCAAAGTTGTTCTTTGTGTGCTTTATGGCACTATCACATTGTTGTGCCGATAAGATACCCGATGATCTAGCTTGTTGGAAAGCCATGATGTTTGCTTCAAGCCCAAGTAAATGGGTCGCCACTTTTGCATCTTCGAGGCTTAATCCTCCCTCCACATCATTAGGCTCACCGTAGTTTCCTGTTAAGGAAACGAAAACATCTCCTCCACCACGAGGCATCTTCACACACCTTGAAACCATGATCTGAGTGATCTTGGTGTTTTCCCGAATACGAACGATCTGCTCTTTTAAATCTTTTACTTCACTCATAGGGTGAGTCTCCTTTTAAGGTTGGTTGGTTCACCTACCCTTATATGAACTTACCCTTTTAAACTCCCCCCTCAAGTTTACATGATGGGTATCTACCCCATAAGATACTACTTGAACCCAGTTCAGATCTGTTTCCGATAAGTAGGTTCTTATAATCTTTTCCACTTGATCGAGATCATCTTCTATTAAGACCTTAATCCCATACCCCTGTTCCTCTTTGGTCCCCTCATAAGATTTCTTAAACTGATAACCTTCTTCACTCCAATAACCGATAGTCCTGTAGAGAGTACAACCTAAGAACCTTCTGCTTAGAGCTTCACATAAGCTCTTTACATCCTTTTCATTTGTTCCAGATAGGTTGATCTCTATTAACTTCATTTCTCTTAATCTCTCTCTTAGTATCTTAGAGAGATTATACCATATTTCCTCTATTTAACTAAGAGGAAATACTATCTTTTGATACCTTATCCTTACTGATAAGGTATCTTCTATATACACATATCGCATATATGGATAATACGATATACTGGAAGATATAATAAGATAAGATGATGTAGAAGATGTAGGTTAAGATAGAGTAGAACATATAGTAGCTGAAGCTGAATGAGTTGAAGAAGAACTACTAGTACCTGTAGGTGTACTATTAGTAGTAGTAGATGTAGAACTTGAACTTGTAGAAGTTAAAGTTGTAGTTGTAGTTTTTTTCTTAGTATTCTTTTTAACTCTAGCGATACTTCGTATCTTACTAACTCTTAGAGTATACTCCTCTAAGAGTTTATCTACTCTAAAGAGTATCTAATGTAAGCTACGAGTAAGAGACTAAGCTGATCTAGTTGAGGTATTCCTAGAATGAAACTTAACAAGTGTATTAAGTCAGCTCTTCTCCCAAGGAGCATACCCAATCTCGGTTAAAAGGTTAGGGTACATATAAGCCACAGCGTATGAACAGTTAATTTTGTGTCGTTAGGTGCGTACTAGAAGCTAGACTATCCCACCTAATGGTCATTAACCATCTCCTGTCTTGATCTCACTTAAGAGGACTAGAGACAATCCCCAAAGGGGAAACACAAGAACCCTTATATGAGACTTACGAGGAGATGTAAAGGGTAAAAATCTATAAGGGTAAAAGAAAGGAGATTATATGCTATTCATACATCATGGGTCGGGAGTTGAGAGAGCCTTAGCTGATCTCATGGAAGGTAAGACTCTCATTAAACCCCCCTACCGAGACTTAAAGACTGACGCTGTAAAAGAGTTAGTGGAGATGTACTCTCAAGTTTGGCCTCAAGATAACCCACTCTTAGTAGCAGGTCCTCTTGATGAAGCGAACCCTCAAACGCTAGACATCTTACTTAAGAGGATTGAAGAACCTTATCCCTCTGCCCCCGAACTGATCTTATGGGCTAGAGACTATGGGTCTGTTCCCGAAACGATCCGATCAAGGTGTGGGGAGAGGTTTCATTATCAGCCCCAACCTCAACACCCACTTTATGAGGACGCTAAAACGCTCTCTAAGGCTCTTTCTGATGAAAACCTTATCCTCGTATCAGATTGCCTTAAAAAGATCGAGAAGGGGCAACATAGAGCTTTTCTTGAAGCGTATGTGGATGTGTTAGTTGATGAGGGATTAGTAGAGCGTTATGACGATGATCTGAAGGCTGTTCTTAAAAGACCTCATGTACGCAAGGTGTGCGTATATGGCTATTTCTTAGGGTTAAAAAATGAGTAATGACGAAAATGTAATGGTCTTATACGGATCATCAAAACAGTGGATTGACCTAACAGCAAGAGACATCACACTTGAGTATCGGGCTAATGGATATGATGTTCGTGAGGTAGACGCTAAGACCGATGATCTCATGACAGCCTTCGAGTCTGGATTATTTGATACAGACCCAATCTTTGTTGTGCTAACTAACCCGACCAAGAACAAGAAGCTCGATCAACATCTCAAAGCAAGAGGAGCGAGTGAGGTCTTAGTCGTACACACAAATGATCGCCTACCGAAAGCCTTAGAGGGTTATCTTTCAAGAAAACTTGATGAACCACAGTACGAGGATCAAAAGAAAGAATGGGCGAGCGATTGGGTGCATAAATATGTAGAGAAATATGAAAAGAAGATCGACCCTGTTCTGTGTCGTGCTGTTGTGAACAGGGTCGGGATTGATTTAGGTGCTTTGCGATGGGAAGTGGTGAAGTATGTCCATGCTGTTGGAGATGAAGATCAGATCACACCAAACATCGTAGTAAACTTGATTTCTGATCTGACCGAAGCGAGCTTCATTGACTTGTCCAATGCGATCATGGAGAGAAACCACAAAGCGTTCATCAAGGTCTGTGAGAAGATTGAGCGTTCATCTAAGACAGATCAGACGATGGCTGTCTGTAATGGGATCTTATTGTCGAACTGTATCAATCTACTTGAAGTAGGTTTACGAGTAGAAGCCAAGATGAACCTTGAGCAGATTGCAAGCGATCTGAGGAAAAATCCATATGCGATAAAAAACTTTATCGCACCCAAGATTTATTCCTTTGGAGGTGTGCAAAACCTTCGTAGGTTGCTGAATGTGCTTTATGAGTGTGAGAACAATGTAGTCTCTGGTGGTCGGGACAGTTGGTTGAAGTTTAAGGTTGGTGTACTTGGTATTTTGTAGATAATAAATACCACAAGCATAAGAGTCGCTTGGTTCTTCTTTGAGAGAACTCAAGTGCAACTATGAGAAAAAACCGATTGAAAAAATGAAAGGAAAAGGCATGGGATTCCCTTTTTCAGACCACGCATTGACACTATTGAACTCTTATTACATGAAAGAGTCGGACGGATCACCACAGGAAGCATTTAGGAGAGCCGCTTACGCATACACCCCAAATAAAGAACTTGCTGAGAGGGTGTTAGAGTACGCAACCAAAGGTTGGTTCATGTTCAGTTCACCTATACTCTCGAACGCTGAGAGTACAGGTATGCCGATTTCTTGCTTCCTCACTTATGTACCCGACACAGTTGAGGGTCTGATCGAACACACAGAGGAGCTTCGGTGGATGAGCGTTATGGGAGGGGGTGTCGGTGGACATTGGGATGATGTTCGCTCAGTTAGCAAAAAAGCACCAGGACCTATTCCTTTTCTCAAAACCGTAGACTCGGATATGGTTGCGTATAGGCAAGGGTCTACACGCAAAGGTAGTTATGCGGCTTACCTCGACATTAGCCACCCCGATGTCGTTGAGTTTATGAACCTTCGACTTCCTACAGGTGGAGACACTAACCGTAAGTGTTTCAACCTTAACAATGCCCTTAACATTACTGATGAGTTTATGACTGCTGTGATGAGCGGTGGAACTTGGAATCTCATTGACCCTGCCGATAATACAGTCAGAGACACCGTAGATGCTCGTGAACTATGGCAACGCATCCTTGAAGTACGCTTCCGTACAGGAGAGCCTTACCTCAACTTTATTGATGAAGCCAATAGACATCTCCCACAGCCCCTCAAGGATAAGGGGTTGGAGATACATGGCTCAAATCTCTGTAATGAAATTCATCTTCCCACAGGTCCTAATCGCTCGGCAGTCTGTTGTCTATCTAGTCTCAATGTTGAAATGTTCGATGAATGGAAAGATACCCCCATCGTTGAGGACTTGATCGAGTTCTTAGATGATGTCCTACAGTATTTCATTGAAAACGCTCCCCCTCAACTTGAGAAGGCGATCAAGAGTGCAGAAGCCGAACGCTCTCTTGGTTTAGGTACAATGGGTTTTCATGCCTATCTTCAAAAAAAGGGTCTGCCCTTTGAGTCGATCTTTGCTGTCTCGGCTAACCGTAAGATTTACTCAACCATCAAAGAACGAGCAGTAGCTTCCTCTAAGCGTTTAGCAGAAATCAAGGGTGAGTACCTTGACGGTATCGGATCGGGCATGAGGAATAGCCATCTTCTCGCCATCGCCCCAAACGCTAACTCGGCTATCATTCTCGATACAAGCCCAAGTATCGAACCTTGGAAGTCAAATGCGTTTACGCATAGGACACGAGCAGGGTCGTTTTTGCAGTTCAATAAGTATCTTGAAGCTGTGCTTGAGAAGAAAGAGGACATTGATCTCGATGAAGTGCGTCAGAGTATCATCCTCAATCAAGGGAGCGTACAGCACTTAGATTTCTTAACTCAGATTGAAAAGGACACATTCAAGACTGCTTTTGAGATCGACCAAATGTGGATTGTGGAACACGCTTCCGTTCGTCAAGAGTGGGTTTGCCAAGGTCAGTCGGTCAACTTATTCTTCCCTGCTGGTTCAGATAAGAACTATGTCAACGCTGTTCATTTGAGTGCATGGAAGAAGAAGCTCAAGGGCTTGTACTATCTTCGCACCAACGCTGGTGTTGTAGCCGATAAAGTGAGTGAGAAGATTGAGCGTAAGGCATTAAAAGATTATGATCTTGATGAATGTATGAGCTGTCAAGGCTGATAGTTTCTTTATGAACCCACATAAGTGATCACATTAACCTTAAACCAAATGGATATGATTTCTTTAAAAATCTGATCTCAATTTTAATAACGATCTTGAGATAAACTGGACTCAAGAGTGTTATCTTGGTTACAGCCAAAGAGAAGATTACTTTGTCATGGGATTTGACTTAACTCTTTACTCAGAAACAAGTGCAGAGGAATGGGATGACCATCAAAACGCTGTGCAGGAGTATGAGGAGGCATATGAGGAGTGGCAAGAGTCAGACGATGATGATGAGCCAGAGTTAGAGGACTTTGCGGGTTATGACTATCAGTACGATGGTGAAGGTAATCCACGAGAAGGTGTGGAAGGTTGGGCCGCTGTTACCTTCAAAGCAAATGGAAGTAGTGTTGAGATCCTTGATGTGGAGATTGACTCAGAAGATTCTTTCTATAGTGATGGTCTTAATTATGTTAAGAGGCAACACAGTGGCATCATTGATCTTCGCTTAGACTAAGAACCACTTGGTCTAATAGACCATCGGTTGTGAGGTTGATGAGTCGGTGTCCTCCATCTGTTTTGATGAGCTTAACATCACACCCATCAAGTATATTGTCTCCATAGATACGAACGCTGTCCTTAAAAGGTACGATGTCGTCTGTGGGGTCATGGAGGATAACCACTCGGTTTCCTTTTGGGATTAGGGTTGGAAGTCCATATTTAACACCAGCAGGTGCGAGTAAGATTGCCTTACCTTTATGGACATTGTTCTGCATAAGAGCCATAGTGATCCCTCCTCCAAAGCTCGACCCGATGATGATGTCGGGCTTATGGGATAGGACAGCTTTTTTAGCGATTTTATAGCAGGTCTTGATACAGTCTTTACGACTCCTCATAAGAGACTCTAAGGTGGCTGGTATCTGTGGAGCGACTGCGTTGTAATGGGTCTGACAGTACGACCCTTTCACTCCATTAGGTTCTCCCTCTAGTCCATGTATATACATTACTTTTGTCATTGTTATTCTTCCTTATAGGTAAAGGCTAGGTGCGATAGTTCCTACTTGACCCCGATACTTGAGGAGTTTTGACCAAGCGAACTTGAGCAAGTCTTGCTGATCGAGGTCATGGAGTAGACCACTTGAGTTGATGTTCTTCATCACATAGCTGTCGGGTTTGTTGAACCCCATTCCGTCCTTATCGGTTGCCCCATCACAAGCACCGTCAAGAGACTCACTTGCTGTGATGATTTGAGCTTGTAGGTTAGCGTCTACAGAACGATTGAGGATCTTTGATGGGATTGCCTTAGTCCACTCTGTAAGTTGGTTAGAGACAGCGTTTTGAGCGTCTCGCTGAACAGCTTTAGCGATACGAGCATCACGCTCCTCACGAGTCTCTTGCTTGATAGCGACACCCTTAGTGGTAGCAGTTGAGGTCAACGCTCCACACTCTTTCTCGATTGATGCCTCGATAAGAGCCTTTTTCTTGTCTATGAGTTTGAGGACATGAAGATCCATCGCACAGTCCGATACGAGTCGGATGTACTGCAAGTTAGAAGCAGTCTGACCGATACGACAGATACGATCCTCAGCTTGGAGATTAAGAGCAGGATTCCACTCTTGATCACAGAAGATCATCTTGCTTGCTTTGGTGAGGGTGATCCCGACACCACCAGCTTTGATGGTACAGGCGATCCCTTTGAGCATTCCAGCTTGGAAAGCCATAACAGCATCTTCACGATCATCTTGGTCGGTATCCCCCATGATTACAGCCCAACCATCACGCTTTGCCATAGCCTCGATTGGTGATCGGTGTGCAGAGAACACGACCACAGGCTCGTTAGCCTCCTCGAAGCTCTCAACCATCTCTTCAAGGGCAGAGATACGAGACTCGGCAAGCTCGGCTCGGATGCGACTGAACTCGCTAAAGTCGGGGATAGCGTTTGAGCCATTCTCCTTCATTGCCTCAAGCATCTTCTCACTCATCTTGAGGAGTCGCTTTGAGCCTACCTCGACAAGTACATCTTGGTAGGTCTTAGGTGGGAGGTTGGTCAAGACCTCAGTCTTAGTCCTACGGAGCATGACCCTACGGAGCTTCTCTGGTACACATGGGTTAGGTGTGCCGAACTCCCATCCACCATAGTAGTTTTGATGAGCGTTCATGTCTCGGATGAACCCCTTGAAGCCACCGAAGATGGTGCGACCCATTCCGAAGGTGCTGACTACACCCCATAGGTCAAAACCTTTGCTCAAGAGGGGAGTTCCAGTCATCGCCCAACTCCTCTTACAGAGGTTGGAGAGAACCTTAGTACGCTTGCTACGGATCGCCTTGTGGCTCTTACAGAGGTGAGCCTCGTCAGCGATAAGGGTTGTTTGAGCAAGCACATCTCGCCATGCTTGAGGTACATTCTCAGAGTCATCACCCCACTTGTCAGTAGGAGTCATCTCTGTAGGGAGGATCTCATAGTTGAGGATGACAACCTCATTCGCTTGAGGGAGCTTGAACCCCTTGCGACCTTTACAGACCACTGGAGAGAGGTCAGACCTCCACTTGCGAACCTCGTTTGCCCAATTGAGCTTCAAAGTTGCAGGGCAAAGTACGATAGCTCGACCACCCATCTCGATAGCCATGAGTGCCTGTAGGGTCTTCCCAAGACCCATGTCATCTGCAAGCAAGCAGTTCTCATGGCTTGACAGGAACTTGACCCCATCAAGTTGATAGGTGTAAGCACCACCGTCTTTGGCTCGACTGATAGCATCTAAGACAGAGCTATCTTGCTGTACTCCATCGAAGCCGATAGGGAAGCTGAGGTTGAGCCTACGCACACCCTCCATCACACGCTGACGATCCTTCGGTGCAAGACTTACAGTCCAACACTTGAGATCGCCATTCCACCTTGCTCCAGGCATCCCACGCAAGATAGGTAAAGCGTCTGCCTCATAAGGCATCTTGATCTCACCTTGTGCATTGATCTCACGCACAGAGGGTGCGTTAAGGAGAGCCTTGACCTGTGCAGGACTTGCGTCAAGACATACAGAGCTATTGCAGATGGTGGTGTACGCTCCACCCTGTGGCTGATATGTGAACCCTGCACCCTCAGCTACAGGGGTCTTACAGACATTACACTTTTTGGCGAACTTGTTCTTGAAAACTCTCATTTGGATCTCCTTGTTGGAGTAAGGCTTGGGCAAGGCTTACATACCTCTCCCACACAATCTCATAGATAAGGGGTTACAGGATTTGTAGATTGTTTATATGACTCTAGTTTATATGCGTTTAACCAATCTCTAAAAGGAGTTTAACATGAACTACAATCGCATGATCCGAAGAGTCGCTTCTGTACACATGAGGAAGCTCGCCCAAGATAAACCTGCAAGCGTCATGTTTGCCGAAGCTGTTATTGATAAGAGAGATTTGCTTAACTGGTTCCAAGATCAATCGGGTCTTGATCCAGAAGCTATGGGTTGGAAAGTAGCCGCTCACCACATGACCATTGAGTTCTTTGATAAGAAGGAAAAGAAAGCTCTCAAGAGAGAGGGTCGTGCTGAGTCTAACATCCTTGAGCCTTATGCTGATCTTATCGGTAAGAATGTTGTTCTTAACATCGTGGGCTACGCACATGACGATAAGGGTATGGCTGTTCTTGTTGAGCCTCAAGGTCCTTTAGCTCGACTTGTTAAGAATGATGACCCACATATCACGATTGCTACTAATGGTGTCGGAGCTAAATACAGTAACGAGCTTCTAGCTAAGGGAGAAATCATTCCTGCTCGTGGTTCTATCCAAGCACGAGTTGGTTGGAAAGACGCTCGTTCGGGTCAAGATATGTACGACCTTCCTTGGGACTTTGGTCAGTAAAAAAACTTTTTTCTAAGTTTGAAAAAGAAAAATTGTCCGTTTTGTGTTCTAGGAAGCGTTAGTAGTTTAGAGGTTGCAGATGTAACCCCTTATCTATCGCCCCTTAGAACAGGAGGACAATATGAATGAGATCCATGATGACGAGAAGTTCATCTTCGCAGACTTTCTTGAAACTGACACTGCACTTAAAGGTGTTGAAGACACATTTCGCACATACGGACTTATGTTTGAGTGTGCTATCGAGGAAAACGCTCGACAAAATCTCATAGAGCAACGGATGACCGAGAAGCGTAATGGTGTTCGTGGTGTCTCAGACGAGGTGCTTGAAAACCAAAACACCTTTTACGCTATCGGAGCGTTTCTTAAGCTCTTGCATGAGCTTGGCTTTAGAGTCGAGGAAACAGTCGAGGAAGAGTGTGACTTTTGTGGGGTGATGCTCTGTGATGAAGATCGCTTACAGATCGACATAGAGTTTAGCTACGGTGAAGATGTAGTCGAGTATTTGATCAACTTCAACGATGAGCGAGAGCATACAGGGCATAAAGATGCACAGGAGTTTCTTGATAACATCTTCAGTGGGGGTTGGAACTTGCCGAAGCTCACAGGTGTACTCAATCCATCTAGCCTCTACGATGATCTTGAGGGCTTCATGCGAACCTTTAGGAGATCATGGTCGGAGTATAAGAAGGTTCTCAAAGAGAAGATGGGTGATTTGTAGTTTTTATATTCTCTCATTGTAGGGTGGTATCAATAACATTCAACTCTATAACGAGAGGTTAAGAACATGGCAGGACTACTTGAGTTCAGTACAACTTACAAGCCATTTCAGTATCCTTGGGCGATGAACATCGCAGAGGAACACGAGAAAATTCATTGGGGAACTTGGGAGGCGAAGCTACAGGAAGATGTGAACCAATGGAAAGGTGGTCAGATTTCTGACTCGGAGAAACAACACATCACACAAATCCTACGGATCTTCACTCAATCCGATGTTGCTGTCGGTGGGAACTACTGCGACATCTTTATCAAAGAGTTCAAGAACAACGAGATCAGAAATATGCTCTTATCCTTCGCTAATCGTGAAGGAACACATCAAAGAGCATACGCACTATTAAATGACACTCTAGGACTTGCAGTTAAAGAATACTCTGCGTTCCTAGAGTTTGATGAGATGCGTGAGAAGATCGAGTTTATGACTCAAGCACCAGAAGGTTTAGGTCGTATCACCAACATCGCATTTGAGCTTGCCCGATCTGTATGTAACGAGGGCATGAGCTTATTCTCTGCTTTCGTTATGCTCCTCAACTTCCAACGGTTCGGGAAGATGAAAGGTATGTGCGAGATCGTGGAATGGAGCATTAGAGATGAATCTACTCATGTAGAGGGTATGACAAAGCTCTTTCATGCTTATTGTGAAGAACACCCTCGTGTTGTGACCGATAAACTTAAGAGCTACATCTACACAAACTATGAGAAGGCTGTTGAACTAGAAGATAAACTCATTGACCTCGTTTATAATCATAACGGTGCTATCAATGATCTCACTTCAGATGATCTCAAAACCTATGTCCGATACCTCGCTGATCGTAGACTTCTACAACTCGGACTTAAACCCGTCTTCAAACAAAAGAAAAATCCACTCCAATGGCTCGATTGGGTCGTAAGTGGTGACTCTTTCAAGAACTTCTTTGAGGGGGTTGTGTCAGACTACTCCGCCAACGGTCTTGTAGGTGAATGGGATTGGTCAGAAATCGCCTAAAAATAGGTATTTATGACCTTTAGTTCTTGACTAACATTTGTCGTTTTGGTACGCTTTTCAATAACTTCTTTGAAAGGCATTGAAATGGCAAAAGGTTATTATGTATATCGTCAGTTCAACAAGAGGACAGGCGAGTATTACTTGGGTAAAGGAACTTACTCAGATCGTGATCCCGATGGGAGTAAGTATCAAGGCTCTGGACTCTTGCTCTTGCGTAAAATGAAAGCTCACCCTAATGAGTTTGAAAAAGAAATCATTAGGGTCTTTGAGAACGAGGATGACGCTTACGCTTATGAAGCCGAGTTGGTTGGTGAGAAATATATCGGGGGTTCTGACCATGACCCACTTTGTTTGAACATGAACAGTGGGGGCATGGGTTCATCCTCTAACGCTTTGAAACACTATTGCTCTAATCCTATCGTGAAGATGGAGATGAGTAAAAGAGGTAAGGAACTATGGGAAGATGAGAGTTATCGGGAGCGTGTTTTAGCTTCAAGAGAGGGTGAACCTCGCCAAAGATGGCATGATTCGCACAAAAAGGCTCTAAAAGATCCAGAGGTGAGGGCTAGGATCAAAGCATCTGCAAACTGTCCGAAGAAAAGAGCAAAGCTACATAGCAAGAACAAACCAGATACGATAGCGATGGTGCGTACAGGTGTAGAGGTTGAGATCCCTAGAGGTGAGTTATCTGATTACTTTAGGTTGGGTTGGTCGCTTTGCTCTAAGGGAGTTGTGAACATTCATAGAGAAGACATTGGGATATATAGTTGTGGTCAACATGATGTGGTGAAGCATCTTGTTTTGGATCATGGGTTCAAGTTTGGAACGCACTTTGATTTAGAGCGTGTGAACTATGATGTGATCTCTAAGTTATCTGGAGTCAAGGAGGCTAAGGCTAACGGTCAAGTGAGCAGTTGGTCTAGTAAGCCTGTGAAGTTAATCAACTTAGAGGGTGATGTAGAGGAAGTGTGTCGTGAAGACTACATTAACAAGCTCAAAGAGGGTTATCTCTTTAAGAGTGTGAACATCACTTTGAGGAACAACCTTAAGAAGCAGACCGTATTTTTGGGTAGGGGTACAGCTAAGAGGTTATTGTTAGCGAGTGTTGATTGGGAGTTAGGTAGTAGGCGAGGATATGATTCGATTAAGGCTAGGGATTTGGATTGGTCAGAGATCGCCTAGTGCTTTTGTAGTTTCTTTATAACTCCTCATGGGTGTTGATTTAACACGGCACACAAGGAGAAATGTTATGAAGAAACAAGCAGGAGCAGATGGCTTTGTCAATTCTGGCTATGGTGCAAACGCAAACCGAGTATTCGCTGAACTCGTACAAGAAGCTCGATACGAGTATGGAAGTGGTGGTTATACTGGAACCATTGCTGAAAAAGGCGGTTTCACTATGGCTACTCGTGAAGTTATGTCTAAGAAGAAAGCTCAAGAGTATGCTGACGAGCATTATGATGACTATGGCAAGTGGGATGACGCTGGTTGTGTTGCTTTCGGAGAAGAAAAGGTTGTTGCCGAAAAGGAATTTGAAGTAAAGGTGAAGGCACGAAATAAAGAAGAAGCAAAAAAGATGGTTCAAGAGAAAATGATGGGTGGGAAGAAGAGAGCAGGAGCAGTCATTGAGGTTGAAATCCCTTGGAACGGAGGTGTAGTTTTAACTACTCCTGCGGGAAAAAGGAAGATCACGACAGATAAACCAAATGGTGAAGTTTTTTATATTAGGAGTAGCAATACTAATAAAAAGTATTCTACAAAGAAAGAGGCTGTTGCCTCTACGAAAGAGTTACTTGAAAGCCCAAACAACATTGATCCTGGTCAAGTTGTTCGTATTTTAAAAGTACAAGATCAAGGTGGTATGTCTTATGCTGAATCTTCTAAACTTGCTACTTACACTGTAAGTGGTAAGAGGATTCAAAAGAAGGTAGGTAAAGTTGAGGGTTATTACTTCTTTGGTATGGCTTCTTCTTAATCTACCCAACCATATGGGTTTTCGATTGTCCAGTTGAGGTACGGAGTTTTGTTTTCTCCGTATAGATGTTCCCAATGACTTTCGATGCTTGAGAGTATATCGAATTTATCGGGGTTATTTTCGGGCAGATCAATCTCATTTTCGTCATCAAAAGAGTTTTCTCTTGGGCTGAGATTGATGCACACAGGAAAGAAACGCACATAGAGGGTCTTTCCATTTTTTTCAAACAGAAAAGTAGGGCTTCGATCTGGACTCGTTGGTTTGGTTCTTCTAGTGCAACGAACTCGCTTCGCCCCACATTCCATAATAACGCTCCCTAAGAAGTTAATCATAAGTAAGCGATCTTCTAAGCACTCTTTATAAAGCCTCTTCCCTAAGTCCGAGAGTTGCTTTGAGTAGTATCTTTTTGTAACTCCATTTTGACCCATCTCCCAATCGTAATATGTTGTGAGTGTTGGGATGTTATTTTGGATGTGCTTCAGCTTCTTTTCGAGTTCAACATCAGTGAACAAGTCATTGAGTTCATCTTTGACCTCTTGGCTTTGTTGATTGATGATGACTCTTGCTTTCCTGTCTACTTGATCTTTTAGATCTTCTTTTATGCCCTCTAATCGTTCTAATGAATAGATTTCTAAAAGCTGTTCAAATCCGACCTCTCTAGTTTTGAAGTAAGATCCTCTAATCGTACTTAGGAGCAAATCAATCATTTTCCATAGAGGCTTGTGTGTGTCTAGTTTTAGGTTCTTTGCTGAACCACGACAGGCAATCGTTACATCAATATGGGTCTTGTAGTTTCGTGTTTTTACCCACACCATAAGGCATTGATCAGCTCCACTGATCCAAACATCCCTATTCATGTGTTCACAGATCCACTGATCAAATCCGCTTTCTTTTAAGACCTCATTGATTATGCCTGTGGCTGTTTCGTGAGGATTCTTTTCCCAAAGTTCATCAAACTCTTCAAAGATCTCATGGAAAGTTTGAACGATGTGGCTTTTTGCCCTTCTAATGTTGTTTACTTTTTCTGTGAAAGCCATTTATTACCTTTGTAATGCTCTAGTTAGTTCAGTTTCAAACCTTTCTATTGCCTCCCTAAACTGATCTTCGGACATGATTTGGCCTCTTGCAGAACCTGCGATCTGATCGTGTCCACCAGCTCTATCACCCCACCATTCTTGAACGAGTCGTCTACAAGATAGGTTTGGAATGGGGTCAGCAGTAGAAATCCTAATCTTCTTATATTTTTCATCGTAAGTGATGATCGCATTTTCTCCACGATAGAGATGATTTACCTTTTCACCTCTTGTTCGTCTAACGATCAGACCACATGGTTTCATCTCTACAAAGGAGGACTCATCGAGCTTTTCTTGGAGATAGATGTGAGCATTACCCATTCGAGTAGCAAGCAGACCGTCATTAAGCATTTCTTTAATGAAGTCGAATGCTTTGTAGCAGAAATCGGTCACATCGTTGTTTCTCTTTGTGTCTATCTCTGGATAGTTTTCATTGATCCATGCGTTAAGTCCATTATATAGAACCCAACAGGGGTGGTCTTGTCTTGCCTTGTGGATGCCATTGGTGTCGATATGTTCAGCATAGAACCAAAAGACAGGGTTATCCTCGAACTGATCTGTAGCTCTCATAAGTCCACCAAGAGTGTCGATGTCGAGGTGTGAGATGATGGCTACTTCATTATCATTGAGCTTTGGTATATTGGAGTCATTACAAGGTGCAGGTCTACCAAAGGGGGTGACATGGCGACCGACATAAGGTGATCCGAGTGGTTGGTGATGAGCGGCAGTGTATTTTGTACCCTCAAGGACGAACCCACCATATTCTGCTTCTACCGATAGTGCAGGAGGATTTGACAGCCTAAGAGTGTCAGTAGCTAACTGTGATGTCGGGGAAAGTATAATTAACATTTGTAGATCCTTTATTATGAGATACTTCTGTATATTACCTTTGAGGAGAACAGACATGAGAAATCTTGTTGCGAGAGTGGCAACAAAGTATATGAAAACAAGCTCAGAAAGTCTTGAGCTTCATATCTTTGACTTTGATAATACATTGTTCCGTAGCCCCGAACCACCAGAGTGGTGGTCGAACAAAAAAATGGGTTATTGGTTCAACGAGGCCATTAGTTTAAGTGAACCTTTTATCCCTCAAAAGCCTAGTGGGGATTATTGGTTTAATGGTGTTGTTGGTGAAGCTAAACGCTCTATCTCTGACATGGACACTCTTGCGATCATGTGTACAGGTCGCCTTAATGACAACGGTGCTATGCGTTATCGTGTAGCCGAGCTATTAAAGGGTAAAGGGTTGGACTTTGATGAGGTTCACCTAAAACCAGGCACAGGGTCTACATCTCGCTATAAGGCTAAACTAACCTTTGATCTCCTCAAGAAATACCCTAACATTCAGAGCGTGTCTGTTTGGGAAGATACTCAGAAGAACCTCGATGCCATTGAGACAGTGTGTGATCACTTTGGAGTTGAGTTCAACGCTCATCTAATTCAACCTAACCCATATCCTGTTTATATCTCTAAAGAAGAGTATGACCTGCTAAAATAAGGAGTTAATCATGACAACGCCAGATACACGAATTTTTGCTGACTTGATGAAGTTGAGTCTAGCGATGAAAGCCTATGAAGAGCTTGGGGGAGATCCCAAAGGCTTAAAGAAGGCTGAGACTATCCTAAAACGCTACAAGGGCGAGTTCGATGCTATGGTTGATACCATGATCGAACCCCTTCTTGAAGAAGGACTACCTGGCCTCGCATCAGGTCCTATTCATACCAAGCTCTCTCAAGCTCGTAAAGGAACTTTAGATGCTGAAGAGGCGATTGGTGTAGCATCAGCGGTCCAAGAGGTTATGGGTTGGTTTAACTCTCGACTTGTACAGTTAAAAGAGAGATATCCAGACAAGAGAACTAAAGAGGCATTATGTGCGATTTCTAGTGCTTGTCATGAGGATTTCATCGACCTTAATGCCCTTCTTCAAGCACCGAGAGCGAGCCGAGCAACTACAATCGGTAAATGGATCGTTATGGCTTGTGAAGAGCTTGATCAAGCGAATGAAGTAGAGCTTGGTATTGCCGACCTTCAAGAGTCAAACCTTCTTGCAGAAGAAATCAAGAGTATTGATGCTCGTATTCGTGCAGGCAGTCTTTCTGAGGATGGGCGTATTCATCTTCTTCAAGAGCGTGAGACTAAGTTTGATCTTCTTTTGGACATGAGCCGAAACACATCGAACCGACAAGCTGTTCTTAGTGAGGCGAGTCGTATCATCAACACCAACACAGCTTTCCAAACTCGCACAGGTGAGAAGCAAGGTCTTACACCAGAGCAAGAAGAAGCGATGATGGTCACAGGCAAGTCAATCATCGCCGCAGGTGCAGGTTCGGGTAAAACTCGTGTTCTCGCATCCAAGATTGCATATACCATTAAAGAGCTTGGTGTTAGCCCTAGCAACATTATTGCAACGACTTTCAGCAATGAAGCCGCAGGAGAGCTTGAAAAGAGAGCGTTAAAATACTCTGACGGAGCGTCAGTTGGTAAGTTTGTTGGAAAAACAACACACTCTATTGGAAATAGCGTTTGCCTTGACGCTAAGGTGTTTAGGGGTAAGAGGCTCTTAAAAAAGAGTGCCCAAGCAAACCTACTTAAAGCGGCTATTGCTCAAGTCACCCTTCGACCAACAGCTCCAGTTGGTGAAGTTGTACCAATGCCTTTCATTGATACAAGTAAGGCAATCAACCAAGCTCCTATTATCCAAGAAACCTTGAGTGAAGAAGATGCCTTTCAATATGACTTGAAGCAACTCTTAATCCGTACTACTCAAGCGATTGCTGACAAAGCACTTTGGGGTGAGAGTAAAGGATATGGTTGGGCTAGATACGATCTCAATGACTTGGGGAGCATCATTGTAGGTAGACAGGGAAATGAAGCTGTACTCCCCAATGAAGACGATCCTGTATGGGACAACCCTCGCTTCCGAGCCATGATTAACAATAAACTCAAAGCGAAGCGTGATGGATCTCCAAGTCGTGGAATGAACTCTTTACAGAAGGCTGAACCATTCCCAGGTTTTCCAGGTAAGTTCGCTTCGGAAGATAACCCTCGTAAACATTTTGAAGTTCCATTAAACCAATGGTTTAATCTCGGCATTGACCCAACACAGATGGTCAATAAAGATATAAATGAGAAGGAATACGCAAAATTCATCGGTATTGCGAAGTCAAAGTTGCAGTCTCCAACCGAGCTTTGGTTTGAGGGTGGTGATAGGCAAAGAGTAGCTGTTTATGGTGCTTACGAGTATCTTAAAGCTATTGGGAAATCGTATGACTTTGATGATATGCTCCTTAACGCTAATAAGACCCTCGTAGAGAACCCACAGGTTCTGAGGAGGCTTCAAGCCACTTATAAGTACATCTTTGTTGATGAAGCACAAGATTTGAACGAGAGTCAGCACATCTTGTTTGGTTTAATCGCAGGTCATATCAATCCAGAGACTTTAAAGCCTTATGGTGATGGTCGAATGACAGCCGATACTTTCTGTTTCATTGGGGATGACAAGCAAGCGATCTACGAATTTAGAGGTGCAGAACCAGAAGAGTTCATCAACATTTCTGACTCACAGGGTGGGGAGTTCAAGACTTCTATCCTGCGTACTAACTTTAGGTCGGGTCGAAACATCGTCCAAGCGGCTAATAAGTTGATCGCACATAATAGTCGTCAAATCCCTATGACTTGTAATCCAAACGCTTCTAAAGAAGAAGGTCGTATCTCTTTTGAAGGCTATGGTTCGGGTGAAAACCCAATGTCTCCAGGTGCTATGGAGATTGCCGAAGAGATGAAGCAAGTTGTTGATCTTGAGGGTTGGGATCACGAGGGTGGAGAACAGCATAAGTTTGGCATTGGTTGTCGTACTAATAAAGAGCTTAAAGGATATGCTTTTGAACTACTCATTCAAGGGATTCCTTATTACTCTAAGAATGATCTACTTGACTCTAAGACAATGCTTGCACCGATTGATCTGATGGCAGTCAAGTCATCAAATCCTGTGTTGAGAGCTAAAACTGTATTTATTGCACACAGACACCTTAATTTCTTCATTGATAAAGCATTCAATGAGAAAGTAGAACGAGGGGCAATGATTGCAGATCAGCACCCACTCGATTGGTATCTGAGAGGTGGCTACAGTCAGATTTATCCTCGAACTGCTCGTAGGAGTAATGCAAACGCTAAAGCGTATGCTGATATGCTTCAGTCTATCATTGACTTTGATGGTACTACACAAGAGCTTATCGAGTTTGTGTGTTATGAGGTAAGGGGAGCTGATGGTAAAAACTTGATGGAGCGTCTTGGTAAAAACCTCAGTCCAGCAGAGGTCAATGAGCTTTCAGAAGAAACCGAGTCGGGCGAAGTTTCTCAAGAAGATATGGAAGAATATGCTGACAGTGGTACAAGCATTGTTCGTAGAGTGATGCAAAATCGCACTCTTGAAGAGGGTCTTGATTTCTTCATGACTCTTAAAGAGCAGTCAAAAGCTATGCAAGGCAATCAAGGTAAGAAGAACTGTGTGTTCTTGGGTACTATGCACTCTTGGAAGGGCTTAGAGTGTCGTGATATGTACTTGCCTATGACTGGTGGAGCGTTCCCCGATAAACGATCTTCTATCGAGTCTGAGCGTAGGCTTGCCTATGTTGCCCTTACTCGTGGTCAAGATCGTGTTAAGGTTATGTACGGACCAGGACGAAACAAGCATACAGGTGGACCTTCTCAGTTCATCTCAGAGGCTTGTATTCCATCTGAGGAGTCTTTGAACCTTCGCAATGCGAGCTTCAAGGGTGCGAGCATGGAAGACCTAGACCTCATGTACGCTATGGAGCATTATCTCGATAGCTAAGAAATCTTAGTCGAGTAAGGGTTAAGCGAGACTTTCCCTCGCTCGGCTAGTTTCTCATAAGAGTTAAATCATATAACATGAAGAAAATGATCTCTAGTTGAGAAAGGTTTTCTTTGTGTTTTATGTTGCAAAAGTGTTGGGGCAGATTTTTGCCAATCCCCCATATTATATTTTACGGTGTATCGTAGCTTCAGAGGCGGATACGAAGCCTATCGTGGTCAAAGGTAAGATCGCTGGCCCTGTCTCAAGAGGTCAAGTGTTTACCTTTCAAGGTAAAGAAACGCTCGACAAGCGTAATGGTAAGAAAAACCTTGATATAGTCCGTAATCCGATTAACCCTAAGTACCTCAAAGGGTCGGCTCTATACAGTTGGACGGATTGGTCTGATCCTCTTATGCAAGAGTCTATTGAGGTCATATCAAGCCTCTCTGAAGCAGGAGTGCCTTTGAACATCATCAACTCCATTTGGAATGATGTTCAAATGTCTCCCGAATCCATCGCATCAAATCCTTGGGCTTTGGTATACAAGGGGGTGTCCTTTCAAGGTGCAGATGAAATAGCTAAGACGCTCCTAAAGAAAGACTTTGATCCCGAAAATGAGGGACGAGTAGAGGCTTCAATCTTTTGGTCTATGCTTCAAGGTGTGTATCAAGGCCATTGCCACCTAGACACTAATACAGTGTTTAAAGATACTGCTGTCCTTACAGGCTTGACGAACCCGAAAGAGATCGGTCAAGTCATCAAGTCGATGAAAGAAGCAAAGCCCCCTCGCATTGTGGTCGATAAGATCCAACAGGACTCCTCTATTGCCCTTTATTTGCCTTCTTATTACAAAATGGAGGTAGAGGTTGCAGAGGAGATTAAATCGCCTCTTAGATTGAATACGATGCTTCAATCAATGAGTATTGATGACATCAAATCATATTCACGCTACCCATTAACCAATACACAGCTTAAGGCAATCCAACAAGGTCTTACAGAACCATTCTCAATCGTGACAGGATTGCCAGGAACAGGCAAAACAACCATTCTCAATACACTATGTAAAATCTTGCTTGATCGTAAAGAGAGTATCTTGCTCATCGCCCCCACAGGTATTGCCGCAAAGCGAGCAAGTGCCTTAACCAATATGGACGCTTTCACTGTTCATAGAGCGTTCGGTGCAGGTCTACCTATGGACGATAAGACAGACAAGTCCGACTATGAGGGTGTGAAGAAAGACGAAGAAAGTGGAGTCAAGGGTATTGGGAACAGCAATGATCCAAGTCGAGAGATTTGGAGGCATAATCCACAGAACCCACGAACAGAGTCGGTTGTCATTATAGATGAGTCCTCTATGATTGACTTACACCTCATGTGGAGAGTGATGAAAGGTATATCGCCTAAGTGCCGAGTCATCATGGTAGGTGATATAGCACAGCTCCCCCCTGTCGGGGCAGGCTTTGTGTTGTCAGAACTTATAGAGTCAAATGCTGTACCGAGAGAACACCTTACGGAAATCTTTAGGCAAGGAGAGGGGAGTGGTGTTACGATTGCCGCTCATAAGATCCATGCAGGTGAAGTACCTCAACACAATAAGGATTATCAGTTTATTGATCGCTACACCTCTCAAGACATTCTTGATGAGATTGTGAACCGATGTAAAGAGCTTCACATGGATCAAGTAGACTTCCATGTAGTCAGCCCCACCCATCATGGGAAAGTCGGTGTAACCAACCTTAACCGAGAACTAAGGTCGGCTTTGAACCCCGATATAGGTGGTGCTTTCATCCGAGTAGGAAAAGACTCTATCCGAGTAGGTGATCGGGTGATGATTACCAAGAATGAGTATGATCTAAATGTCTATAATGGGGATATAGGTCGTATTAGGTCGATTGATAAAACAAGCGTGAGTGTACTTATCAAAGGTGTGAAGGATCAGATTGTAGACATCCCATCTGACCAAGTAAGGAAACTCTTGAGACTCGCTTATGCGACAACTGTCCATAAGAGCCAAGGTCTTGAATATGACACCATTATTATGCCGATGACCACCGAGCATAGCTCAAACCTCTTACAACGCTCTTTGCTCTATACAGCAGTAACTAGAGCTAAGGATAAGGCTGTCTTGGTAGGAGATAAAGACGCTGTGGCTATTTGCGTTGGTAATGCGTCTAGTGGTCTTAGATACTCTAGGTTGAGGTATCGCTTTTAAACGAAGATCGTATCTTCTCTATCAGCACCTGTTGAGATGATCGACACAGGGACTACATTCTCATTGATGTAATCAATATACTCTTTGAGATTTGCATGGAGGAAGGAGTAGTCTTGAACTCCTGCCGAGTTATCCCACCCTTCAAAGACTTTCATGCCACCCTCCAATCCGATCCTCACCTCACTAAACCCATCAAGCACATCTACTTTGGTGATGGCTAGTGAGGTGAACCCATTTAAGACTTGAGCGTGTTTAAGCATGGGTAGTGAGTTCCAACCACAGCGTCTAGCTCGACCTGTGACCACACCAAACTCTCCACCTTTGCTTCTCAAACGCTCACCAAGCTCACCTGTGTCCTCTAACCCGAAAGGACCAGCACCGACTCGTGTGCAATAGGCTTTCACTACTCCAATGATTTCTGCATCACGAGGTAATGCACATCCAATACCTGCACTGATGCCACCTGCAATCGTGGTTGAACTTGTTACGAATGGGTATGTTCCATGTGAGATGTCGAGGAAAGTTCCTTGAGCACCCTCAATAATAACCTTATCAACACCACCATTCATCGCTTCATGGAGCTTTAAAGAGAGGTTGTCATAAATAAAAGGTATCCAGCTCTCCCTCCACCTCTCTAACTTCAATAAGATTTCTTCTTTTACGAGAGAAGATGAATACCCACCATGAGCTTCAGCTATGAGTTTGACTTTCTCATTCCATGTTGATGGGTCAAGCAAATCTCCTACTCTCAACCCAATGCGTCTTGCTTTATCCTCATAACAGACACCGATTCCGTTTCGTGTTGTTCCGATGCGATTGGAAGATTTCTCTTCTCGTTCGGTATCCACTTGAATATGGATGGGGAGAATAAGATGAGCACGATGATCAATCAGAACCCTCTTACTTGCTTCTTCATATCCAACCATCCCACATAGCATATCAAACTCGCCTTGTAAGACATCGAGGTTGATTGCCATACCTGCACCAAGTACACCTTTAGCTCCTCTGAGTACACCAGAAGGTAGAAGTCGGAGCTTGTATGTTTCACCTCCAAAAATGATGGTGTGTCCTGCATTGCTTCCTCCTTGAAAGCGTATACAGTAGTCAGCTTTGTGCGACAAAAAATCAACGATTTTTCCTTTACCCTCATCGCCCCATTGTCCACCTATTACTGCGATCACTTGAGTCATTTTCAAAGTCCTTTCTTTAATAGTTTATTTATTGATACCAAGTTATGAACAGGAAAATTAGAAAGGAAGTGTATTATGGCTTCAATTAGAAAAGCGTCAGCTAAAAGACACCACGAAGAAATGATGGGAAAGTTCCGTATGCCTCGCCTTGACCAAGATCGCTACACCCCATTAAAGGGAATGGAAGGTCCATTTCAGTTTAAAGGAGGGGAGATCCTTTATTATGACCCTAGTGAGGGAAAGTATTATGATCGGGATGCAGATATGTATCTCTCTGATCGGGATGCAGACAGGATTACTAGTCGTACTGCACGAAATAAACTCGCAGGTACAGGACTACAAGCAGTTCAAACATTGCTTCCAGGCACAAGCAAAAAGGAAGCAAACAAGTTTTTACACGCTCTCTCTTCTTTAATAGTAGATGGTGATGTACTCAAAATGGAACTCAAAAAAGTTAAGGGCGAGATCGAGGTGGAAGTTCCTTCTTCGCTTCACCCAAGCAGTCCAAATTACCCCGAAAATGATTCTATTGAGGGTACTACAGGTCTTCTTGTTAAGATGGCTATTGAGGTTGAGCTAGACGAGCTTGAGAACCTTGCTGATATGAACCTTGCTGATATGTACCTCGATGATGATCCGAGTTCAGTAAGAAATCTTTGTGATGCTATCACCAAGAACATCAAGGGCAACATTCTTAGGAATATGGATGACGATCAGCTTAATCTCGCTTTTGGTGATGTACAGCATGAGGTCGAATACGATATACCAGAGTATCACAACCTCACTCACATTGAGATCCTTGAGCATGACTACATGGTCAGAGGTTTAGAGATTAAGGACGATAGACATATCATCGCTCATGTTTTGGCTGAGGTAGAGTACGGTATCTTTGTTGAGATTGACCAAGACGCTATTGATAAAGATCGCTATTAATAGTTTATTTACACCCCCCCTCATAAGTGATCTCTTTAATCTTATTCCTCGACTCGTTCAAGGTAAGAGATAGCCATCTCCTTAGCTCCATTTGAACCCATAGTCTGCATTACACGCTCTTTAAGAGTCAGTTCAGACCAACCCGATGTGGCTACAGCTTTCATCTTGTCTACGATGTCCTCCATGCGTTGCTTATCTTCCTTCTCACGCACTGTTTCCTCTATTTTGAATACCTCATTGGCATCTCGTACAGGAACATCGTGTCTGATGAAGTTAAGCGACTCTTTGGTCGCTTGAACCTCTACCACACAAGGTCTACGGTCTAAGTCATCAAGGTGCAAAGAGCCTCTAGTTAATGACCCTACATTGACTACCCTCGCTCCATTTAAGAGCGTGGAGATCCCTTGGTCTTTGTGCCAATGACCAAAGAACCAACCGTCAACCTCTGTGTTTTCGTTGAGGAAGTCATATCCGATTATATCCTCATTCTCAAACATAGATCCTGTCTTACCTTGTCGGGCTAACAAGTGGCAAGCTACTAACAGGTAGTCTTCATCTTTCTTCTTTATGTTTTTGAGCCGATCAAAGTCATAGATGACACCATGATAAGGCACACCCACGACACGAACTTTGACACCATCTTTTTCAAAGTTGATTTCTACATCATCCCCAAACTGCTTGAACACACCCGATGAGAATAGGACACCTAGAGGCTGTTCGGGTAGGTAGTCTATGTTCCCATATTTTACATCGTGGTTGCCGACTAGACCATAAGTAGGGCAAGGGTAATGCTCATGTGCTTCACACGCTTTACGGACTAAACTATGGCTATTCTTGGTAGGTGATTTGACATCAAAGAAGTCTCCTCCATCAAGAACAGCATCAATCTCTTTATCTTTAGCGAGATCACCAATCCACTTGAGCTTGTTGACCACATCATCCGTCCAGTTCCCTGTGCGTCTGCGTGGTGTTTTATCCCCCATGTGGACATCGGTTCTCCATAGTAGCTTTATCATAGATTTAACCTTTCAATAGTTTATTTATCACTATACTTATATGATTAGGCATATAAGGAATAAACAGATGAAACCATATCAAAGAGTAGCTAGTAAATATGCAAAGAGATTAGAGATAGCTAACCCATTGAGAGATGAAAAGATCAAGTACACTGTTAAGGGTAATGTTGGGAGTTTTTATCAACTTGTCATTTTTCATGGTCGTAAACGCATTGGTCAAATACAAGGTGGGTTAAATGAAAAAAAACTAAACCCTATCATGGGGCAAGACATATCACAGGTTGAGAGCCTAAAATGTTCTAATGATGTTCAAAAACTTTTGAACAAATACCCGCACCTTGTTCAGAATGATTGGAAGGATAGACCTTATGCCCCTATCCTTTCAGTTTACAATACTGCAATTAAAGATGAATACAAAGGTAAGAAAATAGGAACTGATATGTACCTTACTTTTGCTAGAACTTACTGGAATAAAGTAGGTCAGCCTTTTATATTTGTTCCAGATGGTTGTATGGAAACAGGTTCAACTAGCAATGATGCTAAACGAGTATGGGCATCACTAGGTCGTAAATACCCTTCATCTGGATTATGCCTAGCTATACTTAAACGACCATAAAGTAGGATCTTAATATGATTAAACTACAACCACTACCATATAAGTATGACGCTCTTGAGCCTATTATCTCTGAAAAGGCTATGAGGCTACATCACCTTTCACACCAGAAAGGATATGTAGATAAGCTCAATACGACTCTTGAGCAATATCCAGAAATGCTTGAACGAGTAGGTAGCCTCTATCAACTCATATCTAACCCAAAGTGGATACCACAAGAAATCAAACAGTCTGTAATCGACTTTGGTGGTGGTGTCTGGAACCATGCTTTTTATTGGAACTGTCTCTCCCCTAAACCTATTAGATATGAGGACACCTCAAGATCTTTTCAAGGTAAAGTTAATAAGACTTTTGGTGGATACTCAGAACTTAGAGATGAACTTATCCTTGAAGGAACGAGTCATTTCGGTTCTGGTTGGGTTTGGTTAGCCGAGACTAAGACAGGCGAGCTTAGAGTTTATTCGACTCTAAATCAAAACACACCAATGATGAGAGGTCATCGACCTATCTTAACCATTGACCTATGGGAACACGCTTATTACCCCGACTATGAGAATGGTCGTAAAGAGTTCCTAGAGCAAGTAATCGACAATCTATTAAGTTGGGGCTATGCCTCGAAAGGATTATGAACATGAGAAGAACAGCGGAAGAAACGATAAGAAATCTTGAGTCTAGGATTGCTAGACTTGAACAGAAGCAATCTTCAACACCGATTCGTAAGTCGGCAGAAAAAGTCTTAAAGGCTATGCAAGAGATGGAGCGTGAACTTGAAAAGATGCCTTCATTCAGAGGAGATGTGGAGGATCGCTACTATGCTGACTTAGCAGAGCGTTGGTATACGCTCTCCATGAGGGTTGAAGAAGAAATCAAGCACATCGCAGGTGCTTACTAAGACTTAAGCGTCCTAGACTCAAACACAGAGTTATATTGCTGACGAACACGAATGAATGTCGTGCATTTACTCAGTTCTCTTAGCTCGCTTGCACCAATATAAGTACAGGTTGATCGGATGCCTCCAAGTATGTCTTGGAGGGTATCTTTGATTGAACCTTTACGCTCAATGGCTACTGTGCGTCCTTCTGACGAACGATAGTCATTAACACCACCATGATACTTGTTCATGGCTGTGTCTGATGACATACCATAGAAGAGTGCGTTTCCATCTTCATCAAGTCTAAGGTTCTCGGTGTGTCCTGCGAGCATACCCCCAAGCATCACATAGTCAGCTCCACCACCAAATGCCTTAGCTACATCACCAGGACAGGTACAACCACCATCTGACATGATGCGTCCACCTAAACCATGAGCGGCATCAGCACACTCAATAACAGCACTTAACTGTGGATAACCTACACCTGCCTGTATTCTGGTCGTACACGCTGAGTTATGAACTACAGTCCTATTCTCCCCAATCGTATATGAGTGATCTTCCTCGACCTCAAGGTCATAGGCGATCCCCGATGGGTTAGGTTCTGTTTCTAGGGTATTGATTTCTATGAGACTAAATGAGGGTGCTTCTAAAAGATAATGTGAATAGGTCAGTTCATCAGCTCGAACCCACTTTGCGTACTCATGGATGTTCTCGTCATTCACCTTATCTGCATCAGACTTATGTACCACATAGAACTCATGGTTTGGTGTCGCTTTGATACCATTCACATTAACGAGTAGATTCTTATCGGTATGGGTGAAGGTGTTCGACACAGTACGCTCACGACCCATGTGAGTCATTACTTTATCTCCTACCTCAACTTCCTCAATCGCCTTGAGTCCATTATTGGTGAGGATAGGTGTACCAGCAACGAAGCATCCCGAACCAATCCCAACCTTTACGATGTCAGCACCTGCTAAGATCAACTGTTCAGTGATTTCTGCTGTGACTACATTCCCTGCGATGATGATGGAGAGTGGATACTTTTTCCTTACCTTAGCGACAAACTCAATGAAACGCTCTGTATACCCATTAGCCACATCAATGCAGATCGTGAGGATCATTCCATTGGTCTTATCTTGAATACGCACAAGTCTATCAAATTCTTCGTCTGAGATACCCATAGAGTAAGCCCAATATGGAGCGTAGCCACATCCTTGATTGGAATACACCCAATCATATATCTCCATGTATCGTTCTTCGGTGTAATGCTTATGGAGACAGACCATCATGTGGAGGTCGGTGAGGACTTTACCTGCTTCAAAGGTAGCTACGGTGTCCATATTAGCGGCTACTATAGGTACACCCTCCCATATTCTTTTACTGTGAGGGAGTTTAATCTCCCTAGATAGTTTCACATCTTTGCGTGATGTGAGGGTAGACCTCTTAGGCTTAAACAACACATCTTTAAAGTCGAGTTTAAAGTCTGTTTCGATTCTCATTTGATCTCCATGAATGAAAGGAAGTTATCTACTTGTGCCTTGCCCTCTTTAGATTTGAGATATGCTTCAAGAGGGTCGTTGTTATCATCTTCTTGCTCTAGGTGTATGTCTTGGGATTTCTGCCAAGTCAAAACATAAGAGGGGTCTGTATCAAAACCAATCCACCCGAACTGTGTGATGAGGTGTTCAGATACCGATTGTGCCTTATAATGCTGTCCAGTTACCACAACACCACATTTCTTACCCTCTAAAGGGTTCTTCTCTCCATATACTGTTTGTTGGTTTTCAAGGGTATTCATACGCTCTATGATCTTCTGCATCAAGGCTGAATGACTACCCCAACGAACACTCGTTCCCCATATTACCAAGTCGCACCAATCTAAAGCGTCATAAATGATGTTCATCTCATCTTTCCCCCGATAATCATCGGGGTTGTCATGACTAAGTTTATGTGCCCAACATCTATATTTACCTGCGTCTGGATTAGCACAGTTCATTTTCCCATCAGAATAACAACTAAGATTAGGAACGATGTGAAGATCATTTGCATCAATGAAGTCTATATCATGCTTTTCATTTAGTTTATCTGACAGTTTACTTAGCACCATTTTGCTAGTTGATTTATCCCTATGCGTGGTTGTGCTTACAATCAAAATCTTCATGGGAGTCTACCTTTATGAAATCCGTTCTTACATACAACATGAAAGACGATGTATTTATAGTCTATAAAAATGAGTCTTGTTATGTGAACTCTCAAGATGGAGAGAAGCGATATAAGTCTCTTAAAGAGTATGAGGATGAAATGGGCTACATTCTTGAAGAACTATACCCAAGCAATCTCATACTAAAAGCCAAGCACAATCTAAAGTGGACTCTCTATCGGCTAGGGAGTAAATACTACGAGAAATCTTCTAATCGTAAGGTCTACTACCTAGATAAAGACAAGAGAACTGAATGTACTCTCCCTAAAGGTGCAGTTAAAGTTAAGTGGGATAAACACCCCTATAGACTATTACTTTGAGATTTTAGTGATCGACTCAGCGAGCTTATTTTCATCATATACTTTGATGTTCTGTTCGCTCTGATGAAGGCTATGAGCTGACTTAACCTGCTCTTTATTAAGTCTCATATTACCAGTTACAGTGATGTCGTGCGTATCTCGATCTTCAAGCCTTGTCGTAAACCCTCTCACTTGGGGCATGAGCGTCTTGATGAGCTTCGGATCAATATATTTGAGGGCTATATCCCACACCATTTCAAGTTCAACCTCGTTAGAGATGGTGATTGGTGTGTTGCCATAAGATGTCGGCATCTTTTGTCTGTAGAGACTGATCCCCGATTGAGTCCGAAGATCCATGTCAAAGAAAGGAACAGGTTTGCCAGGGGGAGGGGGAGCATTATGGAACAAGATTTTAATGTGAGCATGGATGACCTTATCACCAAAGGTCACGATAGGCTGAACCGTACCCCAACCATGAAACTCGACCAAGATTTCTCCCTGCTCAACAAGACGAGCGATGAACTCTTGCTCGATGTCCGACATCGGAATGTAAAGAGAATTTTCATTCCCTCCACCAAATGTGTTCTTGCCTCTTTGTTTATTCGGGTCGGTCTTGATGCCATTAATGTTAGTCATAACACATCCTCTTTTTAGGGTTTCAACCTTCTACTATACCACCATCAAAAATATGCTCTAACATATCAATGATTGTATCTATACTCTCTAGCGTCCTCCCCGATGCAGAAATCATACGCAATCCTGCTGTTCGAGTCGCCTCTCGAACGAACATCATAGGGTCAAAGTGGAGCTTTGTCTTACCTGTCGTAATGCTCTCTTTGAGAGTGCTTTGCATTGAAGCTGTACTCAAGAACCTTAGTAGAACTTCGGGGTTGATGTACGATTTCTTAGTCGTTGTTCCACTATCGTGGCTCAAAGCCACTTGTGCCCTCTCGTGTGCTTTATTGATCGTTTCGGCTACGATCTCAACAACACGCTGAGTCAAATCCTCTGTCTCCATCTCTGCGACCTCTTTAATCCTCCGAAGCATTGAATCTCTTTCTTCTTGGAGTCCGTCAAAAACTTCTTGTGTCGCCCTTAGTTTCCTAAAATCAGTGATCTTAAATCCCTTAAAGTTAGTCCTAAAGTATTTTATGAGGTCTTGGTAGGTGAACCTTTCACCTTCACTCGTAATGAAAATGTAATCTGAACCAGATGAAAGAGCATTATCCACATAATCTTTCAGCACTTTGACGATTGCTGAGTTTGAGATGGACGCTGTGTTTACAGTTCCCATCTTCCCTCTGAAACTTAGCTCGGCAAAGTTATTCCTCACAAAGCTAACATGAGATGTGTTCAGCGTGATCGCTCCGAAGGTTTCAACTTGAACTTCTTGGTCGTCTACTGTTTCTACAATCCCATTTCCAATCTGTCCTGGTCTTATCCCTGTTTCCATGATGATTGAAGTGATGATTGCAGATAACTTAGTCATCTCATCTCTCGATTTGAGATCCCTTTTAATGAGCTTAACGATTGTGTTGTACTTTTTGATGAGCTTCTTTTGAGACTTGATCTTCTCGGCTAAAGTGTAAGTCTTATTGCCGAACATATCGTTGATCGTCTTAATATATCCCTCATCGTCTACATCAATAGTGATTGTGTCGGGTAAGTAAGCTCTAAGCTCTACAGGGATGATTGACTTAAGAGGTGCTTGTCTCTTGTGGATTTCTAGTGCTTTGAAGGATCGGATGCTGTTTTTTTTGAATGTCTCGCTCACCTCTTTTAGCGTCTTTTGACCTGCCAAGTGATCACGAATGAGATAAAGGGTAGTGTTCCTCCAAGAGTATGCTTTATCGCTCACTTCGTCTGATCCGACAAACTTCTCCATGAAGGTGAGAACTTGAGGGAGCGTCTTAATCGACTTAACTATGTGTCTTTTTCTCTTATTGATAACAGCTTGTCCTCGACCTTTATGCTCGGACTTAGCTTGAGCACCATAACTTTTGAGGTCTTTCAAAAGCGACCTAAAAGCTGTGAGGGCTTTGCGTTGAAACGCAGAGATTTTTCTTTCTTCTTGTGGTGTAGGCATATTCATTCTCCTTTTCTTTAGTGGTATTATAAATGAACTACAAGGAGGTATCTATTGAACCCTTTACTAAGATACACAATAGACATATCTAAAATAGATCATATCAACGCACAAATCGAAGCACACCAAAGGATGATTGACTGGTACGAAGGTTGGAAAGAGAGAAATGACCCTTATGAGTATGTAGATGAGCGTATAGAAACGCTGAATGGACAGCTCGCTGAGTATCTTATCGCTCGTGAGTTTGCTAAAGAAGGTGTACGGACTTATGGGATGGAAGATGTTAAATCATATAACGAGTCTTAACCACCCACTTATGGAGGAAGAAATGAACATCGACCAACTAATTCAATCTTACACCTATGCTCGCATCACTGGTTCTGCAAAGCCTTTGGATCATCTTGACCTTGAAGCAGAAAAAATCGTGCAGTCATCACCCTCTCAAGCACAAGTAGAGATTGATGTATTGTTTGCAAATGATGAGTATGAAGCAAAGTTGAGGTACATTAGGAATGAATACGCTCACCGAGAAAGTTAATGGTCGAAGGGAGTGGTCTGCTTACGGACTGACCGAGATTCAAAAATCTGAACATGAGATGATGACCCTCATCGTCATCACCAACGCTCTTTCTGAGTGTGGGTTAAAATCAACAAAACATGACTCTCGTATGTTTTGGATTTCTCAACACCTATTTGTGAGAGCTACCCGACAAGGAACACTCATCGGGAAAGACGCTTGTGGGAGCGATGGCGATGAGGTTATTTTGGAGACGGTCAAAGACCCTAGAACCCTTTTTGAGAGGATTAGGGTGATATGGGGTAATCGCTACCCTTGATCTTTTTTGACCAAGCCTCTCTGATATAATCCCACAGATAGATCAAGTCTCTTGCAGGGTGCATTTCAAGATCAAAAAGAAAGACGATCTGTCCGTCATCTAATCGAAGAAGGTGTATGGGGCAAAACCATTTTTGAGTGTTTAGGTGGAGGGTGATCTTATTTTCTAATAAGGTTTTAGGTTCACTAAAACCTGCTTCTATGAGTCCACCTCGAAAAACCGCCCCTAACTTATACCAGTAATCATCTGACTGATGTGGTTTATACCCCTCTAAAATGATCTCTATGGAATCTTTAGTCCACACCCTCTGACCATCTCTAATCTCTGTTTTCATTTTCCCACTTATCCCTTATGATCCCCCACAAGGGAAAAAGGTCTTTCTCTGGCCTCATTGGTTCGACACCCCCACCTACCCTAAGAACAATAGAGTCTCGGTATGTGGGTTGGTGGTGCAGTACCACACTGCAATCCCAACAGGGAGTCTGCAACATCCACCTACAGATCATATCTGACTCTTGAATCTTCTTGAACTTACCACCACACTCTTCAAAGGACTCTGTGAGTAATACTTTGAGGGTATTAAATCGTAAAAAAGTATTCTCAAGACACAGTGTACTTTGGATGGTTCTAAGACCCTTCTGACTCCATTGTCTTTGTCCGTCTACGATGTGGGTGAATTCATTGCTCGACATCGGGATACTTCTTTATCTTCTCACGAGACTCAAGCCAAGCTCTCTTGATTAGCCAAGACACCGTTCTATCTTGACGCTTTGCCTCAGCTTCAAGTTCTTGGATTATCGGGTCTGATAAGTAGATTGATCTCTTGTTTTTTGCATATTTGTTAGTAGCCATAATACACTCCTAAAAATAGTCCTATGATGTAAGATCCGACACCTGCATAGGCGAAGTATCTCGCTCTTGTGGTTGAGTAAAAAAGACCTATTCCAAATGAGATGAAAAGTAGGCTGATGAGTGCCGAATAATAGATGTCAAGCATAGTAGAGTCTTAGTCCAATGGTGAGGGCTAGTAGATAGATCATACCAAAGGTAAAGAACAGCTCTACCTTGTCAGTCCTGTGTGCCTTGTAAAAACAAAAAACAAGACCGATGAGGTAAGCTAAAACCCAACTACTCGGCACGACTACTGTCGGACTCATAGCTTCATCTCTGGATACAAGGATTGGAACACCTTTCTACTGAGTTCGCTCTCGGAAGCCCACTCTCTGATTTGTTCTTCAGTAGGCTCATCACACTCGTCCTCGTCCTCCTCATCTGCAAAGGGCATCTCTCCATACCCTGCATGGTGAAAAGTCTCTCCTTGAGGGATTTTGAGGTAGCTGTCATCATCCATGTGAACATGGGCGAACAGCACCACATTAGAGCGATCAAGGATATGCACTTGACCATCGGGGTCTATCCATTTCCATGTGGCTTTGTCAGCACCATCGGGTGCTACATCTTCAAGCTCGATAAGAGTAAGAGGGAAGCTCCCACTTGGGTTGAAGAACATACCCATTACAGAGGGTAGATTCTTCCACCACGAGATGATGTTATCTCGTTTCATCTCGGAGGGTAGGACACCGACCCAATGTCGGTATCCGTATTCCTCTTGAACCAAGATATATCGTGGGTTGGGGGTTGAAACAGTCATACTTTTTCTCCTAGTGGGAGTGGGTTTCGTTATGTAGTTATATGAATAAGGGGTTACGCACCAAAGACAAAGGCTACAGGATTAACCTGTGTAACAACAGTAGGCGTTCCCAAGTGAACGACTAAAGGTTGAGTCCTCCTCATCGTAGTAAGGAGCTTGATAAGTCCAACGCTCCCCTTCGGGATAGAAGAACATTGACGCATCTCGACCCGAAGCGTCTGAGATCTCCCAACGAGATTCTTCTTTTCGCCACTTACAGTACGGCATACCGTACTTGGCCTCTTTAGCGTTCATCTTCAAAGCCTCGTGGACTCGCTTCACTTGATCTGGTCTTTTCTTGCCCATGTTGTTCTCCTTTAAGAGTGTTTGGTGGTTCTTACATAGAGATATAAATAAGGGGTTACGCTCTCTTAGTTTAATAGTTTGTTTATATTTCCTACTTGTAGTTAGTATCCCAAAAAAAAGAGGTGTAGTTATGAGCAACGATCAAGGTTTATTGCCGATTATGAGTCCCTTATATAACTTACGAGAGATCTGTAAACAGATTGTCCTACTCGAAGATCATCTTAACCAACCTCGTAAAAGATGTCCAGACTGCATCCGTAAGCATTTCCTCACCATAGAAGCACTTTTTGAGGAAGCTGTCTCTCTTGATAAAGAGCTTAAATATGTAGATGTTTTAGACGGTAAAGCTGAAGAAGTTAGAAAGCTCCAAGCTGTTTGGCTAGACACCAGAGAGAGCGAACACGCTCATAGGTTTTACCTCATCCTCGCTCAAGCACTTAGAGTTCTCAGAAAGAGTTTTGCAGGACATTGCTTTGATGTTCGCAAGATGGCGAGTATGGAGCGTAAGGCAAGTTCATATATCTGTCCTCACAAGAGAGTAGCGACTAAGACCCAAGCTGAAAAAGAGGACGAAGCAGTTGAAAAGCTCGTTAGGAGATCTCCTAAGAATAAGCCTCCTCGCAAAGACCTCCGTAAGAACAGAGTACAAATTAGCGATGACCCCGATCTACAAGGTGTTGGTCGTGGAGACAAAGGTGATCCCGATCTTTCTCGTAGAAGTGAGAAGATGGCACAGCGTGTTGCTCGTAAGTTCCTTAACTTGAGAGGGTAGTCTGCAATGATTAGTCGCCTTCTACTAGAACTCCAAACGGAGCTAGAGAAAACAGATCGCCTTCTTTTAGAGGCACACCGAGTTGCGGCTTCTCAAAAGCGTGAGGACGGATCTCGTAAGCCAACTAAAAAGAAAAAGCGAAAGAAGCAAAAGCTCACGCCAGAGCAGAAAAGGAAACAGAAAAAAGAGCAGAAGATCGTTAAGAAGGTCAAAGACAAGCTCAAAAGTCGTAAGTATAAGAGTAGGCTGACAGGTGATGAGTTGTCGTTTAATACAGCTTATAATCGTGCCCACCCAAAAGCTGTCCAAGACTTTAACAAAGCTATGGATAAAGCTAGAGGGTCTAAGGGAGACTCTAGTGATGTCAGCTATTCCGTAGCCGCTACTCTCAATGATGAACAATATGACCTGCTCTCAAGGATGAACAATGGTCGTGATATGAGAGATATGTCTCTTGTTGAAGAACGCACCATGAGAGACATTATGGCTCTTCTTATGGACATCCATGAGGAGGTTCGGGAAGAAGTAGGTGAACCACCACCTAAGAAGAAAAGAAAAACAAGATCCGATAAAGGCAAAAAGCGAGGTCCTTATAAAAAGAGAGTCGCTGAAAAGCTCACCACATCTCTTGAAGAAGAGGGGATTGATGCTGTCGAGGTTGATGTTCAAGAGGCATCCGACATTACTGAAGAAGAAGTAAAAGAAACCAAAGATGTCTTGGACGAGAGAGCTAAAGAGCGTGAGAAGCAAACAGGAGAAGAAGAACCCAAAGGCAAGGGTAAAAGCAAAGGTAAGGGTGAGCCAAAACCTAGAAATGAATCGGGAAAGGATGACGCAAAGGGGGATGATACACCTCCGAAAGAAGAACCTCCGTTTGTTGAAGGTGCTCCTTTATTGGAACAGCCGAGCTATGTCCAAAAGGCAGAAATCAAGGATCGCCTTGAGAAAGCCTTTAGGGATAAGTTAAGCAAAGGCACGAGTGAGAAGATAGAGAATCTCGAAAAAAAGCTCGAAGATCCTTCTTTAAGCGATAAAGAGAAGCGTGATCTCAAGGAACAAATCAAAGGACTTGAGAAGAAGGATCTTGCATCAACTAGAAAGAGCACTCGCACATTTATTCAAAGGATAAGTGAAACTGTAGATGCACTTGATGAGTTGACCGAAGATCAAGTTCAACAAATGGTGCAGGCTTACGGATCCGGTGCATTCAAAGTCGAAGAAGTGATGAGAAATCAAGGACTCGATGGTCTACAGTCTTACATTGACGAAGAGGCAAAGGATTTAAAGCCCCCCACACCTCCTCCTACAGTAGAACAACTCAATAAGGACATTAAGGAAACCACCGACAAGGTGAATAAAGCTCAACAAAAGTTATCGGAAGCTGACGATGACACAGATGAGGAAACTCTAAAGCAACTTAAGAATTCTTTGAAAGATGCAGAAGATTCTCTCAGTTCCTTAAAATCAGACTTAGAAAACTATGAGGCTGTTCAAAAGGAGTACGCACAAAATCTAGGTAGCTACTTAGCAACAACCCATGCACAAAAGAGTATTGTGGAAGATCCAGAGTTCGGGCTACTTGAGTTCCCTACTGATGGGGATGATCACGATAAAGAGAAGCACCTACAGAATGTACGCAGAGTTCAAGGCAGACGCTTTAAGAAGATGAATGAAGAACAGCGTAATGCTATGGTTGGAAGGGTCGCAGAGGAGATTGGTGAAGCAAAAGCACTCCTAGAAAATGATGGGGAAGGTCTGTCTGATGAAGAAAAGAAATCATTACAGGGTAAGCTCGTAAACTTAAAAGCATCTGAAACAGCCCTCAATACAATACGCATGATAAATAGTGAGGGTGTCATTGATGGGTATGCCGAAGTACCCGACCGATTACTTGAACTCGCAAGACAAACAGGATCAGAGGCTTGGGAAGAAGGCATCAGTATGCTCTCCCAACAAGGCACTAACCCTAGTAAGACACGAGATTTGATTGAGTCGGTCACTGAAAACCTCGACACAGAAGATTTTAAAGCTGTAGTTGGAGGTGAGCAAGGACCTTATGGAGATATGTTGGATTTATTAGATGACGACTACTGTCCTGGTGGGCCTACAAATAACGCCGCAGGTGTGGGAGACAAGAAGCTCCTCCCCTCAGATGATCCCTGTCCTAACCCATTGTCTGATGACATGAAGAAACTGTTAAGGGATTACATGAGTGGAGGTTTCGTTAATCTCCATACTGTCGAAAAAGAGTCTAAGGGGGATGGCTACTACAAACCTAAAGGTGATAGCTCTGGTCCTTCTAAGAAAGTCAAAGAGCAAATGAAGCTCTTTTGGAGAGAAAACAAAGATAAGTTTTTCGAGGTGTTCGTTGATGGTGTTGATCTATCAACTGGTAAAGAATACACCGAAGAAGAGAGAGAAGCCGCTGGAGAAGAATTTAGGACAAGATGGAGAATTGAAGAAACTCGGAGTAGCATTGACGGTATTCAGCTCTACAGTGATAACACGAAAAAGTTTAGATGGGAGCAGATACAGCAAGAACTAGAAAAAGTGAAAAGTTTAGATGGTGCGACTAAGAGACAGAGGCTCAAAGACATAAGAAGTAGGCTTACTGAGCTATTTGATGACACAGCGACACAAGAAATTGAGTCTACCTCATCAAATAAACAAGCAAATAATTTTAATAGATCATTTATTGACACCTACTATAAGAGTGGAGGCACTGTAATCATGCAAAAACGATCTACACAATATGTTGACTATCAGCGTAGATCCCAAGCGTTCGAGCTAGGGATGCGTGTATACCCCTTTCTTGGTGGTAATCCGTCAAGGTCTGGACTCGTTATAGCTATCTTCCCTGCAATTGGTATGGTCGATGTGCAGTTCCCTCATGGATCGCAACGCTATCCTGTAGAAGATCTTGTTGTAGATACTTCGGGTGATTACTTGAACATTTATACTGACGATCAAGATACTATACCAGGTGGAGCTGGTACTGTTCCTGTAACTTCTCGTGCCGTCAAAAAGCAAGCTAATCGTGTTGCCTCCAGATACATGAAGCAAGCTATTTATTGGTATAAGAAAGATCGTACTTATCGCCAATGTCGGAATGAGGAAAAACCTTGTTGTCCCAAGTGTAAAACTCCACTCGGCAATACTGTTTACAAAAGAAGAGGAGGTAAGAGTGAGAAACTGCTCGCTTGTTATACCTGCCTCTTTATCATCAAACCTTCCGACATCGTTAAGGGGTAAAGCATGGCATTTTTAAGATATGCTAGGGCTAATGTAGTTCAGCCCTCCATTCATGGTCTACAATGGGATAAGGTAAGGATCGCTTCTGGTGCTAAAACCATCAATGCTTCGCTCAAAAAGCAAGCAGAGGACATCTTAGGCGAACCTTTCACTCCCGATAGATTTCTACTTACCCACTCCACTATCGTTTGCTCTGTCGATGCAATCACACCTCCAAACACAAAGACAGGCTCGATCACTGAGGGTGGACAAACTATTAATCGTAAATACGCTGACTATCGTGTCAGCTCTGGCACTGATAAGTTCATCAATAACAACCTCGACTCATGGTCAAGAGGTGTGATTAAGAAATCTTATCAGACCTTCATTGGTGCTCATAACTTTGTTGAGCATATCCAAGTTGAAGAACTATCTAAGGGTCGGATCATTGATGCTGTTCTTAGAGACATCGGTGATTCTTTATATGTAGACATCCTTGTCGCTACTGATCGCAAACACAAAGACTTGGTTAAACAGATTGAGTCGGGTCAAATGAACTCAATGTCTATGGGATGTAGCGTAGACTTTACCATTTGCACCAAATGTGGTCATGTGGCCGCTGATGAAACCGAGATGTGTTCTCATATCAAATATGAGAAAGGCAATGTTTTCTATGATGAACAAGGAAATCAACATAGAGTAGCAGAGCTTTGTGGTCATGAAGAAATCGGTGGTACAGCAGGTGTTACATTCATCGAAGCATCTTGGGTTGCAACCCCTGCATTTGTAGGAGCTGTCGCTCGCAATGTATTAGACATCCCTAAAGCTGACATGGCTAAATCAGCTTCTGATGATCAACTTAATGAAGTTCCACAGAAGTGGATTGCTAAAGCGTCTAGTTTACAGAGTTCTCCTTGGTATGACCCTCATGGTCAGCTAAACAAGAAAGCTGGACCTTTTGACATGGATGAGGATGAAGGTGGTGATGATAAAGCTGACGCACCTTCCGAGTCTTTGTTGAAACAGCTCGAAAATGTTTACGAGACTGCTATTGTAGATCGTTTTCGCCAAAAGCTAGAAAACGAACTCAAAGCAGAGAAGGCTCAAGAAGTAATGAACCCACCTATTGATAAGTCTGTCGTTGAACAAAACGATACGATTGTCAAAGAGGGTATGTCTGCTTCCAAGTACATGAGCCTCTTAGATGCTTCTGTTAGAACAGCTAAGTCTGTTGAAGAAGCTGTACTGAACATAACTCTAGTGAATAATCACTGTAATGTTCAGATTCCTACCCATGTTTATAAGTTAGCTAGTTTGCTCGGCTCAACCAGTCAGTATAATGATGTAGTTGATTATCTGGAGCAAGCAAGCTACTTAAATGGTAAAAATCTGTCGAAGCAAGACACTCTTCGTCTTGTAAGATTAGCTAAACTCTTATCCCTTAACACTTACGGGCAGAAATAAGTCTCGCCCTGTTTCACCCCACAGAAAGGAATAGCCTTATGTCTAGGTATTCTCGTTCTAAGAATATGTCTCGCAGGGCAGAGCTTGCTCGTAGAAGAAATCGCAGAGCAAACTCTGGCCTCCCAGGATACGATAATCTTGGTTGGGATCACTTCGGTCACCCTGCTTCATCCGATCAGCCTTCTGTAGATCAGTATGGCTTCGACTCAGAGTTCGGTGAAGGAGTCCGTAAAGGACCTTACCGTTCTGGTCCTGCTCCTGCATCTTATGGTTGGGAGCCAGAGCATCCTGCTGTAAGCGATGAGCTTGTTGAAGATTATGCTCTTACTGATGACCTTCGCCAAGAGAACCTTAAAAAAGCTATGGAGCGTAAAGCGGCTAAGTGCATTCGCATCGCTGAAAGTCGTCTTGGTCGTACTGCTTCACAGCGTGAGATCGAGGATCTTGCACTTCGCATGATGGATCTTCCTAGTCGTACTGTTAATGCTCGTGTTGCTCGTCTTGCTGACAATGCTGTACAAGTTGGAACTGAGTATGATGAAGGTCTTGAATTCACAGGACCAGGAAATGCAAGTGATGAACTAGAAGCTGACGATCACATGGGTCACTCTATGTTTGACGCTTATGACACCGATGGCGATGGCATGATTTCTATGGACGAATGGGGTGGCTCTGACGAGATCTTTGACGATCTTGATATGAATGAGGATGGCTTCCTTTCTCGTGATGAAATCGCTCTTGGTCTTGGTGAGTCTTTCGCAGACGAACTTGAAGCAGAAGATGAGCTTTCACAAATCATGGCTGATCTTGAAGCTGAAGATCACGAAGCAATGTTGATGGCTGAAGATCACGAGGCTATGATGATGGCTGAGGATCACTCTTCATCAGCCGAAGCTCTCGCAGAAGAAATCGCTACTCTTAAAGCCGCTAATGCTCGTCTTGCTCGCAAGGTTCGTAAACTCGCTGATAACGCAGTACAAGTTGGTACAGGCTATCAAGGTCAGAACGACACTGTAGCACTTGAGACTGCTCCTGCTAGTGAGCCTTCAGAGGGTCAGCCTACTCAGCGTTTAGCAAAGATTGAGCGTCTTGCAGAAGCTCTTTCAACTTATATGTCTGACATGGACACTACTGCTGATAATGAGATGGCAACTCTCCTTGCAGAGCTTGAAGCAGATGACACTCGTGAGCAGAATGATCCAGAGTATGGATATACTGCTGAAGAAGTCGAAACTACAATGAGCATGGGTGAAGATGTCATGGGTCTTGACATGGACGCAGAAGATGCAATGGCTATGGACCCTCGCCTCGCTTCAATCTTCACAGCGGCTGATGAAGACGCTGAGGAAGAGTCTACCGAAGAAGCTACTGAGGAAGAAGCTACTGAGGAAGAAGCTACCGAAGAAGAAGCTACCGAAGAAGAAGCTACTGAGGAAGAGGCTAAAGAGGAAAAGGCTGATAAGAAGGCTTCTTATCGCCCACGCACCTCTGCTCGTAAAGCGGCTGTTAAGACTCTCGGTAACATCTCTCGTGAGGCTTCAAGTGCTTCTGATGAGCTTTCTAAACTTTGGGAGTCTGCTCCCGATGTAAGCAAGTTCTTCGGATAAGATATAGATAAACTTGTAATAGTTTATTTATATCTGACGCTATTATATTGGAAAACCTTTTCGGGGTTGGTTGTAAGACCACCCTATTTCAACACAACACTACTCTCTTGAAAACAGAGAGTACGAGCTAAATAGGAGAAATCTCATGGCTCTACTTGGACAAGCTAGTGGTGGTTTTACAGAGTCAAGCTCTGCGTTGCGTATCCTCCATGTTGGTGTGCGTAACACTGTAGGTCAACTACACAGCAGTGCTTTCACTCAGTCTAACCCCGTAGATTTTGCAGGTAACGGTGATACTACCACCGCTCCTGGACTTTTAACAAATGTACTCGGTGTACTTAGTGGTTCTATCGCTTTTACTCGTGGTACTGCTAATGAGCATGGTGGGCCTTCACAGGCTGTTGCACCTGCAACTGAGCGTGTACTTGGTGTTTTCATCAACAATGCTTCGGGCAATGCTTTTGAAAACCAACCAGGTGTTGCGTCAAACCGAGGACCTTATGTTTCTGCACAAGGTACTTACGCAAACCTTCTTTATGAGACAATCCGTATTGACAACGGTGGTGGAGCTTTGACTCAAGCATATGTTCCAGGTGCTTCACTTGTTGCTTCTCGTAATGGTTTCTTGACTACTGAGACAGGAAACGCAAACGCTCATACTGATACTACTACTATCGGTATTCTTAAAATCGCTCCCGACTCAACTTCTGATGAGTTGGTATACGACCAACGCATTTGATAGAAAGGAAGAGTGATTTATTATGAGTAATACAGTTGATAATGCCGTAAAACAGAAGATCATTTCTGACTACATTAAGACTCCACAGGGTCGTGCGAAGCTCGCCGCTTCAATGACTCAACCACTTCGCCTTCGTAGAGATTACACCTCTGTTGGTCGTAAGACTTTCTTAGTCGAGCAACTTCCAGATGGTGCTTTACCTATCTACGACAAAGATCCCGATGTGACTGCTTTCGTAGTTGGTGAAGAGGGTGAGAACATCCTTGCTATCACCAAGCCACGCAGGGTTATCTTCCCATTGTTTGAGATCGCTTCTAACCCAGAGATCCCACTCACACAGATCAAAGAGCGTAGGTTCGACCTTATCGAGCGTGCTCAGGATCTTGCTCGTGCTCAAATCCAAGCGGCTGAGGACGAGCGTGTATTCGCTATCCTTGATGCAGTTGCGGCTAACGGATTTGATAGCGTTGCAGGTCAGACTAACGCTGACATTCCTGTTATCGCTCCTCTTAATGGTGCTGTTCTTGCTGACGCATACAGCCTCATTGAGCGTCATGACCTTCGTGTTGCTCGTGTATTCATGAATGCTCGTGATTACGCTGACATCCGTAAGTTCGGTCGTGACATTCTCGACATCGAGAGCCAAGCGGCACTTCTCAAGACTGGTCTACAGGCTACCCTTTGGGGTGCTCAGATCATCACTAGCCGACTTGTTCCTGTTGGAACTGTTTATGTCTGCTGTGAGCCAGAGATGTTTGGTCGTATCCCTGTTCGTACCGAGTTGACCGTCCTTTCTGCTGACGATCCTAAAGCTCGTACAATCGGCTTCAGTGTCTTTGAAAACTTGGGTATCGGAGCTTACAACCCTCGTGGTCTTGCTCGTCTTACTGTACAGCGTTAATCTTTAAGATAACAATGCTTGTACATTCGCCTACTTAGTAGGTGTAAGAGGTACTTAGAAAGAACCTCATCTTCTTCGGGAGATGGGGTTTTTTTGTATCTAGGGGAAATAAATCTTGACCTCTTTAGGTTCATAGTGGTACAAATGGAACACAACCAACCACACAAGAACCTAAAGAGGTCATTATGAACGCTTTTGAACGCATCTTCAACAGGGTATGCTTCCTAGTACATAAGGTAGGGAAGTTCCTCCTTACTTTGTGTAGCCTGTACTTGTCTGTCTTTATGACTTGTTTAACAGGATTCGTCATAGGGGGGCTACTTGGCTACTTCAGTTGGGAAGGTTTTTGGGGTTTTGTCTTTTCTGATCTCAACTTGAACTCTATTGGGGTACTTGTTATCGTAGGATTTGTGTACTTTCTTATCTGTATGACTCTTTTTATGATTGCGACAGTATATTGGTTGCTGACAGGAAAAGAGGATCTAGGGGGTGGTTGGTTATGAGAGCGATACCATGCCCTATATCTAAAGAGCGTTTTGAAGACCTCTATACTAAGCAATACTTAACACAGGAGCAGATTAACGATTTGTTGATTTCTGAGGGTGTTGACTCAAGCATAAAGCGTGTCCGTAGTTGGAGACTACGCTATGAGATTGAGACAGTGGCTAAATATGATCGTCTTGAGCTACCAAAGATTGAGGGGGAGTTAAGATCAATCCTTATTGGTTCTATGCTAGGTGACGGTCGTATTGCCTTTAGAACGAACGCTTCACACTATGAGGAACGACACGCACCGAATCAGAAAGAGTATCTTGAGTGGAAGCAAGAGAAGTGGGGCAAATGGTCAAGTGGTGAGTTAACCACAGCGAAGAGCCGAGATTTTACCTCATATATCTTTCGCACCCACGCTCACCCAATGCTTAATGAGTATCGAGACTTGTTCTATGAGGATAGGGATAAGGGTTGGAAAGTTGTTAAGTCTGATGTTATAGACCAAGTAGATGAGTTAGCTTTGGCTATGTGGTATCTCGATGATGGTAATGCAGGACATTGGCCTCAGATTTGTTTTGGAGCAAAACAGGGGAGTCGAGCTAACGCTTACTTAATCTTTGAGAAGTTTGGTTTAGCTCCTAACTGGACACATAAAAAAGGGGAGGCAGGAGAGTTTCACTTTAAGGGTGATAACGCTGATCGTTTCATTGAGATCATTAAGCCTCATGTACCCGATTGTATGTCTTACAAGTTGGACTTTGGTTTTCAAGGTCGCAACAATGCTATCAAGAAGAAGATGGACAAAGGCATCTTAGAGGACTTAAGGAGTAAGGGTTGGAGTCAGCGTAGGATTGCCAAGTATCTTGATGTGGGTGCGAGTACGATTGGTCGTTGGATGGTTAAGTTTGGTGTGGAGTGAGATGGGGTTTTTTTGTATCTAGGGATTTCAATAGTTTATTTATATCTTCACATAGGTGATCTCATTAACCAAAAACCAATGGAGAAAAAACATGAGAAGATCAGCTAGTGAAGTAATCAGAAATCTTGAGATGAGAATCGCCCGTCTTGAAAAGCAAGCAAATCCTTTTGCTTTTTCTTGGTCTGAGGAGGCATTTTCTACGCTCGTTATGGGTCGTGTTGTAGAAAGTGATGAAGGATACTCAGCTACAGTTGAAGATGATAATGGTATTGCTATGTTTACCATGACGCTAGAATACACTAGAGGTGGATCAGAGAAGATCTCTTGGAAGTCACAAAAAATGACTAAACAGGACATTCAAGTGTGGGGAGAGGCTTTACAGAAGAAGTTGAGAGCGAGTTCTCCAGTTGAGGCTTGGGTTGCTATCATTGAGGGTGCTAATAAGGGTGATCGACTTTCATCTCCTGCTGTTATTCGCAGAGCAAAAAACAGCCTGTAGGGTCTATAAAGAACCTCATCTCCCTTTGAGATTTTGGGGGGGGTTTTTCGTATCTAGGGATTAATAGTCTCTTTATCGGTGTCTTTTATCCATAAAGGAGAGACACCATGAGACTTACTATCGCTTTACTCTTATCTTTCTTGCTCACCTCTACGATTTCTCACGCTGAAGAGAATAACTGGGAAGTGAGTCTAGGCACAACGCAAATGTTCATCGGTGGGTACGAAGAGGGTTCAATACCTGTACCTACGAACTCTGCCACATTCATCTTATCTCGTAAGATGTATGAGAACTTTGCATTATGGGTTGTGTTCAATCTACCTACCTCCTCTAACAAAAGGTTTACAGAGGAAGGTTTACTTGTAGAGTCTCAGACACCACCTAGTCTTATGCTAGGTGCGAGTTATGAGTTATTAGGATATGAGATCTCTGACAAGAAATCTTTAGGTCTTGATGTTGGTGCTTCAGTCGGACACACGATTACTCTTAATGGTCAGTTCTTCCCTGTGGGTGCGTTTCGTTTGAAGTTCGTTAAAGACGAAGACAGCACTATGTATGCAGGGGTGACAACCTCACCATATAATCCAGATGGTGATTTGGTTTGGGGTTTGATCTATGGCATGGGGTATAGATTTTAATATACTCGCTAGAAATCTCAGTCCTCAAAGTGATTAAAGAAGAGACAAAGTGAGTTAGTGGTCGATACCTTGTTCACATAAAGGACAAGTATCACCAATCTCGCATTTGATAGCGTCAAGCTCCTCTGTGAGCTTTTCTACCTCTCGTTCGGTGCGAGAGATGCGACTGAACAGTTCAAAGCGTTCCGAAGCGATTTTGAGGTCATTCTCGATAGTGGTATCTACTTTTGGTAGTTCGACCTCTAGCATAGAGATTGACTTGATTGTTTGGTCAAGCTCTTTACGCTTATTCAAGACTCGCTCAAGTGGTCTATGGTCTTTGACCTCCACATCGGGCAAAGATGGGAATGATGTTAAGCCGACACCTACGATACCTTCCATGATCCTTAGTCGGTTCTTTTCTCTACGGATACGCTCAAGGTCTTTGATCCCCATGAAGTCATGTGGGTTGACCTGTGGAAAGTGTACATTTTGCAAGGCAGATACGAACTGTGTTTGAAACATAAGGTTTTCTCTCTTTTCTTTGATTGCCTCTAGCTTTTTAACTCTTTCTTCAAGGGTCTTAATCGACCCCTCAAGATCATTTATATGATTGATTGCTTTTTCTGCGTCTGACAGTTCATTGAACTTAGGTAATCGTTTACGCTCATACTCTAAGTCCTCATGCTTAATCTTAATGCGTTGATTAAGGCTCTTAGTTTCGCTCCTAGAGAAACTTGAGGCTTTCTCTAAGGCTTCTATCGTCTTGACATCAGACAAGGCACTAGAGAGGACACTAGGGGGCATATCAAGCAAGAAGATTTGTTCAAACTGTCTAGCTATCTGAGGCCAGACAGTTTTTCCATCTACATCTACTGAAATAATGTTTAAGTCATCAAGTTCATCGGGAGTCTTTGATCCAACCTTATCTAGCTTTTGTCCGTTGATCTCATATTTGTTGACCCCTTTTCCCTTTTCCCAAATGACCGAGTTGCCATCATCAAAGTCGATGGAGACTTTTGATGACTTTTCACCTTTGCGAACATGAGAATAACCCCTAGCGTTAGAGAAAGCACCTGCAATGGCTCTCGCACAAGCAGACTTGCCTGTGTTATTCGGTCCTGTAATGACAGTCAGACCTTTGACCTCAAACTCAGCGTGTTTGATTGATTGGTAGTTTTCTATTTTAACTTGCATGGTGTCTTGTCTCCCATTCCCTTTATATGAATGATACCGAGAATGTGGTGTGTAACCCCTTATCTATATCATAGTATCGGGGCAATGAAGCCCACCAACTTCCACTCTCAATAAGGAGAAAATATGCTACAACCAACTATCATCCCTACTCTTAATGATCTAAAAGAGGCAGTAAATGCTCTGCCACATGGGAACTCACCGACTCTCTTCTGTACTCCACTTCCCTCTTTCTCTGAGGAGAAGATGAACTACGAGGACGGGGTGCAGTATCAAATCCAAATCGTACCTTCTGAGAAGGGTGCTTGGGTACTTGATGCACAATCAGCCACTATGAAGAATGGTGAGATCACCATGAAGCCTCTCGACAAAAGCATCTTCAAGAGTCTGATCGGGTAATAGAGACAGATGAGGAAACAACATCATGCTAATGGTACTTTATTTGTAGTTTATTTATACCCTCTCATAAGTGATCTCTTTAACCTTAAACCAATGGAGAAAAACCATGAGAAGATCTGCTAGTGAAATCATCAAAGACCTTGAGCAAAGGATTGCTCGACTTGAGTCCAAAACAGCTTCAAATCGTACAGCAAGCTCGAAGATCAAGGTGTCAATCTCTACAGGATCACCAAGAAACGAAGTGGAGAGGATGACAGTCCAAGAGCTACTTTCAATGGTCAAAAGCCAAGCAACAGGTCGATGTGTTGTAAACATCATCCCTAATGGAGAAAGATCAAAGATCAACTTTATCTGTCCAGATAACCATTGGTCTTGCAATGTGAGTCTTTTTGACTTTGCATTAGCAGTAGAAGCAAGCCATCCCGTTGAGATGGATGATATATATATGAACGCAGGTATTCATGACTTGGAAGATCGCTTTGAGGGTGATGTTGATATAGCGTATGCTATCAAAGATTACTTACAGACATCTCGTGGATCTTTTGGTGGCGGTCTAGGTCGTGGTTGGATGATAGAGGTTATTTAATCTTATCCCTTCTAAGGGTCTTAAATCTTCTCGAAATAGTATAAAGGTATATGTACCTATACGAGAGGAGAGAAGATGTCCTTAGACACCAAATACAGACCGAGAACATACAGCGATGTGCTTGGTCAAAAGGCTACCATCCAAACGCTCAAAGGCTTTGTCAAGTCAGACGCAGGTTGGAGACAGTCTTATCTATTCGCTGGTCCTTATGGTTCGGGCAAGACCACTCTAGGTCGGATCATGGCTCGTGCTTTATTGTGTGGCTCTCCTGTTAATGGAGAGCCTTGTGATGAATGTCATTCATGTAAAGCGATGTTAATAGGTAGCCATGACTCATTCATTGAGGTAGATGCGGCTACGAATAGTGGTAAAGCAGATGTGAAGAAGCTCTTAGAGGAACTAGGGTATTCTTCATTTTCGGGGAAGAAGAAGCTCTACCTCTTTGATGAGGCCCATCAGTTATCTAAGGATGCACTCGATGCTCTATTGAAGCCGATGGAGGAGAATGATCGGGGTAGCTTCGATAAGAAGCTCGTCTGTATATTTGCCACTACCGAACCAGAGAAGATGAGACAGACTGTGTTGAGTAGGTGTGCTCCTGCGTTCATCATTCGCCATGTGGACTCAGAAGAAATAGCAGATCGCTTACAAAAGGTGTGTGAGTGGGAAGGCTTCGAGTATGAGCGTGAAGCGTTGGTTTTAATAGCTGACTTCACAGAGGGTCATATTCGAGATGCTTTAAAAGCGATTGAGGGTGTAGCTTCCTCGAATGAGGGTGTGGTGGGTCTACTAGGTGTGAGGGCATATCTCCATGTAGATCGTAATGATGTTATCTGTCAGCTCTTGTTGAGTGACAACTCTAAGTCTTTGAGCTTGGTCGATGAGTTATTGCAATCGACTCCTGTGGGTATTGCTTATGACAGGTTGCAATCTGCGTGTATGTTTGCTATTTCTCTAGGTATGAAGGCAGGTGTGCCACCCCCATATTGGAACAGACCTCTTTTGCAAGAGATTTGGGATAAGTATGGTATGCCTTTATTAAGTCTTGCAGACAGTTTAGCGAGTCGTCCGATTAGACCGACAGGTGGTATGTTCAAGTGTGATTTGTTGAAGTGGAAGATCGGCGGTGTACAAACCCTACAAGTGCATCAAGCAATTTCTGAAGAAAAAATCGCTGTTTCAGAACCACAGGTGGATAAAGTACCGCCTAAGAAACAACTTTCGCTATCGGATTTTAGCAAGATGGTAAAAGGAATGGTATCTATTTAACACCATTCTTTTTACTGTGAGTTATCTATGAGAGAAACTTCGTGGGTTGTCCTTGAGCTTTCAACTAAAGGCGAAGAAGAAGCCCTAAAAGGGTCGCTCAAAGATAGAATTGTTTCCAACACTGCTTTTAATGTTGATGATGTATACATACCTTTGATGGTTCAGAGATACCATGAACCTATTTGGTTAATGGAAGGGTATATCTTCATCAAGAGTGGGTATGGTGCTGTTGAGTATTATAGTTTAAAGCAATGTGGGTTAGTAAGAGACATCATCTCTCAACTAGATTCTCGCACTGGCCTTATGAGTATGGGAGTGATCCCCGACTCTGATTTGAAGAGAATGGTCAAGCAAGTGGATAATCTAGGGGGTTCTTTCAAACAAGGAGACTATGTTCGATTAAAATCTGGTCCTTTTAAGAGCTTTGAGGGAGAGGTAGTGATGACTTGGAGAGATGGCGATGTACGAATGTACGCTATCCACCTGTCTTTTAGGAGTGTAGAAATCATACACACTATAGATTGTTTATCCGTAGAAGGGGCTTAAAAAAATGGATCAGAAGTTAATGGAACAGATATTTTCGGACTCGCAGGGACTCCATACTTGCCCAACTCCAAATTATGTTCCAGATGATCAGATTGAAAAGATACATTCAATCCTAGAACACATGAGCAAAGTTTCACCTGTTGAAGCTGATATGGTTGAGCTACACCTATTGCATGGACTCAGCCAAGCATATCTCGGAAAAATCTTTGGGTATACTCAACCAAATGTCCATTATAGGGTTAATAGAGGATTAGAGAGGTTGAAGATATACGCACAAATAACAATTTATGAGGAGGCTGAACTAAGAGATTTACTTTCTAGTTTTTTTATCGACAGCAAAGACATCGAAGTATTAGTTCTTTTATATACCTACTCTAGCCAAAGCTATGTGGCTCGTCTTTTAGGTGATACACAAGGAAAGATCAGATACAGATACTTGAAGTGTTTAAAGGCTATGGAACAATCTCCAAAATTAAGCGATGTGTACAATACATTTAAAGTTATAAGTGAAAACATCACTCTCCTTAGAGTTCTACCAGAAGAGGTGGATCGGAAAAAGGTAATTTTATGACGGATAAAATCTTACCTAAAGACATCGTGAAGAGATGGGTCGCTGAGGTGATGACTCAGAAATATGACATTACGATCCACCCTCAAGAGTATCCTTTCGGGGAAAAGTTTATACGCAACCTTCAAAAAGAAGATTGGGATGTAAGCATCATTGAAGATCATAAAATTGTGGTCAGTTCCAACGACCCTATCAAACTCGCACACTTAACTATCAAGCTAAGGAAGCAAGGCTACATCATAGAAGATTGATTTGTAGTTCTTTTATCAAACCTCTATCAGTGTGGATTTTAAACCCAAAGGAGAACACAATGGCTGTAAGAAGAAATCGCATAGTCAAGCCATATAGAGGTCAGCTCTATGATATGGTGGTCAAGAACTTTGCTTATGTTCCTGTCCTAAACGCAAAAGGGGAGCAGGTTGAGCAGACAGATGAAGATGGTAATCCCATCGAAGGTCAGATCGTCAAAGTCAGACGCAAAGAAGTAACTGACACATTTGAGATCTACTACAACATTTGTCTTATTGATGAATACTTTAAGATGCTTTATGAAGGTGGGCTTAAAGCAGGTAGACCTCCTTTTCCCATGTCTACACTCAGACAAGACTTTGCAAAAAGTTGGAGATACTTGCTTCAAAAGTATGCAATGAAAGCCCCAAAAGGCACAAGAGAGCTTGCAACCAAAATTGAAGCTCGACTCAAAGTCATTGACAAGAACATCAACATGGGATTGGCAGGGGCCCTTACAGGGACTGACATCAATCAGATCGTAGGTATGCTCAAGGGAGCCGCAGGAAGTTCAGATTATAAGAGAACAGTCGGCTTCTACGCAGATTTCATTAAACAATGCTTCAATATGCTCGGCATCAATGTCCTCACCGAAGTTAAAAGTAACCCTAAGTTTAACATTCGGTATGTGCAGTTCTCTGTAGGAGATGAAATCAGTGAACTGATCGCCAACTCAAGTGAGATGGTCGCAGGTGAGATCAAAAAAGCTGAAAGACTGAAGAAACTTCGAGATGCGAAGCTCAAATCTTCTCTACTTGAGCAAGGTTATCATGTAGAAACTCAGCCTGTATATATCACAGAGGGCAGAGACAAAGGTGTAGCGTATCTCACCGTTGCTTACGATCAACAAGCAACCAAGATCCCTAAGCCTCGAAGCAAGCCTAAAACACCTGTTTTCTCTAAGAAGGATAAAGAGATCATTCTTGCTTTAGAGAGCTTAGTGGCTGAAGATACTGTCTACGGATCTAATACTGATCCAAAAGAATTTTTCGTTGCTCCCAAGTGTTCAGTTCAAAAGGATGAGAGTGGTAAACCTTTCCTTTCCTACGAGCCTGGTGAAAAAGAGAAGAATGATCTCATCATTAGTCGGATTTCTTTAGCTAAAGTGAACGCTAGAGCGTTCTCTATCCCTCAGTTTAAAGAGGGATATGGAAAACTTCCTAATGGTGAGCCAGAAGCAGGCTACAACCAAGCAGGTATGCCTAACTTTAGATATAAAGTGCCTAAGTCTCGCCTCAAGTTTTACAACCGAGCTGTTAGGTTGTTCGACAAGCTCTTAGAGTTCAGAGCGATCTGTGAGAATAAAGCCGCTCATAGTACGGAAGTTTTCAACTACCGACTCGCTATGAAGCCTCTTGTTAAAGGTGTTTATAGCAGTGACTTTACTGATGAGCTAGGCAACACATATAAACGCTTTAATAACATGGAAGCACTCGCTAAAAAGGTTATTAAGAATCGTAAAGACAAAAAGAAAGAAAGGCTTACACAGCCGAAGATCACAACCGAAACAATCACAGTCGAAAATTACCCCGATTGGGATGGTAATAAGGTTGTTTACAAAGACCGTAAGGTTAAGATTGCTTGCTTCAAGTACCCATCGGGAAGCACCTACAATCCTGTACACTACAAGGATCTTTTACAAGAAGCCTTGAACCGTATCAATCTTGGAAGAAACCCCGACCTTGACCCAAGTCTTAAAGACAAAGTTTTAACCCCTTCATTCAGAGAGATTAAGGGGTCAGAAGGTCTGAGCAAAACTTTCCGTCTTGTTACTCTGAAAGACTCGGAGGGTAAGGACAGGGAGATCGTTGTTGAGGGTCGATACGCTGGATATGAACTCGACACCATCTTAAACATGGAAGGTCGCTTTATTGAGGGTGGCTATGTTAAAAAAGAAGGTGGTCGCTCGGTCAAGGTTGAAACAGATCGCATCGCTTTTGATAACAAGGGAAATGCTCGTACTGTAGATAAGATCAAAGATGGAGACTCTTGGACTTATAAGCAAAGACTTATTGAGCCTTACATTACGGTCAACCCAAAGACAGGTGTTCTTACACTCGGTGTACCTGGTGAAAATGCTAGTAAGGCTGACCGAAACATTATGAAGGATCTTGCGAGCAAGATTTCTTCAATTAATGTTGTGAAAGATCCAACTCTCCCTACTGGACACATGAATAAGAACCCCTTCTTCACTTTCTCTGCTGAAGACTTTGAGACTATTCGTGACTCTCTTGGTTCGGTAGCTTTAAGTGAGTCTGCCTCTAAGTTTATGGACGAGTATTACGCTAAACTTAGAGCGAAAGAGAACGCTACTACTGTTGAGAATACAGAGCGTTTCACTCCCGAAACTCTTGGTGGTTTTGTTAAAAAGCTACCAAACAATAAGCCTCTCAAGTTCAATAACAAACAAAAGGAAGCGGCTGCTTGGCTCGAAGCATCGGGTATGCAGGGCGTTATTGCTCTTGATACAGGTGTTGGTAAGACTCTTACCTCTCTCGTTGCGATTAAAAAAGCAATCAATGAGGGTATGGAAGAAGGTGGCGAAGGGGCAAATCGTAGATTCCTCTATGTTTCACCTAAGAGCCTTGTCGGAAACTTGAAGAAAGAAGTCCTTAACTTTATGGTTACAGGTGGGGATGATTTTGTTCGAGCTGACGGTGAAGTTGAGACAACTCCAAACTGGCAACAGATCGTTCTTGATCGCATTGACGAGATGTCTTATGAGGATTTTGTTGCAGACTTTAGGAGTTCCGAAGGCATTGACGACCTCATCTTAGACATGGATAACGGTAAAGAGGTTGTTGCTGAGACAAACCGTCTAGCTCGTGAAAACAAACATCATGGCAAAGAAGCGACCATTACCTATGAGGTTAAGTATAAGAACGGTCGTGAGGTTTCGAGAAAAGAAGTTGATTTCCAAATCGGCAACTTGATTGACCCTACAATCGTTCGTACAGCCTCTCGAAGAACTGAAACGAAAATCGTCCAAGAACTTGTTTCTTATCCTGCTCTCTCACCTTCTGAAAAGGATGCGAAGAAGAAGGAGCTTGCTAAGTCTCGTAGGCAGTACAACAAACTCAAGAAGCAAGCTAAGGCTAAGTCCTCTCCTGCTTTGAATAAGAAGTACCAAGACAGATACTATGCCTGTTTCTTTGATGAGATCAATGAGATCTTTGAGAAGGGCAATACAGGTAAGGACAAAAACTATGCTGTGTCATCTCTTGGACACCCTCGCAAAGTTTTCTTGACTGCTTCTGCTCTTGATCGTGATCCTGTTGACCTTTATAGGCTCGCTACACTAGCTAAAGGTGAAGTTCCTACTGCAAAGAGTGAAAAAGCCTTTGCAAACAAATACGGTGTTGTTCTCGCAGGTCGTATGGTTGCACTGAAGCCAAATAAGGAGCTACAAGGACAGTTCCACAATTGGGTCAAAGAAAATGCTTACTTTGCACCCAAGATGGACATCTCTGTTGATCCAGATTTCGGTGTTGCTTACGAAGATGTCCACTTGCCGAAGCTCTTGAAACTCAAGTCTCGTACTCTTACTACTCGTATGCCTCGTGCTATACAGCGAAAGTACAAAGACGAAGCTAAAGCTATTTCGGGTGAGCTTAAAGCAATGGTGGCTAAGTATCGTGATCTCCGACATAAACTACACACTATGAAAGACACTGATGGAGAGTTCTTTGATCGAACAAAGAGTAAGGCATATCAAGACCTCACTAAAGCTACCTCTAAAGTAAGAACAGCTCTAAACAAGCTCATTAGGATTTCTTCTGAGGGTATGTTTAAGGCTGATGTCGGGTCTAAGGTCTTTAAGGACAATAGAACCGAGAAGTGCCTATACTTCTGCTCGAACCTTAAACTTGCTGAGTCTGTAATCAAGAAGAACAGTAAGATCCGTAAGGACAAGGTTCACGCTGTCCTTTGGGCTAAAGAAATCATCTTCTATCAGAACGGTGAGATTGTCGCTAAGGTCGAAGAGAAAGACAACATGAGCGTTGATGCTTTCGATGAAAAGTATCTCGACACAGGCATCTACACCAAGATGGCTTCAGAGGAAGAAGAAGATACTGAAACCGAGTCCACATGGGCTATGGACATCTCGAAAAAGTATGTCAAAGAGAATAGCACTTTAGCGACTGCTGTTTGTTCGGATAACTATGCTCGTGGTTTCAACTTCCAAACCTTCACTAAAGTCATCCACCTTGATCGTGGTAAAGGGTTTGACTCTGAACTCTTGAAGCAGAGAACCGCTCGTGCTTATCGTGGTGGTCAAGCTCAACAGGTAGAAGAAATCTACATTGATGCTACCTTTGCTCCAGACTCTGATTCAGAGGGTACTGTTAGCGATAACGCTCGTGGTCTTAAAGTTGACCTTAAAAATGCTCGTTCTCTTGAGAGAAGAGAGCTTCAGTCGGGCAAGACTTACCAAACATTCATTTGGGATGAAGATGATTGGGTTCTTTCAGACACTTTCACATTCACTCTTGAAGGGGATGGTTCTGAGGTTGTTGAAGCCAAAGTCAACGAGATCTTTAACACTATGGGCTATGTTACTCCTGTAGACCTCCCAAGTGCTGAAGAGCCTATTAAGAGGATCGTTCTTGAAGAAGGCATGGACATCAAAGAGCGAGCGACTGTCAAAGATGACTTTGATATGCTCTCAATTGACCAAATCAAGTCTTTGGTTAATGAGGCAGATCAAGATTTCTTCCAAGACATCATCGTTAATGGATTGAAGTCTGACCTTACTAAGCGACTTGATGCTCGTGTCTCTGACACAGGTGTTGCGATTAAAACACCTGCTATGATGAGGGCTGTCCTTGATCCGACAGAAGAGAACTGCATTAGAGCTGAAAAAGAGCTTGAGGAGTACGATGCAAACCCACTAAGCCACATCACTTACGATCCAGGTCGTTATGATGATGCTGATCTATGGTTGGCAGGTAGGTTCAATAGAGATGGCTCTAGTCTCACTAAGAAGCAAAAGCAGATCATTGACCTTATGGGTGGACCTCAGCTTGCTAACTTCTTTATGGGTGACACAAGAGGTGATATTTCTAGCGGTGCTATCAGACTCGAAGGAAATAGGTACATAGAGCGTGCTCGTGTTAAAATACAATCAGATCGCATCAGTAATGACTATGTTAAGGCTAAACCATGTGCTCCAAGAGGGTTCTCTCCAAGGTTCTTATTTGCAGAAATCGTCACAGCAAAACGCATGGGCATAAAGAAAATCGACTGTCTTGCCGCAGGTAGTCCAGGAGACGGAACATATAGTGGTTATGCAGTTTGGCCTAAGTTCGGTTTTACTATGAATATAGGTCTCTCTAACCTCTTGGGTCGTGTTCCAAATAACAGCCCTAATCAAGTTTATGTTCAAGCTGTTAAAAAGATCATGGGTGATCCTGGTCGTGTTGACCTCTTAAAGCTCTTGGTAATCACTGCTGACATTGTAACCATGAAGGTTAAAAAGTCAGATGCTGATGCTTATAAAAATGCTATGCAAGCATGGGAAGAAGCTAAGAAGAATGCTCTTGGTGAGCGACCTGTACTCCCACCACAAGGTAGATGGCAAGTTGGTGATCGAGTCAAAGCTGATGGCGAGAGGTTGCAGAGGATCGCTCCTCAAATGTTTGGTGTGGAAGGTGAAGTTTACAGAGTTGATGTCAATGGAAACATTGGTATTAGACTTGATGATGGAACTACACATACAATCAGCGGTAGCAATGATTTCATCAGCCTTATCACACCTCGTACTGCTGTAGATACGACAGCATTGCTTGAAGAGATGAACGGTTGGGATCTAAGATCATCTGAATATGATACTGACAACCCTAAACCTCCAAAACCCAAAGCGAAGAAGTCAACTGATTACGGTGTCGCTGTCGGTGAGAAACTATGGGGCTTGTATGGTGGTGGGGGTAGTATGACCCTATACCTTGAAGATGGAACACCTTCGATGAAGATTGCTAACGCATATCTCAAGAAAAAGGCTCTTGAAGCGAACCTTGATGTAAATGATTTCCTTAATACTCCGTTGGATCTCCTTAATATAGAAGATCCTTGGTGTTGGGAACAAGAAGTAGATCAGATTTCTGTCAAGGGTCAAAATCTCAAGTGGACAGAGGTCGTCAGTCAGTATCCAGAAGCGTATCGTACTGCATGGTATGCACATAAGGGTCTTCGTGAGAAGATTGAGAGACTTTGTGGTTCTGAAAAGGTTTTCAAGGCACATATGAAGAAGTATGACTTGATTGACCCTCAAACTAACCACAGAACTCCTGCACCAGGTCGAAGATCTCTACAGAGTAGGGCTGTTGGTCAAGAGCAAAGTTCTAATAAAGAATACAGTGTAGAGAATGTGCAACAGAGAGTTAAACTTGGCTCTGAGTTTAATGCCTCTGACATGAGACTTTGGGAGGACTCGCAAGATCCTTGTTTACAAGCGATTTGGGAGCAGTTAAGACTTGAAAACTATCAAGGTCAGATTGTTGCCGAGTTAATCGAAGGCGAAGAAGATCCCGATCTCATTGAAGCTCAAAAAGCAAGAAAGGATAAATAAGATGGAAGATTTAGCTACTATCGAAGAATGGATTGATTACATCAATCAAATCCCTATGATGGAGATGATTAGCCACGCTAAAGTCATCGGCTCTGTCTCTTTCGAGGAAGAGAGATCAGATGAGGGGTATGATGATGAGGACATCATGATCATGTACCAAGCACTCGCTAAAAGGTTCTTAGATCTCGATATGCGTGTTCCCGACATGATGGACAATGCTTGCGTTAGCTTTAGAGAGATCGCCTCTGGTGTTTTCACCCCATAAGATTGATAATCTCCTTGAGGTGGTATAAGTAATCACTACTATTACCTCAAGGAGATTACCTATGAATGAGTCCGTCTATCAAGCTCTGAAAATGGCTGAAGAGTATCACTCTCGCAAATATGCCTCGAACCCAGAGCAAGCATATCCTACGATTACAGAAATCTTGACCACAGCAAAAGAGATCTTTGAGTTCATCTCTACTCTAAGTGTTGAGGACGAAGATTTCCCATTGGATGTCAGTGATATAGTGTAATCTTTTTATTGTCTATACCTTATGTATTAGAGGGTATAGACAATGAACAAGCCGTACACAATAAAACAAGATGGTATTCGGGTTTGTGTAGAAGCAAACTTCAAGGGTATTACCTACCCTAAATACATCTTCACAGTCTTATCTGAGTGTGGCTTTTCATACGATAGAAATCATGACGGTATTGTGTTTATTCATAATCAAGACACAGACCTAACCCTCTTGATCACCTTAGACCCTAGACAAAAGTGGCATCATCTCATAGCGTATAGACACTCTAAATGGACGCTAACTTATGAGGGTGATGTCGAGTACCATGTCTTTGGGAACGATGTATTAAAGACCATACGCAGAGCTTATGAGAACTGGTATGGTCTTTAGGCGACATTATTCAAGATTGGCTAAGATTATCTATATCTTTCACAGCTTCTCTGATTAATTTAAAAATAAAGTTTGGATTGGTTAGAGGTCCGACCTCATTTGCGATGTCGCTGTCAATCTCGATAGTCCAAGACTGGTCATCTCTATCTTCATCACCATCTTCATCAGTATAGTGAAGCTCGCAATCCACCTCGATTAAACTCGTACCTCTATTGGAGGTTATTTCCACAGTGGACTCACAGTTGACATCACTAACTTCGATGTTGTTGAACTGTTCTTCATATTCAAACTTTTTTGCAATCGCATCCTCAACGAGATGCAAAGTTTTAGAGTCAAGTCTAAGAGTAACTGAGGCAGATTTTCGATTTGCTTCTTTCTCAAGTCTTGCGATACGATTTTCAAGGTTTCTGATGATTTGTGAGGCTGATCTTCTCATGGTTTTTTCTCCCTTGGTTTGAGGTTAAAGAGATCATTTATTGATAGGGTATAAATAAACTACAAATTAAGCTAGACCAAGATCGTAAGGTAGGTTGTCAATCTTCTCTGCTAAATCGCCACACTTACGATCACGCTTAACTAGATTTTCTAGTGTCTCTGCTTCGGAGTGGTCGTGATCCCAAAGACCTGTTCCATGACCCGCAAGAGAAGCATACGCAAGGTAGGTCTATATTTGGTGTCTAAGGACATCTTCTCTCCTCTCCCTAAGTTGTACTACAATTAAGGAGAACTTATTTCCCTTAGAAGAGATAAGATTAAAGAACCTCTATCAACCAATCACTACCTAGACCACCACCAAAAGAACCACGACTTGTTTGTAGGTAATCTTTGATAGCGTATGCGACATCTTTATCTTTATCAAAGCGATCTTCCAAGTCAACAATACCTGCATTCATATATAGAGAATCCATTTCAGAAGAGTGGCTGTTTTCTACTGCCGATGCAAAGGAAAAGAGACTCACATCAACCACTGTTCGTATAGATGAACCTTCCTCGAAATTAGTCAAGATGAATTTGATCTGTGATCTCTTTCCATCTGGAATGATTTTTACAACGGATCTATCTGCTACTTCGCTTTTGACCTCTGAAAGTATCCCTTGGACTGTCATCATCTCCACCATCTTTCTTGTTTTATATCCTGTAGAGATTGACACCCTGATCTTCGGGCTTGCTGTACGATTTGACGGCTGTCTTTCAAGGCGAGCAATTCTTTGCTCAAGATTACGAATGATTTCTGAGGCTGATCTTCTCATGGAGTTCTCCTTAAATGAGATTGTTGAATGGTTCATGTCTGTAGAGAGGTATAAATAAGTTATTAAAAGGAGGTCTCCCACATGAGAATTATCGTAGAGGGTCTTATCGGTGTCGGTAAGTCCACATTCACAGAAGAAGCCAGCAAGTATTTCAACCTCACTCCCATGTATGAGTCGGTTGATGATAACCCATTCCTTGAAAAGTTTTATTCCGATGACCCTAGCAGGTGGGCTTATACGCTTCAGATGCACTTCCTCTACGACAGGTTCTCAAAGCACCTCCCCGAAAACACCCTTCTTGATCGCTCGATTTTTGGAGATATATGCTTCGCTAACATCTTAAGAGATGACGGTGTGCTAACAGAGGACGAACACAGCTCGTATACGAAGCACTTCGAGATGCTTAAACCTTATATCCCTCATGTTGATGTGTGTATTCATCTCCATGTAAGTGTAGATCAAGCAATGCAAAGGATTTCTAAGAGGGGTCGAGAGTTCGAGTCGGGTATCGAGGAGTCTTACCTGCACAAGCTACAGGCTCAAGTCATGCAGATACCAGACAGACTCCCTAAAGAGACTAAATACATCAATCTCGATTGGTACGACATGGATGAGGGTCAGAGGCTAGATGTCATCCGTCAGATCCTATGACTAGCCTCTTTACGACATAACCCTTAGCGATCTTTTGGGGAGCATTTCTCTCAAAGTACGCTCTATGACCTCTTTCAGATAGGTAGTGCCAAGACTACCAGAGCGTATGAGAACCTTACCTGCCTCTAGGGTCTTTATGCTCAAGGCGAAGAGTGAATGAGGGTGATAGATTACATTGTGTTACAGCGTCAATAGCCATACCTCTTACCTCTTAGTCAGTTGTTGCACTAAGTTTGGCAGGTAGTCCTCTGCCTTCTCAGTGATGTATTTGAAGCTCTTGGACTCTTGGGTAGGACTAGGGTCGATGATATACATCGGTTTCCTCATCTGTCTACCAGCTTGAACCACCATGTTCGTGATCCCTACAGAGAAGCTAGTGCCGATAAAGACCACTAGATCTGCTTCTTCGATTGCTCCCATAGCGTCATCTAAGCGATAGTCCTCGTGACCTCCATAAAACTCATCGAACCATAGAGCGTGTGCCCTTAAAGGGATCTCGCATTTAGGGCAACAAGGTAAGTCTTTCGGTTTTTTGGTCTGTTCAAACTTCTTATAGTCAGCCCATACCTCGCTCATCGGGATTGAACCTCTCGGCTCTCCATGATCACACCCATGATTAGGGCAACGCACAGCGTTGGTTGTACCATGTATTTCGATGACATTCTGTGAGCCTGCCTTGTTGTGAAGGTGATCCACATTCTGTGTGATGATGTCAAAGGTCTTACCCTCTGACTCGCACCATGTTTCAAGCTCCACGAGAGCTTTATGAGCGTCATTAGGCTCAAGGGCAAAGACACCCTTAAACTTGTCGAGATACCACTCCCACGCTTTTGCAGGATTACGGTTGAAGTAGCGTTGTGTGCCTTTCTCAAGCACATCATTTGCCCACACAGCGTCATCACCTGTTCGCCATGCTTGGATGCCCGATGAGGTACTGATACCTGCACCCGTTACGATTAAGATGTTATCTGATGTTTTGATTGAGTTTAGCATGATAGTTCCATCCTCTCTACTTTGTAGCCTTTGGCGATTTTTGTGGGGGCTTTCTTCTCAAAGTAAGCCCGATCTTTTGTGATTGCTGTACCCCAATCCCCTATGCGTCCATAACGGATGATTACATCTCCATTTGGGCGACCTGTAGCCTCCCAAAACTTATAGTGTCCGTCCTTATGCTCAAGTCGCAAGGTGAAGGTGGGTGAAAGATTGCATTGCGTGATAGGGTCGATTCCCATGTGATGTTTCTCCTTTAGTGAGTGAGTCTCTTTGTTTCTCCTATGGTTTAGGTTTACCCCATGAGGCTCATCTCAATCGACTCATGGTCGAGTGCTATCTCATGGAGTCTAAGCTCCTCACGAGAGATATAGAGAGGGTTTCCATTCCACGCTTGCCAAGCGTCTTCAGCTCGATCCTCTGCAAGTTCGGCCTCATATCGTTCTTCTTCAAGGCGAAGACACTCAGCGATCTCCTCATCGCTCATGCCTCTGAAGCTCTGTGCAAGGCACTGATCCTTACGCTCTTGCTTGGCAACCTCGTAAGCGATGATCTCCATCTCTTCTTGTGTGATGATTACATTCATGTTTTGTCTCCGTTCGGAAGTGATTAGATGAGGTCATTGTCAACCTCGACACTACTCTATAGATAAGGGGTTACAAGTCAGACTTCGCTTTACTTTACAGGAGCTTAGGTATTGTCGGGTGTGGGTCGTAACCCCTTATCTATCCCATTGTGTGAGAAACGAAAACCCCAACTCCCAAACGGAGAACTAAACATGGTCAGCACCCTTACTGCTTTCATCATCACCATCATCGCTTCAGCCATCCACAGTGCGTGGGAAATGGCTGTCGCTTCGCTCTCTAAGGCTGAGGTCAAGAGTGCCTGTAAGAACAAGATCTTCGGAGCTTGTGCTTTATCTAAGGTGATGAGCGACAAAGAGTCCTTTATCTCGACTAATACCATCTGTAATAACATCGCCAACATCATGGGTAGTGGTGTTGTCGGTACTAACGCAGGTCTGTGGCTTGGGTCTGAGTATGTTGGTTTGGTGATGGGTATCCTCACTTTCACTATCATAATCTGCTCAGAGATCATCCCGAAAGCGTATGGTACGAATAACCCTCTCTTTGTAGGGCGTATATTCGCTCCTGTGATGGTTTTGCTCTCATGGGTACTCACTCCTATCAACTGGATCATCGGAAAGCTCACAGCTCGTTTTAAGAGTGCAGAGCCTAGTGCAATCGTAGAGCGTATCTACGAGGGTACATACAACCTTTCACTCACGACTGTTGAGCAGGTTGGTACACCTCGTGTGAACATGACCACTGTCCGAGCAGATGAGAGTCTTGAGGACATCAAGCCAGCTCTCTTTGAGAGTCAGCACTCACGACTTGTCGTACTAGGCAAGAGCCGAGATGATGTACAAGGGATCATGCTCCTTAAAGACGCTTTCCAAGCACTCGCTAAGGATGAGAACCCGACTGTCCAAGAGCTTACTCGTACTGTCCTCAAGGTTGAGTCATCAACCACCTGTGAGGAAATGTTCAAGCAGTTCACCACGAGCAAGTCTCACCTTGCTGTCATGGTCGATGACTTTGGAGGAACAGATGGTGTTGTAAGTCTTGAGGACATCATGGAACTGATGACCCAAACCGAAATCCAAGACGAGACAGACGAGCAAGTCTGTATGCGTGAGGTAGGGTAATCATATAAGGCATAAGGAGATCAAATGAAGCACATATACAAACTAATCACCAACACTACCCAAGAGACTGAAACGCTCTTAGACGCTTTGTCTAAGGTCGAAAGTAGAGAAGAAGCTCTAGCTTTCCTAGATTTATTTGAGGACATGAACCTCATCGTTGAAGAAGATAAGCACCTCGACTTTAAAGACGCTTGGAGAGTCATTTTAACGGACTCAGAGTCCATAGAACAGACAACCACTTACATGAAAGAGCTATTCAGCTCACTACTAGGAGAAGAAGAATGAATAAGCAACAAATCGCTGAAAACCTGTGTCGTATCAAAGCTCTCAAAGATGCTCTTGATGCAGAGATCAAAGCTCTGCGTCAGCATATCCCTGTCGGGGAAAAGATCGAGACACCACTTGGTGATGTGAACCATGTGGACGCATCTCGTACAAGCTATGATGAAGCTGGCTTACTAGCCGAGCTTAATCAGCTTGGTATCGACCCAAACACAATCGGTGAGGTTGTGGTCAAGGTAGATCGTAAGAAGTTCGCCAATGCCGTCTTAAAGGGAGACATCCCTTCAAGCCTTGTCGATGACTACAGCAAGACTAATCCTGTACCACAGCTCAAGATCAAGCCCAAGCTAGACGCTCAAAACTTAGGTCAAGACACCATGAATCGTGTCGCTTCTTTAACAGGAATGGATAAGTGGGTAGCTGAAAGTTCTACTGAAAAATAGTCGATTGAAGCGAGAAATGGGTGTTGAAGATAAAAGAGTTTGGGGTCTACCCCGACTTGTGTTTACAATTTATTTTAGGAATGGTATTGAAAGGAGCGTGGTATGATTGATATAGACCTTCTCGTGATCGAAAGCCTCAAGGAACAGCAAAGACAGAGAGAACTTGAGGAGGAGGGTCGTAGACTTTGGCTTCCAATTCCAGAGCCAGAGCTAAAACCTAAACCTAGAGATGAGCAGGGAGAACCCAAAAGGGTTATTGAGATTCAACTTTAACAGCACTGGAGAAATACAGTGAAGCAACTGATTTTGGTACGAGGGTTAAGTGGGTCGGGGAAAACAACACTCGCAGAGACAATTTGTGTGGGGTTGGAAGATCGGTTCATGGTGTCAGCAGACGATTTCTTCGTTGATGACAGTGGTGTTTATAACTTCAACCATGAAGCGTTGAAAGAGGCTCACTCTTGGTGTCAAAAAGAGTGCCTTGAAGCTATGGAGGATAGTTATCAGACTATTGTCGTCCATAATACTTTCACTCGCAAGTGGGAGTGTGATCCTTACATGGAGTTGGCGAACAAGAATGACTACTTTGTACAGGTCATCAATCTTTATGATGGAGGCTTATCTGACCGTCAGCTCTCTGAGAGGTGTGAACACAATGTACCTTCTCATGTGATCCAAAAGCAAAGGAGGCGTTGGGATAAGGATGTGTATCGTGAGAAGCGTCCTCAACACTACAACCAACCACACTATAATCAGCACCCACCCCGACACTATAACCCTCACTACAACCCTCACTATAATCCTCATTACAACCCTCATTACGATAATCGAAATCAACCTCGTGGGAACTTTCGCAGAAAAGATCCTCGTTGGTAGATAATCATAACCCCTTATTTATATAATAGTAGAACAAATCTATATATATAAGGGGAAACCATGAGTGAATACAGAGTAGGACACCAATTTTTGGTTGGTAAAACAACGCTAAAAACAATGACGATCATTGATGTCCTCACCCACAACGAAAGTTTTCAAGTTGTAGATGAGGAAGGGAATGTCAAAAATGACTTTCGTCTAAATGACGAGGATGTCTTTGCGTCCTACACCAATGCCATTGACCAACCCGAAACGCAAAATGTAGAGGGGAGGTTCACAGTCGAAGGGAATGAATATGAGAACCACTTCCCTAGATGGGAATGTGGTCAAAAAGTTGAGTTTGAGGTTGAGGTAAAAGGAGCTACACTTAAAGTGAAAGGTTTTATCACCCGAAACTTTTGGAACAGCTTCTATCTTTTGTCAGAGGTGGGTGTTTCAGTTCCTAACAGGTACTGGAAAGTCGCCCATGATAAATGCAAAAAAATCGCCTAATACCATTCATCACTATTCAACATCTCACTCATCTCTTCGGGAGTTATCTTAGTCGTAAATAGTCTATGTGCTGTCAAACAAATGACAGCGAAAATTAATAAGGCTAACATAATTTTTCCTTGTAGTTTTTGATTGCCCGATAACAGTTCGATCTGTTTTCATATCCGAGCATTTTAGAAATCTTACCGTAGGTATAACCTTGCAGTCGAAGATTGTACGCTACTTGACCTTTATTATAAGATTGGGTCGTAGAGATGCCATTCATTTCAGAATACCTACGAATGTAATTTTTTACCGTAGACCGACATACCCCCAAGTATCGAGCAATGTCTCCGACACTCATCGTGTTGTAGTATAGATTGAAAGCTAGTTTATAATCTGGTTTAAGTCGAGGGTAGGTGAGATTGTTCTCATAAGCATATCTCTTGATGTAGTGTCGGATCGTACTTTGCTTAACACCAAAGTGTTCTTCAAGTAGAGGGTAGCTTATGCCCTGTATATACATCTGATACGCTTCATAAGCCCATGACTTCATGCTTTACAACCTCAATACCTTCCATCTTATCATTTAACTGTGCTTGCATCTTTTGTAAAAACTTGATGTCCTCATTGCTAAGTGTGTCTTTATGTCTTGAGAGGTCGCTGTGAGAAACAACGCATGACCCCTCTTTAAGACAGAGATCACTCGCTCTCGTGAGGACTTCCATCCAGACGAGGCTTGTAGTAAATGCCCCACAATCCTCTTCAATAATAAAGTGAATATGAGGACAACCTAACCGAGCTTTGATTTCTAATGCTCGATTGAGATCAGACACCAAGTGCAAGATCATTTCTTATCCGAAAAGAGTATCCCACCAACAAGCACAATCCCATTTTTTAGCTGTGATGTGGTGGTGTCCAATGACTCCTGTGAAGTCGCTTGTGAGATAACTCTTATCAACAACCCCATGATAGAAATCACCATCATAAGACTGACCGTCTGATCCACAAGGGAACTGATAAGGGATGTCCAAAGCTGTACAGAGACTCTTAACAGCTTCTCTCACTGCAAGAGCAACATATGGATCTAAAGAGATGATACGCTTATCTCCACGACCTGTCTCATTGGTCGTTTCATGTACATCATAACCTTTCTTTATATAGTGGTTCTTCCACTTAAGTGAAGGTTGCTGACAGATGTCAATCCCGACAGAGTATGAGTTCGCCCATCCCCCATGCCATGACTTGTGGTTAAGATCAAGGTATTGATAGATAGCAGGATTACCTTCTTTATTTAGTCCAATACCTGCGTGTGAACTGACTTGTCTATCGGGGCTAGAGAAGATCCTATGACAATGGTGAGGATCAAGACCACCCCAATGCACCACAATGATAGTGGGCTTCTTCCCTCTACGAGATGAGAAGTGACCAAAGCGGTGTAGGTCGAGTCCTCCTGTCTGATCGAAGTTGACCATTTCAACATCTGGGTCGATGTCTACACCGACTCTGCGATCATTGATTGTCCAATATGCTTGACCATCTTCAATGCGATCAAACCTCTTTAACATCGCAGACCATGTTCCACGACCCATCTTCCCATCAACGCCAGACCCTGCACCGAAAGTGTCTTCTTGGAACGCTTCTACAGCAAGAGCGAAGTCTGTCGAATCTACTTTTTTGGATAGGTTAGGGTAGGCTTCGATAGCAAGCTGAGGGATTTGACCTCCCCAACCAACAGATCGGCTTGCTTTTTTATTATATGAGCAAGCGTTAGCTCTTGTTTGTATAACTATAGAGGACATCGTTTCACCTTTCTCTGTGAGTATTATTCATGTCGTTATCTCTATTTATACCTACGATAAACGAACTATCATCACTTTTAGTTTTGAGCCATGCGAGTAATGGAGGGACAGTCCTGCTCTCTCGTAACAACAAGGTTTGGAATAACCTCTCGGCTAAGTCGATCATCAACGCTTATCATCCCGAACCCCACGCTAGGATCATTCAGACTTCCTTATTAGAACTGTGTAGGTCTGGTGATGGGTGCAAGCTCGGAGCGTTTGTCACGATTTCTCTGTTAAGGTCTTTTCATCGTCATTATGGTGAAGTCCACCCTAAGATTACAGACGGAGTTAAAGGAGCAGTCAATATAGCTGTGGATGATGTGCCTCGATTTGACTCAAACCAAGAGATACTAAAAGAAATAGGTCTACAAAGTGAGCTTGATGAGGAGTCCATAGATAAAATATCTGAAGCAATCTATCTCGCAGGGTCTTTATCTTCTCATGTCTCTCTTGAGAAATGGGAGGGTAATGGGTGCGAGGTGGTTGAAACAGAGTCTTTCCACGCTTCTTTAAAAGTACACCATGACAAAGAAGCATATCTTAAAGGACCGATGTTTGCTCTATTCAGTCGCCCCGTATTTGAAATAGATCATGTACTCAACGCTATGGAGTATATGGGGTCGTTTGAAGGAAGACCATTAGTCATTATCGCTCCTATGGTTGGGGGTAAAGCCCTTCAAGCAATCAAGATGAACAATCATAAGGGAACGCTTGAAGTGTACGCTTGTGACGCACCTAGAGTGATTTGGGGTAAGGGTTGGCTAGATGACTTTGCTTCGTTTACAGGGGCAACCGTTGTAGATCAAAAGTACGAAAAGTTTTCACCAGAGTTCTATGGGTCTGCGATTAACACAGTCCTTAACTACAATGAAATGATTGTTGATCCTTATGATGATCATGTAGATACAACAGCAAATAGAGTAGACGAACTTTTAAGGGAAGCGGAAAGTAGTCCTTTCCCACACACACAAGATCAACTTAGAAAAAGAGCCAACGCTTTAAATGGAACTCTTGTTCGATTAAGAGTTGGCGGAACAACCGAAGCTGAAGCAAGATGGAGAAGGGGATTAGCCGAAAAAGCCTTGATTTCTATGATGGACGCAAAGGCAAATGGTTATGTTAAAGGTGCAATACCTACCCTTTATAATATAGACACAGGAAACCCATATCTTGATCGAGCATTGAAAGCACCTTTTAAAGTCGTATGTCATAACTTAGGTAAGGCTGAGAATGACTCTAGCGTATGGGATATAAAAGAACTCTATGAACCTTTCCCTGTTGGTAGACTAATAGAGTTATTAGACAAATCCATATCAATAGCCACGACTTTAGGCTCTGTGGGTCATATCGTTAGGAGTAAGAAATGATAGAAATAAAGATTGGTGATTGCACCCAACGACTTAAAGACCTAGAGGATAACTCCGTAGACGCTATTATCTGTGATCCCCCTTATGGTGTAAGGTATTTGGAAAAAGGTTGGGATGATTTAGGGTTGGGAAAGCAACAAAGAGAATGGCATTGTGGATGGTTAACCGAAGCTCATAGAGTCCTTAAATCTAATGGTGTCCTTAAAGCGTTCTCAAGTGCTAAAACATTGCATCATTTAACATCTGCTATGATTGAAGTAGGGTTCGTAAACCTCGTAGTCGAGGCATGGGTTTACACAAGTGGTATGCCGACAGGGAACTACGACATGGCAAAAGGCATAGAGGCAACACTCTTATTTGGAAACTCTAACAAAAAAACATTTAAAAAACTTAAAGGTAGTCGTAGGGGAGGGAAAGTAGGATATAGTAAAATATTTTTAGAGCATGGCCTCCGACCTAAAGACTATCAGATAGACGGAGTAGCTTTTGATCTTGAACCTCAGACTAAAGAGGCTTCTCTTTACATGGGCTATGGCACTACCCTTAAGAAATCTTGGGAACCAGTTTGTATAGGAGTTAAGTTATGATCATTACATTACTTAGAAAGCCCCTAGAGGGGAGTGTGACTGAGAACACCCTTAAACATGGGTGTGGGGCTATCAACATTGATGCCACTCGCATTGGGAACTTAGTTCAAGACACTTCTAAAAATGGACGCTCTCCAGATAAGCATAAAAGTACTGTCTTTCAATCGGGTCTTAAAGAAGACTTTGAGGGGAAGATTACTACAGGTAGGTGGCCAGCTAACTTCATTCTTACTCACAAAGACGATTGTGAGTTAAAAGGGATTAAGAAGACCAAACAGGGTAAAAGTGGCTCTGACAGAGAAGTAGGTCTTTATTCTGACAGAGAAGTAGGTCTTTATAAGGATGGACTTAAGAAAAGAGCTAAAGACCACCATCAAGGAGAGGAAACAGTAGCTGATTGGGATTGTGCAGAGGATTGTCCTGTTAAAGAGTTAGATAGACAAAGTGGTCAAGTCAAAGGTTGGTCGAGTCAAAACCATAATACTTTTAATCCATACCAAGGAAACTCTTTTCATAACTCGTCAACCCAAAGACAAGGGTATAAAGAGGGGTATAATGATGAGGGAGGTGCTTCTCGTTTCTTCAAACAATTTAAGAAAGGAGAATGAACTATGATTATCACCATATTGAGAAAACCGTTAGAGGGTTCAGTAACTGAGAATACTCTTAAACATGGTTGTAGTGCTATAAATATAGATGCCACTAGAGTAGGTACAGAGACTATGGTTTCTAGGTCTATGGGTAGTCTAGGGGTTATGCACGATGATAATTGGAAATCTAAACCTATAGATCCAACTGAGTCAAAAGGCAGGTGGCCAGCTAACTTTATCCTTACCCATAAAGATGGTTGTGAACTAAAAGGCACTAAGAAAGTTAAGGGTGCAATAAGCAAACCCTCTGTAGGTAATGAAGCTAAGACTTCTATTTCCATGAATAACTCTAAAGAGGGTATTCACAGGGTAGGTCATGCAGATAAAGATGGAAAAGAAACCATATCTGATTGGGCTTGTGTTGAGGGTTGCTCAGTTCAAGAGTTAGACCGACAAAGTGGTAAACCGACAGGAACTAAAAAAGCAGGTACAGGCTATCATGGAAACTTCCCAGGAGGAGAAATGACAGGATTTGGAGATGAGGGTGGAGCTTCCAGGTTCTTCAAACAACTTAAGAAAGAGAATGACTAATGATAGAAATCAAGATAGGTGATTGCACCCAACGACTTAAAGACTTAGAAGATAACTCCGTAGACGCTATTATCTGCGACCCCCCTTACGGACTTAAGTTTATGTCTAAAGGTTGGGATGACATTGGGGAAGGATCTCAACAAAGAGAATGGCATAGAGCTTGGATTAGAGAAGCTCATAGAGTCCTTAAACCTAACGGTGTCCTTAAGGCTTTTAGCGGTACGAGAACCTTTCATCATTTAATAGCAATGATGGGAGAAATAGGCTTCGCAGACTTGAAAGTAGAAGCATGGGCATACGGGTCTGGTTTTCCGAAATCTCATAATCTAGCCAAGCAGTTTGAAAAGAAGCTAGGAGTTGAGGGAGAAGTCATCGGACATAAACTAGGTGTGAGCGTTGAGGACTCACAAGGTCATGGGGGTATTGCACGAGGCGGTGTTGGTATTGTTCAAAAAGCAACTCAAATACCTATTCGGGCTTTAGTTTCAGATGAAGCTAAAAAGTGGGAAGGTTGGGGTACAGCTCTTAAACCTGCTTGGGAACCAGTTTGCATTGGAGTTAAAACATGATCATCACTATCCTTAGAAAACCCCTAGAGGGAAGCGTAGCCGAAAACACTCTTAAACATGGGTGCGGAGCTTTGAATATAGATGTCACTAGAGTAGGCTACGATGAAAATGAAAGTATAAACTTTGAAGCTAGGCAAAGACAACAAACAGCTTCCTACAAAGAGAGCGGGTGGTCGGGTCATGTTGCTCAAGTTGGTTCAGACATACAAATGTATAAAGAAAAGGGCAGATGGCCAGCTAATTTCATCTTAACAAATGAGGTTAGTTGTGAGGGGTCGAAGTTTTTCAAGAAGTTTAAAAAGGAGAATGAACTATGATTATCACCATATTAAGAAAGTCTCTAGGGGGCAGTGTAGCAGATAATGTCCTGAAACATGGATGTGGTGCTTTGGATATAGACGCTACTAGAGTAGGAACTGAAACTATGGTTTCAACTGCTATGAGTAGCTTAGGGGGTGAGATAGATGTCCATTGGAAGTCTAAGCCTATAGAAGCTAAAGAATCCACAGGTAGGTGGCCTGCTAACTTTATTCTTATTGGGGATTGCCCTGTTCAAGAGTTAGATCGACAAAGTGGTATCAAAACAAACACCTCAAATTATTCATATAAAAGAAGCAATGAAGATTTCACCGACAAGATACCAGACATGGTTGAAAAGTCGGATTGGAGAACTGAAACAGGGGGTGCTTCTAGGTTCTTCAAACAATTTAAGAAAGAGAATGATCAATGAAAGACATGATTGAATACTTTAAGACAATGATCACACCTCCTGTAGAGGATGCTTGTGTAATCGTCTCTCAACCTAATGAGATTGACTTCTCTACCTACAAGAAAGAGGTCTTTGAAGAAGGATCTTTACTGTCTACCTATGAACCTATGGTGCATGGACTCATCTTACTTGGAGAACCTACAGACGAACAATCTAAAGAGATTAAGGACATCCTTAAACCAGGTGCTCATGTCGTAATGATCCCAGAAGATATAGGATATAAGGGTGTGATTGCTCTTGAAGACTGTGGTTTTGAAGTCCGAGATGCTATTTTTGTAGCTGAAGAACCCAACACATTTCAATATACCTCAAAAGCGAGTCGGTCTGAAAGAGAAGCAGGACTAGATGGATTAAATAAAAAAAATAACTCCGAGTTAACGGGTAGGAAAGAAGGTTCTGCGGGCTTAGTTAGAATAAAAAACGGAAAACCTGATGCAAATCCGTATGCTGGCACGAGTGGTCAACAACCTAGAGCAAATATACACCCAACAGTTAAACCAATAGAAATTATGGAATGGTGTGCTAGAGACATAGCACCTAATTCAAAGGTTGTAGACCCATTTTTAGGTTCTGGTACAACAGGGATCGCTATGAGTCGCTTAGGTCATGACTTTGTAGGGGTTGAACTTAATCCCGAATATGCGAAAATCTGTGAAGCTCGTATTCGACATTGGATGCCTATAGGAACAGAGATTGAATCTGAAGCTCTAGTAGGCAAGGCGAAACCTCAAAAGGGAGAACAGATTTCTATCTTCGACATATTTGGTGATGTTGACTGATAGTTTATTTATTGTATCTCTTCTCTTATTTAAGAAAGGAGAGCTTAATGCTCGCAGAATATATTTGGATTGATGGTGGAAACCCTACAGCAAGGGTAAGGTCAAAGACGAAGTATCTCACAGCACCTACTTTTTCACCCGAACAGTTGCCCCTTTGGAGCTTTGATGGATCTTCCACCATGCAAGCTGAAGGCAACTCATCAGATTGTGTATTAAGACCAGTACGAGTTGTCGAAGATCCCATCAGAGGTGGAGATAACATTCTCGTTCTTTGTGAAGTAGAAACAGTAGATGGTGAAAAACACCCTTCAAATACAAGAGCCAAACTCGTAGAGGCACTCAAGTCATTCGTAGATCAAGGCGAGTGGGTTGCTTTTGAACAAGAATATACTCTCTATAAGGGATCAAGACCTTTGGGCTTCCCTAGTGAGCGTAGGTTTCCTGCTGAACAAGGTCCTTATTATTGTGGGGTTGGTTCAGATGAAGTTTCGGGTAGAAATCTCGTAGAGAAGCATCTTGATGTGTGCTTGAAAGCAGAACTACCAATCACAGGGATCAACGCTGAAGTAATGCCTGGTCAATGGGAGTTCCAACTCGGTGGTCCGATGCAAGATGCTCTGTCTGCAAGTGACTATCTGTGGATTGCTCGGTGGCTTCTTTATCGTGTAGGTGAAGATTTCGACATCTCGGCTACCCTTGACCCTAAGCCAGTTACAGGTGATTGGAACGGTGCAGGTATGCACACCAACTTCTCTACCAAAGCAATGAGACAAGAAGGTGGTATCGAGGAAATCAACAAAGCTGTAGAGAAGATGTCTCACAGGATTCAAGAACACCTTGATCGGTATGGTGCAGGGTATGAGATCCGATTAACAGGACACCATGAGACTTGTCGCTATGATGAATTTAAGTCGGGAGTGTCTGATCGGACAGCTTCGGTTCGCATTCCTGTGGAGACAGATAAGAATGGTTGTGGCTACTTTGAAGATCGTAGACCTAACGCTAATGCTGACCCTTATCTTGTGTGTGAAGCATTGATAAGGACTATTTCAGACACTTGGGGTAAATGATGAAAGTTCGTGTTCAATGGGATTTTTCTCAAACAGAGCTTGAAGATACAGATTATGATAACGCTGTTGAACAAGCTGGACTACCTCATATTGTTCTCGTACCTATCGACATCGCCTATGAGGATGAAGATGGTATCTCAGATTGGATCAGCGAGGAGTACGGATTTACAATGTACGATTGGTGGGAAGTGTAACCCTTTATTTATAGATTATTTATCAATGCCAATGAGTCGATCTCACTATGAGAAGAACAGCATCAGAAGTAATCCGTAATCTTGAGCAACGAGTTGCTCGCCTTGAGCGTCAAGCAGGCTCTGTAGACTCTGTAGTTGAAGAGTTTCTTGCTCGCAACGACATCGAGCTTCTTTCCACTCACTTCAAAACCCACGCTAAAGAGTTTGACGCTAAGTCTCTCGCTAAGGCTTTTCAGATGTGGGAAGATATGGGAGGTCCAAACGGAGCTACCGAACTTAGAGTACAAGGCTTCCGAGGCGAGACTCGTTTACATGGCAAGAAGATGGGTGATCGTATCAACATGAGAGATGAGGAGTTTTTCTACAAGTCTCGTGGTGAGGGTCGTCCAGAACAGCGTCTTATCAGTCGCCCTCGACCAATGAGAGCAACCGACATCCTTACCCTTATCATCATCCCAACAGGTGGTGGTAAACAAGGTCTTATCACAGTTTACGCAGGACCATCGATGCCTCCTTTTGAGGACGATCCTCGTAAAGAATGGGATGGGAACTTCCTAGCATATAGCCCAAGCGAGCTTGCTAAGATGTAAAGGTGTAACGAGAGATAGCGACATCAAACACAGGCAAGCCTACCCACCAACCTCAGCTAAAGAGGGGAGAGAAGGTCAAAGCGATAAAACGCTGATTTGACCCCTACCTCTAAGACTCCCCCACTACGCACTAGCAACTGAGAGAAGTTGTTGGGGTCGTTTACTACATCATAGGTAGCCAACCCACAGATGTAATAATCAAGGTTAGACTCTCGTATCACGATAATCTGAGGTGTGTTTGATGAACTAGGTGTAGGTTTCCTTAACAGGGGAAAGTCGCCCATGCTCACCGTCTTAACTCCCACCTCATATCCTGCTGACCTCAAGTCGGGTACATAGTAGTCATGTGAGTCTCCTATAGTAAAATCGACAAAGGGTTTACCTATGTGTTTTTCAACAGCACACTCTCCACCCCAACCTGTTAGATACCTTTTAGCCAATGACTCTGGATCTTTAAAGTATTGACCCCCCTCTGCTCGCTTCTTCTCTATCACCTGTTTAACGAACGACCTTATTTGAGCGTCTTTATTCGAGCTGAGTGAGACTTTTGAGTATGAGTTAAGGTGTTGTCTTACAAAATAGTCAAAAGAGGCATCTATACCCTCTAGGAGCTTTTTCTTCATGACATCCTCAGTAGATGAAGACGAGGATTACTAATCCTCTTTCACCTTGTAGTTAAGTAAGTATTCTCGCACATAATGTTGGATAGCTCTCACCCAAGACTCGGCTGAGTCCACCTCATAATTTGACCCGATATGCTCATCAACACCCTTAGCTGTCGTAGGCAAACTAAGATCAATAAAACTTGAGTTCATGTGGGGCATATCTAAAACGAACCTCCTCAAGTTTTGATACTCAAGTCTTAGCATCTCTAAGCGATAATCTTCGCTAGACGCACAAGCATAATGTGTCGGGCATTTAATCATGCCCCCTTTTTTGAGGAAAATATATCCATCACCCTTACATTTGCAGTCTAACATACTGCTCGTGATCTTCATTACGGTCTTTCGTTCCATAAGACACCTCCTTTAATAGTTCCTTTATACAATCCCCTACTTAAAAGAGAGGAGATTGTTATGGAAAACTTTTGGATACGACCCGATGGTGAAAACACCCTAAAGGGTGTGGAAGATGACCCGACTAATAAGCCTGTACTCCCTGCTTACTTGATCCTAGAGTTCCTATCGAATGACAATCAGAAAGCTAGGGATGATTTCTTGAAGCTACTGCCTGGAATGACACAAGAAGAGCAGTATCGACTCAATGAGATTTATGCTTTCAGCACCAAGCCGAAAGATTACCCTCAGATCGTAGAGGACAAGTTTCAGAAGGCAATGGGTACTCGTGTCAATATGGGTAACAACCACCTCCCTAAAACTGTCAACAAATCAACCCAACGCTCTAAACTTAGAGTGAACCAATAGGAGAGTCATTATGGCTACCGAGAAATCACAAGACCCTACGAGCTTTGATAAGCTCCCTCTAAAGAGCAAGAAGTTCCTTGCTTATCTCATCGCTGACATCGGGTGGAAAGTCCTTATGTTTTATGTGGTGTGGGAGTATCAGACTCAAATCGACCACTACGCATTTATGGTTCTCGTCACCATGATTGTTACTAGTGGTTTCATTCAGATTGGCTACATCTTAGGGCAAGCCGCCCTGGATAAATACACTCATGTTGCGACTACTGCACTTGAGCAAAAGGGTGGGGGTAAGCCACCTCAGAAACCTACCCCAACACCTAACTCTGAACCTAATGCAGATAGCACAGACCCTAACGAGTTTATGTAAGTTCAGTTCTTAACATAGACCTTTAAGACACCGTTCACCATCTGAACGGACACCTCACCACTAACATGGTTTTCTGAGGTCAGTAACCCATCTTTGTTCTCTTGTATGAGAATGACTTTATTGAAGCCTTTAGCCTCTTGACGCTCAACTCCAACATAAATGACAGGTTGGGTAGTGCTTTGGGCTTCTTCAAAGGATTTGGCACTCATGATCTTACTCCTATATGAGAGGTTTATTCATATAGGAGTAAGTCATTTAATCTTTAATGATTTGCTATCCAAATCTTAACATTTTCACTTTTACGACCTGTAGCTTTAACAAGATCTTCTACAGGAACAATGAGAGACGCCATCCCTACGCTAACTCGAACTTCATCGTCCATCACAGACTCTACTATTCCAGGATTAGCGTAAGACCCTGCCTGTCCTGGCTTTACGGTTAGAAGCATCACCATATCGCCTCTTTTAAAAATCTCCTGTGCAAACCTCGAAGAACTTGACGATTGTCTTTCAAGTCTTGCGATCCGACTCTCAAGGTTACGGATGATTTCTGATGCTGTTCTTCTCATAAGTGATACTCCATTGTAGTTTAGGGGTTAAAGATCACTTATGGGAAGCTATAAAGAAACTATAAAAGATCTGCCGCTATGTCCGAGAGCGTAGATCGTTCTGACTTATGTAGACTCACACACGCAAATAAAGGCTGACCGAGCATACGCTCAATCACATACACAAGACCATTAGATTGCTTGGTGAGGTAAGGGTGGTCAATCTGATAAGGGTCGCCCAAAAGTACAACCTTCGTACCTTCTGCCGCTCTTGTGATGATTGACTTGATCTCATGTTTGGTGAGGTTCTGTGCCTCATCAATAATCATGAAGGCTTGTTTAAGTGATCTACCTCTAATCGAGTGGATAGGTTGGATCTCGATTTGGTTCTTCTCTAGGAATCCCTCTTTACTACCCATCTCCCCACCCATAGGACCAGCATCCCAAAGAGGATTGATCTGATCGAGGTTATCAAAGAAGCTCTGCATCCAAGGTTCTAGTTTTTCGGAGAGCGAACCAGGCAAGAAACCAATTCCGTTACCTACATCAACGACAGGTTTCGAGAGCAAAATACGCTGATATGTATGGGCTTGTTCAAGAGCGGCTGCCAATGCAAGGAAGGTTTTACCTGTACCTGCTTTACCTAAGAGACACACTAGTTCAATGTCTTGATCTAAAAGAGCATCCAAAGCGGCTCGTTGTTCAAGATTTCTAGGTTTAGCTTTCTCGGTACGCACCTTATCGACAGGGAAAAGTGAGTTGTCTCTGTGTACGAATAGATGTGTCTTTTCACCAGGTGCTATAAACCATCCGTATTGGTTTTCATGGAAAGGTGTGTCAAACTCGTGTGGGAGTCTAACAGCTCCTTGCCAATATGATTTAACGAGTTGGTTCATTAAGACAACATCGGGAACGAACTCTTTGAGTCCGATGCCACTAAGAGTGTCTGTGCTTGTGTCTGATGTATAGTCATCTGACTTAACACCAACCGACTCACAGATGATACGCAGGTTGATGTCTCTTGATACAAGAGTCAAATCGTAATCATCTTTAAGATGGATAGCAGTTTGAAGGATGAGTAGGTCTACATACCTAATCTGATTAGCACGATCTAAAGATCTGATGCTGATCTCCCCATCGTGAGAGACTACTTTGACCTTACCTTGTGGCTGTAGCTCAAGGATAAGATTAGATGCTTGACGAGCAAGATGTGCAACATGAGATTTCTCACGCTTTGGTGTGTCTTTGAGAACATCAAGCTCCATGATAACATAGATTGGAATGAGGACTTGGGTATCATCACCAAAAGAGGTCATCGAGGTCGGGTCGTGTATTAAAACACTCGTATCTAACAAAACTGCCTTTGTCATGTGGACTCCATTCTGAGGGTATATTCTCCTCACCCTATAAGCGAAAGGTATCTAAAGAATATGAAGCAGAAACATATCGAAATACGAAAACAACAATGCTCTTTAATAGCGTCTGCAAGCACTTGTTGTAGGAGAAAAGTGGGTTCAGTGATCGTAGACCCCGATAGCAATGTTGTTGTTAGCGAAGGATATAATGGACCTCCGAGAGGGAGTAATGGGAATTTATGTGGTGGGTCGGACTGTTTGCGTGATCGGTACGAAGTCAAAAGTGGCACTCAAAATGATGTCGGTTGCCATCATGCAGAAATCAATGCGATCTTAAATGCCACTCGTAACGGTATGTCTACGATGGGCAAGTGGATTTTCACATCCTGTGATCCATGTCTTATGTGTGCAAAGGCAATACATCATGCAGGCATTATTAAAGTTTATGCTCCTTTACAGACTGAAGTTCATCAAGAGGGGTTAAGTTATTTATTAAAACATGGGGTTGATACAGAAAGTCTTTAATAGTTTATTTATGGCTCGCTCTGTGGTGTCTGTATTTTTTCATTCAAAGGAGATCCATCATGGACAAGAACCAAAGAGAACAACTACTAAAGCTCGCTAAGAAAGACCCAGCTTTCAAAGCGAAACTCATCAACATCCTTAAGACAGATAAAATCGCAACTGCTCTTAACACAGACGATGCGGCAGCTTTTGCGGCATGGGCTAAAATGTCTAACCCACAAGGCATGAGTGTTAATGAAGTTGTTTCATATCTTTCTTCTTCGGGTGTGAAAGTCCGTCAGCCAGGTGAAGCGGCTCCCGTCAAAAAGCGTGGACCTCTTGACATCGGTGAGATTGTTCTTGTTGACCCATCAAAATGTATCCACCCCGAAAACAAAAGAAACTGTGGTGTTCTTGAGCATACTCCAGACAATGAGCAGTATTGTCTGATTGTTGCTCGTATCGAACCTGCTGACCTTCGTGAACTTTGCACTTACCAAGTTTCACCAATCGACACCAAAACAGGTAAAGTTGGTAGCAAGAAATTTGAGTTCAAAGCAGTTATGCCAGCAAGAGGTATCAGTGGTCTTACCAAAAAGCTCGAAAAAGCTGAGGCTAAAGGCGACACAAACGCTGTAAATCGTATTCTTGGTGAAATGCGTGAAAAGGCACTTGCTCCTCATAATGGTCATGGTATTTATCGTGCTTCATTTAAGAGCCTTAGCCACTACCAAAAGGTAATCTCACAGCCAAAGGTTGGAAACTTCGTGATGGTTTATGAGCGTGGAGGAAAACTTCCTGTTCCTGCTATCCGTAGCCAGTACGCAGAGAAGTCAAATGTTGACCGTACTCGTCAGACCCTCCTTTCGGGTGAGTTTGACGATCTCGTAGAGGGTGGTCTTTCTGACTACGGTAAGATTTACTACGAGGGCGAGATGAAAGGTGCAGGATACAGCAAGAAAGACAATTCTTTCTATTTCCTTATGGACACTGTATCACAGGGCTTCACAAACGCTAATCCATCTGTAGGTACTGTATACTACATCGCTAAGGCTTCTGAGATGCCTTCAGAGAGAGAATGGAAAGATGATCTTCGTGCTCGTCTAAAGGCTGTGGTTGAAGAGCATCTTCGAGAAAGCCTCTAAGGTTTTTAATAGTCTATTTATACTCTCTCTTTCAGTAAGATTTAGAAAGAGAGAGTATATTATGACAAAGGCGAACCCTAAAGCAGTAGCCGAACGCTATCTGCTTATAAAGCAAGCTCGTAAGATCAACGCTCGGTCAAAGACAGCAGGTAGGGTTAAGACTGCTGGTGAAGTTCGCTTCATTAAAGATCATGGCGATGACTCTAACGCTTGGGCTTGGGGGCAACACCCTCCAAGTCAACGCAATATGGACCCGAACCATACCTTTAATCAAAAGTGTAATAAGAATATAGCTAAGGTTCTTAGATCTACCTTATCTGCTCTTGGTCATTCAATGAGTGCATACACTACATTTGCCAAGATCAAATCAAGAGACATCAGCCCCGATGGTAATCTAGGTGGTCGAGGCTACATTATGGAAATCAAAGCTATTCGTAGGCAGTACATGAATGTAGTAGAAGCTCTCTCTGCTATGTCTGATACCCTCTATGACGAAATCACTGCTGACCATTGGAAAATGGAACAAGATAAAATGCTTAATCAAGTCATGGATGAAATTGAGGAAATGAAAGATGACCCCGAAGGTTGGGCTATAGAGGTAGAAGAGGGCGAGGTTGAAAAAAACTCGGAGGGTAAGGACATTCCTAAGAGAGATTTCTCATCACCAAGAAAGGTCAAAAAATGAGTAGTAAAAACAAAAGCTATATGCCTAATGGTGGATACACCCTTACTCAAGGGTCAAACTACATGATGGATGGGTTTCATTTCGACACTGAATATGGTGGCGGTCCTCAAGAGAAAGCTCGATTGCCCGAAGCAAGAGGGTTAGCAAACTTACCTAGTGGAATGATCCCACTCGATAGTTCGGGTATCTCAATGCTTCCCGATGGGATAGAGCATCAAGCTGATCTTAATATGGGTGAGATCACTCGTGAAGCAACTCAAGATGTGACTTTAGTTGACCACTCATGGCTCGCTTCTCAGCCCGAACCCGATCTTAGTGGTACAGCCGAGATGGAGCAAGTATATAAAGACCTTGCTGATGGACACATGAATAACCCTGCGAGCAATCAGCTTAAAGCTCTTGAGCAGTCATGGGGTCAGACTAGCACCACAGGTCTTGACATCATTCCAAATGAGAATAGATACCACGCACCATATAAAAATAACTACACTGACGAACAGTCTCAACTACCAGGGGATGATTATAGGGAAGAGATGGAGCGTAACATTCGTAAGCTCGCTTATGGACACCCTATGAATGTAGTTCTCTCCGAAGTAAAAGAGTCTCAAGTCCTAGAGATCAAATCCAAGCTCGCTTCCGAGTATGGATTACATGGTCGTGTTTACATTAAAGAAGAACACTTTCCTGGTTTGTTCAATGGTCGTTGGGATGAAGTAATCAACAAGCGTTGTGCAACAGCGATGTATATCATCCCTAAAAATAAAGACTGTGCCTTTGATCGCTTCTTGGGTATGGAAGTCGTCAATGAAGTACCTTGGAACAAAGCATCTAAAGCCCTACTCCCTAAGCTAGAGTCTTACGGTGTTCGCCTCGCATCTGGATCTACTAAAGCTCGCTTACAGACAGCGTTTATAGATCTCATTGAAGGTCGTGTAAACCGACAAGATAAATCTGCAACATGGTTTCCAACACAGCTCGATCAATCTAGCCTTATCTCTCTTGACCATGCTCGTAGGGAACTAGAAAACGCTAGAGAAGAAAACATCTTTGTTGCTTCGTATGAAGATGTTGAACAATCAAAGATTGAACAAAAACTCAATCGGATCGCAAGCCAACTCATCAATCAAGGATTTCTTGATGAGGAGCAAGTCAATGCTGTTGTTGAATCGAACAAGACAGCATCTAAAAAGATTGAGCGTCTGTATGAGTTAGCAAGTACACCGAAAGATGCGAAGGACTATCTTGGTCAAGGTGTTGGCATTAAAGCTCATACCCCACATAAGAGCAAAATCGAGGAGAACTTTAAGACTCGCTCTGAGCTGAACCTCGATCAACGCTTTGCATCAGCTAAAGATAAGATTGGTCGTATCGTTAAAGCAGGTATGATTACATCACAAGAAGCCTCCTCTATCTCATCTCGATTTGAGTTACCAGAAGATAAAGTTAAAGCTGTATTCAATCACATCGCTAAAAACATAGAGAACCTTGCCTCTACTTATGAGGGTCAAGGTATTGGAGTCAAACTCCTACTCCCTACTCGCAATGAGATTGAGAGCGACTTTAAGACTCGTTCTGAGATCACTATGGAGCAAAGGTACGCTAGGGCGAAAGACAAGATTGCTCGTATTGTTAAAGCAGGCTTGATTTCTGCACAAGAAGCGACATCAATCATTGCTAAGTACCAAACACCCGAAGATAAGGTGTCGGCTGTCTTTAACAGGATTGCACATAAGGTTGATGACTATTCCACTTATGAGGGTCAAGGTAAGAACGCATCTTATCACAATATGCGTAAGCATCAGACAGACGCTAACGCTTATGTACCTCAAAAGGGCAGTAGAGAGCTTACTCGTAGAAAAGAAATAGCCCAAGAAAAGATTGCAGGGTTGATCTCGGCTAACTTAGTGTCGATTGATGAAGTTGAAAGAGTAGCTAAGAAAGCGTCTACTCCAGAAGGCAAACTTAGGGCTGTCTTGAAGCTGATTGAGTCTAAGACAGATAAAGTATCAACTTATCAAGGCGAAGCTGATAACTTTGAAGCTCGTTTGACCTCCTCTCAACTGAAGAAAATCCAAGACACATTCTTCAATAAACAAGCCTCTCGATCTAAAATGGCTTATGAGAAGAAGGTTATGGGTCAGATCAATACCCTTATTCAGTCGGGTGTTGTCTCTATGGATCAGTTTGATCGTATCGTAAACAAACACTCTTCATTACAGGCACGACTCCATGCTCTTTATGAGCTAGTAAGCAAGCCTGTCCATGTGAAGAAGGCATCGGGTCAGACTGGACATTACGGTGCGAAGTTCTCTAAGAAGGCTGAGATTAACTATACAGCTTCTGATTGGTCAAAAGCTCAAGATAAGGTAGCCAAGCTCGTAGAGACAGGTTTACTAACTCAAGGTCAAGTTGATTCTATTCCAAGCTCTAATAATCCAGATGAGTTTGTACGCAAAGCATTCGATATGGCTTCTAAACCTGCTGAGGCAACTCAGTATCAAGGCGAACAGACAGCTCATATTCTAGGCAACAAGAAATCAAATACCATGACAGCGACCGAGAAAAAGGTAGCCACATGGGTTCGACAGAAGATGAGTGAAGGATCAGCAGGTGAGGAGTTAGATGTCTTAATCGCTACACGCTTTAATCATAATGTAGTGAATGAGTATGGAAATAGGATCGCATCTATCAGATCAGAACATGAGGGTCTATCGGGTCATGCTTATGTAGACGCTTCTGCTTACATGACTAAGGGTGTTGAGGGCTGTGATAAAGGTGCATTAGTCCATAGGGCTAATCAGATCCCAACAATTCTTAAGACCTCTAAGTGTGGCTCATGCGTGTTCAACACAGATGGGTCTTGTCAGAAGTATAACAAACCGATCATTGCTTCAGCAGATGAGGTGGTTGAGAGTCCTCAGTCTTATCAGCAAGAGATGATCCGATTGGCGAACGCAAGTGATAGTGAGCAAACAGCATCACTATTCGTTAATAACTATGATGCTAATGAGTTCAACTTAACAGCTAGTGAAAGTGTTTCTGTCGATGATGCACCTTCACATGAAGAGTTAGGAGATGTTCTTTTTGGTGGATTTGAAGTTTAAGGAGATAGGATATGCTTTCCTCTTACAATCGTAGGGTCGTTGCTACCCCTCAGTTTAAAATGCTCGTTGCTCACTTAAGGAAGTCATCTGACCCCTCGAAAGGTGAAGCAGGAAACCCTCAGCCTATCCGTCAAGTCTTTGAAACTCAAGTCATCACAACTAGTATGGGTACTGGTGTTCTTGGGAATATAGACGCAAGTACTAATCAAGTACGCATCAAAGTAGAGACAACTGACTTTGGGAATGAAAATCTCGGCAATGCACCTCCCTTTTATGATCAAGACCTCATCCAAATCCAAACATCTGGTTATATAGATGTTGATCGTATCAACTCTCTCAAAGCAGGCACTCACTTTGGTAGGGGTGAGGGTGAGGGTGCAGGTAATGTTAATGATGTCGCCTCTGATCTTGCACTCGTATTAAATGACTCTGTAACCGACATCTCAGCGAGTGTAGATCCTCAAAATCTTAATCATGTTCTTGTCCGTAGTAATGAGGTGTCATCAGCACTTTTTATTAAAGTGTATAGCTTCTCTTATTTATTACTTAATGGAAACCCACCCTTTATTATCGAGGATATGGATGGAAACACCCTTTATGACCCAACTGTTGCAGAAGGCGGTGCAGGTGTTCTTTTAGTACGACCTAATGGTATATTACCTATGAATGAGTCTTAATAAGTTAAGGAGGTTTATATGTCGATACCTATTCCAGCAGGTGCTACAAGAGTTCAAGTAGAAGATGAATATGGCAAACTAATTTGGCGAAAACCCTCCGAAGTCTTAAGCACCGATACAATTCGTATTAACTTTAAAACAGGCGAACCTTATGCCATGTTTGGAAAACCTGGCCAACCTAGTTCCAATAATGCTAATGTAAAACAGACACCTGTCAACACTCCATCTGTTCCACATTCAAACCCACAGGCGAACATCAATCAACTACAGCAACGCAAACAAGCTAAACTTAATAACGATGCTGTATTTGATACCACTAAAAAGAACGCAGACTCATCTGATGTACTTACTCATGTCCTTGTCGGTCTAGCTGAGGAGTCAGCTTCTCTTGCTTTTGAAAGAGAAGAAGCAGAGCGTAGAGGTGAGTCTACCTCACAGATTTCTCTTAGGAGAGTAAATGCGTTAAGGGCTGTGGGCGACACTTGGATTAAGAAAAAAGAACTGATGTCATCTAAGGCTATCGACTTAGAGTCGAAGGCATTTAAAAAAGTATTCGGACATATCGCTGAAACATTCCGAAAAGCGTGTGATGAGGCTGGTGTTCGTCCCGAACTTGCCGAGAGCGTTTTTGCTACTTTTGGGAAAATGGTAGACGATCCAGAATGGATTACAGACGCAAAAAAGGCAATAGAAAGTGATAAGTAATGAGTTTATCCTCAGTAGCCATTTCTGCGAGTGCGAGAGCAGGTAAAAAATCTGAAAAAGATGCTGACATCATCGAGTTTGTAGAAGCATCTTGGGGTTTGAAGATGACCCTTTTTCCTGTGCAAAGAGTTATCCTTAAAGCACACTATGGTCTTGAGCTTGATGATGAAAAGACCTTTCAAATCTCTGATTGGACACGAACCAAAATCGAGACTCACACCGAGAAATCTTACCTGCGAAAAATCTTTGATGAAGGTCGTTGCAATATAGGTGAAGTAATACCAGGTAAACAAAGACGAGAGATGATCCTCTCTATTGGTCGTAGATCGGGTAAATGCGTAACAGGTGAAACGCTCATTCCTACAAATAGAGGTATGGTTAGGATTGACTCGTTAGGGGATATAAATGGAGATGAGGTACAACCCTTACAAGTCAATGTAGTCCAAGAGTCTGGTACAACCTCTAGGTCTGCTTATTTCTACAACGGAGGGGTAAAAGCTACCAAGTACCTAGAGACATTCTGTGGATACAGGATTGAGGGTACAGGAAATCATCGTATCAAAGTGATGACTCCCGAATGTAAGATCGAATGGAAGTACCTTGAAGAGATTGAAGAAGGTGATGTGGCTTGCATCAATCGCTCAAGTCAGCTTTGGCCTAATGAATATGTAGATATAAGTGAACACCACACGAATGTGAACCAACCCAAATACCTTGATGAGCGTTGGGGTGAGTTATTAGGTCTGCTTGCAGGTGATGGTCATTGGACTAATGATAAAGCTATTTCAATCACTGTAGGGGAGAAGCCATTCGAGAAATACTTAATGGGTCTGTTCAGAGACTTGTTTGGCAAAGTTTCTTACTATCCAGATAAAAGAAAAGTAGATGTAGGTAGAGTCTCAGCTCATGGTAAGGACATAAGACAGTTCCTTAATAATCTAGGTTGGGTGGTTGACTGCACGACAACCACCAAGCAAATCCCACATACGATCATGCAATCTCCTAAAAGCGTGGTGTGTGCTTTTTTAAGAGGTCTGTTTGAAACAGATGGTTCGGCTTACAAACAATCTATTACCCTTTCATCTGCTTCTTATGAGCTTGCGAGGGAGACACAACTCCTTTTACTCAATCTCGGCATCACCTCTAACCTTTCCAAAAGTAATCGAGAAGATAGAACCGAGTATCGTATTAGACTCAAAGGATCTAAGTCTAAGAGGATTTTCGACCAACATATAGGGTTTATATCAGAGCGTAAGAAAAAGTGTCTTGAAGGTGTGATGTCGAGCGTTTCTTATAGGGGTGCTAATGAGGGTGTGCCATTCTTCTATGAGTATGCTGAACGACTTAAGAAGTTCCACCCCGATCTTGAACATGATCTAAGCCCTACAACTAAATATACCCCCTATTGGAAGATCAAGAAGATCGCTGATCATAAGGGTCTAAGTCAAACCACAAAGTCTCAGATATATAACCTCATTGACCTCGATTACTTTTTCGACCGTATCATTAAAGTAGAACAGCGTGAAGCTCATGTCTTTGATCTCAATGTCCCTAACGGAGCAATGTTCATCGGCAATGGGTTTACTAATCACAACACTACGATTTCTGCGTGTATTGCCGCTTATGAAACCTACAAACTCATCAAAAAAGAAAACCCACAAAAGTTCTACGGACTACCTCAAAGCAATAACATCCAAATCATCTCTGTGGCGACTGATAAAGACCAAGCAGGATTGCTTTATCAAGAAGTTTCTGGACACTATCGCAACTGTGCTTTTTTTGGCCCATATACTGCTAACAATACTCTATCTTACGCTCGCTTTCAAACACCTGCTGATGTTGAGAAGTACGGTAGATACATTGAAGATCCCTCTGCTAAAGCTACTCTTAAAGTTACATTTAGGTCTTGTGTAGCTAAAGGGCTTCGTGGTGCAGGTAATATATGCGTTATTCTTGACGAGGTGGCTCACTTTACTGAAACAGGTCAATCGGGTGCTGAAGAAGTCTATAACGCTGTTGTACCTTCGACCTCTGCTTACTCGGCTAAAGACCCTAACAACCCCACAGTTCCTATTGGAGAGGTAGAGGGTCGTGTTATCTTGATTTCTTCTCCTTTGGGTAAACAGGGTTTGTTTTATAACCTGTTCCAAATCGGTATGGGTGGGGGAGCGGCTGCCGATAACATCCTTGCTGTCCAAGCTCCTACTTGGGAAGTAAACCCAACTGTTCCTGCTCAAGAGTTCGAGAAGCATTATCTCAAGAACGCCGCTGTGTTCTTTACAGAGTATGGTGGCGAGTTCACAGACAGAACAAGAGGTTGGATCACAGATGAACAAGATCTCTTATCTTGTGTTGACACACAGTTAAAACCTCAGAGATCAGCCCCTGCTAGAATGCCACACTTTATGGGGATCGACTTGGGTCTTGTAGGTGACGGAACTGCCATAGCTATTGGACATCTCGATGGTGAAGAAATCGTGGTAGATCTAGTAGCTCAAATTAAAGCAGGTGAAGGTATCTACCAAGACAAAGAACGATTAGAGTTCGATGATGTCGCTGACTGGGTGTTAGATTACACAAAGAAGTTCTACATCACAGAGGGTATGTTTGACCAATGGGCTGGTATTCCATTTCAACAAGCACTTGAGAAGCGAGGATTGAAAAATCTTACCTCTCATAATATGACCAAACAGCTCTCCTCACAGATGTATCAAAACTTTAAGGACATGATGTGGGATCAGAAGATCAAACTTTACAATCGACCTAACTATGAGACAGAAGGACATGAACCGTATATCCAAGAACTCTTAGAGCTACAGCAAACGGTGCATGGTAAGCATCTCATCACAGTCGAAGCCCCACAGACTAAAGGCAAACATGACGATATGTCAGACGCACTTGTACGCATGGCATGGCTTGCATCTAATAACATCGGCAAAGGTCGATACTTTGCTAGTTCTAAAGGCAGTCGGCAATACCGACACCCAATGGCAGGGGGAAAGACCTTTGCTACAGGTGGTCGATACACAGGGCGAGGTGGTTCAGATGCTAAAAGGATTGCACCTAAATCACCACGCTATAACCTAAGAGACTCAATCAATGGTCGCTTTGGGAAGAAATGAAAGATTTTAGGGTTGTTTGATGATGCCTTTAGCGATCAAAGCAAAGTACATCCAATAACGAGCTTCCCTACCTAACTCTACAGGCCAACCCCTCATGTGCGTAAAGTCTTTCAATCCTTTTTTAGACGCTACTTGACCCGAAACTTTCCTAGCACTCCATTCCATAGCAGTTTTCAAATCAGCCTGCCCTTGAGTTTGAGCTTCTTCGAGCATAGATTGGATCTTTCTCTCTTGATAGTTATCCATGCTGTCTCTCATCTTATTGACAGCAAGATCACTTAACTCAACCTTAGACATAGAGGATGTACCATCAAGCACACCATCGAGGTTCAAAGAAGACTTACGACCTTCAAGACGAGCGATGCGTTGCTCAAGTTCACTGATAATTTCTGATGCTGATCTTCTCATAGGGAGTTCTCCATTTGGTTAAGGTTAGAATGACCACTTATTGATAGGGATAAATAAACTATTAATAGTTCTGATTCTCCCAAGTTGCAGTACGACCTCGCTTCTCCAACGCATTAGATACAGTAGCCTTGTCTGAATCCATAGGATAAGCACTGTCGGGTGTAACAGGATAAACAGCATCACCACGAGCTGTGTAGGTATCTCTCTGAGGCCAATACCCATAACGAGTCTCTGGCCATGATACAGGAACACCCTCAATAGGGAATCTATATCGTATGTCGCCACTATCAAGATACGCTATATTGAAATGCTGTTGTAAAACATTACCCCTATTGGATGGCATATTAACTGCACCACAGGAGTACCGTTCATTATTAGGTTTAACGATAAAGTCTTTTTGACTCACGATAGGACTTGGACCGATCCATACTTCATATGAATGTTCCTTGCGTCTACCTCGATCCTCTTGAGAAATCCTACGCTCACTGTCATTAGGGCCGACTATGATGTCGTAAGGGCCATCATACCCACCCTTAATGCCTGTACCGAAACAGATAGTACAAAGACTGTCGGGTTGCTTCGCATATTTAAGAGTCTCTTTGTCGAAGGAGGTACAATAACAAGGAATACCTGCTATCCTGCGAGTAAATAACTTAACTCGCTCACCTCCCTGTTCAAGTATCCAGTTGTTTCTGCGAATACCTTCTCTCCACATATAATCTACACGCTCAAGCTCACGATCCGAAAATGGTTTACAATGCTCTAAAGGAGTTTCATGTAATGTGCCAGTTCTAGGATCTTCTGCTACTGTGACTACCCGATAGAAATCTCGCTTATCAGTGCCAATCCTTAAACGACTCTCTGGATCATAAGCAATATAACTGATCGTGACCACTGTATTGTCATCTATAGGAGGAGGTAAACTATCTTCTGTTAAAGTGATCGCATCGGGTATGGCTCTGCCTGCATAGAATAAAGTTACTTCACCAAACTCACCAAGCACTCTCGATGTAGGTACGATTACACCGTTAATCATTACCACTACATCTCTCGGAGAGTCAGCAGGATCATTGATACTATTTTGACGAGCTATGGGATACTCTACTTGGAAGCGATAAGGATCTTCACCTTGATCACCTTTGGAAATCCACTTATCTGCTGTGATGACTTCATCGTTGACAGCCCATGTGTCGATCCGATCTCTATAGATCGTTCCCCCAATAGGAGTGATGTTCACCCTACGATAAGGACCGCGATCAGAGTTGCCCGATCTGTAGATGTTCACACCTCGAATAATCCAACCCTCATTACCATGTAAGATAGAGGGGTTATCCCAATGGACATCTATCTCACCCCTAGCGAAAGGGGAGACAGCACTTGTATTTCTTGGTGGGACTGGATAAGGACTTCTACTGTCGTACCAACCATGCTGTGCCATAATGACCTCCCATATAAATGCTTTACCTATAGGGAGATCATAAAGGACTTATTAAGTATCATCCCCATCCTCGAAAGTGATCTCTACTTTTTCATCATCTTCTTCATCGTCTGATTTCTTCTTCGGGTCGATCCATTGACTGACAACACCTTTGAGTTTTACCTGTTCCTCAGTCTTAGTCTTAATAACTGTCTGCCCTTGAAATACGGACAACTTATCTATCACAGCAGATTGAAGCTCAAAGATTTGTTCTCTAAGTAGTTGCATCTGTATCTGTGCATCTCTAAGACGAGCGATTAACGCTTCCCTATCCCCATTGGCTGAAGCGAGCTTGTCTTTGAGTTCTTCTACTTCAGAAGGATCTCTTCCACTCGCTATAGCTAACATGGACGAGATACTACCAGTAAGCATACCTATGATCCCGATCAATATATCTCTATTCTTCTCTACGATCTCATGGGTAGAGAGAAAGTAGATCAGAACACAGATAAGGAACATAAAGACTACTGAAGCCCACCACCCTCTTTTTGCTTTCTCGGACTGTGTAAATTGTTTATTTGTTTGGTTCATCTTCGCCTCCGTTCTTTAGGGCTTCTTTTTTGATTCGTTAAAGAGTTGTAGGAGTCCACAACATACTCAATGAAAGCATCGTATCGAGGCATATGGTAAGGCAGACCTATCCAAGTTCTTGTCATGGGTACTAATGAGATCTGAAAAATGACCCAAATCCAAAAGAGTGTTGCTAAAAACCCTAACCTCCAAAAGATATAGGAAACCCAATCGAGAAACTTTCGATCCCTAGCTCTCTTACGGATGTACTTAGGACCTCCGAGTCGTTTAACTTTGTCCGACCCTTTAGGTGGCTGTAATGATTGTATCGTTTCACCTACAGCGTATATCTCTTGTGGCTTACTTACACCTTTGAACTTGTACATCCCAACACAGACATACCTCGCATCTTTGGGTAGATTGTGTGATGTACGATTTCTTGTTGCTGACATGGCCTCTTTAGTAAGAAGTACCTGCCCTGCTTGGCAAAGACTCATCGTTCGAGCGGCGATGTTCTTAGCTAGACCTTCAAGTTCAACTCTCTTAGCTCCTGCACCAACGAACACATCATCTTGCTTTACTTCGATGACCCTTCCCCAATGGATGCCTATACGGGTTTGTAGGTTGGTTTTTTTAGGTACTGTTCGTTGATACGCTAACCCAAAGTTAACAGCATCAATGATTCGATCAAAAGACAAAAGAAATCCATCAGACCGATCAATCTCTCTTCCACTGTGCTTATACACAAGTGACCGAGCAAGACGGTCATGTACTTGAAACCATTTCGCGGCAACCACAGCTCCGTTCCTCTGAACAAATGCTGTACTGCCTATTATGTCAAGAAGGACGACAGCTAAGTATCGTTCTTTCATGGTTACATCATATTTTATAGCCATATCTCATCTCCACAAGTCCTTAATGTTTTCACAAGGTGTAGAGAGGATCTTTTCAGCATCTTCAACCGAGCAGGTTCTAAGGTAAGGTCTATATCCAACACATTCTTGTATATAGTCTAAAGCCTTTTCACATTCTGTGCGATTATCTTCAACGAAAGGTTCAGACTGATCGCAAGTGTAAAAAGCTAATGATATGGCAAGCAGTAAAATAGTTTTCATATTCAGTATCCAATCAAGGCGAACTCTTGTTTTTTGATTACTTCAAGAGGGGATGTCTCAGTTCGCTTTATAACCCAACGAACAAAGTAAGATCCTGGTATAAACCCTGCCGATAACATTTCACCTACATAGTATTTGCCTGCTTCCTCTCTCACAGGTGAGCGACCTCCCAAACCAACTTCCCACTCCCCTCTAGTATGATCCTCTCCGTAAAAACCATAGGTAATCAAGTATGGGTCAAACCCATCTCCTTGACTGTCATAGATTTCTACTCTCAAATCATTCGGCCCCAACTGTGTACGCTGTTCAAAAATAACTGCCATGACTACACCACCTCAATGAAAGTGTCTCTTGAAGAGACTGAAACGGTTTGTTCGCCATAAATGAGTGTGTTATCAGCCACTAGTTCTGCTTTAAATTCTACAAATATAGTTTGTCCTAAAACATTATCTGGTATGGTAAAGCGATACACGAAGCGATGAGCTTGATCTGTAGCTACCATTGCGTTCGGACCACTCAATACTGTGCGTACATCCTCTACATAGTGAAAGAGGGTCGCCTCTACATTCTGAACCTCTTGAGGTTTACGATCAGATCCGAGCCAAGCAATTTGACAAGGGATCGTATCTCCAATGTGTGCTAAAGTGTTGTAAATCATGTTTTTGGATCTCCTCTCACATAGAAATAAAAATTATAAATAGACTATAAATGAGAAGATCATATAAGGGTCTTGAAGTCGTTCTATTAACCTCATCATTAAGGAGTGCGTTTATGGCTAAAGCCAAAACATCAAAGTCAAAATCTTCAAAGGTGAAGTCGGCCTTAAAAGGTGTCGATCTCGCAGGTGTCCTCAACGAAGCTGAAAAGGGTCAGAAAGACTCGGCTCTTGTGGAGCTTGATCTCGATTCTCTCTCAAAGTCTATGGCTCATATCAGCACAGGTTCTGTTTCTCTCGACTATCTCATCGGAGGTAAAGAGAACGCTCAAGGTGTTCGCCCCTGTCCAGGCATACCTCGTGGACGCATCACCAACATCTATGGACTTGCAGGTGCAGGTAAAACCACTATCGCTTTACAGACAGCCGCTTCGGTCTGTAGCGAGGAGGGTGGTACTTGCGTCTACATTGACTGGGAAAATGAAGTTGAGCCTCGCTACGCTCAAATGCTCGGTGTACCTGTCACTGATAAAAGCAAGTTCATGCTCCTACAACCCGAAACCCTTGAACAAGGCTTCAAGCTCATGGTCAAGTTCGCCTCAGCAGGAGTCGATCTGATCGTGGTTGACTCTGTGGGTGCAGGTGTTCCCGAAAAGATGTTCCAAAAGGAAGCAGGTGATCAAGCGGCTGTCGGACTTCTCGCTCGTCAATGGTCGCAATTCCTACCTTTATTTAAGCGTGTGATTGCAGACTCGAATACAGGGGTCATCGGGATTTCTCAGTTGCGTGAAGCGATTGGTGGTATGGGTGGTTTTGGTGGCGGACCGACTCGTAAACCACAAGGTGGTCAAGCGTGGACTTACTACTCAAGCCTCAAGATCATGCTTCGTGTGATCGGTAAAGATCGAGGTAAAGAGTGGGATGGTCTACAGAACAAGATGATTGATACCGTTAAGGGCAACATCGTTCGTGCTACACTCGATAAGTGTAAGGTGTCAGACGCTTACAAGCATGAGTCTCAGTTCTACCTTATGAATGGGATTGGTGTAGATAATGAGCGTACTGTGCTTGATCTTGCTATTTCTGTCGGTGTCGTGAAGAAGGGTGGTGCTTGGTACTCTTGGGCTAATCCAAACACAGGCACAGAACATAAAGGTCAAGGTCTTGATGGCTTCCGAAAGCTCTTACCCGAAAATTGGCTTGATGTGATGTTTGGTCAAGTGCGTGTTTATCTCACTTCCAAGAAGAAGGAAGATGAACCCGAAATCAATGCCGAAGCATCAAGCAAACTTAGTGATGATGGTCAAGCGGCTATGGACGAGCTTGATGATCTCTTTAAGTAAGATTAGCCATTAGCCTCTAGCTTTACTAAGAGGTCTTTGGTGTTGTTTACTTTGTAAACACCCTTCAAGTATTCGATCTCTAGCACCATAATCAAGGCAAAGGTAGAGGTAGCACCTACCCCAATAATGAGCTTTGCTAACGCTCCATTGGCAGGTGGGGGTAGTACAAGTTCAAGGATGACCTCAATGCCCTCAGAAGGTAAAAGAGCGATCAAGTCCTTGAACTCAATAGTGCCGAGAATTCCTGCCACCACGACCCTAAAGTCAAAGTCAGCAAACCAATCCCATATCTGAAAGAATAGATAGATTTTGATTGGTGCAGATAATGCTTTTAGGGTCTTAGACTTGCTTAATAGGTCATCTAAGTACTCACCTATTGATGAAGCACGAGTTTCAATCGCTTTAAACGCATTTAAGACCTTTTCGGGTACAAACTTTTTTGCTTTCTCTAATGCTACTTCCCATCTGTTCTTTTCTTCAAGAACCTCACCTATCAATTTAAGTATGGGTATTTCACTCCATACTCTTTTAGATAACTGAGCGAGCTTCTTCTTCCCCTCTTCAAGAAGATTACCGAGCTTTGTGTCGATTTCTTTAATCATCGCCACTCCACTAGAAGTAATACCTAACATAGCCTTGAACTTATCCCACGCTTGAGGTGATTTCTTAAAGAGGTCGATGAGTTGCTTAACCTTTTTGACTATAGAGAAGAAAGCCTTCCTCTGCGTAAAGTCTTGTCGGCTATTTGCAGTTAAGTGCTTGGCTATAACTTGGATAGATTCGAGAGATAAATCCGAAGCGTGTGCTTTCTTCAAGTTAGGTGTTTGCTCATAAGCTACCTGGCAAGCAAGCCTAACCATGTGTCGTTGTACTACTCTGTCTAACATAAGACCTCCATATGTATGAGTATATATGTTTAGTGGGGTCATAAAAGGATTACAAACATATAAGGAGGAGGTCGTCAATTTTAACTAGATAGGAGGTACAATATGGGTGAACCTAACACCGAAGCATTGGAAGATCCCATGAGAAACATATACTGGTCTCACTTGAAAATGATGAGAGCGTGTCCTCAGCAGTATCTATGGCATAAAGGACATCCCGACCATGATCTTGGAGCAGGTAAGGGGAAAAGAAAACCTTTACCAGATGAGTCAAAAGACTCGGAGCATCATCAACTTATGGGTACAGTCCTATCAACTGTGGTAGAGGAAATATACGACCATGAACTGTATCGTGACCCTAAGACGATACAGACAAAGATCAAGGAAGTTGTAGACCAAGCGTTCGCCAAAGCAGAGAAGAGACACTATGTGATTTGGTCATATATGACTAGAGAAGAAGCAATGGACATCTGCCAAAGAGGTGCTCAGAACTTCCTTGAGATTTTGAAAGAGCATAGATTTCTCGGTCCTTACGCCAAGTCTGAGTTGCGTATGACCCCATCTATGAACAAATACTTTAATGTATGTGGTATTGCCGACCTTGTATATCGAGACTCGGAGGGCAAGGTTCATATCCTTGATGGTAAGAACGCATCTACTCCAATGAAGTATGAAGACGAAGATCAGCTTCGGTGGTATGCTCTTTGTTTTAGATTACAGTATGGGAAAGTACCAGATAGACTTGGGTTCTTTTATTTTAGGTATCCTCGATCAAACCCACCCGAAAAGCACTTTGCTGACAAAGACGCTGATTGGACTGGATTTGTAGAAGTGTCTATTACGGATGACGACATTCGTAGGTTGGGTAAAGAAGCGATTGAAACCAATCGTGCTATTCATAGGGGAGTCTTTGAACCTAACCCAATCCCGAAGCATTGTACTTGGTGTAAGTTCGAGAACATTTGTGAAGAGCGTCAAGCTCAAAAGAAGCGAAACGCGGCCAAGCGTGGTCTAGGAAAAACAAAGTCTCCCGACCCCACTGAACAAGGAGGGGGGATTATCAACCTCAATATGAAGTAAATCATATAATGGTTGATAACCACATTACGAAAGGAAAGTTCAAATGGATCTTGAACAACTCGTGAATAAAAAAATCGACATTGAAAGACGAAGGGAGCGTCTGCTCGGTAAGCTAGAAGCCGCTAGATCAAGTCTCTTGGAACTTGACAAAAGGTTGGTTGAAAGGGGTATTAACCCCGACACACTTGAAGATGAAATCAATCGCCTTAAAGCTGAAAGGCAAGAGGCAATCACTAAACTTAACGAAGCTCTGTTGGATGCAGAGCAAGTCATCACTAGAATCGAAAGTAGAGTAGACAGTCTATGAAGATTACAGTCTCAGCACAGGATTTAAAAGAAACCCTATCAATCGCTCAAAACACTTTGGGTACAAACCAAGACATCACATCACACTTTATCTTCACAGCCGAAGAAGCAGGTGTGAGTGTCATGGCTTGTTCTCCTCCTCGTCAGTTTTCAAAGATCCCTGTCATCGGTGCTACTGTTCAAGATAAAGGGTCTTTTTCTATCGAGGGTAAGCGTTTGATCACAGCGACTAATGTTATGACAGGTGTCGTTGAGATTGAGTACAACGATGAGGAAAAAGAAGTATCCTTAAAGGGTAGTGAGGGTGAAGCCACCACTGTCTCATTAGATCCCGAAGCCTTCCCTCCTTGGGTCGAGAAGTTCGGACAAGCAACTAAGGTCGGAGAGATTTCTGCTACTATCCTTTATGATACGCTTAATACCAATAGGCAATATGTATCACAAGATGACAGTCGTAGACCAGAACTAGCAATGATCTTGATCGAGGGTGGCAAAGCGATTGCCTGTGATGGGTATATGCTTAATATGTCTCGGCACGATGACCTTCAAGGGATGGATGTAAAGATCCATTATAAAGACATCGCACCACTGATGAAGTTCCTCAAATCATATGAAGGGAATGTGGTTGAAGTCCTTAGTGGTGGTCAAGCAACATTCTTCAAGGCAGAGGACGGTGCGTTATTCGCTGTAATGGATCTACCGTACACCTACCCTCCCATCACACAACAATATGCTGATGCGTTTAACTGGACACCTCGTAGGGTTTGGAGGTTGTCTAAGGATAACTTTATGAATGGGCTTACATTCTTGTCAGCGTTTGCCGATAAGACCAACTATAAAATCACATTCAAAGACCCCGAAGATGAGGCTTTATTACCCCCTAGTCTTGAGATGAACTCGTCTAACAGTAAGACGCTCTCATATAACCTCGAAGTACCTCCATTCGAGGATGCAGAGAAGCCACTCGAAGAGATCACTGACCTCTCTAACTTGATGTATGCGACTCGTTTGAAAGAAGCTGGTGAAGGCAATGACATTGCCACTTTCGATTTCAACTATCTTTCGATCAAAAAAGCTGTAGAAATCTATAATGATAACATCGTATTTGGATGTACTCGTGAGGGCAAGAAGGGTTATATGCTTTTCAAGTCCGATCAAGACTCTGGAGTACAGACCGTTTCTATTATAGGTTGGATGCTTTAATGTAATGAATGATCTCGCTTCCCGATTTTACCGATTAAAAACGCTCAAGGAGTCGTGTGAAAAACGCATAGACGATCTCGAAACCGAGATCGCTTTCCTTGAGCTTGATAAGGACAAAAAGACGGAAGCTGGAGTTATCCTTGATACTCTCGCTCAAGATGAGGTGGAGCGAGGGGTATCTACCTATATCTCCCTCTTAGAAGAAGGGTTGAAGGCTATATTCCCCGACCAAGAGGTCGGGCTAACAGCCGAAATAACAAAGGTAAGGGGTAAGGTAGCAGTCAATCTCAAAACCACCTTTAAGGGTCAAGATGGGCTTGAGATTGAGGGTGATGGGTTAGATGCTTTCGGTGGAGCTGTCACCACAATACAAAGCCTCTTGCTGAGGATTTCCCTTATCCTCAAGAGAAACCTAAGACCTGTCCTCATTCTTGATGAAACATTCCCTGCTGTAGACGAAAATCGGGTCGAAATCTTAGTCGATTTTCTAAAAGTCCTCTGCCAACGGTTAGATATGGATATATTGTGTATTACACATGATCCGACCATCGCAGATAACTGTGATATAGGCTATAAGATCACACCTAGTAAGAACGGTGCAACCTTAAAGAGAATAAAGTAATGAAGAAACAAGGTGCTGTAAGACATAAACTCAAGCAAGTTAAACATCGACTGCTTCAGAAAGCCATTCGTAATGGTGGGTCGAAGAAGCCTTGCAACTGTTCTCATTCTGGACAAGTGAAGGGGAACGCTAACGATCCCCTTTTTTATGTATGCTTACAAGATGCAGATAAGCCTAAAGAGTGGGACGGTGTTATATGCGACCCCTCTGTGCCAAACACCTGTCCGTTTTTTAAGCCCGATAAAAACGAGCAAGAAATCAAAGAAGAGTTCGAGTTTGAGTTTGATGCTCTCATCAATGAGGGCGACATGGGTAAGATAGCGGGTAAGTACCCCGATGTAGCCGCTCTGTTATGGGTACTCGCAGATAGTACAGATGAAAACGAGGACGATGATGATTGAAATCTTAGAATTAAAAGTGAAGGGCAAGACACCATTGTTCTTAGAGGTTGAGGTCCCCCCTAAATGTATGCCTTTACTTGTAGGTGCTCCTAAAGGAGATGAACTACTCAAATGGGTAGAACAACCTTCTAATAGAGAGTCGGTACTCACATGGGGTATAGAAGCCTCTGTAAACGAAGTTATAGAGGCTATGCTAGGGTTTGCCTTAACTCGTAGTGAAAAAGAGCAATGGGGCATAAAACAAGGCTCATTCACCGATGCAGAACATAGGCTGAATGATCTAGGCATAGATGAGGTGATTACCACTGATAATGTGGTTCACCCCAAAGACCCATCTATGTTGGGTACGGTCATTGTGGCAGGTGGGAAATGCTTCCCTGTCATCCACAATGTGAGTCGAGGACTCTGCGTCTTACCCTAGTTCGTCATGTCTTTTTATTTTGAGCAGTAGACGATGTGCCTCAGAAAGTCTATCCTTCATCTCAATCAGATCATCGAGAGTGCCATAAACCTTCTCTATATCACCTGCTCGAAAAGAAGGTGGTAGGCTTCTTCCAGAACCACTTGCATCGGTAGACCAATCATCAAACGATCTCTCAAGTTTGTGAATGTTTGAGTCAAGAGCCTCTATTGCTTCGACCAAAGAGCTTAAATCGGAACTGCTTGCAGATCGGTTTTCAAGATGAGCAATGCGTTGCTCAAGATTACGGATGGTCTGTTGTGCTGACCTTCTCATAGGGGTTCTCCTTAAAGGTTGTAGTTAAACTTGAGGGCTAGATCACGATAGCTCGCTCTGCGACCACGAGGACGATAGCTCGCTACTCGGCTATCATCATCATCATCTTCAAAGACATTATCGTCAAGAACTTCCTCGATTTCTCCATAGTTCTCTTCGTACCAATCAAGGTGTCCAGGCTCCTCAACAGCATCGCCTTTAGCTCCCTTGAAGTAAGCAAGAACGATAGGTAAGATGATCTCAAGGAGTGGTACAGAAGCAAGACCCCACCAAGCAGGATTGCCTGTGATCTTAACCATTGTTGCAGGCAAGACATAGTGTTCAATCGCTTCTACAAAAGCCATGCCGATAGCCATTAGAACAACCTTAAACAGACGCTTAGGCCATTTCTTATACCAAATCTCCTCAGCATGAGGATCCCAGCCATGCTTCTTGACGATGTGGTAAGCGTGTTTGATAATCTCAACAGGGTTGATTACATTAAGAACTTTTTTCAAAGCTCTCTCGGTAACCTTCTTGCTGTGTTCTTGAGCGGCTTCTTGAATGATACGCTTCTTTACCTCTCTTGGAACTGGTCCATCATTTTTGTCGCCCCAACCATATCCCTCATAGAATTCGGGAGACTTACCACGAGGGGGGAACTTTGATTGACCATGTGCTCTCTCTTCTTGTCGGAGTTTAGCACCTGCTTCAAACTCTTCAAAGTCAGCGTCTACCTCAGCCTCCATGAGTTTTTCAGCATACTCTGGTGCAATCGCCTCAATCACATCGTCCATGAGATCGTCAACAGGCATCTTAAAGAGGTTAAGATGCCTGCGATACTTATCAAGAGGCTCTGCGACATACTTGAGGAATAAACCCTTAAGTGAGTCTTTCATTCCTGCTTGGTATTCCATCGCCGCTACTTTCATCTCAAGCCCTGCAATACGCTCCATTGTTGCCTGTCGGCTCATTGAAGCCTCACGATAAGAGCGTTTTGCTCTACGATAACTGTTATCATGTCTCATGTGTTTTCTCCTTAAAAAGAGGTATCATATAAAGATATATAAAGACTTTAATAAAGGATCTACAAATGATTTTAGGACTTGACCCCTCTCTCAGAAACTTTGGATGGACTCTCATTCGTGATGATGGACACTTTTTGGATAAGGGTACAATGAAAACAGATGCCAAAACCATGTTCGTTGAACGCTACATCACCCTACGAGAAGGTCTAAGAGAAATCGTACAGCAAGTCAGAGCAGATCATCCAGAAGAGACTTTAAGAGTTGGTATAGAATCACCAATCTTTAATGACCTTTTCTCAGAGGGAATGTATGGTCTGTTCCTCTACAGTAATGAAGCACTCATGCTTGAGAAATGCGATACGGTTTACCTTTCTCCCAATCAAGTAAAAGCCCATGCTGCCGCTTTCCTCAATAGACCCAAAGGTTGGAAAATGGGTAAAGGAGATATGGTGGATGCCGCTAAACAAGCTACCGATGGTCAAGGTGCTAAGAGGTGGAATAATCACCAAGCAGATGCCTTCTGGGTAGCTAAAGCGGCAAGTCGCTTTTGGCTCTTAGTTGAAGAAGAAATCACCGTTGATGATCTCTCGGACTTAGAGCGTAAACACTTTACCTCTTTTGAGCGTTATGTGCGTGGCAAGAAGGCAGGTAAAGTGAAGCGTAAAGGGATCACCCACAAAGAAGATGATCGCTTCTTTAGGTGGTCAGAGACTTAAAAGAGCCTATCCCCCCATAAGGAAGATAGGCTCTTTTCGTTGATCTTACTGCTACCCATAAAAGGGTGCTACGAGATAGCTAACTGATCAGTCGCTACCCTCGTCAGCAGTAATGTCTGCTTCTTCGTTAAGGATCGCCACTACTGTCCCATCTTCTTGAATCTGCCAAGGGGCTGTCTCTGGAATGTTAAGACGCTCACGAGCAGAAGCTACTACCTGCTGTGCCTGTGCTTCATTACGCTCAATCTGAAACGCAAGACGAGTTTTACGAAGCTCTAACTGACCAAGCTGATTGAGGAGCTGATTAGCGTTCTGCCTCAATTGTGAGATGGTTGCCATTTCCTCCTCTGTGAGCTTCCCCACTTCTTGAGGTTGGTTGGCATTCTCGGTAGTCTCTTGGTTTACATTCTCTTCTGACATCATTGTCTCCTGTGCTTTTAAGCATACGGTGTATTCGGCAAGTCATATAGTGTAGCTCACTCACTTGACATCTCATTTCAGAGATAATCTCGGCTTGCTCAACTGCTACACTATCTACTTGTACCACCTCATTATCCGTTTCAAGCACATTGTCAACATTTTCTGTTGACCCCCTGCTCTCCATCCCCACCCCACTCATCAAAAAGAAACTTAGGATGACGATAACTAAAGCTAAATTTTTCATGGGTTTCTACCTGGTTGGCGAAGAACCCACTGATAAACCTCTCGCATCATAGCGTTCTGTTGATTTAAATCCGTTCTCATTTGACGAAGCTCTTGGCTATTAAGTTGAACTTGATTTAAATCCTCTTCAATACGCTCAATCTTGCCCTCTAACTTTTCAATAGTGCGTGTCTGAGACTCCGATTTCAGTTCCATCAGTTTCAAACTCGTACTCATGTTAAAGAGGTAAATGATTACAGGGATCAAGAAAACAGACAGTATCTTAAAACCCCACTCAAGAGCGTTTTTCATAGACTCGGACATGGCGACATACTCCTAGAAAAATTATTTTTTGCACCTATGCTATTCACCATATAATCCACATATAGAAAAACTATAACTTTGAGCCTACCCAAACCCTACGAATGTCCACCCATATCGTGTCTAAGCCAAGCCTAAATATAGTGTCGGTGTCATCACTATCCATCCTACCCTCTAAGCCCACACGATAACAAATCACTGTATCATTGTTCAGCTCTACTAGATAAAGACGAACAATGATACCGTCTAGCTGTAGATCAGTCACCTTACTCAATGGAGAGTAAGAGGTATAGTCCTGTTTGACGAAGCCTGCTTCACTTAAACCTAAGATCAGACTCTGATAGCGATCTTCTATAGTCAATCCATCATAGGCTAAAACAAAGCCTTCTGACCAAACTCGTCTGTCATTCTTCTTTTCTGTTATAGACATAAGGCATAGCTTTTAACTCCTCTAGTCTATAAGCCTCATGTCATTTAATAACTACCACACTTACTCGGTCTACTCGATGTTCCGAGCCTCCACAACACACCCTCAAAACATCATCCCCCATCGGACGAACCTCAACAGGATAATCCCTCCACTTTTCTTGTGTGCAGTCTCCCTTTACACAAGCCCAGTAAGCGAACGAGTTTTTGTCTACTCCCTCGATACTCAAGTACCCAATATGTTCTCCAAGCTCTACTTGAGGACACCTAGTGTTATAAACTTCCATCTTATCTTCGCCACAACCAGACAGGAGCAGTAGGCATAATAAAAATCTCAATGAGTATTCCTTTCTGTTCACAATTTGAACGCTTGTTATATTATTTCTCCGACTATGAACCCCAAACATCCCGAACCACACCCCAAAAAGTTCTCATCCCCTCAGATCTGTAGAGAACCTTCCTACCCTCATCTTCTCCGACCTTAAAAACACCCACGCTGTCGTTGTAAAGACATATTTCTAAGGTGTCTAGCGTGTAGTGAGCATACGAATGTTGGGTGAAGCCTATCTCCAAAAAACTGTAGACAAGCAAATCAAAAATCTCGACATGATCCTTACGCTCCAATGTGAGCAATGAACTGTTCGTCCAAATACGCTTGCCATTCGCTATCTTCGTGTGTTGATCAGTCATTACCCTCCACCCTGTAAGTCGCTGTTATCTTGAGATCATCTCTACCGTCTATCTCGGCTGATAATAAAGTCAGACGATATGATCCGACATCACCAAATTCATGTATCACTAAAGATCCACTCGGATAACTGTAGGAAATCTCTATACGGTTCTTCCCCTCTAACTCTGAGAGGCTGAAAAATCCAGATAGTGTCTTAGGTACAGCACCCTCGCTATCATACTCAATCATTCTTTTACCCTCATTCATGCGATTGTAAGTCGTCTAACTAGCATCTGCGTTCCATGCCTTTCGGATCATTTCCCACAAATCACATAACTCATCTGACCCACTCGCATAGTGCATAGGTAAGTTGTAAATAACCTCATCTCGAACAACCTTTAAAAACTCATCGTCCATTAACACAAACACAATACGACCCTCACCGTCTGATATAAAATACTCAGAGTAAATGTCGTTGATCTCAAAACCACGAGCCACAAGCACCTCATGCAAAAGTCTGCGACAAGAAAGATCAAGCCCTCCCATCATGAGATCTTGAAATTCATTCAACATCTCAAAGCCCACCTTTGACCAGTCCACTTGTCCATCATCATGCTTCTTCAAATACTTATTCATATCCGTTCTCCTTTCAAGAGACTTATAACTAATTCGTTTCCGTATTTTTTTGTTCGCTCAACACTTGAGCCACAAGCTCTTGGAGTTGCTTATATAAACCCTCAACAAGAACATCAGAGTTAGCGTAAGCAGGCAAAGTCTGATAAATGCGATGCTCTAAATCCCTCTTAGTATGAGCAACCTTTAAAAGAAGATTACTTTCTATAACATAGTAGTCTTCGTGGGCTTTAAGTCCGAACGGTATCGTCTCTCTGACCCAATTTAGACGAGCCTCTTTCTCCCACAGTTTAGGGATCGAAAAGTCTCCTTTACCATGTAGATGGTACTGCTCTGATTGATACCAGTTCTCTGCATTACCACACCTTTTAAAAAGGTATTCATACTCCTTGTAGAGCATATTGATCGCTTCACTTCCTAAAAGATGAATGCAAGGTTCAATCACATCATCCACACAAACCTTAATGAGTCGAATCCTCCAATCAAGCTCTTGAGCCTTTGCAAGCCTTATCTGTTCCTGCCTTGCATCATCTTCCTCTTTAGCCTTACGGTTCTTCTCATCACGAACCTTCTTTATCTCACGACCTTTATCGCAATCCGAACATGGATTATTAACAACACTAAACACAAACCCAAAAGCAACTTTATTTTCAACCCAACCACTGTCGTTACAAGTATAACACCTTCTCGCTGGTCCATGCGTGTTAAGGTTGTCCTTAAGTCGAGCTAACTGATACGCATAGTGATTTACATGATACTCGGTGATAGGATGCCTTAACTGCTCTTTATGTACCTCTGTATCTACTACCCAACCAAGCTGTCTTTGGATCGCTTCGATCTCTGACATCATCTCGACTAATCTTTGCTTCATATTCATTACTTCGCACCCTCTGTCCAAACATCCCTTATCGACTGCAAAACATTAGACACAAAGTCATGTAAGTCGGCATTCTCATGTACTTCAATGTGCTTTAAAAAGTTTCCTCGCTGTACGCTCAAGGTATGAGGAGAATCTCTCCAAACCACACATAACGAGGATGCCTTAAAGGGCATTGTTGATTTGTGTATCCATCTTGAGCTTTGCTTTTTAAATCCCAACTCTTTAAGTAAAGTTGAATGATACTGCTTGATCTCATTAGCGTGGACTCTCTGACCTCTATAAGAGGGGTTTGCTACACGAACTCCATTGTCTTTAACTGTTAGTGTCATCATACTAATGTTCTCCTTTCAAGAGTTAATAAATAAGGGGTTACTACTTCGTATGCTATTCTAAAATAAATGACACTATGCCTTTATAAGATTTGATCCCCACTCGTTTACTTCGTCCACTAAATCCATATGCTTGACCTTAGCTACCCTCTTTAAAACATGATGGAAAAACTCAACTCTAGGGTTATCACCACCATACACTTCCATGTATTGACCCCTATATCCCATCAAAGCCTTCTCTTTCGCTAAGACCCAGTTGAGAACATCGTCATAGGTGAGGTGAGGGTACTTGTCCAACTGCACTCGGTACACCGTACCATGAGGCGAAAACCCCTCGTTGAAATGGGAGAACCTTAATAAGTCTCCCTCTCTTAAGTCATGCTCAACCCAATCCTTACAGTAGGTGAGCTTGTAAAAGCTATCAAAGAAAGACACCTCCCCTCCATCTTTGTAAATCCATAAACGATACATCGAGTGGCGATCCTGTAACCGATCCCCTTTAAAGTACCAACGCTCTATGCGACCAGAATGTGTACCATACGAACAACTAGTCTCATTCTTGTACACATAGGTTATATCCCTCAAAGGATACGGAGGGTCTTGTTGAACCTCTCCCATTCTCTTCACTAGCGTTTCTTGTTGGCGAGACTCAATCGCCTCCATCTTTGTCCATTTCATAATATGGTTCTCCTTTCAAGAGTCTATAAATAAGGGGTTACAAATCTACCCATGATGCACACAACAGTTCCACCAGTCCGTCATTGCTCGCATATTCCTCTTTCGCTTCAAAAAGGGGGTTAGAAAATCAACCCAAAAAATCCAAACTCAAATAATATATGAGATCACTTATCCAACATCGCTTTTTCAAAAACGCTCATATATAAGACCCCCCCTCTGGAGAGACTTAGCCATTGTCTGCTCCTGTGTTCGTAAGGTCGATACAGGCATCGACATAGATGCCCTTGCGATAGTCGTTATGAACATCGCAGTATTGGTACTCCATCTCGATGTCCACTCCTGCCTCTCGACAAGCTCTCTTGAGGTTTGAGAGAAGGTCATCTGTAGAACACTCCAAGTTCCACTCTCGATCATCATCCTCATCTTCCTCTGGCTCGTCCTCGCCTGTCCACATCTTGAAACTGATGTATGCCCCATTCGTGATCTCGATCTCCACAGGTCTTGCATCGTGGTAAGAGCCACCACGAAGCTCTGATAGCTTATGTGCCACTAGCTCTGCGTCTAGTTCATGTGTTTTGGTCAGTGTAGTGTCCATTGTATTCATACCTCTCGTATTTGGTTGTGTTTGTATAATGTAATAAGGGGTTACGAAAGGGGGTTTCAAATTAAGGGTGTCATTTTGTATGCGTTTTCAATATGGGTTTTTAGGGACTCCGAGATCCCCCCAAGAGTTTTTGATGGGGTTCTGACAGGATGTTGATTAACCTTGTCTTTGACGATCCCACTCATCGTGAGCCTCTGCGATAGCTTCTTCTATCTCAAGGTAGGTGAGGTATTCTTCGGAGGCGGACAGGTTCAGCTCGGTGTCTAGGATCTCCTTGAGGAGATGGTGCATATCTTCGGCACTCACTTCAACCCAATCCTCAGCCTCTTCCTCACTCATCGACTTGGTGATGTCGAGAGGATGCAAACCCTGCCCGAAGCATTGAGGACACTCTTCCCACTCAGAGTGAGGCGGCTCCCATCGACTTCCGCTATCGTGATGCTCGTGTCCACCTTGTCCTCCACAGTGCTGACAGTGGTTAGGGTGTTCAGCTTTGAGCTGTGCCTTGAGGTGATCGAGGCGATCCTCAAGGGTCTTGATGGTCTTGGTGGCGATGTCCATGTTGTCTCCATTAGGGAGTGGTTGGAGAGGTTCATTCCCTTACTAGGTTATAGATAAGAGGTTACTACTGCGTATCTCCCTTCGCCTGGTTAATCTTCCCTTCTAGCTCGCTGATTTCTTTTAAAAGCCGATCACGCTCAGATCTTAAGTGGTTATTATTTTGGTAGTAAGCGTTAAGGTGGTTGAGCATTGTCTCTTTAGGCACACCACGCTTTTTGAGATAGAGGTCTTGGAAGGCTACCGTTTGCCATGTACCATCGGGGTTTTGACATTCGGCAAAGCAGATGGTTGACTTTACTTCACCCTGCACGACCTCACCAGAGTATGATCTGTAGTGGTAGAGATCACCTGCTCTTGGCAGGTCAGAGCTAGACAGCTTGGGGTCAAGGAGAGCCACTTCGGGATGCGTGGTCTTAGTAGAAATAACTGGATCGGGGTCTAAGGGGTCATCTTCGACAACCACTTCACCGAACAGGTCTAAGGGATCATCTTCGCTTGGGTCTTTAATCATATCACCGTCAAGGATGAAGTCGCCACTCTTGACCCCTTGATCGAGGATCATCTGAAAGCGAGCATCGCCCATTCTCTTGACCCCTAGCTCTTGCTTGGCTACCTCCTTAGCCTTCTTGATCGTCAGCCCTATGAGTGCCTTCATAGCTCGCCCTCCATACCATCGCCATAGTCGTCATCATCTAGGGCATAGTATTCATCCTCATCATCGGCACTGTCAAAGTCGAGCATCTCCTCGACCATCTTCTTTAAGAGATGTGCTTTGATCGTTTGGTGGTGGGCTACCTCGACTGAGGAGATGCCATAGTGGTGTGCCATGTCCTTGACCTCCTCATAGTTCTCAAGTTCCTCTATGAATGACTTAGCCCATATCTTCGCATCGCTCTCACTTAATCTCTCACTGTGAGCTTCGGAGATAAGGTCTTGTAGGTGTCCACAGTTATTAGCGTATGTCGTCATATTACTAGTCTCTACTTTCTCGCCACTCATCGTAGCTTATCATGGTGTTTAAGTCCTCGTTAAACTGCCTTCGCAAGAGGCTCGTCTTGCTGACAATGCTGAGGTCATCTCGCCACCCATTGATTTGATTAGGATCGTGATCCTCACCCCAACCTGCTTCATCTTCCATTCGGAGATTGACCCAAGCATCAAGAGCCGACTTATATTGAGATACCTCAGAGCTGTATTTGGACAGCTCGGATACCCACTCGCTAGGGGTAGGAGGTACATCAAGGTCAGTAAAGGCTTGCTCGATGCTTCTCCACTCCCCACGAAAAGGTTGGGGTAGGCTGTTTCGGATTGTTGCATATTGGAGTCGCTGTTGTTCGATGGTCATGTCAGTCCTTTCAAGTGCTGTATGCTATTATATGCTTAAGGGGTTACGCTTTGCCCTCGTGGTGGATGATGCAGTTATAGTGTACCTCCATGACCGTTCCCACAGGTTTGATCTTCTTCACCCCTCGCTCCTCTAATAGCGACACCTTGAAGTAGCTACGACCCCATGCTCCACCATACCCTACAACCTTAGCTCGTGTGCGTTGACCACCACCACCTGGTGTGCCACTAAACACTATCTCATCATCGACCTTGATCTGATGGATGTTCGGTCTGTTACCAGCGACCCAATCCAATCGTATCAACTTGAGGAACCAGTTACCCAAGTGAGCATCATTATGAGACTGAGGCTTCTCGTACCCTCGCCATGTCTGATAAGGGTAGACTGTATGGTCAGTGCTGTTGCCACATAGACGCACCGTAGATAAACCATCCTTAGCCCATCTCAAGGTGAGCTTAAAGTCCCCAAACCCACTCTTCTTGATGTTCAAGATAGTGCCCGTAAAAGAGGATAGAGTGCCTGTCTCTTTACTGACCTCAAAGCCTATCTCCTCAGCAAGCTCAGTGAAAAGTTTGGTGTGTCGGTCATACCAGGACTGCATAGACCCTTTGGTCTTGTACGCAGTCTTGTGATGTGGTGTCGGGATCATCTTGCGAACCCCGTTTATTTTTTGGGTCAAGGTCATGTGCAGTCCTTTCTTAGTAGTTGATAGTGAAGCGAGGTAGACTCACCCCACGCTCTTTTCGATACTCTTGCTCTACCTCTTGGGCGAGGTAAAACCCTGCTTCTCCTAGAGAGGCAAAGGTCTTGACGACCTCCTTCTCAAAGCGATCATATAGTTCATACATAGGTTCTCCTTGGTTGATGCTTTGTAATAAATAAGGGGTTACAGGTTGGCGTAACCCCTTATTTATTGAACAGTATCGAGGGCGACAGTGGTTGCCCTACTAACTCTTTGACAACTATGAAAGGACTTATGCTTATGCGTAAACCTACTAAAACAGACTACCTCGCCTATGCAGGCTACTCTCGAAACCATCAAGTTGAGATCTGTGCTTGCGAGTACGATGAGAATGGGAACATCCTCGACTTCGCCACAGACGGATGGGAAGGACGAGAGCTTCGCAATGTGCCTGTAGACACCCCCCTCCAACTCAACATCCTAGATCGCAACGGTGATAAAGAGGAGGACATCGGGATCAGCATCAACGGTGAGACAGGGGAGATCGAGTGCAGTAGCAAGCACTTCGTAACCCCTTAAACAGATAACCTTGTATCAACCACTAAGGAGAACCAACATGACAACCATCACACATCAAAGACCAATGGGTTCGATCTCAGTTGAGGTCAACGAGGTTGAGGGTAAGACCACCCTCACTCGATCACCCTCCATGTTCGTTCATGTGTCCACCACACTAACGGTGGACACCCCTGCTCCTCAAGCCATCGCCATGCTCACTGCATGGGCTGAGGGAGCTGTCGCTCAAGATGCACTCAAGGATTGGTCAGTCCAAATCCGAGAGTGGCTGATCACAGGCTTTGAGCCTGGCACTCCCATGAACCCTTACCACCACTAGGAGGCACACATGACCCGAACCACCGTAGCGTCCTTACCCGACACCTCAACCATGTATCAGCTCTATGACATCATGGCTGTCATAACCCACTTGAACCCTAGCTTCCACCCTGTGCCTGCAAATCAGATCGTCCATATCAAGGTTGACGCTGACAAGGCAGAGGAGGCTAAGACGCTCCTCAAGCAAGCGTGAGCGTAACCCCTTATCTATATCCTTATGTAAGAGGTGCAGAATCATCACGCACCTCACTCACTCCTAATGGAGACATCAATATGATGCCATCACTACAAGACATCAAAACTTCCGAGCGAGTCCTCATCGCTCAAATCGAGAGCGAGATCAAGGCCCTCCCCACCCTCAAGGCGAAGCTAGAGGAGGCTAAGGCTAAACTCCAAGCATCTCGCTACGCTGAGGCTAAGGTCTGCACTGAGTGTAATGGGGCAGGACGATACATGGCATCATACTGTGTCGGATATGACGAGTACGACCATGACGAGGAGCTTTGCGACCACTGCGTCATGGAAGGTGTGTACCCTTGGGACATCAATCGGGAGTGGTTTGATGAGGAGGCGGCTAAGGCATCGCTCGACCCCACCTTAGATGAGGACGAGCGAGAGGATGAGCTTAATGACCTCCTCAGAGATCAAGCGTGGGAGGTTGAGATCTTGCCACCACAGGTCGTCAAGGACTACGATGATGCGAACTGGAGGCTCAGTTCGGAGCTGTTCAGCATTGACCAAAATCTCCACCTCCTCGACCACCACTACGACACTAAAGGTGGGGGCAATCAAGAGTGGGTAGCTACTCAGCTTGAGAGGATCAACAAGATCATCGAGGAGTATAACTTTGACTCAAGGGAGGGTATGCTCCCTCGTGGGTAAAAAGTTTAATCAAAAAGTGATGTGCTGAAAAGAAAAGGACAGCCCCTGTGTTGACTAGATAGAGGGCAGACAATCAGACCCTCACCTTCCGAACCAACTCCGCAAAGGACGAACAATGGAAAATCTCTTAAGTCAGTATCGCAAGCACATCCGTCAGACCCATGAGCGAGAGAATGATAACCCTCGCCTCCCGACCCTCAGCCAATCGGACATCGACCATGTTGTCGAGAATGATGTGAAGATCGCTAGGGCATACTACAAGAAGCATGGAGTCATCAGCAACCACATGGAGATGAGGCTGTGGTGGGCTTTCAACCGTAAGCCACAGGACTTCGCTCTCACCGACTCAGATAAGTCTTGGCTTAATGAGGTCGTGTCTAAGATGACGGAGGATCAAGTGATGGAGTGGGCTTTCCCCAACCCTCCTAGTGGTCGTCTGCTTTATCTCATCACCTGCCTCAAGGACACTAGATCGGTTAAGGGGATTGACCTTCAGCAAGACGCATATAGCTACATGATGGACAACTGCCCCATCTTCGAGAAGAGGTCGAATGAGATCTGCGATAGGGAGCTGGCTAAGGTTCGATGAGGTGTCGGTAGTGTTTGATCCAGTTCGCTTGCTGTATCACTAACATAGACTAGCTAGAAACCCTACCCATATTTGCCATTTTAAGAACGAGTCAAACCCTCGATAACTTCTCATCAGAGAAGTCATTTTCAGTCTCCAAATCATATAATAAATAGGTACTCAAGTTATATGAACAAGGACATGAAAATGACTAGAGAAATGACGACCATAGACCTTATACAGTTGCTTCGTAATTCTAGGACGGATCGGTCAAGTTGGCTTCCTATGTGGGAAGATCTTGCACGAGGTCATTACCGAGACTTGAGATCTCGCTGGATGAACACTAACAATAAGACCCTTGCTGAATGGCGAGAGTTTGAAAACTCGGTGCAACTCCTTATGTGGCAAGGAGGCAACTACGCTGAGGATTGGCTCAAGTTTGCGTATAACCTTGTCATGGTTAAATAGGAACTCACTTCCTATTTAGAACTAGACGCTTCGGATTGCTCTCTAAGAGCCTTAAGCCTCTCAAGGTGGGTGAGGGCAAAGGCTACGACTCGAACTACTCTCTAAGAGCTATCTCAGAGCTTCCAAGTCGTGATGCGACTGTCCTCGCTCCAAGTGATGTTGAGGGTGGTAGTTCCCTTGCGAGTGGTGGCCTTCCCTTTACGAGCGACCCACTTGGTTCTAGTTGGTCGGCTGATCTCGATGCCGAAGAGCTTGACACAGGACTCCACCTTAGCGAACTCCTCTGCGATAGTTTCTACGATAGCCTCGTGATCCTTCGGGTCGCAGACGAGGTTATATGTTCCTGTACGCTGAACGAGGGGAGCGTTCACATCGGTGTCATCTCCGAAGAAAGACTTGTGATAACCATAGCTCATATTCTCGATCTCGGCATGGGCTGTTGGGATCACTCGCTTGAAGGTTTCATCGTAAGTCTCGAAGCTCTTGAGTGCGTTGTTAAGGATGATGTCGATCATGTTTTGTCTCCATTGGGAGTGAGTGGTTGATGCACCCTCATAAATAGGGGGTTACAACCCTAAATAGGAACTCACTTCCTATTTAACCCTCCTCCTCTTTATGGAGCTAAGGACGGGCTAATGTAACCCCTTACTTAAAGAGGAGCATCACCAACAAGTTCTAAAGGAGAACACATGGAAGCAATCAACCGAGCTGTCAAAATCGCAAACCACTCTTGCACCGACTATAACTCGTCCTTCGACAACCTCGTGGCTGTCGCTACGGAACTCAAGGGCATGACCATCGGATACCACAAATCATATTGGGGCGATGACCGAGATCATGGCATCGCTCCTCTCATCACTAAGACTGTTGAGTATCGCATCTCCTCAGCAGGTGTGGAGGACACCGACATCATCAAGGCTCTTGTAAAGTCCTTTAAAGAAGAGATGGGTGTCGAACTCTTCAAGGCAAAGATCACTCGACCTACTGAGACTTACATCAATCGCAAAGGGGAGATCACGACTAGTCGGGGGGATGACACACTCACCATCGAAGCAAGTGATGACCCTCGCATCCTAGAGCTAGAGGTACTCTCTCAACTTAAAGGCTAACCATCACTCTGTCTCAACAGAGGCCATCCGTCTTGCCAGTTGTCGATGAGGGATCGAGACTCCATTTTCTCTAGCATGAAGCTCACCACATACTCACCCTCCATCGGCACACCGATATACTCCCACTCATCGGGGATCACTCCTAACACCCTGTCCATCAAGTCCTCTCGTGGTGGCTCTCCATCAAAGAAGCGTTGCGTTGACTGTGGATCGGTGCTGAGTGTTACATCCACTATCTTACCGTCAAGAGTGATCCAACCATGAAGGATCGGCATGATCCCCGTCCACACATAGCCCTCGTGGTACTTGACCCTCTGTGTCTCATGATAGCTGTCCGTAAGTGTCATCATCTGAGCATTGTAGAAACACTGCTTAGGAAGGCACTCAATCGCTCCTGTGATCATTCTGAGGTAAGCGTACTGCTCATCTGTTAAAGGCTCAGTAGAAGCCATCTGAGTACCCTTATCGAGTACATACTGCTCTTGCGTCATAAGGTCGCCTCGACCACCTAGCTGACCTATCATCTCTGCTCTCTGTTGTATCTGCTCTCTTAAAGTCATCTCGTTATCCTTTCTTACGCTCTAAGTTCGCAAGCCTTCTAGCCTCAAGGATTGCTCCCCTCTCAGCCTTTCGTCTTGCTCGTTCTTCATTCGCTGTCTTAGACCTCTGCCTCTCGGCTTTCTCATCTTCTCGCTTCGCTTCCCACATCTCACAGTCTCGCTTCCACTCAAGCTCTCGCTCTCGGTCAGCTCTCTCCCACTCAAGACGCTCTCGCCTCTTAGCAAGGTAGGTGGTGGCGAACTCAACCAAGAACCCAAGACCAAACCAAGCGAACGAGAAGATGATCCAGTTATTGGCGACATCTTCAAGCCTCTCAGATTCAGCAACTTCAGCCTCACTCGACATGAGAACTTTCACGCTCTCACAAGCCTCATGTTGTGCCTTAGTTGCCTTGATCTTAGCTCCTGTGGTCGTGTCCACATACCACCATCTCCTCACGCTTATCGTGCCTGTATGATGCTGATACTGCACAGGATTAGAACTGATCGAACAAGAACTGTGGTAAACAGCCCTGCCCTCAAAAGCGTTTTTACCTGCGTTGATGCCGAACCCCATGATCACGAGGACGGACGCTAAGAAGATGTTGTGTGCCTTTGGCATTGTTCTCCCTTTCTGGAGTGTAGTCTAAGAGGATCGTTCCTCTTACAATCTTATAGATAAGGGGTTACGACTTATCCCACTATAACGCTCAGACCTCGCCACCCCTAGATGTCTAGCTTCTGGATTAAGTTGCCCCTCTTAACCTTACGCTCAAGGATTGCTCCCCTCTTACATTACCTCAGTCCGACCTCTCTTATCCGTAGATCACCTTGCGGTGAAATGCGAGCTGAAGCACCTTGTCAGCCATGAGCCAATCAAAGTCACCTGCTCGGAGAGCCTTGATCTCACGAAGGGAGAGCTTGTTCGTTGCAAGCTCGATGTCTCGGATCGTGAGGGTCTTGGTGATGCCCTCCTCCATGTCCTCGACAGTGATCTCCTCATAAGAGGTGCGATCCTCATTGATCTTCCCTCCCTTGATCTTAGCCCAAAGACAGAGGCCCTCCATAGTCTCTGCGATGTCGATGATGAGGGTAGAAGCGAAGCCTGCGATCTCTTTGTTGATGTAGGTAGCCATTCTTTTTTTCTCCTTGAGTAGTTGGTGAGGGTCAATCCCTCTTACACTATGGTATAGATAAGGGGTTACGCCTCCCGATTGTTAGCCTCGTCCGAGGATCTCATCGACCTCAGCTTTGAGTGCTTCAAACTCGCTCAAGAGCTTGTCCTTGTTGCCCTTGATGCCGAAGTAAGCCTTAGCGTGGCTCACCTTCCACCCACGATGGGGCTTCATGCCGAGCCGACACCAGAGCTTGAGATCTCGGTAGCTCACGATCATGTTCCACACACCCAAGCTCATGGGGCTTCCGTTGACATTCATCACACGATCCTCATTGGTGAGGTCTGCGAAGAAGGGGGTGTTCTGACGCTTGTTGAGCATTGGGTAGTTGGTTAAGTCGATCATGTCTTGTTCTCCTTGTTGGAGTGATTGGTTGGTGGGGATTGTTCCCCTTACACTACTCTATAAATAAGGGGTTACGAACTCCAAACCCCCGAAAACATAGTCGTTATTCCTTTTTCCATTAAGCTCTTAAATGCTCTTCTAAGAGCTTTTCAGCTCCGACCCACCCTAGACCTTAAGCCCCTCGACTAACCTTGCTGTCGTTAGCCTTCTTGCGACAGATAGGACCCATCCCATCATTTACCGAGTCGGGGTTGGTGAGCTTCCTTGCACAGCGACAGCACTTAGAAGCACCCTTCATCTCAAGAGCTTCGGGAAGCTCCTGTCCATTGTTGAGCTTGGTTAGAAGCCACACGAGGGTACGATCAGCGACAGCCTTACGGTCAGCGTCCACCTTGCTCTTAGGTGATGCCTTGTAGAACCCACGAGAGCTAACGCTCCCGATGAATCCGAAGTCAGAGCTGTTGTCCGTACCGACCATGAGGTCGATCAAGACGGGGCTATCGACCGTCCACCCCTTCGGGCGGCGAGACTTGAAGGTGAGGTGAGTGTCACGCTCTGTGTTATGGAGCGTGAAAGTCCATGCCTTTGAAGTTGAGCTTGGGAGAGGCTCTCCCGACTCGCTGTGGGTGTCCTTGCCACCGAAAGGGGCGAGGAGTGCTGAGAGAAAGTTGTCGGCTGTGATGTTTACGCTGTTCATGTTGGTTCTCCTTGTCAGAGTGAGTGGGCTTCATTGCCCCGATACTAAGTTATAAATAAGGGGTTACAGCTTCGGGCCACAAGTTAGAAATCTATAAAGGAACATGAGGGAGTCGAACCCTCCATCACATCAGAACAACACCAATCGTCTGTTCCTATCGACTGCCTCTAAGGGCAGAGGTCGATTACTGTTGAGCCTTAGCTTCAATTTCATCTTGGTAGTTTGTTCTCCTGTGGGGGAGGGGTGGATTAGCCTTCCCGAATAAGAGTGTGTAGGATGTGCTTCATGGTTGATTCCCTTGTGATCTTCGTACCGTCAGCGTTGTAGATGTCGATGACCGTCCTATTCCTATCAAAAGGTAGTGTTGTTTCGACAGACACCAAGTCCTTATAGGCATAGACTTTGAAGGGCAAGCCCTCTTCCTTATTACGATTGAGGTGGTCGCCAAGAGGTGTGGTTCGGGTTAGGTTCAGTGTTTCCATGTTTGGTTCTCCTGTGGGAGTGGGTTCGGTGATGGGGTCAGATAGATTTCGGGTTACTTAGTCCTCGAACGCAGACATCATGGTAGACTTGATGGTACGCTTCACAGCTCGAAGCTGTGCCTCTGCCCGATCAAGTTCCTCACGAGCGATCTCAACAGCGATCTCTTGGTTCTCCAAAGACTGAAGAAGGGAGATGCACTCGGCTGTAGTGAACTTCGGGATCTCTGAAAGGGCGAAGACACCACGAGCAACCTTATCGACTTGCCCCTCAGACATCATGGATTGGAGAGCTTGGTAAGTGGCAGAGTAAGTTGCACCGATGCTGAGGGCGAGTTCTTTGACACGCACACCAGAAAGGTCAGATTGGAGGGCTGACTTGATGAGGGTACGGATGTTAGCCATTGGCTTTGTTCTCCTGTGGTGAGTATGGGGGGGAAGTGCTAGGGGAGTTTGTTTTTGTGGGGGGGTGTGGTTTGTCTTATAAGATTATTTGTCGTTAGCCTCTACACCTGTAGAGGACTTGATGATTTTCTCTAGGTGATCCATCATTCGAGGAGCGATCTCAAGAGCATTCGCACCACTGATGCCATTAGGGAGTCGTTCACCACTGACACCCAAGCCGATGCCGACCAACTTTATTCCTTGAGCTTGAGCTTGCTGTCTCATGCTCTCTAGGTAAGCCTTCTCATAGTCCTCACCATCAGTAAGGAAAAAGGCGATCTTATGAGTAGCATTAGATTGAGCTACCATGTCGAGTGCTGTCTCAGCATAGCAGATGATTGAAGTACCACCATTGCAACGCTTCTTACGGAGTTTATCGGGATTATCTTTTTGCCATTTATCACCTAGACCTTTGATGATGTTCGCTACAGGCTTGTAGTTCGATGAAGCCATAGGTACATCTCGGTCGCCATAGGTGTACATGACCAACGCTGATGACGAGTCAACACCGATGCCTTGACACGCTGTGTGAAGCCCATGTATGAGTGAGATACACTCTTTCCAATAAGTTCCCGATGGTGTACCTGCGTTGTAGTTCATTGAGTCGCTACCATCTATAGCGAACGAGAAGGCCGCTCGTACTTGGGGCTTCTGATACATCTTGATGTACCGATCCCGATTGATTTGACCTTGACGGACGCTTGTAAGAGTATTGACTAAGGCAGAGCTTCGAGTATTGAGTCTAGCACCGATGAAGTTCTGCCCGACCTTCTGATTGGCAACCTCTAAGGCTCGCCTTACTTTATTTGTACCTCGATTGAGCGAGGACAACACTTGAGAGTCATATTTATTTGGCATGATAAGTCTCCTTTCAAGAGTAGACAAATAAGGGGTTACGGAGTACCCAACCTATCAGATGAACTTCCGATAGATTGGCTTTGCTCCGTTGGGGATATACAACTCATGGTCGAGGAGTTGCTTGTTCTTATTGACCTCTTGCTTCATTGCACTGTTAGGGTCAAGGGCTTCCCCTTCTCCATCTAGTAGACGCTTGATGTCATCAAGGCTCATAGGAGACTTTCCTGCTGACTGTTGAGGATCTTGAGGATCACTTGGATCTTGAGGATCACTTGGATCTTGAGGATCACCCTTGCCTTGAGGATCACCTTTGCCTTTACCTTTGCCTTTACCTTTACCCTTACCCTTACCTTCGGGTGGTGGTTCTTTTAAGAGCTTGTGTAGAGCGTTGATGACCTCCACAGCGGCATAGACAGGGAGATGAGCCGAGTCAGCCCAATCGGTGTTTCGAGGCTTTAGCTCAGACCATATAGGCTTGAGGTATTCCACGAGATCACGAGCGTCTTGCTGATACTCTGCATAGACAGCCTTTGACTCATCTGATACCCAACCCTTACCTGCATCTCTAAGAGCCATGAGAAAGTCGCTAGGTACTTTTTGACCTCGAACCTCAGCTTCGAGTCCATGACACCAAGTTTGGATTGCATGGAAGCGATGCTCGACCTCTGGATAGGCTAGAGCCATTCCTGGCTCTAAACGCATATCAGCAGTCACATTGACCCATTTAGGGAGGTTAGACTCATGGTATGGGATGGTCATATCGAGGTGGCGACCGACCCTTGAGCGAAACTGCTCATAGGTAGGGAAGCGTCCATTTGCACAGTCGCAGATCGCATGACCTGCTTCATGCACACCACCACCAACACCTGCACTAGCGTTGATTGTTGTCACACCTGCGGCTGACGGAGCAGGGAGGAACAGAGTAGCACTATCGGGGCTAGACTGAAACTTGTACTGAGCGTCCCTGTAGATCGCCTTGAGCCATTGGTCTTTAGAAGAGTAGTCAGACGATCTAGTGTCTTGGATGGCTCGACCAAAAACGAGCCAAGGGAACGCACTAGCGATTGCGAAAGTTCCACCTTGACGCACTACCTTGATGTCTTTGAACATGAGGGTAAGTGCTTCAAAAGCACCTTTGGCGAAGCTCAAGGGATCACGCTTGGCGTATTGTGAGGGGTCATGATTTGATGGAAGTACCATAAGGATCTCCTTTGGTGAGTGAGTGGGTAGTCTTGTATTTATATGAAAGCGAGGAAAATCAGTCCTCGACACAGGGTCTTAGATAAGGGGTTACACAGCTTCGATGTGGTAGATACCACCGACCAAAAACTCTCCGATGACCCGACCTTTGCCTTGAGCTTTGTGTTTCTTCTCCCAACGCTTGAGAGCCTTCTCAGCGAGGTCATGATTTTTATGTGTTGAGAGGACTTTGTTGTTGAGCATTACTTGGTATTTCATTTTGTTCTCCTTAGTGGGAGTGATTGGTTGGTAGGCTTGATCGCCCTACACTACTCTATAGATAAGGGGTTACACTTTAGGCTTTTTGCTAGGTAATCAAGTACTTACGCTTCTTGTTGGAGATCCTATCATTCGTATGTGTATATAGTGTAACCCCTTATTTATATCCTAGTGTGAGGGAGCATTTCCTCATGAGATTGTATAAGGTCATGGAGCGAGGCTCTGAACCGTAACCCCTTATTTATGAGAACTACATCAACGCAACCACTTCGACAAGGAGAACCCTATGTCTCGACAGCGACCCGAACTATATACTTTAGCCTACAACTTCTTTTGTGGTGTGAAACGCACCATGTCGCCCCTAACAGCTATGGAGATCATCAACGCAGGCTTTGACCCTGCCAAGCGTCCCGACAACTATGTCGAGGACTGTGGGGAGGGGTGGATGCAGGACGCATCTCTCTTCAGTAAGATAAACCATCTGATCGTGTCGGGGCCAGCAGGCACAGGCAAAGACATCTTGATTGAAGCGTTTTGCCACGCTTTCAATCTTCCTCTCGCTCGCTTTGCGTTCAAGCAAGGAACTAACCCTGTTGACTGGATCTATCGAACCACTCTTGTGGGTGATGGTAAAGGTGGCACGATGACTAAAGAGGTCGAGGGTGATCTGCTCAAGGCTTGTCGTGGAGTGTCGTGTAAGCGAGACTTTACAGGGGCTACTGAGCAACAGCTCTCTGATGCAGTCAAGGGCATGGAGAAAGTGGGATACACTGTTGTGAATGATGATGGTATGCTGACCATCACAGTACCTGCCATGATCCTGTTCTCTGACTATGATCGAGCCACACCCGACCAACTTGAGATCCTTCGCCAAGCTCTTGAGTTGGGTAAAGAAAAGTTGACCAACCCGATCACAGGTGAGATGTTCACTATCTTGCCTAACACTCGCTTCTACTTTACGAGCAATAGTGGGGCTGATGGAGATGGAGGTAGGGGCAACATCACTCAGATGAAAGACTCTAGTCTCCTGTCTCGCTGTGTTGGTATCTACGCTCCTCCTCCAACTCCCAAGTTCGAGAGGATGGTGGTACAGGCTGAGTTTCCCATGTTCGACCAAGACCAAATCAAGCTCTTGGTGGACTGCAACCGAGCTATCCGTAAGGTTGCAGAAGAGCAAGACATGGGCATGGAAATAACTTTGCGTCAAGGTAAACAATGGGGTCATGCTTGCCTCACCGTCATGGAGGACTTGGGTATCACCGACTTTAAAAAAGCTCTCAAGCGATCCTTTGCAATCATCAAGGGGCATCTCAATGAGAAGCATAACCAAGATGCTCTTGAGGGAGCAATAGACCCCTACCTCCGATCTGATGTGGTAGACGCTCAAAGCCGAGCTTCCTCTGATGTTTGCCCGATTGATATGTAAAGTCGGGGGGATCGCACTCCGTAACCCCTTATCTATTAACTCTTGAAAGGCGAGATCGCTCACCTACCCACTCCTAAAGGAGATAAACTATGACAACACAGGAACAAAAAAACTTAATACTAAACGCTATGCGTCAGATCTTCCCAAGCATCTTGCCAAGTCGGTTGCAGGAAGCTCGACAGGCTGTCCTATCCCATGTTGGTATGACCCATGCTGACTTTGGCTACTACCCATCGGGTCAGCCCAAGTTCGATAATCTCTGTAGCCAAGCAGTCAAGACGCTCAAGGCTACAGGTGAGATGACCACACAAGGTTGGGAGTGGAGATGGAATGGTAGTGTGGTTAGTGAAGCACCTACCACGATGGAGATGATGATGATGGAGTCCGAAGTTGACCTCTTTGGTGATGACCTCTTTGATGCAGAGGTAAATGACCTCACCCCTAGTCTGTATGACCTCACCTGTGAGGAAACGCTCATACGACTTGTCGCTACAACACCTTGCTTCGGCAAGGTCGTTCAATCTGACCCTGTGTGCCAGGGCTGTCCTCTCTTGAGCCAATGCTGTGAGAAAAAAGGGGAATCTCAACAAGCCAAGAGGGAAGCACGAGAAGCGAGGAATGAAGCATTAGAAACAGCTTCTAAAGCAGGGTACGACTTGAGCAAGGTCAAAGTACCTAAGTCAGCCAAACTTCACGAAGCAACCGAAATAGAAGCTCTCGCTGAAACCTCTTGTATCGTATCGGGTGAGCCTATCCTTAAAGGTGAGGTCGCCTACCATATCCCAAGTTGGGGGATGGTGAAAAAGGTTGTAGGTGATGCCTACAAAGCGATGAACAATCTATAAAACCACTTCGTAAAAGGAGAATGAATGATGATAAAAAATACTTTTGAAGATGTCTTAGAGTACGCTAAGAGCGTCCACCTCGCACTAAAGGGTGAACCCCTACCTGTCGAGACTCACTCAACGGATCACCCTTACGAGGGGCATGACACCGACTTAATCCAACAGCTAGTGAATGGAGACTTGGTTAAGTCTCAAGTTCGAGCCTTTGAAAAAGGACTCAAGGTTGAGATGGAAACGATGTATTCCAACCTTGAGATTGGAACACCTGTCAAAGTCACTAAGGGGAGTAAAGACAAGCGAGGCATCGAAGGGTTTATAATCCACGCTAAAGAGCCAATGCAAGGGTCGGGCAAGGCGTTGTTCGTCTATGATGTAATCACCCATAAGTCCTGTATGGTTCGAGACTCTGCAACTAAGGTTCGGTTGCCAAAGCCAGGAGAAAGGCACATCTTAAATGAAACTTATAGGGTCTGTGAATCACTAGCTCCTCACTTCACGAGAGGTAATGAGGTAGTTCTCAAGTCAGACCCACACATGAAAGGCTTCCTTGTCTCGGATGCACAAAAGAACCCGAACCTAGACGGTCAAGGTTTCCACCAAGTTGCCGTCCAATGGGATATGAGTGGTGAAACTTCTACTCATATCCTCACTGAACTTAACCTCAACAGATAATCAAACGATCACTTCACAAACGGAGAATAAAATGAACTTCAACGCACTCATGAACCAAATGAACGACACCAACCTCGACATCAACGAGCGAACCGAAGCGGCCTCTCGGCTGTGGGAAGCACAGAACAGACTCGGTAAGTCTCTTAAGAGCTTCAAGTCTGAACTGATCGAAATGGCAGACGACCAAGATCTCATCATCGAGTCTGCATCGGGCAAATACACGACTAGGGTGGAGAAGCAACCCCCGACACCTAAGCTAGAGTCGGTAGACATCAACGACATCGAGGACGCTATCGGGGAGGATCTTTTCGATCAGTACATCGCTCACTCATACACGATCAGATGGTCTGAGTTTCGGGATGCACCCGAAGAAGTAAAGGAAGCGTTCTACGCTGTACCCAACCTCGAAACAATGCAGACCTACCAAGTCAAGTTCAAGAGGTCGTAACCCCTTACCTATAAGATCATATAAACAGCCCCTCCCGAAAGGAGAACCGAGTTTGAAGAAGATCAAGAACAAAGTATCTAAAGAGGCACAGCTTCGAGCTATCAATAACAAGGTGCGAACCACCTTCTACAAGGTCATGGCTGAGGGCAAAGACTCTACAGCTTTCAACAACCTCGTGAACAAGTGGAGATGAACATGAAAGCCAAGTCAGAGATGAGAGTGGAGTGGCATAACCTCATGCAAGAGGGGAAGACGCCAGAAGAGATCGGTCAGCAGTACAACGAACATCCAGTCGTGGTTGTAAAGACTTTACGACAAGGAACACCTAAGATCAAAGGAACAAGCTATCAGCACCTCTTGCTCCCGATCCCTATTGAAGAGATCAAAGAAGCAGACGCTAATGGTCTGATCGAAGATCTTGCTCGAAAGTACGGTGTGTCGGGTCAAACCTTGAAGGTACGCTTAGAGAACCCTACTACACGCAAAACCTATAAGCGTAAGGTCGATAAGATCTCAGACGAGGACAAGATAGAGGCAGTCAACGCTTACTATCAATCGGGTCGTAAGCTCAACTGCACAACCCATACTCCTAACATACTCAAGCAAATCCTTGATGAGAAAGATATAAGAGAGAAGGTAGCTAACCCTATCAGTTCAAAGTATGTAGTTCGATTGATGGATGCCCTTCTTTCAATCAACCCCGAACATGAAAACTCAAGGGGGAAAATCCAAACGGCTTTGAGATATATCGTAAACTTAACAAGCAACAACCCTCTAGTATGGAAAGGTCAAGTCCTCGATCTTCTGTTAACAGGTGAGTTCAACGAGTCTACAGCGAGGGTCTTTAGCTGTGCTATTGATCGGGTTGCCATCTATATGAAAGATGAACCCGATGCTGACAGTTAAACAAAACGGAGTGAGGATTGCTAATCCAGACCTCACAACTTCGCAGACAGAAGAACTTAATAGGGAATCCATCTTCAAAATACTCGTAGTAGAATGTGGCTTCCAAGCCACTGATCGAAAAGAGGTGTGGACACATACAAAAGATGATAAGTTCAGCACCCAACTCTTTTCAGAGGATAATGTCATCTTTTTTGAGTACAAATATAAGTCAGATAGTTCAAGGTACAAAAGAAACATCACCAACCTTGAGTTTATCTCGTACTTCTTAGAGGAGTCCCGAAAGTTCTTCCAAAAGATGAAGCTCTCAGAGTAGATGTCTTAGCAGTTATAACCTCTGTAGGGCTGATCTGATTTCTTAAGATCAAAGACGGTCTTGATGTCTATACTCCCATCTTTCTGAGGAACAAACCCTACGAAGACACCCATATATTTATGGTTGATCTCCATCTCTCGATTAAGCCTTCTCATATCGTTCTTCATCTTTTCGATCTCATCGGGTTGCAGTGTGTTCTTCAACCAGTTCAAGTTATCTCTGATTAAATCATGCTCATCTTTATTTTTCATGGAGATTTCTTTTAGTCGGTCATAATCTCGCATACCTTCTACTACTCTTTTCTGCTGTGTATGCCAGTGCTTCACAACAGCTTCTACTTGTTCCACAGTCACTCCTCTCAGATCCATTCTAAACTGAGCGTGTTGAGAATAAGTGAGATGTGGAATGTTGACAGGTAGCTTTTTTTTCCCACCTTTTCCGTATGTAATCTCCTCGCCCTCTACTCTCTCCTTCAATCTGCGAGGGTAAGTCAGACCATACCAATCATCCCTATCTCTACTAGGAATGTCTTCTAACCCACTACGACCAGAAGCTCCGTATGTGACGAGGTCAAGATCCTCCAACACATCTTTGACATACCTAGTTTTGGGGATGTCAGCCCTATTGTTAACTGCTCTCTGAATAATGTAGCAGGGGTCTTTTGTACCAAGACCTGGTCTTAAGTCAGCAAGTCGCTCAAGGCGAGCAATTCTTAATCTTAGATAAGCGATCTTGTCATACATTGTTTATGCCTTTCATATAAATGATCTGTATTAAGAGAGACATAAAGAAAGTATTAAAAATGGATGTTCAAATATGTAGTGAATGCAACTGGCCTATGGAAGATAGCCACTATGCCCTCTGTTGGACTTGCTGGAGAGAATCCCAAGGATATAAGAGGATCAAGTCTGACGACCGATATGACGGGCTACAAAAAGTCATCCATCAGCTCTTACAAGAAACACCAGACACCCAACACTTAGATAATCAGATCAAGACCCTCCACGCTCAAGTTCATCAGCTTAAGATGGAGATTTCTAGCTTACGCTATCAAGCTCAAAACAAGCCCAGGTTAGATCAAGTTCTTGTTAAACGATTACTCATGTTCTGCCATCCAGATAGAAATCAAGGGAGAGAAGATGAGGCTGGTGAACTCACAAAAACATTGCTCGCATTAAGGGAGAAGAAAAAATGAAGCTACCTGTAGATGAAATCATCACCGAATACAACACTGGTATGTCTACCAAAGATCTAGCCTCAAGATATGGAGTTAGCACAACTACGATTCTTGACAGATTAAAGAAAGCTGGAGTTCAGTTAAGAGGCAAAAGAATTCTCCTGCCAATACAAGATGTGATTGCAGATTATCATTCTGGTTTAACTACTTATCAAGTAGCTAATAAATACAAGGTGTCAGCTACTACAGTTACTCGTCTACTCAGAGGTGCAGGAGTGGGAATAAGACCTTGTGGGAAAAGATTAAATCTACCCCTTGATCAAATAATTAAAGAATATGAGTCGGGACTGAATTTATATGACTTATCTGAAAAGTATGGTGTGTACCCATCCGCTTTACATAGGAGATTTAAGAAAGCAGGGTATTCTTTGAGGGATGCAGGTAGGGAGAAGTTAAACTTACCCCTTGATCAAATGATCAAAGAATATGAGTCGGGTTTATCCACCGTACAGTTAGCTGAAAAATATAAGGTCAGCTTCACCACGATTAACAGGAAACTTAAAAAAGCAGGGGTTCGACTAAGAGAATCTGGTAGGGAGAAGTTTAAATTACCTCTTGATCAAATGATTAAAGAATATGAGTCGGGTTTATCCACCGTACAGTTGGCTGAAAAATATAAGGTCAGTTATGCCACGATTGCTCGGAGACTTAAAAAAGCAGGGGTTCAACTAAGATCAACTCAATACGCAAGGTGTGAAAAATGAAGCTCTCGATTGAACTCGTACCACAATCATCATGGGGCAATAACCTACGCTCTGAAGCTAACCTCTCTAAACCCCAATGGGATAAGTTACGCAAAGCCTCTTACAAGCAAGCAGGGTACAAATGCGAAGTCTGTGGAGGCAAAGGGTCTAAGTGGCCTGTTGAGTGCCACGAGATATGGGATTATGACGATCAGACCAAGACCCAAACTCTCAAAGGTCTGATTTCTCTCTGCCCTACCTGCCACAAGGTCAAACACATCGGGCGAACCCTCTCAGTAGAGTCGCCCCAAGTTCAATCGCAGGTACTACACAAACTTGCCTCCGTCAATAGCCTCACACCTCAAGAGACTGAGGACTACATCGTTCAAGTCTTTGAGCAATGGAATGAGAGATCCAAACATAATTGGACGCTGGATCTCTCTTGGCTCGATGATAAACTTTAAAAAATCTTAACCTAGTATTTCTTCGATCTCTTTTGAAGAAAAAATAGGAGGTGAAGCTAAAGGGTTTTTACGCTCATGTGACCATACCGACCTTATGGTATCGAACAAACTTTGGCGGATGAAAAACATCTCGGAGTAGTTGTTTATTTCTACTATCCAGCCATGTCTTTCTTCCCCTTGCCAAATAACCTTTAAGAACCCCTCGTCTGTCTTTAATGCGTAGATTCCAGAATCAATAGGAACAAACCCCATCTCCAAACAAGCACCTCTAATCAAATCTCCAGCATCTTCATCGGGTAAGAGTTTGTGATACTCCCACTCAATCTTCCCATTCACTTTTCGTGTGTATCTTTTCATAATCAAGCACTCGCTCCAAAGATCATGACATTAAGAGATTGAAGTCTCCGTTCGATCCAAAGGAAAGCCCTCAATACAAAGCTCGGTTCGTCTAGGACGGTCATGGTGTTCATCATTGCGTTATAAGCCTTTCGATCAAACTCTAGGCTGTCATTGTTTGGGATTTTGATGTGGTGTGTACCATCTCGCTCGATTACGATGATGATTGAGTCTTGCAGTTCTCTTTTAGTTAGGCTCATGGGTAAGACCTTTCTCCTGTAGGGAGTTTGTTAGTTGCCCCCAAGTCATGGTTGATGTTAGGGGGAGAATGATTGTCATTTGGCTAAACTTTAAGTTGAGTATGTTTTGATCTAGTCTCAAGCTCTTAAGTGTCGGGGCTATTTCCCTTAATCCTCGCTCTAGTCGGCTTTCACTTAACAGCTTGAGAGGGGTTTCATTATGCGTCTTGGGGATCGACATAGATCGCCACCTCTCCCCAAATGCTCTTTAGTGGACAGTCGTGAGGCTTAGGGCAAGACTCGGCTAGACCACCAAAGTCATCCGTATGGTCGCAGTTCTTTGTACAGGATACGAGAGCTGTCACCATACGCTTACATCCGTCCTTGTGGTGCTGTGCTGAGTCAAAGTCTGCCACTGACTTGATAGCGTATGGAGCATAACGAGCATCTAACTCATTAAGAGCGTCAAGTCGGTCTTGATCCACATCGACAGGGATCATCACATAGTCCTCACGACCTTTTTGAGTCAAAACCACCATTCGTGCTTCCATGTCTCGATACACCTCATAGCTACCTGTAGCCCCATTCTTTAAGGTGATCTTCAAAGGATCGAAGGAAGCACTCTTGCGAAGATCTCTAAGATCATAGCTCGGTTGTTGATCTTCATCTTGAGTCTCATCATCGTCCTCTACAGGATCTTCTACATCGTCCTCTACATCGTCCTCTACCACAGGGGTAGGCTCTACCACCTCTTGAACCTCCACAGGCTCTACAGGGGCAACCTCGACCTCTACAGGGGCAACCTCAGCAACAGGCTCTGCAACAGGCTCTGCAACAGGCTCAAGTGTTGTTGTGCTGACCTGTACGCTTGAAGTGATGTACCCATCTTCAACCTCATCAAGAGGCTTTCGCCAATCTCGGCTACCACCAACATTCTCGACAAGCTCTTGAGTCTCGGTGTCGATATGGGCTTCGATTACAGCAGGGTTGCTCACACTCACCTCGACCATAGGAGCAACCTCAACGGTTTCCTCAACCTCAACGGTTTCCTCAACCTCGACCACAGGCTCTACAGGAGCGACCTCAACGGTTTCCTCAACCTCGACTACAGGCTCGGCTTCGACCACAGGAGCGACCTCAACAGGCTTGACCACAGGCTGACTATTTAGGAAAGGCACAAAGGCTGAGGGGATAGCTGTACCCTGTACAACATCGAACTTACCCTTACTCGGTTGAAAGAGTACACCTTGTTTCACGAGCTTAGGACACGCTCCATGTATAGCAGATCGGAGCTTGCTCCAAGTGTCCTTATTTGTTCCAAAGTCGTGTTCTGACGAACACCCCTCAAGAGCGACATACGCATCTCGAATTTCTTTCTTGTTCATCTCCCCATTCCCACCGAGGATGAAAGGGATGTTTTCTCTTACAGTCTTACTTAGATTTGGTTTTGCCATGATTGCTTTCCTTAGTGGTATGGTTGGCTGATGTAAACTTATAAATAAAGGGTTACAGCGAAGCACCCGATGAGGATTAGAGGGTAGGGTTGTCAACCCCATTTACGGTCGCAGAAGCAGGGAGCTTGTACTGTCTCCACTTGCGAGTGGTAAGATCCAACTCTTTGCTGATAGCGTTCTTGAGTTGGACATGAAGACCACTCTTGGTCTTTCTCGCATCACCGTTTGGGTCAGCCGAGATGATCTTCTCTCCGATGATGATACCACGCACATGGACATCACCTGTCCCATCATGGATGCTCACCCCACGCACCCCACAAGGGTGATCAGAGTAAGCCTCCAAGTGCTTGTTATCATCGTTAGTGCCTGTAGCTGACTGTCGAAGTGCTGTGAGCAGACCCTTCTTGCGAGGCTGATCCCCATCGAGAGCGAGGGTGAAGTCGAGGTCAGTAAAGACCAAGCCACGAGTCTCAAGAGCTGTCTTGAGCTTTGCTCGGTCAGCAGTTAAGACTTTAGTGAGGTCAAGACCTGCGATGGTCTTGTGGTCAGTACCCACAAGCATATCCACTTGTACTGTATGACGACCACGAACTGTACCACCGTCTTTCTTGAGGTCTGCCTTTCCACTCTTGGTTGTGGTGAAAGTGATGCTTGTGTTGTTGGTTGCTGTGATGTTCTGCATGATGGTTCTCCTTTCAAGAGATGTGATTTGCAGTTGATGTAAATGTTATATGATTGCTGGTTGATTGTTCCCCTAGCCTCTCACACTAGGTCTATAGATAAGGGGTTACGACCCCGACTCCCTTAGCCCTCGACTCGCTCAAGAAGCTCGGCAACAGCGTTCTCGATCAGATCTGCCTTGTTCTCTGCGTCATACGCATGGAGACAGTCGAGTTTGTTCTCTTTAGCAAGAGAGCTGTAGTACGCTCCTACTTGCTGTCGTACAGCCTTGACAGTAGGCTTACGCTCTGCCTCACCCATAAAGAGTGGGAAACCGAGCTTGCTTACTATCTGACTTACACCATGTGAGGCTTCTGCGTATGTTAGGGGGGAAAGTGCGTTCATGTTGTTCTCCATTGGGGAGTGGTTGGTGGGGTGAGTCATTCAGCCCCGATACTGTTCTATAGATAAGGGGTTACGAGTAGCTAAACCCCCGAAATCCCTCAACTCTTAAGAGGTTTGCTGTTTAGGCCACAGGCGAGTCGTAACCCCTTATCTATGTACTAGTATCGAGGGTGGTAGAGACCACCCACTAACTTTCTTTGACAACTAGATAAGGAGATGTATGAGACAAGACATACAATCTATCATCGAGTGGGCTATCGGGGGAAACCCAGATGGCTTCCGAGTAACATCAACCACTACAGGTCAAGTCTTTCAAGGCGATGATCTAGTACCAGCAGGTCGGTACTTCTACGAGTACAAATATGATCACTGGCAAGATGGAGACATGGACTTTCCCGAATGGCTAGAGGGAGACTTTCAGTTCAGCATTTCACCTCTTGGTGAGATCGTCAATCATGCTGATGAGATCATAGGCAAGATCGAAGAAGCTATGCTGATACAACTGAATCGGGAGCTTGAAGAACGCAATGAGAACACGAAGGGAGTAATCAACTTCGCTGACATCGTTAACAACATGAAGAACATGGAGAAAGGATAATAATGATCCGACCTACCCGAACTGACTACCTCGCATTTGCTAACGCAGATAGCGAGACACACCACATGAGACTAACTGATGTGATGTCTCAAGAGATGCTTACTGAGAGAGAGCTAGATAAGGTGCAACCTAACACGCTCTATCACATGAATGTAAACCGAAATGACCACATGAGATCATGGGGATACCTCATCCAAGTGAATGATGCAGGAGAGATCGAGAGTGCTTTAGACTCGTTCCTCGATAATGCTCTAAAGGAAGAAGCGTAACCCCTTATCTATGTACCCTATGTAATCGACAACCAACCAACTCTTAAAGGAGAAACAATGACAGTTCAAGATAAACTACTACAGCTCTCTCGTCAGATAGAATCACAGATGCAAGCGTATCGCAATCAACTCCAAGACCTCATGGATGAGGCTCATGAGAATGATGAGGAGATCAACATCTCAGAGCGTGGGATGTACATCAACATGGTGAGCGTAATGGAGGAGGTCGCACCCGAAGCTCCATGCTTCTATGATCTCATCAATACGACAGCCACAGTCGCTGAGAGTAATCGAAGCTCACTCGACTTTTTCTTCGATGAAACTAACTCTCAACTAACTGATGAGTTAGAAGCGTAAAGCGTAACCCCTTATCTATAACCTTACATGAGGGCAACCAAGCCCACCAACCAACCACTCTCAATGGAGAAAAAGAATGACTAACCACCCAAGAGTAAAACTAGGACGCATCAATGGAGACAACGCTTACAATGTCGTACTCGACATGACCATCCCTTATAAGGATGTGTTGCAAGAGCGTCTGACTCGCCTCCAAGCGTTCACCTCAAACAACAGTCTTGAGCAAGCAACTGCCCTCATCAATGAGGCAGGTGTTCAATGCACCTCAAGCGATGTCGATAAGGTAATCTTTGGTTCTAAGGGTCTTATCCCTAGCACCATCGCAAGCCTCGCAGGAAATAACACCAACCGACCTAAGAGCTACAGTGGGCGATTGACCCGCAGAGATGGAAGCCCTTTCTTCTTCTCTGAAGATGGTCGTCAGTATGTTCGAGGTGTCATCGTTGATGGACACTACCCACTCAAAGAGGCCAAGCATCTCTTTACGGAGATCCGAAACTGCATCGAGCAGAACCTTAATCTCCCTCGCTACATCCGACACGAGATCACAGAGTTCGATGAGACTGTTGATCGTGATGCGTTCAACAACCCTCGCTAAGAGAGAAACTTATGACTACCCTCGCCATGACTCGAACCGTCCACGCTAAAGAGTTTCAGCTCCACTCAATAACTGTCTCCTGTGGTGTCTCCCTAAAGACACGAGAAGGCACTCCCTACGAGCCTTATGTGAAAGTTGATGTGGAGGGTTCACCCAAGAGCCAAAGTGCGTTCCTAGAGGCATTAGAGACTCGCTTTGGACACTCGCAAGTATGGAAGGTCTAACATGACACTTAAACTCATCGCACTAATGATTATTATCACTATCTATCAGAACAACCAAAAGGGTTCAGCCTAAAGGAGAATAACAATGCTCTCAACAATACTAGACATCGCAGGTGTAGTAAGCATCTGCCTCATCGGACTCTTCATCGTCAGCTACTATCGTATGAAGAACCTGTAACCCCTTATTTATACACTCTTGTAAAGGAGAACAAAGATGAGAACAAACTTAAATCTCAAACTTGATAAACTCACAGGCACTCCCCTTAAGGCGATGCTGTGGCACTTGAATGAGGCTGTTAACGGCCCATACATCACAGCAAAGAATATGCGTGGGTGTACTGACCTCGCTATCAATGAAGCTCTCTCGCTACTCAAGAAAGAGAGTGAAGTGGTGTTCAACCAAACAGTAGACATGATGGGAGTATAAAATGAGTATCAAAAGACATCTCTCAGCGTTGTTCCACCGAGAGCGTTGCGACAGGAACACACTGATCCCTATGCTCGAAAAGTTGAATGAGCAAGAGGCACAAGCTCTATGGAGATTGCTCCAAGAGAAAGAAAGTGAAGCTAACCGAGCGAAAAATAAACTCAAACGAGGTTGGTAAAAATAATTTAAAAGTTTTGTCCGTTTTCGGGTGTTGAGATCGTTAAGTAAGTATCAACACCCACAAACACCACACCATGAAAGGTGAACACAATGGTTAATATCTTAAATCCTCAGTTCCTCAAGTGGAACACAGACAACTCCGAAGAACACTTCGACCACAAAGCAGACCCCACTAGTTGGGAGACAGGTGCAGAGACTTACCTTAACATCTTTAACCAAGAGATGTTCTCTATGTCCACTTACAGTCTCGTCAAGAAAGAGTATCAGTTAGATACCGAAGGTGTCCGTATCATCAAGAATGAGCAAAAGTCTCAAGAGATGCCTACCTACGATGGTGACGATAATGAGGTCATGGGTGAGCAACACGAAATCGAAATCGACTGGCTAATCACAAAGCCTAAAGGCCATGTGTTCATCACAGTTGAAGGTGACCGAGTAGGCATCGAATGGGCTGACAGAAAAATCACAGACCTGCATGGGAATGTGGCAAGGCTTTTAGGCTCTGATAACTCGTACCGAGTTGAAGAGATCCTAAGCCCCCAAGAAGAAGAAACACTCATCGAAATCAAAAGACTCGCTCGTCTACGAGATATGTCCAAAGGCGAGATGAGAGAGATGCTCAACCAAAGAATGTTAGGACTTTCAAGATGATGAGAGCTGACTTTAGACTCTTCACCCATGATAGTTGTGAGTGGGGTGACTGGGAAGATAACTATTACTTCGATGACCCCAATGAGCGAAATGGTGCGTGTGCTTACTTTGACGCTTGGGCTAACTGTGGTGCGATGAAGTTCCGAGTGTGGCACATCAAGAAAGACCTCAAGATCGAAATCAAAGGCGAAGGGTTCAACCTCATCGAAACAAAGTCTAAGTTCCATCAAGATCAGTTTGAGGACGGAAAGGACTGTAGCTCTTACTGCTCAACCTTTGCCTTTCAACTCACTAAGCCTCAAGGCAAGGTCGAGGTCGTCATACCCTCTGAGACAATCCACGAAGATGAGTGTGCTATCAAATGGGATAAACATCACATCTATGATCTCAGTGGTCGAAAAGCACACCTCGAAATAAAGGCCGAAGATCACTATGAGATCAAAGAGATCATCTCAACCAAACAAAAACAAAAGTATGCCCTTGATGATCGCTACCACAAACTCAAAGTTATCGCCCGCAAAATGAAAAGGTACGACCTCATCCATCAGTTAGACATGGCTTGGATCGGTGGCGACTTTAGAGTTGAGTAATCTAGTGTCCTTAATCCACACAACCGTCCACTAAAAGCGTGTCGGCACTAGCTGATACGCTTTTTCTTTACTAACTACCTTAGAAATCTGTTTCAACTTTTCGATCTCATTTTCAGTCTGGGTTTAATCTTAATAGTTGTTTTATCGTTTAGCTTGTAGAATGTACTAAGATACACAGACCCACACACATCTTGCGTGTGTTGTAGGTCTGACAACATTGTGATTGCGAAGCAAAAAACGATAGGATGATACAGATGCCTGTACCTGGAGTAGTGAGTGGAGCTATAATGGCTTCCTCTAGTAGTAAGACCCCACAAATGGCTCAGATAGCACAAGGTGTAGAGCTTGGTTTATATCAGTGGTTATTAGCGAGTACAGTACAAGGTTTAGCTCAAGGGTCAGTGGGTAGTGGTGTATGTACAGGTACGATGGTGGTATTGCCGAATGCACCTTTAATGGAGAGTGCATTTAAGAGTAATCTGTTAGTAGGTGTTTTTGCACCTGTCATGTGGTTCCCGATTATGCTGGGTATCAGTCAGCCATATAATTTTACAGGGGCAGTAGCAGGAGTGGGTGTTGGTTCGTTTATAGGAGGGATAGTGGGCGACCCTATTTTATTAACACAGTTATTGATGAGTAGTTTCACGAGTGTTGGTATTGTAGGAGTAGAAGTACCTCGTATATGTAGTGCTTTAGGGCAAGGTATCAGTTCACACTTTTTAACGACAGTAGCGAATGGTGTAGTAGCAGGAGTTCCTGTTCTCCCACTCTCACCTGCTGTACCTCCACCTCCATTTGTAGGAAAGTTTATATGAGTTCACGAAGTATTATATTAGATGTTCGTAGTGGAGAGCGTAATGCTTCATCTACTGGTTTATGTTTACGAGTAGTGGATGGGAGTGTTGTTCAAGTAGATGGTCGTTGGGAGCGTGTAGGTCGTGATCTATATGAGATAGGTAATACAGGTGTAGACTCTTATGCTTTGATTTCTAGTGGAGATGGAGAGATAGGTGTTGAGAGTGTGGATGTTAGTTTTGAGAAGTTATTTGAGACAGCGATTGATGGAGTCTATTATTACTTAACGAACAGTCGTGTATGGTTAAGTTCGGTGCTTGATGAGAATGGTGTTGCGTTAGATCATTTCTTTGGTGGTACGGTGGTTCATTCAGCTCGTGATAATTTGGATAGTGTGGAGGGTTCGGGAGTATGTGGTGGATTATTTTGGTGGACTCGTAATGATGCGAGTAGGGTTAGATTTGATTATGAGAACAGGGGTTGGTCATTATTAAGGGGAGGATCTGGTATTGTAGTTGGGGTGGTAGGTGGTGAGGATGACATCATAGCAGGATTGGAGGGAGAGTTAAGGATAGGAGGTGGTAATGTAGCTGATGCGTCAGTCACAGTATTTGAGATAAATGGAGATGATTTCCCTGTAGTAGCGGAGGGAGAAGAAGATGGTGCGTTTAGTAATGGAGCAGAGGGTGTGGTCTTAAATCCATCGGGCAAGGTTTTATTTAAGGATGGCAGTGATCATGTGGGTAAGGAGGTGTTGTATATATCTGGATCTCTTGGAGGATTTGAGTCGAATGTTGTAGGGGTGTCGGACTATTTATCGCCACAGCCGAGATTAAATGAGTACCCTTTATTGAGAGTCGCAGGATATGGCTACAGTGATGTGGTGTATGTAGCGACAGAGGGTGATTTAGTAGACGCAGAATATGGTGTGGTGAAGGTAGCGTTAGACAGTGGAAAGATTTTATCTAGCTCACCTGTGATTTATGATGGTTTGGTTTTATGTGATGCCCCTATTGGTGTGGGAGCAGGAGTAAATGGTTTAACATTAGTAGAGAAGATGGATATACCAGATGGTTCGGGATTAGAGCCTAGTGGAGTGGCGAGTTCATTTAGACCTAGTGGAGTGGGTTTGAAGTGGGATTACAGATATGAGCGAATGTATGTTCGTTTAGTGGAGTTAGGTCGCACATTACCTGTGGAGTTAGTAGAGAAGCTCCCTAAGAGGCTATCAGTCCATCGTGGTTATTTAGTACAAGGCACAACGAGTGTTGTATTGAGTCGTGCTTGGTCTAATCAGACGAAGAAGATTTTCGGTGGTCATGTAGCTTTAAGCAGAGGGGGATTAAGGCACATGAGCATTTTGGGTTTATCGGGCAAGAGTGGTTCATTTAAGGTGGACGGTGGAGTGGTATCGTTTACAGGGGAGAATGTGGTAGGTTCGGGAGTCTCAGTAGTAGACGGTTATTTGGTAGTGGACTCTGGATCTGTTGTAGATCATCCATCAACGACAGGAGAGTTTGAGTCATTAAGGTCTATTGGTCTTGTGCCGAGTTCGAGTTTGGAGACAGGGCTTGAGTTTGTTTTAACTCGTTCATCAGTCAAGGGTTATTATTCTTTTGATGAGGAGAAGGTAGCCGACATAAGTGGTAGCACAGCGTTTCAGTTTTTACAGTTTGAGCCACGCTTTGATTTCACAGGTTATGAAGCCGGCAAGTTTTTCAAGATAGGAGATAAGGTACTTGGGGAAACGGACATAGAGACATCATTTGGTGGCAACCCGAATGGGTTTCATTGGATTGTAGGTCGCACAGTAAGTTCTAAGGTGAACCAAGAGACATCACGCTTGGCATTGGGATCTGGATTAAGGGTAGGTACGACATCTATCACGATCACCCAAGAGCAGTTGAACGGTACTATCTCGACTCAGCCTTTAACAGAAGGGGTTGACTATGACTTGCCGAGTGATGGGTTAGAGGGTCAAGCTCGTTTAATCAATCGTTTAGGTTCAGAGGTCTTATCGGGGCAAAAGGTTGGGTCATTAACAGGGGTCGATTTAGACTTGGGGTTGGATCTCAGTTTGGTGAGACAGGGTGATTTCTTTTATGACGGATTAAACTATTTTAAGATTGAGTTGATCACAGGGAGTGTGCTTACGCTTAGTTCAGCGTTGGGTATTCAGCTTGGGAGATGGAAGATTTACAGAGGGTATAGAGAGGGGTTAGAGGAAACGGAGACACCAGATCCTACAAAGGTAGTGGGAGAGATTTTAGATGATCTACCTGTGTTGGAGCGTAAGGCAGTAGAGATATACAAGGTGTATGGAACGCTTGCTTTTGACAAGGTGTTGCCTAGCTCAACTTTGTTTATCCGTAAGGGAGATGACGCATATCCTTTAACTGTGTTAAGGGACGAGGTGTTATTATCTCCTTACGAGTTGAGTGGAGATCATTACACGAGTGGATCATATCGCATTAAGGTAGGAGAAATAGAATACGAAGTAGGTGTCGGTCATACAAAAGAAGGTGAGAATGTAGAGAAGGGTTTTACAGTCACAGATAACAGGGTTGTTTTTGAAAGCCCTATGGGAGTAGCGAACAGCAGTTGGGTAGATGGTGAGGTGGTCTTTGTAAGGAAGCCTCGTAGTGGCTTGGTAGATACAGCCGAGATGGATTTGAGTTTAACGCTCACGACCCCATTTGATCCCGATCCCTTTGATGATTTCTTAGAGCTGTTAGCGAACCCAAGATTTGAAGCAACTAGTGGTGCAATCAGCTTTGAAGATCCTTTAGAGGAGGGTGTTGGTGTAGAGGTATCTTACACACCGACAGATGATCCTAATGGTGTTCGTGTCATTGAAGCGATGGGCTTTGTAGTCATTCAAGAAGAAGCGACAAGGGTGGATGGTTTTCAGTTCACCTACAACCCTACAGGTAAAGAAGTAGAGTTATTAGCCACACCGACAGTGTTTGTAGGACCTGAACAAATTAACGCAAGTCTTTATAGTATCAGCCAAGACACAATACGCTTCTCTTTTGAGGTGGCGAGTACCACATCTGTGAAAGTGTCTTATACGACCTTAAAGTCTAACGGAGGAGATGGCACAGTTCGGACATCAAGTGGGATGGTGATTCCTAAGTACAAGATTGACAAAGGGGCAACATCTTTGTCAGTCCAAAGAGACTTTACGAGTATCTTAGGTGCAGGGGATTTGATTTATGTCGGGACACAGATTTTCAATGTTGTATCTGTGAGTGCGAGCAGTATTGATGTAAGTCCTCCTGCAAGGGTGAACATAGAGACAGAGATGATTGCTTATCTCAATGTGCCTTCATTCACCTATGGGGGAACGACTAGCTCGTATGCCTTTAGGACGGTAAATAATGCGAATGTAACATCCAAGCCTAAGAGTCCAGACATCTTGATACAGGGTGATTACAGAGACTTCATTAAGGCTAAGTCGATTGTGGTTTTACAAGGCACACCTTATCGGGTCGTAGTGGTAGGTCTTGATGATGTAACTGGTATGACCAAAGTCACAGTCGAGGGTTTCACATCGGGGCATGACTTCATCTCAACCAATGATTTCCATGTCTCGTTTAGACCTGTCTTGATTGAGGGAGACACAAGCCTTACCCTTACGACAGGTATTGTCGATACCGAGAGTTTTCAGATCATCAAATACAACCACACGCTTGGTCGAGGTAGGCTTTTAACTCTTAATGAGGACTACAATTTTAACTCCGAAGCAGGTTTAATCGACCTCAAGAATGGTCATGATGTAAGACCTCAAGTTAGTTATTATTTGCTACACACAGCGTTGAGTGCAGTAAAACCATTTACTCTCTTAGGAGGTCGAGTAAGTAAACCCACATACAAAGCGATCTTTAATCAATCAAAGACTCCCGAAGAATACGATGGATTAGGGTTGAATGTCAGTTGTGTTGTTTCCTCACCAGATACCTTCCAAGTAAGGGTTGCAGATGAGGATGCGTACTCATCAGAAATCGCCAATGAGCTTCAACAAAGTCTCAATCAAGATACAGGTTCGGGAGGGAAGTTAGTTGTCTCCTCACCTACATCACAAGGTAAGGCGATTGGGGTTTATGGCTTACTAGCGAATGATGTGGTCGCTCGCTCTAGGATCAATCTTTACAATGGGTATGTTCAACCTATTGATGACATCCTCTCTACAACCACAGGGAAAGTGGTTGGAGATGCCGATGGATCATTTAAGTTTAACTTATTAACAGCAGGTGATTGGATCTCACCAGGTATGGAAGATCATATCACGAGGGAGATTTACCCTCGTTATGTGAGCATGGAGTTTTTAACTCCCCTTAATCCTTCCAATCATTATCCGACACCAGAAGATACGATTAAGATCAATGGAGAGCCACCCGAAGCAAAGGTGTTGGCTTCAATCCTTGAACAACAGCGTCCACTCATTGAGAACGAGATGGATGATTATGTCCTCATTCGTCAAAAGGAAAAGACGGTCTTTGACTTTGATGCAGGCTTTCCTTATGTGCGTGTAGAGTACGATCCTGTTTATTCTCCTATGTGGAATAAACATAGATTCAGTAGACTCTTCCCTACTAGTACGAGAATGTACTCATATCGCAATCCTGGAGCGTTAGATAGCTCGACCAATGGTATCACAATAGCCAACGCTCAAAACAACGCTCTAGGGCAAATAGAGAACATTTCATCGCTACCTGTGGTGAGTCGTAGATCTGCTCGCTTTAGGGTGTACGATTTCTCACTGAATGGTTATCCCTCTGTTGCTGAGACAGCAGGTAAACCCACATTCATCTTATCTGCTGTTCCTCTCGATGAGTTTCCGATTGATCCCTCAACAGGATTACCAGATACGACTCAGTTTGTGAGTGAAGGGGGTGAGGTTGCTGATGCCCTTGTAGGGAATGTAGACCGAACCTTTAATGGTCTGCAAACCAACTCGAAGGTTAGGATCAGTCGTAATGGTGGAGAGTTCCATAATGTGTTGAACACAGCCGAGCAAGCGACCCTCCTTGAGTTAGGTTTATTCCCTCCCTTATCTCTACAATCCGAGCCAAGAAACGCTAAGGTAGAAGCTATCGTTAGTGGGTGCTATGTTGTCTTGAAGGGGAGTGTATTCACTCTCAAGATCAATGGCGAGTCGTTGGTTGAAAACCCACCGAAGCGTGGTGATACTCTTATTGAGTCTTTTGCTCGTGATCTTGATGATGATAGTTCACCGTCTACAGTCTTTAGGGTTGGATCTGACATCGGGCTAAAGTCATCTACAGGTGAGATTGTTGATATAAGCCTCCCTAGTATCAGTGAACCCAACTGGCCTGTCAAAGAAATCGTAGGTCAGAATGTTCCTGCGAGTGGGTTAGCTTTAGAGGGATCTGTTGAGTTCCTTTACACAGAGACAGTACCTTTTAGATACCCTGCCCTTGATGGCGAAGCTGTTGACGACACAGGTGATGAGTCCATCCCTTATAAGAGTCGGTTTAGTGAAAGGGATCTATTACCTCAGATCCCACCTGCTTTAGATGCACTACAGGTACAGACATCCAATGCCATATCGGGTGTTGATGAATATGCTTATCCCGATGAGGCTAGAGGTACAGCTAGTATTGGTTCTGATGTCATCACCACGAATGAAGATTTCTCTTTATTGAATGGCATTTGTGAGCAAGCACCTAGACAGGGCGACCTTTTGATCTTGAAGCCCGACTCAAGTGCTTCCACAGGTGTTCTTGAGATTGCCGAGATCAATGGGACAGAAATCTTACCTCCTGCACACACATCACCTGGTGAAGTGTCATGTACGATACAAAACTTACAGGCAGATTTTAGGCAGTTCCCTAATGGTATCTTCATTGAAGAAGATTGGCCCTTAAACGCACAAAATGGTCTGTATGACAGATCCGAGTTAAAGATTTACTTTTATCAAGCCACGATACAGGAACTGTTTAACAATCCATCAACAGGTTTAGAGATCACTCTCCATGTCCATAACTTCGGTGGAAATTCCACAGCTCCTTATGAAAACGCTCATTCATTTATCTTTGAATATGATGGTGCGAGTTGGACGGTAAAACTAAAAAATGAGCTTACTAACGCAGTGACAACCGTACCCAATCTTTCAGTTTCTGCCACAATGCCTAGTGAACTAACCGTAGTTCAAGATCCAGTACCTAACCCATTCGACCCTGCTACAGAGACTTGGGCTGACCCTACTGATATGCAGTCATGGCTCTTTGATAGTTATTGGGATAGTGTAAATCACTTTTATAACCCTGTCTATATTCCAGGTAGTACGAGCTATATATTTACGCAAGAACAGAATGGGGTCATGCGACCTAGTAGCTATCGACTCTCTGTTAAGAGCAATGCTGTCATTTCTAATAATCGTATAGATGTTGTTTTCCCTACAAATAGAGTCCCCCATGCAGTCATAGAGATAGATCCAGACCCAACCATCGACTTGACTGGTGGTGCAGATACAGATCAAAAACTAATCATTGAGGGAACAACGCTTGCTATTAAAGAGGAAGGTGGAGTTAATACAGGCACAATCACTTCCGATGTGAATGACGGAACTTTTGATTTCTCGTCTGTTAACAGCACTACATTAAGACCAAAGCATCTTGAAGGGATCTCTCGAATCAATGACCCTATGTCCATCTTCATTGGCTCAGAAGTTGATGAAGACGACACGATCTTAAAAGGATCTGCTCGGTCTGGATTGATTGAGGTTGACAGCACAGACCCTGCTAATCCTGTAATCGTAGGGGATAGTGTCAAAGGCATACTTCGTAATGTGACCCCATTACATGGATCAACAGCCCAAGTCCTCGCAGGTGATCTTCTTTACATCGAGAACGGACATAATGCAGGTACGCATCGGGTCTTAGATGCTATCGACCCCGATATAAACACAGAAATCACAGAGACATTGGGGACAAGCCAAGTCCTTACAGTACAGTTCCCTAAAGTTGTAAGCCTAGACACAGCCACAGGTGTTTTAACTACGGATGTTGCTGACCTCACACAATACTTTAGCGACACAACCACTGGCTCTATCTACATCATATTAAATGATAACTACACTAATACTCCCACTCCAACATTAGACTCAACTTCAGCTCTCGTTAAAGACCCTGTGTTTGGAGTCTCTATCATTAAAGTCGATTACAACCTCATATCTGACTCTGATATGACTTTGGTTTTTCCATGTGAATATGCTGATGGAACAGCTATCGCTGACGCTACTGCTTTGAATACAATTTTAGGTGAGTATAGCCAAGTCATTGGAGGGGTGACTAAGATACCTTTCAACTTAGGGAATACAGGTTTGGCGAAAGATGGCTTATATTCTTCCTTTGGGGTAGACCTAACCTTACAGATGACCGTAGGTGGTGGTCGTACTGGTACGACAAATGCCTTTTCTGAAAGTGGGGTAGTAAGAGAGAATGGCCTAGTCACACACATAACACTAGATGTCAGCGATGCTAATCTCTACCCCGACATCGTAGATAGTGGGGGTCAAAACTACGGTAAACCTTTCTTATCCCCTAACGACACCATCACCTTAACAGTTAAGTTGGATGCAGGTATCTATCTTGATCCTACATTCCCTCGACTCTTGAGAGACTACACAGGGAATACTCCAGTTGAGTTTGCCGATGGGTCAAGCCAAGTCCGATCCCCGATTGAGTCCACCCTAACAAACCTACCTCAACCAGCTTGGGATTTCTACGAGGAGGTGAACTTCACTGTCCGTAGGCTTAGGCGATTTACAGATGTGTTCTCTAAACTCATCTATGCGTTCGAGGGTTTCCGATACCTTTATGAGCAACGAGTAGGTCGAGTAGATAGCGTAGTCTATGCTAACAGTGTAGCCACGCTTACACCTCGCACAGTTGATGGTGAAGGTGTCTTTGATGCTAGTGGTGGAACAGATACACAGGTGGGAGACTTTGCGAATGTGGTATCAGTAGGTGATCAAGTACAGTGCGTTAATGATTCTAACCAAGAGACACTTTATTTACGAGTGCTTGAGGTCGGGGCAACGCTTAAATGCTCAGTGATCAGAGGTGCTGTCTCGGCTGTTTCAAATAACGATGTCTTTAAGGTCATCACTCGTGTTCCTCTTATCCCCGAACTCCAAGCGTTCGATCAATTTATCGAACATGGTTTTACAGAGATTTATTCCACCGACCCTGTTGCTGGCATCTCTGTCATTGAAGAAGATAAACTCACCGACACCAACGCTAACTTCATTGCTCTAGGTGTTGCAGAGGGAGATTTCTTAGTGATCGACCCTCAAGGTGCTTTGGCAGGTTCTAATCCGACAGAGTACGGAGCATCACCACAAGGTGATAATGGAGATGGTACGCAGGGTCTACCTAATTCACTTGATGACAATCGAGGTGCTTATAAGGTCGTATCTGTTGATGACGCTAACACGCTTGAAGTAGAGTTTTATGCAGGAGATAGTGGCACATCTCGTTCGACTTATAAGCTCTTGCCTTCTGTTAATGGGGATGACGCTCAACCTTTGCGTGTCACATCTGACATTGTAGGTAGCTCTTATGCGACAACCAATGACTCAATCCATCCTTTCTCTTATCGTATCCTTAGACGCAGAACCACACTTGGGGAATCGTTAGCTGGATCGTTCTTATTCTTTAGGGAAAGGACGCTCTCATGGGTTGAGGTCATTCGTTCATTTAATCAGCTCCCTACTCAGCCTTACACTTGGTCGCAATATGAAGCAGAGGAATTGATTGATAATGTAGGCATTACAGACAATAGCCACCCCTCGAATGATCTTTTATTACAAAGTATCTTAGGGAATAAAGCGAGTAAGCCTTTTGAGAACAACGAGACTTGCCTATCTGTATATGATCGTAGGATGTTGATTGAAGATCCAAAGATGGCAGATGAGGGTTATGGTTTACCCGAAGATGGCATCCCGACTGTGCTTGAAAATGATATATCTTCTATGAACGCTAGGGATAGTAGGTACGCATGGATTTCTGTTCGTACTGATCAAGTAAATGGCACTCTGTCTAAACTTAGCAGAGTGGATCTTAGCAACCCCGATGATACAGCATTGGAGGACATCAAATGAGTAAGTGGAAAAAGACACCCGAAGAGCCAAACCTTAATGGCACTGAGGTAGGGAAGCTCCTAGAAAACTTAAGGACGCTTCAAGCACACTATGAGGGTAAACTACAAGAGGACTTAGGTAACTTAGCTGTCCTCGAACAAGCACTCGCTAAGTGGGAACTACAAAAGAAAAAGAGAAAGGTAGACCCCAATGGCTGAGAACGATCCAAACGGATGGGCTAAAGCACCAGGCTTTAATACATGGGGTCATGTGGGTGTTGCCAAAGATAACGCTTTTTATCAGCTCTTAGACGAAACCAAAGAGAAAACCGATGCTATTTTCGAGGTGGTAAACCTCACCTTTGATCTGGTCAACTCTGCATTGGACTTCATAGCTTCTTTACTGATCGACTTTACAAATCCCCTAAAGCCCATCATCGAAGAAATCATCGCTCTGTTGGAGTCCTTTATCTCTGATCTTCGCAATCTCGGTTGGTATGTTACATGGGATAAAAAAGAGTTCAAGAAGCCTGCTGAAAAGCTACTCGGTGGATACCCTGCATTTGAAAGCAGAATGATTAAGAAGCTGTTAGACCTCAAAGACCCTACTCGCCCTAACTTTTCCCCCGAAAGTAAAGTGTTTGCAATGACCTTCTTTGCAGGTGCTGATGCTTCTAAGTTAGGAGCGATCATCGCTTACATTAAGAAGCTACTTAAGCTCTTTCTGTCTTTTAAAGGAGACAGCGATAAAGCAGAAGCACCAATAAATGTGCAGGTCGGGTATTATAACGACCTTGTAGGAGACATTGAGATACCAAATTTGTATAAACCAGATGGGGTAAGGATTAAGTGGAACTTACCTGCCCCACCATCAACGAATAAGGTTTTTCCTAAAACCTTTATATTGCCCGACTACTTCTTGTTCTCTGTAGCGACTCGCATTACTAATGATAAAATAGCTACCAAACGCAGAGTTCCAAGATCACCTACTGAAACATTACAGATCTCTCTTTTTGGACCAGATAAATCAGAGGTTCAAGATTTAGTTGGTGGGATAACAGACCCTCGTCTATGGCCTCTCATTCAGACGGATGCAGAGTTCACTAAGCTCGATGAGGACACCTTTTTCTTACCTCTTAAGTTAGAAGATGGAATTGGTCATACAGGGTGTTTCATCCTAAAGGGGGAGGACACCCTGTATCTCAATAGGATTGAACATCCTATTGAGGGGAAGAAAATCTCTGATGTTTATCGGTGCTTCATCTATGGTGGGGGAGGAGGTGGATTAGTTGGAGACAACGATTTCTCCTTCGACATCCCCTTAGATAGTTTGAAGATAGACGGGAACTTAGAGTCGGAGTATTACATTACGATGTACTCACTCACAATCGACTCGGACGACTACGACTCCATAAGTAAGACAACAATAGAGCTACCTGGCTTACTACGGACAGGTAGCACACAGGATCAGTTAGTTGGAGGAGATTTTCTTGTACCCCAAAGGGTAGGTGCAGGCTCATACACACTTACAATGCCTAAAGGTAGTCTCTCTAAACCATCTGCCATCGTGACGGTCAAAAGTCCTTCCGACATACGAGAAAAGTACCTCAAAGCAGTCAAGTTCTATTGGCTCGCTCACTTGTTAGCTCAACCGTATATTGATTATAATAGGAAAAGGCTTGGATTTGATGATCCTGTGGGTAAAGAGCTAACCCTAATCTCCCTATTAGGTGATACCGCAAACAGCGATCTATATGACGAGCTACAAACTATTCAAGAGTTTGCGAAGGGGGCAATCGACTGGTTAAGAAAAATCATGCTCAAGTTTAAGTCTGAGATGCCTTCTGATGCGACCCTTAACTCCTTGAAAAGTACCCTAGATAAGATTAACGAGTTTCCTCTCGACCTAGATAAAATGGTGAAGGACACAGCTTACGGAGGAGAAGTAAGCATTTTCCCAACTGCCTCTCAATTTGAGGTGGCTGGCATAACTCGACAGATGCTAACCCCCATAGCATCTAATTATGACACTGACACTCTTACTGCGTTTAAAGATCAGATTACCCATGATGGTTGGCCAGAGTCTAAATCCCCTGTGATTGCAGACTTGGATGTGTTTATCGGACATCTGTTTTTGCACAAGGACTTTAAAGAAACATTTAGACTCGCACAAAGAGTGGTCACCTTAAGCCCTCCTGTCGCTAAAGAGACAGGAAACTGGCTAACCCAACGACCCTTTAGAGATGCTGATCTAAGTGCTTTGACCGAATTTATAGATACGGTTAAGAAATACATGGAAGGATTTCTAAAGGGTCTTGAAGGTATCGTATCTCAGATACTTAAGTTCATCCATATGTTGAAAACAAGGATCGCTCAAGTACAGGCGATTATAGCAAAGATAAAAGCCCTCATAGATTTAATACTGAGCTTCCGTTTCCCTGCTGGTCTATACGGTACATTTCATTTAGCTGATGGTACAGCAGGTCTTATCTCAGCTTTGCAACAGTCAGTAGATAAGCCAGACATAGGTTCGGGAGGTTATGGTACAGGAGCAATGGTCGTAGCAGGAGGTATACCCACTATCCTCATTGATTTCTTTATTGCCCTCATGGGTGGAGAGGGAGAAGACTAATGAGCTTTGGTTGGAACTGTATGTTTCGTAGAGGACAGTGGCTAGAGTTTAGACGCTTTGTCCTACTGCAAAGACAGAATGTTGGTTATCGTATCAACTACATCAATAAAGAGATCAATCGTATAGGAGAGATACGCATCACATATGAAAAAACAGGTGAGGGGGAAGAGCAAGTTTGCACTGAAAAAAGAATTGGACTTCAAGTCAATGTTAACTCGGCTATAGGCAAACTCCTAAAAGCATATATAGCTCAAGGGGGAAACCCCTTTGACATCTCCATGTTCTTGAGACCAGACTCTTATGATTGGGTTGAGCGTGAAGTTGAAGCAGGTGAAGGGCGATCTGTAGTAACAGACACACAAGGCAATGTTCAGAATGTTTACAAGAGTTATGATCAGCCATACGGTGGTGTCTTATACCCTATAACTTCCACAACAGAAGCGTCAGAACAGATAGACACATCGGGTTGGTTGCCTGTACTAAAGTATCCTAGTTGGAGGCTCGGTGGGGGCAATAAAAGTATCTATCCGAGAGCAGACGAAATAGGTGGTGTAATCTCCCATGCTCGTAAATGGGCAACACAAGAAATCGCACACTTGAGGAACAACCTTGAAGCGAGGATCATTAAGCTCTGTGATTTAAGAGAACAGTTGTTAATCGAGAGGGATGACATCTTATTTAATGCTCTCTCTGGAACAACAGCTAAACTCGCCCCTTATGATCCGAATAAGCAACTCGATGAGGTACACCTCTCACACATTGTAACCAACATTGACCTCAACTTCTTTGAAGCGATGGATCAAGAACAGCTCGCAGGTTCTAGCGAAACCGTATCAGGCCCTCCTGCTCCAAACACCGTAGATAGAGTGGCATCAAGTGTTCCCGACTTTAGTAAGCCTAGAGATCGTGGGCCAGAGCCTTATTATAAGTCGTTGCTTGATGATGTTGATACAGGTGAGGAGGATAACACAGCTCTATGATCTCTCTCGCCACAAATAAAATCGACTTCAAAAGAGGATGGTCTGATAAATCCCTACAAGCGTTTAAAGGAGGTAAAGATAACCTTTGCCTCATGTATTTCTCTGTGGGTTTAATCGAAAGTAGCTTCAGAAAATATGGTGAATACGCAGGGGTGGAGCGTTGGTATTTGGCAGATACCGAGATTTTCATCCTAGTTAATATGAACAATGCCACTTGGGGCTTCGACAACCAATGCTCTTACCCTATTAGAGAGTCCAAAGATTTCTTTGAGATCATTCGGAGAGTTTGGGCTGAGAGAACCAAACCTGTCTGATAGAGGCTAGTACAAGATCACCGTTTTGACGATACTTAGTCCGATGATCCCATTCTAGCTCTAGCGACTCATGACTTTCACTCTTACTAACGAATACAACTTTGCATTGGGTGTTATTAGTAAACTTTACATAGATTAAAATCCGACCTTTACACCCTTTCATAATGTATTCTTTAGATGAAGCACTTTGCTTTAAAGCAAACCCACAATCTGATAATATGCCTTTAAGGTAGTCCCACGAGTGTATATGAGGATCGGGTAGCTCACATTTACGCTGACCATTTATTATCTGTGTGAACATCGCTATGCCTAAAAGTCGGAGACAAGATATAAGAGAGTTCTTGATTGAACACTTTAATAATACAGACACACCACAAACTGTTGAATGTTGTTTGAACTCTTATATCACACACCGAGAATTAGGTGCAGATTATAAGCTCAAGACTAAGGAGGTCAAAACTTCAAAGAACACGAGTAAGAAATCTCGTGTTCGACTGCGAGATCAGATCTCCCAAGAGCTAGGTGTGGTGAAGCAGATGGGGTTGATTGGTCGAGCTAGGTATGGAGTCTATGTTAAAAAATCCAAGTTAAGGTAATCTCAGTGTATTATTCGCTTGCTGATCTCTTCATGGGTCATTCTCCATTCAAGGGTTAAATCATATAAGCATAGTATCCAATAAACTACAAAGGAGAGCTATCATGGCTAGAGGTCGAAATAAAACACCAGCAGAGAGAGCTTTAGAGGTCATCTGCACTATGGCAGGTGTCTCATTTAAAGAGTTTCAAGAGCAACTTGAGAAATCGCAAGGAGATAAAGCGAGTTCGAGAGCCTTTCCCGAATCATCATATAACATGGTCAAGACGAACTACTTCAAGAACTCGTCTATTGGACAACAGGAATGGAAAGACCTGTATCAACACATCACCAATCCTAAGAGCAACTTTGGAAACTAATGCGTAAGGACAAAAACAAGAAGAAGAATGGAGTGATGGGTCGGACTACTCAAACAGTTTTTTTCTTCATGGATCAAATCTTCCAAAAACATCGGGGGCAACAAGCCTATGGATGAGGAGTTTTTTGAAGAATATAAAGAGTGGTGCGAGGTCGGTTCACTACTCAAAGACATTGTTTTCTAATGTTGGAGATGATGCGAGAAGATATGCGAAAAGCTCTAAGAGAGTCGCTCGCCCGACTGGACAACGAAAGTACCAAATCTCTACAAGGGGGGTTGCATCAGCCCTTATGGAGCAGAGGTACTCAGATCTTTTGAAAGAAGAGAATACATAATTTTTCATCATTTACAGAGCGTTTTCATATAACCTAATTATCAACAACCACTCCTACAGGAGATGACAATATGAATAACTTTAAGCCTAAGCGTGGCTCATCCTTTTTCCTCAAGTCTATGCCTCGCAATCAGTATGCGTTCGGTATCTGTCTGTCCTCAAGGTCAGATGAAGATGATGAGTATAAGATCATCCGTACCGACTTTGCAGAGAACCCATCTGATGCTCTCAAACTCGCTCTTGTCCACACCGATATGTTCGACTTCCAAGACACTGATCTGTACAGCGTGGTCGAATGGGATAAGGACATCGTTAAGTCGCTTTCACGCAAGCAACTGTTCGGCAAGTCCATTGAGGTGAGACTGCTCGCACATCAAGGCAATCAGAACGCTCAAGACGATGATCCCTCACCCTTTGTTGAAGAGAGCTTAGACAATCTATTTCCAGATGATGTGTAAGGTGTAACCCCTTATCTATATCATGGTGTAGCGAGGCTAAGTCAGCCTCCATCCTTTCTCACTCTCAAAGGAGATACCATGAATATAAAACTAGTAGGATACAAGCGTGGCGATAAGAGCCACTACAATAAGACAGATGTGATCGTCCGAGATGGACAGGTCATCGGTGAGGTCGAGTTCGCCTATGGACGCTCCGACTCTTCAGACAGATGGAATGTGTGGGAGTATGTTATACGACTCCCTCTCGCAAACCTCTTTGTCCGAGTGAACACGAGTGGTCGTGCATCGTATACGGTTGAGAAGGGTCGAGCAATCGAGAACATCAAGCGTCTACTCAATGGAGTAGAACCGACTTGGAAAACACTAGCAAGTGCCTTTTCAGAGACTCAGCCTGTAGCCCCCGACTATGAAGCAAATGGGTCTTGTGTCGGGCTAACAGCTCGTGTCCGACAAGGCTTTGATAAACTAGAGGATCAAGGCGAGGATAAGGTCAAAACGCTCAAGTTCCCCCTCCATCAATCACTATCAACTCCAAGCACCCTACTTTAAGGGAGAAGGAGTACCATGTCAGATACTAGAGAAATGAACATCGACTTGGGGCTTGTCCGATTTAAGACTAAGTGAAACAGACAATTCATTTTCTGAGATCAAAGTGATTGTTGTCGGAGAGGTGCTTAAACGCACCCTTAAAGAGCTTTCTACTCCACCTTTAGGGAAACTACCCAACGGAGCAGAAAACAGACTCTTAACGATAACTATGGCTTCTTCTAGTGTTCTCATCGGCACACCTCCTTCATATAAGGTGCGACAATAGATAATCTAGGAAGCGTAACCCTTAGATTATATACTCTTGTAGGAGAACCATCATGCAAACATTCGTACCTAGTGATGACCTTGAGATTATCTCTTGGTCTTTAGACCGACAACGACTTGGTAAGCAAAGAGTCGAGTCCTATCAGATACTCAACACGCTTGGTCATATAGAGCGTAATGACCTTTACATGGTAGATAAGCGTGGAGTGAAGCGTAAGCGAGGTTGGACTAACCACCCTGCTATCCTTATGTGGAAAGGACATGAATGGTTCTTGTGTCTTTACTCGGAAGCAATCTGTAAAGAATGGATTGAGCGTGGATATAAAGACACCCTGCTTGAACGCTTTGAGCTGTGGAGAGATCAACACCCTAATGCGTCCAAGAAAGCACCTGTATGGTGGGGGAACGAGTTAGTCCATATGTCTCATCGGTCTAAGCTATTAGAGAAAGACTACGACCATTATAAAGACTATTTCCCATTTGATGAAGCAGGTATGGATTATTACTGGCCTCAAGGAGTAATCGCTAAGTTCTGACCTCTAGGTGGACAGAAACTCAAGAAAGGTATACCTAAGATCGGGTGTATGTCCGAACCACACACGATAGGACCTACAGACGCACCAGGTGAGCCAATCACAACAGAAGCACCACTGATAGACACATTAGCATTGCCTCTTAATGCAACCACATTCGCAGTCATCGCAATGACTGTACCTGCTGTGGCTATAACAGCTCCAGCAGGAGCAAGAAACTTAGTACCTGTGGGATCGGTCATATTAACAGTCGTACCCACAATTGTTTGATCAGAACCTGCTACAATAGTTTTAGTCTCTGTGCCAACAGCGAGTGTCCTAGTGTTCGTAGCTGGTCCAATAAAGATTTCTGACTTACCACCAAACGCATTGGTGTATGAGTCAGAGGGTAAACCTGCACCTCCTGTCACTGGAGACTCGGTTACTGTGACTTTACGAGCTGGTCCTGCAAGGGGATTAAACCCTGCTGGTCCTCCACATACTTGCTCAAACTGACCCATTGAGGATTGCTTAATGGTATCGGCTGTCTGTGATAACCCTGCCCCTGTATTGAACTCCATTTGGTCGGAAGAGGCTAACCTCAACTGACCTACTTGAGAGAAGTCAACGACAGGAGCTTTGAACGCTATTGCTGTGTCCGACTGTATGCTAATACGCTTAGTGCCTTTGATGATGACGGACACCGAGTTATCTGAACCCTCTAATGGCTCTCCCTCTACACTACCCGAACCATTGATCTCAACAGACCCTAAAGAGTTAATGTTCGTCTTTGTTAGACTAGAGAAAGTTGACTTATCACTCTGTACAGACAGCTCGTTATTTACATTTAAGAACGCTCCTCCTTCGACTGTAGCTTCAAGAGCATCTTCTGATGGACTAGAAATCTTAGCCTTGAGCTTCCCACCCTTCGTGAATGACACAAAAGATTCGTCTATGTTAGGAACAACAGGTGTAATCCTCAAAAGAGTAGCGGCATGGTCGGCAAAAGGGGTTGCTTCGTTCGCCACCCCAAGAGTTGTTAAACTAGGGACGACAGGTAGTCCATATTCTTCTTTGCCTTTAGATGAAAACGCATCATTACCTACAGGTGTCCCTAACACCCATTCGATGAATGGAGGTGTCCTGTTCTCGTTAGGTTTATTGCTCGCCCTGTCCGAGTCAAACCCATCTGTTTGTTCGGTCACAGGAAGGATGCCATCAGTTAGATGGTTCATCTCAATGCGATACTCGGTAAAGGCTTGACCATTATCAAACGCATTTTTACCAAACTCTTTACCCACTCTTAGTATCGACTTACCTCCATAAATGATGTCGCTCTCTTCGTTCAGTTCTTCATAATCATCATCCACAAACCCTGCGTTATATAAGAAAACATAAGGGTCTAAATGAGTAGGGAAGCTCCCCTTGTAGTTGGTACGCTCTCCCTCAATGTTTACACCGACTCCCTCAAAGTCATCTCTTTGAAAAACTGGATGAGGCTGTAGCTCCCCTTGCTCTAAAGGATTTTGAAAACCCTCTCCCCCACTGAATGGGTTATAAGGATTACCCTCAGAGTCTATCTGTATGTTGGCATCCCACTTAATCCCATCAGAGAACATCTCTCTAGGTAGAGTTCTAGCATCTCTTTGAACCATACCTGCATAGACTCTAGCTCCCGACATCGCATGGAACTGCTGTAAAGACCTCATTACAATCGCTTGGTCTTGATCTCTTATGATGATCTCATTCGCTCTCCGATTGCTCAATAAGACGCTCTCATCAAGAACCATATCAGATCCTTGAGATGAACTAGCACCTATATTACCAGGAGAGAAGTGCCTCATCTTATGTCGGACACGCTGATGGAAGTTTTGGACAATCTGTCTCTTTACATTGTCCTCCATTATATTCTCATCGGGGTCGAAACCTTGAGTCATGTGCCAATCATGTTTGATCCAAGGTGTTGAAGGCCACCACGCTAAGATCGCAGGAGTCTTACCCGATGTACCTGCTCTTGTGTCATTTGCAAACCAACCAACAACACACCTATCCCCAATCTCTGGTATACCTCCCATGAAGTGCCGATTACCCATACAGGGCATCAGTAGCTCAACCCCTGTTAATGCCCTCGTGTCTGCACCACTACCATGAAGCATTTCTAAAGTACACCTCATCTCCTCCCAATGGATCTCAACGATCTGAGCAAGACACATAGAAAGAGCTGACCAGCCTCTACTAGAGTCAGCGTTCATGCTGTCTATTGCGTTTTGTTCCCTCATTAAGTTTACATCACTCATTGTCATCTCCTCCTACTCGTTGAGCAGCCGCTTTGATGGCTTTTGCTTGATCGCTTAACTGATCAGCACCTGCTCTTGTACTTGAAACTGCCCCTGCAAATGGGTTTGAAAGCTCAAGATCGTTGTTCTCATCTATGTTGGTAAACGAGTTCAACAAGCGATTGTTGCCACGATTATTAAAGTCAAAGCTCGAACCAAAATCATTTGATGTGGCGAAGCTACCTCTCTTTTCGGGTGGTACTCGCTCTATATTTTCACCTCGCAGAGCTGTCTGACGCTCTCTCCATTCAACTGATTTCTTTTCGGTCATGTTTCTAATACCTCTAACTGCTGGATTCTCAATCTCTAAGAAGTTGTCTAAGTCTAATGACCCCTCCAATAAGATTGCGTCTGTACTGTGTATTCTACATTCACAAACCTCATTCCCATCTTCACTAGGGTAAATCTCTGAAAGAGCCGAAGGGATGTTCGAGATCACCTGCTCATCACTACGAGTCATAAGCCTATTCGCTAACAAACTCGCTTCATGCTCGATCTTATTTTCATCAGTGTCTCGTACTTCAGCGTCCAACCCTAAGCCAACTTTAAGACGATCTCGATCCTCTGCTGATAACGACATCACTCTTTCAATATACATTTGCTTCAAGCTCGCTCGAAAATCTGTTTGATTACTCGCTTCATCTAACTGATCCATCACCCTTCTAAGTTCATCTGGTGTAAAGATCTGAGAAGGGTCTTGCCTTAAAAGAGCATCAAACAATGTACCCCTAGCAGGTTTTAATCCACGACCATATTGATACGCTCCAAATACCTCATATCCCTTAGCGTCAGAGATAGGGAAGATTGGAGTGATGGTCTGAGCATTCTTTTCTATTGTCAAAGTTTGTCGAGGTATCTCTATGGTCGGGGTGAATGGTATCCCCATCAATAATCCTCCTAGTTGGTTCACATATGCCCTCACTTCATTTACAAAACCTTCTTGAGTCGCTATAGAATCAGAAGATTGATCTGCAATTAGCCTCTGCCATATCTCAACATTGTACGCTTCCTCATATGTCTCTTTAGATTTCTTCCAAAGAGTATATAAAAATACTGAAGCTATATGACTCGCTAGTGTAGTTTTGTTTGTAATGACCCTATTTGCACGACTCCCACTATCGGGGCTGTATTTAATAGGACTTTCATTAGCCTCAAAATTCGTGGTAATAGAAGCATCCACCGAATACCCAGAACTGAAATACGCTTCGGCTTCATTGCTATCCCAAGTTGAAGGAGGGTAGTCTTGTTTAACGGTAGGAATAATCAACTTTGTAACTGCATCTGTTGCCTCGTTATTAAAGTACCTAAACAACTCACCAAGTTTAGTGGTTTTTGTAATCCCCCTCCGACCTTTTAACTCAGTCCTTACTGACCTATACGCAACCTCCCAAAACTCTACTCCTGGTTTCTGATTCTGTTGATACCAAACTTGCGACACTTGAACTTTAGGACCGTCTGCACTGCCTACCAAGTAATCACCACTGACTTGAAAAGATAAAGAGGTAATGTCTTTAGTAGGTACATACTCCAAACCATTTGAATACATGGTCTTTGTCATAAGTCCACGAACGATCTGTTGCCGAGAATCTGCGTCATTACCAAAAATGACCGTATCGCCATCACCATCGGGTTTAGCTTTAACTACATTATCCCTAACTGTATCGGGTACATTGTCGTTAAAAATAAGTTCGGGTGCTTTGCCTTTAACACTTCCCACATTCCTAAGATTATATTCAGTTAAATCTGGACCTTGATGTTCGGGGCTAGGGTGTGATGATGAATAGTATCTAAAGTACCCCTGTGCTTTAGGGACAAAGCTCGATTTCTTGTCCGACAAAGCAGACATCAAGTTTTGTAATGGTGAGTTGTTAGGGTTGCGACCTAGTGGTGATTGAATAAGATAAATGAGATCAAGGATCGTAGCTGTCTGAGATGACCCTGTTGGGTTGGGGTTTTCCTCTGTACCTGTTGCACCATATACACCTGCTGTACCGACAGCTCTTTGAATGTTCCCTTGTAATGCTTCTAACCTATCAGCTTCATCCTCCCTTGCTTTCTGAACTCTAGCTGACCTCCCACCTTTACCTATCCTCTTTGCCGCTTTCTGTGCCGCCACACGAGAGTCCTCTGAAATCGTCCTTAACTGTTCTGTACCTGCAATGTCAGTCCCATCCAAAGGAAGTATCACTTCTCTTGGTGATCCACCATCTGCCGATGGAACTAAAAGTTTCCAAGGACCTCTACGGATAGCATCGGGTTCACTTCCTGCATCTACTCTAAGGACACCCAATCGTATACCCTCGTTAATAATCATGTTCCTATATCGCTCACGCTCCTTTGTACCCTTACCCCCTATGTTTTGATAGTCTGGTGTGAAGAACAACATACTCGGACTTGCGTTTTGATGATCAAATGCCATCACCACATTAGGAAATCCTGTAATCTTTTTGTACGCAACATCTGTGTCTTGTGATTGAGCGTTGATTTGCCTACTGCCTTCATCGGTACGGTCATACCTCTTGTAGATATACCTTTCGGGCAACTCAGTACGACCTAAGTCTACAGCTTTCGCAGGATCATCTCTAAACTTAACAGATGAGTCTCCTGGTGGAATAAACTTTTTACGCTGACAGGTTAAAGTAAGTGATGTCGTGCAAGATCCACCATAGGTGAACGAATGTTGAACTGACTCTATATAATAATAACAGTCGTTCTCCTCAATGTAGACAGGGTAGCCAGCTTTGATTTCGGGTCTAAGAGGGATGGTCACACTACATCCCTCTGTCGTCTTATTTTGTTTGTCTAGCTCTACAGCCGCCGCATAGTATGCTTGCCTTCCCGAAGTGTAAAAAGACGAGTCGAAATCTTGACTCTTCCATCCATACTTAGCGACCAAAGCATAATCTACATAGACACCTTTCACACCCCACTCCCCTGTAGGAGCGGCTTTAAAGTTCCTAAAGTGATCTCCCTTCATGGTGATATAAGTCGCTTCGGGTTCAGCATGGGTAAAGCTGATGTCGATACAATCTTCTCTAAAAATGTTATAGACCCGATCTGCCGAAGTATCCATGTTATACATAGGAGGTTTGAATACTAAGTCTCCATCCATGTCTTGATAGAACTCATAACCAGTCGCTTCACATACACGATCTGCGATAGACTTTTTTGTCTCCATTTGAGACTCAAAAAACTCAATCTGACCAAACGCACTTATATCTGGTACGAAAGGCTTAAGTTGAAAAACGCTCAAGGGAGTCTTATCTTCGGGTGTTACTTTACCTAAAAACCTAGCGTCCATCGTCCTTTGAACACGACCATTAGTTGCGTTGTTATGTTCAAAAGCGACCATGCCTGCTTTGACCATACGAGAAAAAGAAATCCCTTCCGATTTACTTTTAGCGTAAGGTTTATTCTGTCTTGTAATCACCTTCCTAAACTCGGCTTTCTTTTCGCCTTTAGTGATCTCTTTATTTGCTACAATCTGTGTATCTATCGCTGAGTACATACGACCCGATGCTCCATACATCCGTAAGCCATACATACCATTCTTAAAGCGTTGCTCTAAGTACCTAATCATCAAAGAATAAAGCTGTGGGCCTGTGCTTGATCGAGCTTTAACATTGGACTGTTTTGATAAAGCAAACCCTGTTCCCTCTGCACTACCACCTGCATCTAAGAACAGATCATAGATGACTTGGTGTGGAGTCATGCCTGTATATACATGACCCCTAGTATTAACTGAACCACGAGACATCGTAGGGTCAGCGGCAAAGTACCCTTGCTGTGTATTGATCTGTTGGTTATCCCAAAAAGAGAGCATATTTCTCGTGGAGATAGACACATCATACGCACCGTCTGTTAGACTAACATCTACACTCGATATGACACCATGAAAGACAGGATAATAAGGTCGGATCTCAGCATCTGGAGCAGATAAAGTTTCAGCACCACCGTCTAGGTCGATGTTATCTGCTTTTAAAGCAAGCTCTGCAACTTGGAAGAAACCCCTATAATAAACGAAAACCTCAATACCCGATACGAGGATAAACTTACCGTCTTTATATACAGAGTCTCCATAACCCCAGGGGATCTTTAAACTTATATCGCAACCATTTGAACCATCTAAGCCACCACTTGCACTGACGGTAGTGATGAACCTAGAGAAATCAATCTTGTTCCTGCAAGTAGGACAACCTGGTAGCGTAGTCTCGCCATTAAAAGTAACGATGGCATCGGGAGTCCAAGAGCGAGTCTTTCTGTATTTATTTACAAAGTCCTCTGACCAGTTTCCTGCGTATGGTCTATTACTAACTTTCATGTTAACCTCCTATATTGCCAATAAAAGGATCAAGTATATCACTCGCTACATCACCGAGATCACTACCTATCTGATTTATATTACCTACTTGATCGGCACTCGCTGAAGGTGGCTTCATAGGGAATAACTGAGACTTATATTCAAAGCCCTCTTGTGTGTGCTTGAACACTGTAAAACTCAAACTAAACTCTATGCCCCCATGTGGTTGATCTTCACTTAAAGAATACTCCATGCTTTTAAGACGACCTTCCCAAGTCTGACCATCATAGTGAATACATTGTGTACCCACAGCATGATAAGCTCTCGACCTACCAAGAAGATCAACGATAGTGGCACTGTTCCTATATAAAGCGAGAATGGATGTTAGATTTCGGAACGCTAAACTATCTCTGCGACTCACATATTGTAAGCCAGATATGCCTTGTATGTTTCCGTTAAAGTCGGGAGTCTCCACTTTATCCCTACCTGCTATGAACGCACCTATCGTACAGTTGATTGTGATCTCTGTTTGTTCCTCCCCCCAACGATGAAAGATAAAACCATAACGAGTCACATCAGCATAACTCTGCCTATCTGTATAGTTAAAAGCAATAGAGTTGGGATTGATAGCAAAGACAATAGGGGGCAACTCTAACATTCTTCGATGCTGTGCCATGATTGAACGGATCTGATCTCGATCTGTGACACCTGCATCTTGCCTCAGCTCGTTGTTCTCATCTCTCCTCGCCCCACCTATCGGTCTTAAAGCGTAAGTGGGCAAGTTGGGCTTGAACATCGCCACTTCTTTATTCTGCATTGAAGAAATCCTGCCCCTAGATCTCATCACTCCACTGAAAGGTGTCTGTGATCTACCCTTTATGTACTCACCGATATAAGGGGGCTTGATCCTTAACACGAAGGGAGACATTGACCTCAGATGTTCTAAGCGTCCATGATCTAAAGGGATCGTTCCTGGATTATCTTCGGGGAATAATATAAACTCTTCTGTGGTCGGTAAGTCTACAAAGGGCTTTGTATCTACTGTCGCTTTAGCCATGACTAAAACCTTTCTGATGGCATTTGAGTTCTTACTCCATGATACTCCCTCTCTATTTGCATAGCCAAGCTCACATTGAAGCTGTAAGGAGTGTTTGCGTCATCGGTTACACTGAACGACTGAAACCACCCAAACCACACCCCTCCATCAAAGATCATCTTGATCTTCCCTTGTACGATGACCCGACCTGTCTGATCATAGATAGACCCATTGTTATGAAAGAGAGCGAGAAGGTCGAGATACTTGTCATAAGTGATTGTGTCTCGTCTGGTTCCACCTATACTTGCTCCGATTGTGGTTGGTTGATCTTTCGGCCCTCGCCCAATAACTCTAACCACAGCATTACTAGATCTATTTTGTTGTGGAGGAGGTGATGATGATGGTGGTGGTTTGAAACGAGATGATTTTCTTTCATTTGGAATAGCCACAGGACCAGTTACTGCACTTAAACCTGTATATGGTCGAATGAAAGCACCACTAGATGCTTCAAGTGAGATGGTCGTAGGGTTATCTCCCCAATAGTATTCAACCCAACCACTCAGCGTAGGAGAAATCTCATGCTTCTTCTCGTATGAGAATGAGATGTTCTTTGGGTTTGCGTGTAAGGTCATCTTTACATCATCGGGTAGTAAAGAGGTTACTCCATCGGGTGCGACTATATCGAATACAAAAGGTCTGATACCGAGATTGGAGTCGGCTATATCTTTATGTGGGATTGGTGATTTAATCATCTCGATGTTCCTGTAAGTTTCTCTTGTGATCGTTTTATTTCTTGTACGACTTGACGACCTGTATCTACAGGGTTCTTAGATCCATCAACATTGACTGTGATGTTAAAGTTTCCACTAGGGCTAGTACTTTGACCTCCACCTAAACCTGTTAGACCTCGAATCGCTGTGTTTACATATTCTGCAACAGGACCTCCTGGCTTGGTCATCGCCAATCCACCTCCACCTAAAGGGGTAGGGAAATCTTGAGGGTCAATGCTCCAAAGATTACCCTTCCCATCAATCCAAAAGTCTTCCTGTTCACCTACTGGTTTAGCAGGTGTAGCACTCGCAGGTGTAGGTACTTCTGAATGACCCATTAGTCTTCTAACAGTTTCATTACCTTGTATACTCAATGCCTTTAACTTACCTTTTTGAGCCTCACTTGCATTAGCATACTGTTTAGCGATCCGATCTGGATTTGCATTGGCACTTAGACCCAATGCTTTCGCTACTGCTTTTAGCTCATCTTCTTTAGTTTCTTTTGCCGCTCTGAGAATAGCCTTTGTCTGTATCTCTATTTGTAGCTTCTCTGTGGCTTTCACAGCGTCTTGGGCTTCCTTATCTCTCTGCGACTTGGGCAGAGGTGCGTTCAGCTCTTTTATTGTTTCTGTTGTAAGTCTACCCTCCTGTGTATCGTATATTCTTGCTGTTTCCCTCCCACTCTCTCTGTTATACGCTCTTGACAATTTAGCTACAGCATTATTATTTTTTAATAGCCTTTGTTCAACTCTACCCTCACCAGAAAATCTACCCCCCGTCTCAGTCTGAGTCCGCTTAACTGAAAGGTCGTTTTTTGCCAGAAACTCAACAATCTTTGAGTCTACATGGATGTCGTTGGTTTTTGCTAGGTAATCAAGAAGAGCCTTTGTGGTTGTATCACCTATTATATCTGCAATAGGGGCATAAAAGAGTTTCTGCTTTTCTTGAAGATCTCCTAATGCTCCCGTTTCTGTGCCTGTCCTTTTCCTTGTCTCTAATGATGCCTTACCACTCTTATCTAGCATCTCTTCTGTAGTATAACTTTTACCTAAACCCTTGTCGTAAGTTGTAGTTTGTAATGTTCTTAACTGTTCTCTTGATCTACTCTCTCTTGCCTTCAACTCCACCAGATCTTTTTCTTTCTCAGCTAGTGCTTTTTTGTCCTTCTCATATTTTTCCTTCTCCTTAGCTTTCATCCCCTTTGTTTTAAAAGACAAATCGTGGAGTCTTTCTTTTTCAGCTTTTATAGAAGCGTCCTGTTCTTTTCTTTGTCCTGAAAGAGCTTTCAGCCTTTCGCCTACAATCCTCACAGCTTCTTTCTTGTTCTTTTTTTCAGTTTTATCTTCGCCCTTACTTGTGAAGAAGGTCACCATACTATATATCCCACCCGAAATGTCATTCAAGATCCCTGCAATCGTGTTATTCAAGACATTGAATACAGAGGTAGTCGCATTCACTCCCTCAGATAAATACTGCTCTTGGGTTTTAGCCGCTTCTTCTGTATCGGGGGGTTCAAACTTAGCCGAGTCTTGTGTTTGCAAGTAATCAGAGAAGTTCTCAATAGCCGTCTTAGTTTCTAAGGAAATAATTTTACCGTCTTTTGCTTCCAACCCTTGTTTCGCTAAGAAGTCTTTTTCTTCTTTATTGAGTTCTCTGTTCTCCTTTTTAGCGTCCTTTGCGATTCTTTGGGCTTCCCTCATATCACCCTTCATTGTTGTTTGGAGCTGACCGAACAATTCTATTTGCTCTTTAGTCACATCAAACTTAGTTAACATTTCTTTTGTAATCACGCCTGCGTCATTTATATTCTTGTCTCCAACCCTCGCCTCGATCAGAGCAAACTTAGTCTTTAAGTTACCCGATGCCCCCATCTCTTCTTGAGCACCTTGCACCTCTGCCCCTGTTGCTTTGTCCTTTGTTCCTCTAGCAAGCCTTATGAACTTATATAGTTGGTCGGTGAACTCATCAGTATTAATACCTGCATCAGCACCCTCCTTTTTCATCCTCGTAAATAAGTCCTGTCTTCCCTTCTCGTCCATTTTTGCTAAATTTTGGATCAACTGTTCTTGAGAAGAAGATTTAGTCGCCGCCATCAGTTTTGCATTCATCCCCCCTTCTCCGTCTTCCCCACCAAAAGACTCTTTAAAGGATTTCCCAAACTTAATCGCTTCTACCTTTAAAGCCTTTTTGACTTCCTTTGACTTAGACAGCATATTACGCTTCATTTGCTCAAGGTATCCTTCACTTCTGAACCCAGAGAACAGAGATTGAAGAGCTTTATCTAGCCCACTCTTACCAAGAACAGAAGCGAATCTAAGGAATAAAGTACCAGCTTCTTTGGAGCGATAGTTCATGTTCTCTAAGCTATCAGAAAGTTCCTCAACTTTTTTGAAGAAGTTCCCTGTAGAGTAGCTTGATTGTAAAGCCATATCTCTAATGTTGGCAAAGTCTCCTGCCATTTTGCCTATAATAGAACCGTCTTTAGCAGACACCCCTAAATCATGTGAAAACTTAGCCATATATTGTTGGGCTTCGTCCATCGAGATACCAAGACCATAAGCCATACCCTTAGCGTCCTTCATGGCTTCTTTCATTTTCACCATGCTTTCTTCCCCACCCCCAAACTGTTTAATGCCCATATTCAAACTATTGAACCCTGCTACTAGAGCCATAGTGTCTTCAAGAGGTATACCCATAGCGTTGGCAAAATCTGGATCTCTAAAGGTGTCTCTTATTTTTGCAAGATTTTTCTGAGTGTCTCCTGTCCCTAAGTTAATATCATTGATCGCTACACCACCCTCTAAGAGTGCTTTATTTGCTTCGAGGACAGTTCCCTCTACGAACTGAAATAACTTTACCATCATCATTATAGAGCCACCTACAACAGCAAGTGTACTCATTACCTTAGACAGACCACCGAGCATTCTAGCTATGCCCAAACCACCCTTACCTGCGGAACCCTTTTCCTCCAATTTACCTTTTCTCTCCTGTAAATAACTCCCTAATGTTTTAAGCCCACCTGTAAAAGTATCCCCAAAACTATTAAGATCCCCAACTCCCGATGTGAACGCATTAACTGCTCCTTCAAATCTGTTCGAGAACTTCTCCTCAATCAAAGCACCTGTTTTACCAAGCTCTTTGATACGCTCTTCTCGGTTCTCCAAGACCCTTGAGTATTGCAAGAGGCTGTACTCTGCACCCTTACCAAACTCAGCGGCGTTCTTCTGCATGAGTTTGGCTTCTCTAGCCAACTTGTTGATTTCTTGGTTGATCTTCCCAATGACCTTGAGCTGTGCATCTCTCGCTTTCGTGTTGCCTTCTTGCTCTAACTTTAATAGTTTTTCTTTTGCATCTCTAAGGTTATTAGTCGCCTCTACTTGTGCCTCTTGAGCTTGTTTGGCTGACTTGATGATACGCATCGCCGCTTTTTGATCACCTGCCCTAAGAGTCTTATCTATGAGTTTGTCTTGCTCTTTAAGGACAGCCTGTAAGTCTTTAATAGACCCTACCGAACCTTTTAATAAATCGGACTGTCCAGCCTCATTGATTTCTTTAACTAATGTCTCAAATATGCTTGTTAACTCTGTTGGATTAGCCATGATCTTAACTCTCTAACTTCGGTAAAGGTCTAGTCGCAATCTGCTCCTGTAAAGAAGGCATCTTGCCACCTGGCACTTGCTGTGATTTAAAGTATCTCTTAGAGAGGTGATCCGAGTATTCTTGACCCTCGTCAAAGTTAATCGTGCTTCGTTCTCTTCCTTGAGTCATCTTAGATACCTCTTCATCAGTGTATGCTCTAATAGGTGAACTCATAGATAAACTATTCATCTCCTGCACTTGCATCGCCATTTCACGAGCTTCTTGTGCTTGACGACTCAAAAAACCTTTTCTCTCTTCTATATGTTTCATCACTTGGGCTTTATATTCTTTAACTGCCCTATCGTGATCATCCTCTTTCCCATCAACCCAATCCCAGTACTCGCCCTGTAGCTCCTCCACAGATTTCTCTGCTTTGAGATCCTCAGCCTTCTTCTCATCCAAATCACCCTTGTTCGCCTCTTCGATTAACCTTGCTCGATACTCATTTTCTTTTTTCTTTCGCCCTTCCCAATCTCTCTGTGCTTTTTGAACACCTTTAGGGTTCATTGAAGAAGCGATGAAGAACGCCCTACCCCACTCGTCCTCTATTTCGATCTTCTTGTCCTCAGCTTCATTATAAGCAATCCAACTCTTTTGTAAGTCGGTGAGGGGAAAGTTCTGTGCAGTAAAAGCCATTCCGAACCGAGATGCTTGCTTCCACTCATCCCACAAAACACGAGACTGATTTGTGTAGCAAAACGCTTCAAAGAAGCTCGCAAAAGAGTGAGACTCTTTCACACAGCTCCAGTAATACCGTATCACCCTATTTGTGAAACGAGGGCAGGACATGAAATGTTTTAACACCTCAAAAGAAACATCTTGAGGTGCATCAAACCCACCAATAGACTGTAAAGTCCTAGCTAATACGAAAGAGCTTTTTTCGACATCGTAGTCAGCATAGTCAATACTACGCTGTACATCTTCAAGCATTGGTAGCCTAAACCGAAGAGTGTACCCCTTTTTAACAGAGACTACTAAGCCTTGACCACCAGTCTTAATGTAGTCGTGTATAGCTTCATGGTACTTCTTTTTCATTGCTTTCAAGATTTTCTAACTTTTGAGAAACTTCAAGGTTTTCAATACGAGCTTTCAACTGTTCTTTTTCTACCTCTGTGTCCTCAATGTTGATCTTTAAGCTCTCATCTAAACCCTTCTCGATCTCCTCAGATAAATGTCCGTACTGCTCGAATAACTTAGCGAGTACATATTTAGACCAGTTGTCCATCACTTGAACGACTGCTTCTTCTTTGGAGACTTTAACTGCTTTACCGTTCGGTAAGGTTTCACCTGTCTCGATTTCTTTTGTGTCTCGTAAATCGAGATCCCCTACTTGAACGATAGACCGAGCAAGTGTCTCTCTACGAAACACATCGGCAAACTCTACAGCAGTAGCCCCTTCAAGTTCGGGTAACATCTTTTGTACATCAAGCTCCTCTTTGGGTGTGAGGTGCTTGATGACAACCTTAATGCCTTGAAGGTCTACTTCTCTTTCCCTTTGACAAAGCTGAGTAAGAGGAGACATCAGCTCTTTGAGCTGTGATAAGTTGATCGTCATTTTATTTCATCCTGTCCGTTTATTTGTAGAGGGTACGGCTACCCTCATAGTACCATGCTTAGGCTAAAGATTAATCTCCAAGCTCTGAACCACCACTAGCGGCATCATCTCCTGCACTACGATCAGCACTAACAGCTCTCTCATTGTAAAGAAGTGAACTATTCTGACCGAGTGTCGGATCATTACCTGTAGCCATGAACTCACCGTAGGTAGAGTATAGGTCATGCACATCAGTAATCTGAGCTTCGATAGATTGCTGAATGATGCCACCATCGGCTGACATCTCACCATGATCCATCGAGGTGATCCAACAGCCCTCACAATAAGTGATAAGAGCTTTGTGCTTCTGAGAACCTACTGTTCCTGGTTCTCCATCAACATTAGGTACAGCACCTTCTTCTAATGCACCATTAGGTCCGATACCTTGACTAGCGTTTTGTGCTGTGAAATCGACATTTACAAGACCATCTGGACTGGTTGTAGGTGCTTCGGTGTCTGCAAGAGTTGAGAACACAAGCTGTTGCTCAATGTCAAAAGGCCATCTATGCTGTTGCAAAGTACGAACTGGTCCATCAACACCACCTGCATAACCGAATGCTTGGTGAGCGTTTGAGAGGTAAAGGAGTGTACGAGTGAATGAAGCACTGTGTGGGTCAGAAACACCAGGTACGAGTTCAGCGATCTGATCACCGAAACCGACACCACGATATGGCTCTGCCGATCTTGAAGAAGCTGAGATTGAGAATGAAGCAACTACACCGATTTGATATAGAAGACCATCGGTACTTCCATAAGCAGGTGTAAGAATACGACATTTTTGCGACACAACAGCACGAGTGTTAGGTGATGAGTTGAACTTATACAGGGCAGATGTACCTGCAATACCTGCCTGTGGGTTCATATCTTTGTTTGTAGACATAATGTCCTCCTAGATAACATGAGCTAAGGGAAAGTTTTGTTATTCATTTATAGTCGGACTATAAACAAACTATTAAAGACTATGCGAGGTACTATGTCATTTACATCAAATGAGAAATCTTATGGGGGTTATTCGTCTTTCTCTCCCATGCGTAATGCCGAGAGATCGGCAGACAAAAAAGAGAGAAACAAGAATGTACCTGCTTATGTCCATGACAAAGTAGAAGAGATCATGGAGAAGCAAAAAGAAAAAGACGAAGGCAAGGCATGGGCAGTCGCTTGGTCTATTTATTGTAAGTACAAGAAGCCAGGATCACCACACTGTAAAAAAGAGACAGATGAATACTTCCCTAGTAGGAAGAAGAAAAAAGCGACTTGGACGAAGCAAGAACAGAAAGAGATCAGAAGAAGGACAATGAGGATCAGTGGTAAGTTGGATCAGCTTGTGAGCAAAGGTCTTGACCATATCTCTAAGATTATTAAGGTCAACACAACAACAGAGCGTGAAGAACAACTCGTATGGTATATGTTCACCTATGGTAAGTTTCCTACATATATGTTTAGAATGTCTAGTGAAGCTCGCATCTTAGGTAAGATTTCTAGCCTAATGCACCACGAGAAGAAGGTAAAGGACATCACTTACCAAGAAGAAAAGGTAGCTTACAAAACCCTCTATAAGATCTGTAAATACTGCCACATTTATTGGTCGAGTAAAGTGTGGTCTAAGGTATGGGTCGCATCGGGAGATATACCGATCCGTACCATTCGGGTTGAGTTTTTAACGCTTCATAATGTCAAATACAATGTAGAATACACCAGACTGCTTAGGTACTTATTTGAAGGATAGATCATATAAGTACATTCCACACCCAAAGGAGGGGTGTACTCATATGGACAACAAGAAACTACTCGCTACGATTGAAAAGCTCAGAGAGATCAGAGTCAAAGACGATCTGACTCCACCTGCCTGTAAGATACTCAACACTCATCTCTCTAATGGGGCAGAGCTTCAGCTAAGACAGTATCAGATACAAGGTGTATTGCACTTACTCGCTATGCCTCGCTTTGTACTTGGTGATGATACAGGTCTAGGTAAGACTTTACAAACCATCGCTACGCTCTCTTACTTATGGGATAAACGACCCGATATACCTGCTCTTATCTGTACTACCAAGTCGGCTGTAGGTCAGTGGGAGTCCGAGTTCGATAAGTTCACCACAGGGGTTAAGGTCTTTAAGTGTCTAGGCACAAAGAAGAAGCGTGAGAAAATCCACAATGAGTTCAAGGCTTATGAAGGCCCTAAAGCTCTCATTATGGGTTATCGGACAGCAGTCCAAGATTTCCAACACCTCCAAGACATCACAGGTCATGTGATGATCTTTGATGAAGCGACAGCCTTCAAGAATGATCGCTCTCAAGTCCACCAAGTCTGTAAACATCTCGCAGGTTCAGCAGAGCGTGTGTGGTCTTTATCAGCGACCATCATTAAGAACCGACTTATGGAAGCATGGGCGATCTATAAGGTGACTGTTCCCCATCTGTTTTCTACAAAGACTCACTTTATGCGTGAGTATTGCATCACTAGAGATCAACCCATCCCTGGTTCTCGTAGGCGAATTCAAATCGTAGTCGGACACCGTAAGCGAGACATCGAAGCGTTTAGGGAACACATCGACCCTTATTTCTTAGGTCGCCCTAAGCATGAGGTTGCACAGGAGTTGCCCCCTCTTACAACAAAGGTTGTAAACTGCGAGCTATCTAAGCCTCAAAAGAACAAATACGCAGAAGCTCTTGAAGGTTTACTTGAGTATCTCGACCCCGAAACAGGCGAGGTCATGGAGCGTGAAGTAACGAAACTGACAGCAGTCACCGTTTGTCAACAAATCGTAAACCACCCTGCATTGATTGACTGTGATGGAGACTCTGGTAAGCTCGACACCTTGCTTGACCTTTTAGAGAATGAGCTTGAGGGTGAAAAGGTCATCATCTTCTCTCGCTTTAGGGGTATGGTAGACATCCTCGAAGCAGAAATCGAGAGCAAGAAGGTCAAGACTTGTCGTATCACAGGAGCTGAGTCGGGCGAACAGCGTCTTGAGAGTCAGAAGGCTTTCCAAGATGCTGAGAGCGACACTAAGGTTTGCCTCATCACAATGGCGGCTGCCGAAGGTGTAAACCTCCAACTTGCTAAGGCTGTTATCTTTTTCGACACTCCTTGGTCAGCAGGTGATTACTTACAGATTATTGGTCGCATGATCCGTATTGGGTCTATTCACGATAAAGTCTATAGCTACCATATCTGTGCTCCTAAGACGATTGACGAGAGGGTAATGAAAACCCTAAAGGCTAAGATGAACCTCATTGAAGCTGTCTTAGGTAAGCGTCTTAAAGAGGACGGAGAAGATGATGCTGTTCTTGAGGTGGGTCAGTCTGAAATCGCTGATCTGTTTGATGGTCTGCTCGATGACGCACGAGACATTATAAAAGTTAAGTAAGCATCAAAAAAACAAAAGAGAATAGTTCGTTGGGTAGTTAGTTATAAGCACTTCCTTAGTCTCACCTTCTGAAGAACCTTGATATGAGCTGTTTTTGTAGTCAAAGTTAAGAGGGTAGAGGTTGTACCCTCTATCCCCAACCCAATCTTTGAGGAGATTGTTTTCTTCTCCCTTATGTTCCACGACATTAGATAAAGCAAAGCGTACCTCTCTCTCATTTAAACTGTCGAGCAAGTCTAGTAGACATTCCTCTTCTGTATTCCCCCATCCTTTAAAGCCACGCTTTCCATCATTATAACTTCCAGTAGAGATCAAGTAAGGAGGATCGCAGTAAACAAGATCCTCCTTAGTCAGATCCGAGAAATCAAAGTCCTCAAAAGAGACATTTGAAAATGTGCAGTCCATCTCTTTAATTCTCGTTAAGAACGAGCGAAGGTTTCTCTTCATTGTTTTATTGAAGTGGCTTCTGTCTTTACCAAAAGGCAAGTTGAACTGATGGCTATTGTTGAACCTAATTTGATGGTTGAATGAGTATGCCACTAGAACAAACAAGTCTAACGGATTTTTGTTTGCATTGTACTCAGACCTTAAGGCGATGTATCCAGTCTCATTCGTTTTAGAAAGACCTAAAGTGTCAATCCTTCCATTTATGTGTTCAAAAACCTCTTCGGCACTTAAATCTTGTAGCTTCCGATATAGGTCTATCAAGTAAGTTAGATTATCATTGAAGATAGTTTTATTTGAGCGAACATTTAAGCCTACAGTACACCCTCCTGCGAAGAGGTCTACAAAGGTATCAACTTGAGTAGGGAATCTGGGTACGATTTGAGTTAACAGCTTTGATTTCCCTCCAATGTAATTAAGAGGCGACTTGATCATAATTTACTCCTGTGGTTTTTCTTGGTCTGTTTATACTAATCTGTATCTTGTTGACCCCTCATTCATATAATGGAATAACCAAAGGAGGTCAGCAAGACTATGAGTGAATGTAAAAAATGTGGTGGCTTAGGTTATACCCAAACCGATAACGGACACATGGGTATGCCACAAGCCGTCCAATGCGATTGCGTTATTGATAAAGCGATTGATGAGCAAGCTGAGAGAGCATGGACGCATCTAAGCGTTGCCCCGATACGCAAGCGTTCTATGCTTAACGGTAAGATTTCTAAGAACCTTGTCATCACAGCTACGACAGATCAACTAAGGCTACATCTTAGATCAGCACTAGGCAATGTGAGAAACCCAAACCTGTTCGTTAAGGTCATTGGAGATCACACGCTGATGTCAGCTTGGCTTGGGTCTATGATGATTCAAGGCAAAGACATTGCCGATCCCGATTTTCAGCGAGATTTGAAGGTATATTCTTTAGATGATCTTGCTGAAGCTCCTTATCTGATGGTCATTCGGCTTGGTACGAAAGTCGCACGAAACGCGGCTATGTCTGAGGTTGTGACCGAGACTATCGAGATCCGAGAACACCTCAAGAAACCTACTTGGTTGATCATTGATCCAGACAAGCCTCTTGAAGAAGGGCATATTGCGTGGAGTCGTCTTTTAGAGGACACTATTCATCCTTGGGATCGTATAAACCTCAATGAAAAGACTTCTTCAAGTCGTTCACCATCTCGATCAACTAAGAAAAGCGTGTCCAATATGGGTTCACACAAGCGAGTTAAACTATGAGTGATATATTACGAAGCGTACTTCCAGATGAGCCTAGAGGGGATGACCCCAAGCTCATGTTCCAAAACTATTGTGCTCTTAAAGAGTCGGTCTTACGCTTTGACCTACCTGCCGAGATCAATGTGTTTGAGTATGTTGAGGACTTCACCCTCAAACATGGACATTTACCATCACAACAATCTGTTCGTGAACACTTTGAAGAAAACCAATCATTTGATGAAGCTGATCGTATCCAACAGATCGCTAACCGTCCTGTCTCTTATCGTGGAGACTTTGTATCGCTCATTGAAAGGCGAGTAGAGGAAGGACGCATGACTCAACTAGCGTCCGTTATGGCAGACGCTAAGGTTATCGCTCGTACAGGACTAGAAGTCAAAGAGGGTAGACAAAAGAAGATCCTTAAGGGGTCAAGAGATGCAGGGAACTTCCTCTTAAATGAGATCGCTAAGATCAACACACCAACATTCGGCTCTCGTATCGGGGGAGAAATCTTAGGTGATGGGTCTGACTTTTGGGAAGAATATGAACGCACCAAAAATGCCTCCACAGATATAAGACCACAGACAGGATTACAGATCATTGATAATGCTATTGGTGGATTTAAGCGTAAAGAGCTTTACATCATGGCGGCGTTTACAGGACACCTTAAGTCTACTTCATCACTTAACTGGGTTTACAACCAAGCAGTTTATGGTGGCACAAGCACTCTATATTTCTCTCTTGAAATGCACTACCCTCAATGTAGACGCATTATCTATGTGTATCATTCCATGCACCCCAAGTTCCGAGAGAAGCGTATTGCTCTAGGTATTCAACAAGGGCAAACAGACGCAGGGATAGATCCCGATAAGATCAAAAAGGGTCTGTTAAGTGTAGACGAAGTTGCATACATGAAAGAGGTTGTCAAAGATCTTGATGACAATATGAAAAATGGGGTTTATGGGTCAATCCATATCGAGGTAGCTGATCCAGATGTGCTTGATTTTACTGTTGAGAACATCCGTACTCGTTCCGAGCTACTTTATCAAAAAACCCCATTCAAGATGATGGTTGTAGACCATGCCTTACTCGTTTCACCTCGTAAATGGGTAGCCTCAACTACAGATCGTCTTAATGAGGTCATTCGTGATCTTAAAAAGACAGCTCTTGGCTTCAATCGGGGTGAGGGCATTCCTGTTCTCTGCCTATTCCAAATCAGTCGTGAGGGTTTTAAGTCGGCTGAGAAGAATGGTGGGTCATACAACCTTACCCACTTGAGTTATGCCAATGAAGCAGAGCGTTCAGCAGATGTGGTTATCTCAAGTTGGTATGGTGACGATAAGCGTGAGAACAGCATGGTTAAATACCAATGCCTCAAGTCTCGTGATCAAGCACCTTTTGAGGAGTTTGACGCTCAAATCGTCTGGCCCTATGGTCGTGTTCTAAATATGCCTTTGCAGTTCCAAACGAACACCACCTACAAGAATAAGAACAAAAAGACCGAAGTGTTTGATGATCCTTTAGATGCTCTGATGGATCTGTAATGTTTTTGAAATCGAAAAGCCTAAACTCCCACCCCTCAAGGAGATAAAGCTATTAAATGAGAACAACGAGTTCTCAATACCGTCTGACCTGTGGGATTCTATCCTAGATCAATACACAAGGAAAGAAATCATATGAGGGAGTTATCGGATACAGGACGAAAAAGAGACCAGGAAAATCAAGGGGTTGTTGGAGGGTGCGTGTTTTGCGAACCGATCTTTGTTTGGTATAAAGGTTCTAACCCATCCGAACCTAAATGGACTCAAGATACTTACTTTGGAGTATAATCTTATAAGTGTCTTGAAAGGATTTAAGTATGTTTTTTGATTATGAAAAGAAACCCAAAGAAGACATAGAGGAATATGATGTCGTAAGAGGACAAGAGATCTTCATACCCCCTCATCAGTGGTCAGAGATGCTTGATAAGTTTACTCGTGATGAGATCATCACTTACCTATCAAGCAAGATTGAAGGACTGCCATTCCCATATACTAAATATACTCCTCAAGAAGTGCATCGTGATTGGCTAGATACTCAGTCGGACTATATGCCTCTAATCACAGGAGAGTGGGGATTGCCTCGATGTCAGTTAGATGGTGACCATACTTATAAAGGTAGGCATCTTTACTTTGCACCTAATAACAAAGGACTCAAAGTCTCTAATCAGTTCACCGAGTTCGCAAGAGTATTAGTAGATCATCGAGAGTACAAATGTGCTATGACTCAATGGACTCGTATAGGGATGAAAGGCGATAAGAGATACTTCCTTAGACCCTTTTTCACCCTATACGACAGGTCTAAAGGGGTTAATAGGAAAATGCTCTTTAACGCTATAAATATGGCTTATTACATACCTGCACAGTTCAAACCAACACTAGCTAAAGCTATGTATAACTTCTTCGGTGCAAAGAAGGTCTTAGATTTCTCAATGGGGTGGGGCGATAGGCTCGTAGGGTTTCTGGCTTCTGACGCTGAGTCCTATGTAGGACTCGACCCTAACACTAAGCTCCATGAACCTTATGGACAAATAGATTCGTACTGTAATGCAAACAAAGAAACTAAGTTCATTTGTTCTCCAGCTGAGGATGCAGACCTAACTGATGTTAAAGTAGACTTTATCTTCACAAGCCCTCCTTACTTTGATACCGAGAAGTATAGCCAAGAAGATACTCAGAGTTGGAAGAGATACCCCAAAACAGATGACTGGCTCAATGGATTTCTTTACCCGACTCTTAAAAAATGTTGGGAGGTATTAGAAGACGGAGGACGGATCTGCGTCAATATATCAGACAAGGTTTATGGTGATATACGAGTATGCCAACCCATGATTGAATACATGGAGTCATTAGGTGCTACTTACGAGGGAGTGATTGGTTATAGGATGTCGAAGAGACCAGGAAACCATCACTCATTGAACGAGGATCTGTCTAAGGTAAATGTGTTTTGCGAACCGATTTTCATTTGGAGTAAGGGTTCAGCTCCCGAACCTAAATGGACTCAAGATACTTACTTTAAGATATAATCTTATAAGTAAGTATCTTGAAAGGATTTAAGTATGTTCTTTGACTATGAAAAAACCAAAAAAGATAACCTAGAAGAGTATGAGGTTTTGAAAGGGGATGAAATCTTTATCCCACCCCATCAGTGGTTAGAAATGGTAGATAGCTTTAGCAGAGATGAGATCACTGATTATCTGTCTGCAAAGATTGAAGATTTACCTTACCCCCTCACTAAGTACACACCACAAGAGATCAAGAAAGATTGGTTGGAGGTTCAGTCCGATTACATGATCCCTCAATCGGGTGCTTGGGGATTGCCTCGATGTCAGTTAGACGAAGACCATACTTACAAAGGTAAGTATCTTTACTTCGCACCTAATAACAAAGGACTCAAAGTCTCTAATCAATATAGTGAACCTATGCGTTTAGAGGTAGACCATAAGCAGTTCCCAAGTGCAATGAGACAATGGACACGAACTAACCTCAAGTCCAAAAAGAGAGCGTTCCTTAGACCTTTATGGACATTGTATGATCCGTCAAAAGGTGTGAACAGCAAGATACTTGTAAACGCTATCGGTATGTCTGGTTATATCCCTGCACAGTTCAAACCTACTTTAGCTAAGGCTATGTATAACTTCTTCGGAGCTAAAAGAGTATTGGATTTCTCTATGGGATGGGGCGATAGATTAGTTGGATTCCTCGCTTCTGATGCCGAGTCCTATGTAGGACTCGACCCTAACACAAAGTTACATGAACCTTATCAGAAGATCGCTGATTATTGTTCTACGAGTAAGACCACTAGGTTCATCTGTTCACCTGCCGAAGATGCTGACCTGTCCGATGTTAAAGTAGACTTCGTTTTCACGAGTCCACCTTATTTCGACACCGAGAAATATAGTCAAGAAGAGACTCAATCATGGAAGCGTTATCCAGAGACTGACGATTGGCTGAATGGGTTTCTTTACCCAACCCTCAAGCAATGTTGGGATTGCTTAGAAGAGGGAGGGAGGATATGCGTAAACATCTCCGATAAAGTAAGAGGAAACATCCGAGTGTGTCAGCCCATGATCGAGTATATGAATTCATTAGGGGCAAACTATGAGGGAGTGATTGGTTATCGTATGGCAAAGAGACCAGGAAACCATCACTCATTAAATGATGAGCTATCCAAGATGGATGTATTCTGTGAGCCGATTTTCATTTGGAGTAAGGGTTCAGCCCCCGAACCTAAGTGGACTCAAGATAGCTACTTTGGAGTATAAGATATGTACCATATAACAGCAAATAACTGTGCAGAAGCATGGGTCAAAGCGACTCAAGACATTCTTGACAAAGGCATGAATATGGGTGGTCTTTATGAGATCTTGAACATGGGTATCGAGATCAAATCATCCGATGTTTGTCCTGTATTTGATCGGGAGTTCAGAGGCATCTTTGGAGATGAGCGTATCGACTACGCTAAGTCTGTTACATTTGTGAAGCCAGAACCGAATATGTTGTTCCCACAAATGTTGGAGTATAAACAGAACAAAGAGGGGAAATGGACAAATAGTTATTGGGGTCGCATGATTTCTTGGAACGGTGGATTTAATCAAATCGAGCAGGCGATCAAGAGACTAAGAGAGAACAAGCAAGCTAAAACAATCGTTATTGGTGTGTATGATCCTCAATCGGATGGTAAAAAAGTAATGGGCGGTTTGCCTTGCTTACTGACAATCGACTTGAAACCTAGAGGTGGGAAACTTAACTTAACAGCTAACTTTAGAAGCCAAGCTGTATCTAAGTCTGGATACGCAGACTATATGGCACTCGTTGATCTCTGTGATTTTCTCTGTAAAGAGAGTGGCTGTTTAGATTTCGGACTCGTAACCTCGTTTGCTCATTCTTGTCATGTAAGAACTCAAAACAATGAGTTAAAAAACTCAAGAGAGTTGATGAGAAGATATGACACACACATGGGTACAAGACTTTAAAGAAGCAATCTATGACTCTGTGAAAAACCTTCCCAATGAAATCAGTTTATCGTTTTCTGGTGGGATAGACTCTTCCATGCTTTTGTTCACAATGATAGAACTAGGAAGGCCACCAAAAGAGTTGATTACCTTTGAGATTGAAGGTGAGTATTCCAAAGACCTTGAGTATGCTCGACAAATAGCAAAGCATTATGACCTACCTTTGAAAGTTGCAGTGATACCCTCAAATCCCATTCGTGATGACCTGTTAAGGGAAGTTAAAGAAGTCATTAAGATTACACGCACAACGAGGAATATAGAGACACAGGTTTGTCATGCTTATACTTACATGAGACAGTTGATAACTACACCTTATCTAGTAACAGGCTTTTACACTACGATGTTTGCTCATACAGGAGCTAAAATCAACAGCCTTTGGGGTGCATACAAAAAAGGTGGGTCTAGGGCTTCCCTCGATAACTATTTTAAAAACTTAGTAGAGAAACAGTTAGAGGAAAAGTACCTCTCTGGTAGCCCACACAACTTGTGGGTGATAAGACAATTTTTAAAAAAAACAGGGGTTGAAGTGTTGTGTCCTTTTCGCACACCTCAAATAGAATCTTTATGTAAGACTTTACTATGGGATCAGCTACTCATTAATCCTGCAAATAATAAGATCCAACCTAAATGGTTCATTACTCAGCATACACATAAAGAATACTTTGATAAACACAATACGAACAGATCAAACTTCCATACTACAGGCACTGACGGTGGTCTAAAAGGTTTACATAGAAGAGTGCTGTTAAAAGGCACTTCATATAAAGACACAAGAGCAATATATAACCAAATACTCAAGGACATTGAGTTTGAAGAAAAGGCAATGTTTAGTGCTAAATTTTAATACACCGATTGAAACTTACAAAGTCAAACACAAAAATGTCGATGTCAAAAGAGATGATCTGCTCAACGGAACTCTCGACCTCCCCCCTTGGGCTAAACTTGAAGGCATAAGGAGACTTCTCTCCTCAGACTATTTCACAAAAGATAAGCCCATCGTACATCTCACAGTTAGAGGATCATATACAGGCTGGGCGTTAGCCTATTGGGGCAAAGAGCTAGGTTATGACATCAAAATAGCTTACCCAAACACAAAAGCGTACTCTCAAGAAATTCTTAAGAAGATCGAGCTGTACGGTGGAGAGCTGATCCCCTTAAGACACAACATGGTAGCTATCTTGTCTTCTCAGACAAAGAAGATGGCTAGAAAAAATAATTGGCAAATGAGTCCAGATGCGTTCAACCACCCTGTCTATATCAACTATTGGACAGAGCGTTCTAAAGAGTTCTTTTCTCAAAATGAGTACAACACCCTAGTCATTCAAGGCGGAAGTGGGATCACAAGTGTTGGGCTGATTAAAGGTTTCTTAGGTGTTGATTACATTGCAGGAGCGATGTTTGAGCCAGACTTTGAAGGCAAGAAGATTGTAATCGTTGCTACTTCTAGCGTTAAGACAATACAAAATGCTCTGATCTCTAATCTTGGTAGCGTTCCATCTTGCCTCAAGATTTATAAGTCAGAGTTTGATTTCTACGATGAGATGGATCACTTCACAACCCCTTTCCCTTGCAATAAACTTTGGGATAAAAAAGCGTGGGAGTGGATCACTGAAAACCCTTACAAGTTAAAAGGGAAAACCCTATTCTGGAACTTAGGTGCTTAAATGTACTTTGAATATAAGACCAATCTTAATTCGCTAGATGACATCGAGTACATTAAAGATGGGTATCTTCACATACTCCCTAACGAATGGAGTATGCTTCGTGAGACATATAGTAAGGAACAGATCAAAGACCATCTAGCACCCATTATTGAGTCTTTGCCCTATCCGTACTTCGAGTACACAAGAGAGATGGCAATCGAGGATTTTAAATCCCTCAAAGCAAGGAAAGATCCATTCTGCTTTGAAGGGTGGGTCGCTCCTCGTCAAGCTAAACCCTTAGACACAAGTTATCTAGGCAAGTCAGTCTACCTTGATAACTACTATAGAGGGAAAACTGTTTCCAATCTGTTCACCCAAGAACAGAGAATGAAATGTAGCTATCGTAAACAAGGAAACTCACCCTATGATGAGTGGGTCAATGCGAGTAGAAGCAACTCGTTCCTAAGATGCTTCTTCGGCATTTGTGAAAGAGACATCTATGAGAGAGGTGGAGTCAATAAGCAAACCCTCAGAAGAGCCTTAAAGATGCACACCTATACTGCGAGTCAGTTTAAAGCTGAGTCGGCTAAAGCTCTCTATGACCTGTTCCAACCCAAAAGCGTCTTAGATTTCTCGGCTGGTTGGGGTGATAGGCTTGTAGGCTTCCTCGCCTCGAACGCTGAGTCGTACATAGGTATAGATCCTAATACTCAGCTCCATGAGCCATACAAGCAAATCGTCAGCCTCTGTGATACAGGCAAAACGACTAGGTTTATCTGTTCCCCTGCTGAGGATGCTGATTTATCTGACATAAGTGTAGACTTCGTTTTCACGAGTCCTCCTTACTTCGACATCGAAAGATATAGTGAGGAGGAGACTCAATCGTGGAAGCGTTATCCAAACCTTAATGATTGGGTGAATGATTTCTTACTCGCTACCCTCACTAAATGTTGGTCTGTACTCAAAGAAGGTGGTCGGATAGCAATCAACATTGCAGATAAAAAAGGAGAGGACATCTGCACACCAATGCTTGACCACATGAAGAACTTAGGAGCGACCTATGAGGGTGTGGTTGGCTATCGTATGTCCGAGCGAGGTGGTCAGAAAACAGACCAACCAACTTGTGAGCCGATCTTCATTTGGAGTAAGGGTTTAACACCCGAACCTAAATGGAATGATAATGAGTATTTTTTCTGAACAGACTCCATTCTTCTAATCTCATATAATGTAAGTAAGGAGTAAAATATGACTTTAGAAGAAATGTTAAATAGAAATCGTGAGCAGAAGCAACGAAAGCAGGGCGACTATCTGTACTTCATCCAGTCAAGCAAAACAGGGATGATTAAGATAGGTCGCTCTAAGCACCCAAAGAAGAGACTCAAGCAACTTCAAACAGGAAACTCAAATACGCTTCGTCTTATAGCCTCTTTTGAAGGTTTAGGGTGGAGAGAACCACACCTACATGAAGACCTTAAAAGGTGGCGTATAAGGCAAAATGGTGAGTGGTTTCACCATGATTGTGTCGGGTCGATCCCTACTGATCTATATGAGATGATCGAATGGGGTGCGTTCGATGATTGGTGGAAATCTTAATCAAGGTTAAGTGCTTTAGACGAGACTACCACCACGATGCGTATATGACCTCATAACCATCATCTATAGCCTTTATAGCCGACTCGATGAATACCTTAGTCTGCTCAAGATCGTGGCTATTGCTCACACCCCAAAACGAGCCTGTTGCTGTTTGTAGACTTTGATACTCTGCCAAGAGTCTTAACAAGTCATCTTTGTCTAGGGAAAGCTCAACACAGTTAAACACTTCGGCATCACCTCCCTTTTCATAGTATAGGTCGCTCATCCACCCTTCAAGATTAGCGTGTTTACGCCACTGCATGATTTGGGTGTCCTTTTCGTTTTTTTTGCGAGTCAACGCATATTGATCTAGTCCCATTTATTCACCTTCCTTGTTTGAAGTATTTGGGTAAGTCTTTGATGTCGATCCCTACTAGACCATCTTGGTCTGTGGGTAGCCCTAGTATTCCTTTAGAGTCCATGACCTCGACCCAATGAAGATCACAAGGTTTACGATTGACCTCATAATAGAGGCTAAGTGGAATGCCCGAATGAGTCATGGCAAACCAGTTGAAGTTTGAACCATTTGGTTCTGGATCGAGTCCTACAAGATAACTGATAGCTTCGATCTCTCTCATGGTGATCTCCAAGATTTCACTAAGGCTACAATAATAGCCACCTCTATTAGTCCACAGATTAAAGCGTATGGCATTATTTGTCCTCTTTTTGAAACCAACTTCGGGTGTTCCAAAGGTTCGGTGTCGTAGGTGGTGTTCCCCAACTTGACTTGACAGGAGCTGGATCCTCTCTTGGGGTTATATTTACAACCACTCCAAGAGTCTTACGCTGTACCTCCCAAGAGCTACAACCTGTCTCATCACAGATGTACTTAGTCTTGATGAAGCGATGCTTCTCGCCCTTGACGACCCCGAACTTCGGGTGATCTTTACGAGCGACCACCACTTTGTTAACAAAGGTGGATACCCAATAACCGTCCTCGTAGTAATACCCATTGTCAGCGAGATGACCACGAACGAGTCCATCGTCATCAAAGTACCCATTGTCAGCCATTACTTCACGATAGTGATCCCAAGCCATGCTCATATTGTTCTCCTTGTAAGAGTAGTTGGTGAGGTTCATTCCTCATGTAAGGTTATAGATAAGGGGTTACGGTTTCCTCCCTTAGTCCTCATCTTTCTCCTCTCGCTCCTGCTCCTCTCGGTCAGCTCGACACCACTTACAGACACCATCATCGTTGTACTCGTACTCGCTGATCTCTGAGCCACAGTCCTCGCACTCGTACTCCTCCTCTGGATCAGTCTCGATCTCAAGGCGACCCTCGCTTGTGTGGAAGGTGAAAGTACCATCATAGTAGTCAGCCTTACTAAGCTGACTCTTGGTCATGCTCACTGTTCGGACATAAGGTTGTTTGAGCATCTCTTGAGCGACCTCATCTTCGATCAGATCCACAGGGATTGCCCCGATGATCCCTGCGTCAACAGAGTAAGATCGACCATCACTACCCTCATACTGACCATCACCATACGCTGTGCTATGCACAAAGATGGGATGACCCATGTAGGTGAAGTGTCCGTCAAAGTCCTCTGTTTCTTGAGCAGACCAAAGAGCCTCGCAGAAGCTCTTGACCCAAAGACCCTCAGAGTGTGGAGTACCCTCTGCCTCAACTGTGTGCAGAGAGTAGCATGGATCACCGATGATGTATGTTGGGGTTGCTGTCATTTCGTTCTCCTTAGTGGAGTGGAAGTTGGTGGGCTTCATTGCCCTCGACACTAAGTGCTAGATAAGGGGTTACAACCACACATTCTTGATTGATTCTCCATATATAGACGAGCTGACTTAGATAACTCAACGACATCAACCCTAGCTGTCTTTAAGTGAGTTGCTTGATCCACCTTCTCGGCTTCGATTTCTGCCACGATGCGTAGCGAATAGACCTTCTCTACCTTGCCTTTATGCGTGTAGTAGAGTGGTTGTCCTGTAGATTTATTCTGAACATAATACATGGGTAACCCCTTATCTATCGTCTAGTATCGAGCGATCTTGCTCTTAATAGTCTTGAAAGGACATTATACATGAAAGCCCTTACTTTTACACTCTTAGCCTTACTCGCTGTGGGCTGTGGAAGAAGCCCACAATACGAGAACCATCTCGAAACCAAACCATCGACTTCGGTCGAAGCAGGTAAGGTCTACACCATCTCGTGCGAGATGCCGAATGGGTGGGTCAACTTTCAGACCCTCCGACACCCTACAAACGCTAGTGTGTACAGGTCGGGTGTGTGGAAGTTCTTGACCACAGACGGAAGGTCGGTGTTTGCGAGCAAATGTTCGGCAGTAATCGAGTCCGAATAATATAAGTACCTTACCTTCAACGACTCTCGAAAGGAGTATTATGCAACAAAACACATTCGTTATAGGTGGCGAGTCTAAGTTCGCCTCTAAGTTTGTTGAGCGTCTTAACAAGCGTTTCGGCAAAGAGCTAAAGCTCATCATCAGCAACCACAAGACTTGGGATCAGTCGGCAGATCGAAGAGAGAACATCCCATCTAACACTGACTTAGTGTTGGTTCTCAAATCCAACTGCAACCACAGTTTAAGAAACTGGGCTAGACAAGAGGCTACTAAGTCCAATGTCAAGTTTATCGAGTGCAGTCATAAGACAGCTATCGCAGAAACAGACATACGACACTGTTATCAGCTACCAATAAACACCGACCTCGATACCACTCAAGAGGAGCTTGACCTTTATGAGACTTGGAACGAGTTTCTAGGCGAACACACCTTCATATTACCCCTTCTCGGCATGGAAGATGAGGGTGTGTTTAACGGTAAAGATGCCTATGAGCGTATGCCTTGGGTTCGAGAGGGCAAGAAAAAAATGATCTCCAAGTGGGATCGACTTTGGGTCAGCTACTCCAAAGAGAGTTCAGAGGAAACTCGGAATATGCTCAATCGTGTAGCATCGCTCGAAGGTCGAAAGGCAACCCTTCAACCTCTCCATATGGTCAATAAAGGCAAGTCTCCGTACATCAAACTCCTTGATGTCTTTAAGTCTTTCAAAGAGGATAGCTTAGGTCGAGGTCAAGTAAAGATGATCGCTGATCAATGGGTGCGAGATGCTTATCTAGGAACGAACCTACGAGACTTTACAGCTAAGAACAACCTCAACTACGCTTTGAAACTGATCTTTGGCTTGAGCCTTGATAACTTGTCGGCTGAAACCTTAGAGGTTATTGAGGAACACTTCCCAAAGCCTGGTCGTCCAAAGAAGGCTAAGAAGAACAGGCAAGAGCGAGAAGATAGCTTTGTTGCTGTCATTGAAGCCACAGCAGAGGAGAACATGGTCGTACCTATGACTCAAGAGGAATGCGATGACTTAATGGCTCAAAACCCAATCCCCAAAGTGGAAGTGGAGCAACCTCCTGTTGAGCCTCTTGTCTCAAATGAAGAACAATCATCGGCAGAGCCTTATGTCCTGCTCGGTACTCTTAAACTCACTCCCAACGACAATGTGATCTGTATTGGGGAGGTACAGATTGAAGGGGGAGTCCACATCTATGGTGGCATCAACCTCGAAGTAGATCGCATTGAAAACAACACCCTGTATGGGGTTAAGATCAAGAAAGGTTAAACATGAACCTATCCTCAGAGGCTTGCCTCCTCTTAAATGAACCAATGAAATACCTCGACCTTAATCATGGTCAAAAAGATGTTGTAGACTCCACGCACATTTGGACTCTCAAGCATCGCAAGAACTATCTAGCAACAGGTGTCCTCAGTAAAGAGGTCTTTGTGAAAGCACTTATGTCTATCCGTAAGTACGCTTCTCAGAGGGGTGCTGTGGGAGAGGAGAAAGACCTCATCCATACCTCAATCCTCAAATACTCAAAGATGGTATGCCACAAGTTTAAATCGGTCAATCAGCTCAACTACCACCTCAAAGGGTTGTACGGTTGTGAGCTTCCAAAGAAGTTTAGGGATCAGATGTATAACATCATGGAAGGTGGTGAGGCATCCTCTAGCGAAGAACCTGTACTCCTCTCACCACAAGAGCCTACTGATACAAGCACTAAAGAGGTGAACATCGGGGGTCTAATGTTCACCCTCACTAAAGGGTCAAGCCTCACGATTGGTGAGCTGTCCACAGAGTCACTGAACCTGCAAGGAATGAAGTCAATTAAGATCGACAGGGTATCAGAGGGTCGGCTCTTTGGAGTGAGCTTAGAGGTCTAACGCATATTGGGGTGTTCAACAGGAGTTTCGGTAAAGTCGGGTTCAAGCCGAACCTCTCTAAGAATACCTGCTAAGACTTTATCTAACTGACTCTTAGGTATGTTCTTATCAACACCAGTCAAAGAAATCACTACAAAGAAGTCTCCTTTGATGCCCCCATTGTCCTTCATCCCCCTAACTCGTTCTTGTGAGATGGAGAGCTTGAGATTATCCCCTTTGTAGTCAATGATCGCAGTATCTTTGCCTTTGAGCTTAAGAGTCTTTGATACCCAACCCATAGTAGCCCCATAGATACCTGCTGTCACCCAGACTTTAGCGACATCAAACACAGGCTTCTTCTCTTTCTCACGAGGACTCTCGGTAAAGAAATCTACGATCTTACTCAATAGACCTGCTTGTTTCATGTAGCGATATGCAACTCGACTTGCCATCTTGTTATGATTTCTCATCATATTTCCTTTAGTATAATAGATCACCTAAAGCAGTGTATAAAGGAACTACAAATGAGCGAATGGGTCGTATATGTTATTCAGAGTCAGCAGATGAGAAGATCAGCTAAGACAGGTAAACAACTACCAGGTTTTTTCTATGTGGGTTGCACTACAGATGTTAACCGTAGGCTGAGACAGCACCAGGGAGAAATCAAAGGTGGTGCTAAGTACACATCAAAGCACCGACCTTGGGTGTTAATGTGTACCTATGGTCCATACGCTAACAGATCAGAAGCCATGAAAGCTGAAATGGCTCTAAAGAAGAAGCGTGGTAAGGCTAGGCTCTATTGGACAGAGGAACAGTCTAAGTGGTGTCGAGGTAGAGAACCTAGATTTTAAACTATTAAAGTTTGAGGAAAGACTCTACAAGCACATCTGCTAAGTCTTTTCCCTCAACCCCATGTGAGCTTACCCATAGCTCACCATCTCGCCTTACAGACCCATTATTGATTACATACAGGTGGTGTAAGTAGCCGAGAGTCACAGGATCATCTAAAGCAGGAAGCCAAGAGTCATCCCCAACTCCTATCTTCCTAACCCTCTGTGTCGGTTTAAAGTAGGGGAAACCTAGCAGGCCCATTTGCCATACCCATTTGGGATGGTTGACAAGAGACTTAAGCAGATCAGTATCCACCAGAATTGAACCATCCACTACCTTTTAAGACAAAGTTCATACCCTTTATCAGCTTCTCAACCTGTTCACCACTACATTTAGGGCATGGGGGTGGTGGGTCGCTCATCTTGTGCATCGCTTGAAACTCATGTTTACACTCTTCGTTTTTGCATCTGTAGTTATAAGTAGGCATTATCTATTCTCTCTTTCTTTTTTAAGTCGTTCTTCTCGCAGTGTTCTTCGAGTTTGACCCTCTAAGGATTGAACATACTCTAGTAATCTACCAATCTCTCGATCTACTTGCTTGAGTTTTTTCGCTAAATCTTTATCGGAGCATACCCTATCGTCTTTTCTATAAGTACAATAAGAAATAACTGATCTGATAGCTTCCTTGCTTGTGAGGAGTTTTTGTTGGATAGACCTAGCAGATCTTAATGGAGTTGACATGAACATTTCCCCTTTTGACTTTCATAACGAAGCCTATAACATGATAAGCACAACGGTAACGGGTGCTAGAGATTACGGTCTTGATGTATCTACTTTACCTCCTCATTTGTCTATTATGACAGGTGATGATTTACTTCATAATAAAGTTATGCTCGGATTCTCTTTACCAGAAATCCTGCAAGATGTTAATCCTGAATTTTGGTCTTTTATAGCACATCAAAAAATGTACGAAGAAGAAAAAAGTATAGGTTTCGTTTTTTGGTGCTTGATTGAAGATAGCAGGAGTGGAGAACAGTCAATTTTTGGGATGTCTTACTTTAAAGGAGAAGGGTTCGAGGGATTTCTATCGGACATAGATTTTCAATCAGAACCTTCACTGTTAACAGACCCACATCAGATTGTACCCTCTTTCTTGGGGTACGATTTTGAAGTAGACTGTCTGGTGCATTAAATGAATTATATCATCCCTGTGGGTCTGTTATGCCTCGCTAATATAGTGTTTTGGTTCAAAGGAAATGCCAAAGTCATTTATGGGTTCGATTGGTCGCCATTTAAATGGTGGCTCTACACGAGCTTGTTCACCAACTATATGACCCTGTACGCTTGGTGGAAACTTATTGAAATGGGTGATGTGTGGAAAGCAGGAGTTACTTGGGGATTGTGTAGCTTAACTGTAGACCTTATTCTTAACTGCTACTTTTTCGGGTTTAACTGGAAAGGTGTTTTAGCACTTTGTCTATGCGGAGCGGCAGCCCTTGTCGTTCATCACTGAAAGGAAATGCGATGAAAGCACTCTACTTTGCTTACGGATTAAGCCTCGAAGAACACACTATGGTCGATCAATACCCATCAGCACGATTTTATAAGTTTGCAATGATTAGAGGGTTCAAACTGATCTTCTCGAACAAAAGCGAAGGGGAGCAAGGCTTCTGCTCTATGATAGCAGGGAAGATGAACGACTACTTAGAGGGTGTCCTCTATACCGTAGATCATTGGGAGCTACCCGAACCATTTGAAGGGTGTTCTTGTTCAATCATGGATGTCATGTGTGATAATGGTGAATATGTAACAGCCCATGTCTATTACACCGAGAACAAAAATCTCATATCTCCAGAAGAAGAGTATCTTTGGAGAGTCCTTAAAAAGTATCACGACTATGGCTTCAATGCGAAAGCCTTAGAGGACGCTCTCGATAAATCAAACTACAAGTAGCTCTTCAATAATCTCGCATATACACATCAAAAGTATCGGGTCATAATAACACATAATGTACCTCCTATTATGAAACGCATTTATAAACAAGCTATGAGAATGGCATTGTCTAATGGTGAAAAGTACCATGTCGCTTGTATTGTATTCAGAAAAAAGAAGCCTGTTTACATCGGTGTAAACTCAAGCAAGACAGACTTAAGGTTTGCTCGGAGGGTTAAAGACGGAACTCTCGTTTCCAACCTACACGCTGAAATGGATGCTCTTAGGCATACTCAAAAAGGAGATCGCCTTGAGGTCATTAGATTTCTCAAAGACGGTACGATGACAATGGCTCGACCTTGTAAGTATTGCCGAAGGCACATCGAGAAATCTAATGTGGTCAAAGTCACCTATACTGATTGGTGGGGTCAGTTCTGCGACCTCTAAAGAAAAACCCCCGACCACCACTGGGGCAATCGAGGGTTTCTCCGACACAAATGAATATGCTTTAGTTATATGACTTGTCACCCATTGGAGACAAAGTTATTTAACTTTTTCGCAATACTCAAAACTTCGTCAACCCCCATTGGGGGCATTTTCAAACCCTCAATGTTTTCTTTCGCTGAGGCAATCAACTCAGCGGCAGCTACACCAATCGTATCTTCATGACGATCATAAAAGCTACCTGCAATGTCGCCTTGTGAGTGCATATACTGAATTTGTTTTTCAACATTGTCTTCAACGATGTGTTGAGCGAGATGTAAAATCTCAAGCCGAAGCTCATAAGGTGTCTTATTTGGCTTAGGGGCTAGATCGCCTTTTAAGTTAGACATAGGTCATGTCCTTTCTGTGTGTGTGTGTGTGTTGTATAGAGGTTCGATTAGCTGTCGCTATTACGAGCCTCGATGACAGCCTTACGGATCTCTTTAGACTCGTTGACCACTTCTTGAAGTGTCTTACGAACACGAGTACCTGCGGCCTTATTACCACTGTCTGTCTTGGTTGCGTCTGACTCAAGGTCAGTGAGAAGTTGCTTTAGATTTGCAATACGATCAGCGATACCACTCATAGTGATTTCTCCTGTTGTGTATGGTTTGAGTTTATGAGTGGATCGCCCACTCAACACGCTCATTATACTATCTTGTTCTCTTCTTCAGACCTTTTTTTAAGCACTTCAAACATTTTTTTGCGAGTCCAACCCTCTCTAATCGCTTGTTGTAAAAGCTCTGTACTTACTCTTAAGATCTGTTTCTTTAACCAGTCAATGCGAGGGATCTTTTCAGTTCCTATATAGACACGACTATCTTCACCTAAATAAACACTCTCATTTCCGTAGGCTTCCCCAAGCGTAAATAATATGGTCAACCCATTCTTAGAGAGCCAAGCCTCGATCTCTTTAATACTCTTAAGGTCTTGTTCATAATAGCCTCTTATAAGGTCGGGAGGAAGGACTTTAGATGGCTTAACAAGACGCTCATATTTCAAAGATAATCTCGCCATAATGAACGATCATCATTTGAAGCTGACACCCACCCTACAAACTTAATCTTATCATTAGGCTTCAACTCGGATGGGCTAGATACAATCCCTTTAGTGTATTTAGGTAAGACCTTTACATTCATGCTTTTAGGTAAAACGACTTTGTACCCATTACGGATGTGTTTACATATTACTAGCTCTATCATACTTACTTCCCCATCTTAAACTTGCCACCTACAGGTAGCGTTTCAGAAACTGCCCAGGGGTCTTCTTGAAACCTCTTAGGGCGAGACTGTGTTTGAGCAGGCTTAGGTGCTTCACCTATCGTGATTTCTTGTGGAGGTGTATTCAAAGGGTTATGATACACCTGTGGTTGAGGTATCGGCTGAGGCTGTAAGTCGATCTTAGGTGCTGAGGTTACCACAGCATCTTCTTCCTCTTCAATCTCTGGAGGTTCTACAGGAGGAGCAGGGATTGTATCTTCCTCATCATCTACAATCAAAGGTGCTTGTGGTTCTTGAGGGACACCCCACACCTCTATCTCTTGTGGCTCTTGAAAACCCTCAAAGTCTGAAACACCTTCCCATCGACTCGCTTCTGCTTGAAGTACGATGTTAGGGTTTGTTAATAAGCGATCTACTTGAGTAAGGATACGCTTATCCCAAGTGCTAAAAGCCCAATCAGCTCGAACACATTGTCGGTTCTTACATTGATTACAAAAAGTGCGTTCAAACTCTGGTGGACTCATTAACCCACCCTCATTACACTCTAAAAAGAAATCTTTATTGGGCTTCATATGCTTACTCTCATTCTAATAATGCAATAATACTCCGTCCTTCATATACCACATCATACTCACCATCTTGCGATTTAATCCAATCGGACAGGTTTTTTGCGATTTCTTCCGTCAGTCCCTCAACACAAAAGGTGGGCTTATCGGACGATTTCTCAACAGGGTCTTCTACAACCACCTCTTTGACAACTTCATCGGGATTTACCCCATAGTCGGCATAAAGTTGTTCCGTCTGCTTCTTGATCTTGGCAATGAAGTCATCTTTGTAATCAATTTTAATGTTAGTCGAACCACAGTGCATACACGCAGTCGGTTTAGGGTCACGAGGAGTCTTTTCACCACAATCCTTGCACTTGTACTTAGCGTTAATGACCTTATCCCCTGCTTCTCCTGCAATCACATCTTTCACATCAAAAGGAACAGTCCAATCCTTACCAAGCTCAACATCGACAAGTAAAGGCACTCGCCAACCTAGACGCTTAATCACTTTGTTGCGAGTCATCATCTCGGAGATCATATCAATCGCCTCTTTCAAGATCGACTTATGGATCTCGAACACGATTTCGTCATGGACGGTCAAGATCATCATCAGTTTATCTTGCCAACCACGCTTCTTAGTCTCTTGGTAGATGAAGCTCATCGCCAACTTGGTGACATCAGCACTCGTACCCTGTACTGGACCATTAACAGCCTTACGCTCATCTTTGGATTTAAACCTAAAGTCATCAGACTTGATGTCGGGTAATGGTTGAACACGACCCATACCTGTCTTTACATATCCATGCTTACGACCAAAGTTGTGTTGCTTAGACCACCATTTAGTCAGTTCACTATAAGTTGATGTAAACTTCTTGAACTTCTCATCTGCTTCTTCGGCTGAACAACCAATAGTACGCTGAACAGCCTTACCTGTACCACCATAAGACAAAGCAAAGTTGCAACCCTTACCATTACCTCTTAACGCTTTCCAATCATCACGCTTCTTAGCTCCCTCGCCATAAAACGCAACTGCTGTGATCGTATGTAAGTCTCCAATCTTATCAGACCCACAGTTCACGCAGTTAGATGGAGGTGCTTTGGCGAATCCGTCTTCTTGAATTTCTTGTGGGTAAGCTGTGCCACATTCTGAACATTCAAAGAAAGCCTTGATCCACTTAGGCTCAAGACTCAAGTTCGTAACTAGCCGAAGCTCTACACCTGCGTAATCAATGGCCGCTAACCACCAATCGTCATCACGCACAGCCACACAAGAACGCATCTTAGCAACAGCTTCGGGTTTATTTGGGTCATAGGTAGCAGGTATGCCTTGAAAGGGAACACGACACCCTCCATCTTTAACTTTCCAAGGCTTACTATTCGTCTTACATGAAAAACGACCTGTGTCAGCGGCAAACTGATCAAACTTAGGCTTGAGAGTCCCATCTGGTCCAACATCTTCTACAAATGGAATGAGATACTGACCCATTGCCTTCCCAAGCTCACGAAAGGTCTTAACCTTAGCCATAAATGGAAAGTCATCAGAAGCCTTCTCAATGACCTCTTCAAGAATGTCTTTGGAAGTAACGACCTGACCCGATTTTTCACTCGCCTTAAGACCTGGAACACTCAACTCTCTAAATAACAAGCCGAGCTTTTGAGGGGATAGGATGTCATAAGTAAGTGGAAACTCAATCTCCTCTGTACCTACACTCTTACCGATAATCTTCACAGCCTTAGTGACTACTCCCTTTTCATCGGGGTAAAGTCGAGAGGCTTCTTTACGAGCTTCGTCTACACGAGTCTTATAGCTCATCCCCTCCACTTCCATGTGGTTAAACTTGTTTTCTCCCTTCAGATCTCCTTTAAGGACTCGAACATAGTTAGGGGTAATGTCTCGACCTAAGATTTCTTTTGCTCCATCATAGACATCAATCAGAGAGTCGAACCATAGCTTCTGCCCCTGTTGGCTATACTTTAAGGCTGTGTCTCGATCAATGTAGACACGATTTCTGTGCATCCAACGAGTTGAAAGTAGACACATACGCTCTAACTTATACATCGAGTTAGTGTGTTCTTTAGCTTCGGTGTACTTCTTATAAAGTACTTCCCATAGTCCAAGCGTACACATTGCATCACTAGCGGCATACCAAACACATGGTTCCCAACTCACATCAAGTTTGGAGTAGTTCTTGTCGGGAGCATCGGGCATAAGATCTGATAGCTCAATCATCTCTCGCTCAAGGTGGGCATTAGTTAAATGCTTTAGTCCTCGACCACCTTTTTCACGAGGGTTCAAGAGATACTGAATGATATAGGTGTCGTGCCATTCAAATGAGTCCCAACGCTCCTCACCAAGACCCGACTTGTACTCGTTGAACTCCAAAAACTCTTGGTCAAAAGCGGCGTTGTGGAATATAGGCTCTGCTTTCACAGAGAGGTCAAGCAGACGCTCAAGTGCAGGATACATCAATCTCCAAGGAATGTTATGTTCCACACCCTCTTGATGACCAACAGGGAAATAGTACCCCTTATCCTTATGGGCTGACAAGCAGACCCCTACAATCGTATCTCTTGTGCGTCCGTTGAACACACGATTATCAAGACCTGTTGTCTCAAGGTCAAGCCCATACGCAACGCTGTTGATACACTCATCAATACATTGGTCTAGGTTTTCCTTTGTGCCTAAGATTAACTCGCAATCTTTCATCCACAACTTGGGTTGTATATTTGGTCGTCTTAATGACTCAAGCATATCGGCAAACATATGTCGCACCTCCTTATAAGTACAGCTTGCATCCTCTTATTATATGAGAAAAGGCAAAGCGTAACCCCTTATTTATACCTTTATGTCATCAACACAATCTCTCTCTTGAAAGGAGAACCACATGACAATCGCAAACATCTTCAAAGCACCTACATCACGAATCATCCTCAGCTCGGCTTTCAGCAATCGGATGCTAATTGATGAAGCTCTATGCCACAAAGTCAACATTGATGTTGACCAAGCTAAGGCTATCGTCAGTCTCGCTGAAATGGGGTCGAACATAACCTTCTCCAACGCTATCAACCCTCGCCATGAGTCTACTGTGGCTCTCGCTCAAGGTCTGACCAAGAGCGAGTGTGTCGGTGGTAATGTCAGCCTCTCTGACGGTGATGTGGTGGTCATCATACAGCCCTCAGCAAGTTCACGAAACGACACAGAGTTCGTAGTCGAACACTTTAAAGAGTGTATCTTCCAAGTGATCCAGCAGATCCCCCTCTCAATGCTTCAGCATTGACAGGTGGCGAGTATGCAGATCTACACAGATGTCGATCAGTGTGGATTATTCGGAGCTAAATACTTTGGGCTTAACGAGATGCTTGTCTGTTCAGCAGACGCTCTCTTACGCTCCAAAGGTGGCGATGGATATGACAAAACACATCGTGAATACCTTGAACCTCTTGGCTCACAAACCTTAGTCCTACAGCGTACCGAACAATGTGGTCCAGGCTGGTGGGAAGTTATCAAAACAATCTAAAAAGGAGAATGAATATGCCTTACAAACGAATGGAAAATGGAGAGACTGTATGGGTCGAAGTTGGTGGTCGGTGGCGAAATGAAGTTCGCTACTACAGCCGACCACCACAGCCTGCCCCCGAACCTGTCTTTCGGGTTCGAGAGAACATCGACTACAACACAGGTAAGACGACACGAGAGATCATTGTCGTAGAAGATAAAGAATAGGGTGTCTATGATAAATCGCTTTGAGAGTAGATCGAGAAAAGTAAACACGATGCAGGACGCTTCTTTTGAAGAAAAACTCAACGAGCTTGGACTCCATGCTCAAGACTACATTGAAGATCACACATACCCTCATCTCATCTCTGTGGAAAAGACCACTATGTCTGCATACGATGGTATTCACGATGGTGGTTTTATTGTACTAAAAGTAGACCCAAAAGAGATGAATACCTTCAAAGATATGGTTCACAGCCTTCAGCGTACTACACAAAATCTACGACTAGGTGGACTCTATCTTATTGAGGGGACAACAGTTCTACGAGTGTTTGCTCATTAAGACATGGTATAGTATCTCCATCTAAACGAAGGAGATTTACTATGGTTGAGTTGGCGAACCTAAAATATGGTATTTACGCTCTATTGAGCCTGTTCTTGGTTTCTGTAGGGGGCAACGCTTGGTCTGTCTACAAAATGCAACAGATGGACGCTACGATCCAAGATCAGCTAAATGGAGTTCTTAATGATAACGCTACGAAAATTGCGGCGATAAATACCAAACTAGGAACTGTGCAGTCTCAGATGGTTGATCGAGCTACGCTTGAACAAAGAGCGTCAGAAATCATTAGTGGTCTTGATCAAAGAACACAACAGGCTATAGACAGATACACCTCTGAGACAGGAGCGAAAATCAATGCGATTAGTCGAAGATTTGTTCGTATGGAGTCAAGGGTAGAAGCAGGTGTAACACGCATCGGAGACTTCACAGACAGAGAAAAACCCACAACCCCACCACCTCAAGATTGGAGAGGTGTAAGTACACAAGATCAACAGTGGTGTGAGAACCGAACAGACGAAAGGTGTCAACCTTTCAAGTTTACATGGGAATCACCTTTCCGTTTACATGGTAAACCTGTTTACTCGTTTACAAGTAGAAATCTTTGGACTGGTGAAGGTTCGGGTGTAGACTTCAACTTAGCGTTTAAAGTAGTAGCGATTAGTTATGGCGAAGACCAATCTCGTTTAGGTAGTGGTGCTGTACAGAACCAAGGCATACACATTTATGGTGGGTACTTTGATGATCAAGGAAAGTTTATTAATATAGAGGGTCTTGAGTCCGAAATGTATTCTGGTGATCCCAATCTTGATCCTCAACTCATCTATATACCCCAAGTACCCGCAGGTGGTTTAGGGTTAACGCTAAAGATGTTCGAGCCGAGCTTACTTGTAGGGTCAACTTATCAAGGGGGGGAGTTTGGGCTATCTATAGGGGGGAGTTTCGTCAACTTTGTTAAAGGTCAGTATCGTTTAGGTGCTAACTTTTCTCTAACCGAGTCCAATCAGTATCTAGGATTGATGGGTACATGGCATCCTTACATCATGGGTAAAAACCTCAACATCGCTCCTGGTATTGGTTGGGTTTACGGAACTGATGGGTCGAACACTTGGTCTTTAGGTGTTCACTTTCAAGTCTGGTGATTTCTAAAGCCGATAATACTTCTTAAACCCTCGCCAATCTTTGGGGTGCATCTCACGAGTCATACTAGGTATCTTAGAGATGACTATCCACTCCCACTCCGTATGCTCGTGATCTAAAACAGGTACGATCTCTTCCTTACACACCCCGACATACATCGTGTAAATCTTGTCCTCTACATGATCTACAACTTTATATTGATCGGGTGTGATGCCTGTCTCTTCTTCAGTCTCTCTTAGAGCTGTCTGATAGGTCGTTTCATTTGGCTCTCCTTGACCTCCTGGAAAGTTCCAATAACCCGACCATTTATCGTGTTTGTAGTGGTCCCTCTTCATTATGAGGGTTTTGTTTCCACATAATAGCATTACACCTGCTCCCATGACCGACTCCTTTCAATAACTTATTTATGAGCATCCTATTGTACTTATTAAAGGAGTATAAATATGAAGCCATATCAGAGAGTCGCTACTCGACATTACCATAGAAATGTTTCATTAAGAGCGTCAATGTGGGCGATCCAAAACAGCCCCAACACTAGAGTCTCAAGCACAATCACTCGTGAGATAGATGTCCGAGTATTGAGCGTGTTTGGCGAGGGTATGCTCCGACAAGCTCACAACAAAACAGCGATCATCAAAGGTCTAGGTAAGAAGCTAAGAGAGCTGTACCAAGCGTTTCAAAAAGCTCCTAAACTTTGGGAAAAGTTCAAAGAGGTTTTAGGGATCACATCAACGAACCCTGCAAAGCTCTACTTTGAACTATCGAAGAAGTTTCAAAACCTCTTAGACGAGGGTGCGAGATGGTGGGGTAATCTAAAGAAGAAGATGAAGAAAGACAGTAAGATCATTCACTTTCTGTTCCTATACGCATCTAACGCTCCTACCTTCACTTCCATTATTGAAAGCGTACTTGAAAAGCATGGAGGAAAGACAGGTGAACTAGGTAAATGGTTGTCAAAGACGATCACACCTGTGGTCGGCAGAGCAAAAAATATGTCGGAATGGATAGATAACTTTTTAGAGAAGCACCCTTTGCTGAAGCTCATTACGATGCCTGCTAAAGCATATCTCTATTGGGTCATATGGATCAATGTTACAGAGATCAGTTGGAAGATCTCAGACTTGATAAAAGGATTTCTAGGCATGATCTCGTGGACGGACTTACTTGAAAGTCTACCCGAAAGTGGGATTGGATTTATCGTAAGTCTTTTATTCCCAGGCATACCTGGTGGTTGGCTCGCTAAGTCTCTATCAATCGGTTGGAACGCTATCTTAGTTCCTGCTGTTGGCATACAGTTATATGCCCTCTACACTAAAGGTTTAGTAAACGAACAGGGACAACCAGTATGAAGCCTTATCAAAGAGTCGCTAGTCGCTACATGAAAGCTAAATACCAAAAGGGCAACATCACTATCGAAGTTGTGTCTAGCGATGGTGGTAAAGTTAGTGTTGAGTTAAGAGTCGATGGTGAATACAGAGGACACTGTGAAGCCCATGTAGGCACTTACACTCTTGAGGAGATGGGTAGAGGACACTTTGCTTGTGCAGATGACATTGAAAAGTTATCCGAAGAGTATTGGTTTGAGGACGAGATGTTTCGATATGATAGCAGTAAAGATGAACCTGTGGTTCTTGTTGTAGAGGTTGTCAATTCTTATCTCCACCCAGACCTACAAGGCCAGAGGTGTGGAGTTCAAATGTATGTTGAGGTGGTCAAAGAAGTGTTCCTTAAACATGGTAGGTTGCCTTTGCTGTTCATGCCTAACTACTGCCACAAAAAGTCTACCTCTGATAAGGCTCTAAGGGTATGGAAGTCATTCGCTAAAAAGTATCACTCAGAGGGTGATGTCATCGTAATAGACAGAACCCCTCATTTGTAAGAGAGCTTAATAGTTTCTTTATCGCCTCGCTTTATTGAAAAATCGAAGCGAGGTAAAAACATGGAAAAGTATATCCCAATAAGTGAGCCACTAGTTAATCTACCAGATAACTGTCAGTTCGTTGATCTTCATACAATCCTCTGTAGTAAAGGGGAAGAAGGAGCTGACCTCTGCGAAATCATCGAGGGGAATGAACTTCTGTGTGGATCAGAAAACCAAGAATGTGAGATCACTGAAAGTGGTGTTTCCTGTAAACACATAGCAGAGTCGATTGATTTGAAATCAGAAACTAGACCAACGATGCAAGATGTCTTTGTAGGTCATGCTTATCTTGTAGTGGTAGCGGCTATCTTGAGTCTCGCTCTGACTCAGATCATTAAGCCTTTCATCTTCAAAACCTGCAATGAGAAATCAGACGCTGTAATAAGACTCTTTGCAGTCCTAACAGGAGCAGGGATCGCCTATACCTTATCAAAGCCATTTATGATGATTGATGTGTATATGGGTGCTTGTGCTGGTGCAATCAATGCGTTCGTAATCAAGATGTTCAAAGCAAAGGTCAAGAAATCACTAGGTGTAGAAGATACACCCGAACCTAAGAAAGAGGCAGATGATGAGTAATCAAAATTCTAGTAAAAGAGTCGCTTCTAGGTACATGGAAGCAAAGCTCTTTGGACTACTAAGTAACCACATTGGGTGGCAAGATCTCAGCCGATTTGAGAAACAGCTACAGTGGATGTTCAAGAAAGGGCAACACAAAGTAACTAGTGTCCTCGACCGAAAGGGAGAGAAGGTTATCAAAGTTGAAGCCTCAAAGACTAAGATTTCTATCAGTGGTTTCACTAGCAGTGGATCTGGATATGACTACAAAAACTTAATCGTAGAGGTCAATGGTCGGGTCATTAAAAAGACTGATGACCTTAAAGAAGTCAATAAAGTCGTTTACAAGACCCTGTTAGATTTAGGCTTAAGACCGTAGGAGGAATATATGTCGCTTAATTTATATCACTACAAAGCAGAAGTTTTATCAGTATATGACGGAGATACCGTCACCCTCATGATAGATCAAGGCATGAAACACTTTGCGAGAGTCAAGGTTCGTATGGTGGGGATCAACACACCAGAGATCAGAACCAAAGACCTAGATGAAAAGGCTAGAGGATATGAAGCCAAAGAGTACCTTAAATCTCGCATCGAGGGTAAAACGGTTGTCGTTCATACCGTTAAAAAAGGTAAGTTTGGTCGATGGCTCGGTGTCCTATGGGCTTATGAAGAGGACATGAATGAGCTAGGTGAGTCTCTTAATGATGAGATGATCCGTATGGGTCATGCTGTCGCTTACGATGGTGGTAAGCGATAGCCTATACGCTCTCAGAGCGTCAATGACCGAAGGCTTCTAGGTTATCCTTAAAGACCTCTCGGACTTGAGTGATTTGAGCATTCAAGACTTTATATGACACCTTACGAGCCGAAGCCCACATCCTCTTGCTCTCGTATTCATCATAGCGAAGCTCAAGCCACAGCGAGTAGTACATATTCAGTTTGTCTTTACCAAAGCGATCAAGCAACAGCTCTTTCATGTACGCATTTTCCGAACGCTCCTCAACGCTACTGTGAGTATCACCATCTACATAGTAGTCGGGTTCTCCCACTTGCACACCTGTTTCAGAGTCGGTCTTGGAAACCACTTGAGCAACCTGCCAACCTTCTGACTCAAGGTTTTGGATATGATGGACAGGAGCATAAGGGGTCGTAGTCTGCTTTGTCTCGTAAGCCTTGATTTTATTCACCTCTGATTGAGTCCTCGCACCACGAGTCCGTTGGAGAGCATCTTGACCTTCTTGGTACTTTTCACGCACCACATACTGCAAGAACCACTCATAGACCACCGATGGCTTCACCGTCTTGCCTTTATCAAGCTCTTTTTTGAGCTGATTTTTCTCGATGAAGTGTTCGGTAAGGAAGCTATGGAAGTAGCTTACGATCTGATCCTCTGGTAGCGTGAAACGCTTGTTGTAAGGGGTTCTTCTCTGAACCATCTCAAGCACACGCTCATAGTTCTCACATCGTGCGTCATAGAGCCAATTTTCAGTCTCATTACGCACTACCTCAACAGGCTTTGCCTTTTTGGGTTGTAAATATGAGAAGATCAAGTCGAAGTGGTCGTCTGCTGACACTCCAAACATCATGTCGAAGTGGGTACTCGCACCACTCCTAATAGGGTACTGTAAACCCTTAGTTATTCTATTCATTTGTGTCTCCGAGTTATCGGGTTAAAGGTTGACTTATTGGACATCTATCCAAGTCAGCCCCTACCTTATCACACACAACCCGACAGGACAAGACTTTTATCCTCTTTCAGATATTTATAGTTCGTTTATAGTCGGTATCTTCTGTAAACTTCATTCCCATCAGAAAGCGAGATAGATATGAATATAAAACAAGCAAATCAGATGTTAAATCAGATCAAGAAATCTAACCTCCACAACAAGACTAAAGTTGCTCAAGAGCTTGTAAGAGAGCTTGAACTGTATATCAAATCGGCTGGAATGAAAAAGCAAGCTGATCTGAGGCTGTACCTTCAAAGTGATGGAGATCTTAAGAAGATCTTCTTCTATTGGGCGAGTGCCGCTCTTTCTCAGATGACAGGTGAACCAGAGTTACAAGGGATGACTATCCCTCCTGTTGGTTCTGATACCCCCACAGAGTATGGGACAAAGATCCTCAACCAACTTGGTGGAGGTGGAGGTGGTTTTAGAAGTCGAATGAGAAGGCGACAAGCAAGCGTTGCAAGATACGCAAACTTCTTGAACAGTCTCTATGAGCAAATCAAACCAGCTCTCTCTAAAAGCATCAACATCACCTTCAATCAATTTGTTAAAAATAACAAAGAATTTAGGCGACTAAGAAGCGACATTCTTGACGATCTTTGGCAGAGATCTACGATGTGGGCTGTCACAGGCAAAAGTGGAATACCTAAGTCTAGTGAAAGTAGGGAAACATATATAACCCCTTGGAAAAGGATCGAGGAAAAGGTCGAGGGGGGAAGCTCTATCGCTGAGAGAGTTATGAAAGCTATTCGTAAGGGTGTATTCAGTGCGATGGCTTCTAAAGGACGCTACCTAAGTCTTGAGGAGAGAAGGGCATTAGGAATAGCTCTCGTAGACGGAAAGAAAATAAGACAAGAGTCCACAGAGGGTCAATCATCTTCTGGCGAAGAATACAGCAGACTTGATCAACTCTCTGCTGAGGGACATCTTGAAAACTTACTCGGTGTGTCCGACAGCCAAAAGTACATGGAACAACAAGGGTTGTCTGATGAGACTTTGGAAGAAATCGAAGGAAAGTTAACTGATGGAAGTCTTGATAACCAACATCTAAAGTGGCTCAAGGGGCTACAGGGGCTTTTGTTATCTGACCATATTAATAAGAATGACGCTCTGATCTCAGACTCCTTGAAGCCAAATTTCTTTAATGGTGTATATGATAGTGTCGAGTCAAATGCTCTCGCTAGAGAGCTTCTTGAACTGACAGGGAACCCAGTCACCGATGAACTTGATGAGCTTATCAGAAGCTATCATTCGGGTGAACTCGATGAGCTTGATCGTACTGATGCAGAGTATGACCTCATTAATGATGGTTGGTTGATTGAAAACATCGAAGTCTCTACTGATGCCGATCAAGCTGTTCAGATGATCGAAGATCAAGCTGAAGAGATGGCAGAAGTCGCTGTAAGTGGTATGAGTTTACCCGATGGTAAGCTCGGAGAAGCTATTGCTGATCTCGCTAAGGTCAACCTAAAGTTAGACCAAATGAAAAAGCTGTCAAAGATGTTCACCGAAGAGGGCTTTCATTGGATGCTCGATGCTAACCTGTATCTTGATGACACAGAGTGGGCTTTAGCTCTTAGAGAGTCCGACCCTCAAGCCTTGAGAGCTATCCAAGACACAATCGAAGAGCATCAAGAGCCTCTTTTACCTCTAGGTTTGAAGCACATCTTTAACCCTGCTGTCTTTGCTGACAAAAAAAAGGTGGTAGCGATCAAAGAGTTTGCCGACCAATGTATGGATCAAGGTGTCGTTGAAAAGATTATCGGTGGCAATAAAGGACCTCTAGGTTGGTATCTTGAGTTAGCAATCGTCTTAAACGGTGGGTCTGTCTCTTTAAAAGCAGGTGGAAAGACCTTCAAAGTTGAAGTCGAGGGATTAAGGTTCTTCAAAGTCACGAGATCCGTTTATAAAGGATTGGTTGAAGCACTTTCTGTGGCATCTGACGCTGAGGTTGCAAAGATTACGAAAGACCTTGAAGATCTTATTGCTCCGTATAGGCCAAACGGTTTGGATTATAAGATGTCTGACTTTGTGGAGAACATCATTACTATATACAATAATCCAAAGTACAAAACTATACCAGCGAAAGCAGGGCAAGCTCATAAAACCGTCACAAACAGTGGTGGTAAACTTAAAGGCTTCTACAGTGGTATCGCTAGTGAGCTTGTTCGTTATCGTTTCTATCTCGACATTGGTCTGACTGAGGGAACTAACTTACCAAAGGGTCTAGGTAATAATGACTGCGATAGTCGTGTCCTATACCTCATCGGACCCATCCCTACAAAAGAACTAAACGCTGTTAAGAGCGAAAGTTATGATCAGCTCATTTTACCGCACTGGACTAATGAAGTACAAAGTGCTATAAGTGCGAGAGAGTCTGTCTTGATCAAGAAGAAATCGGACTTAAACACCTTAGTTAAAAAGGTATTCAAAGAGTTCGGCATCGAGGAAGGTACTGAGCTATATGAGGCATTTGTTCAGTTAGGTTAATCGTTAGTTTATTTATATTCATATCTCTCTTGTAAACTATCGGAAAGAGAGAGAGATATATATGAATATAAAACAAGCGACACAGATGTTGGATCAGATCAAGAAATCTGATCTGCACTCCAAGACTAAAGTTGCTCAAGAACTTGTAAGAGAGCTTGAGCTTTACATCAGATCGGCTGGCATGAAAAAGCAAGCCGATCTGAGGCTTATCAAGGAAGATGAGAATAGCCTTCTCCATATCTTCGCATATTGGGCTACTGCGTCTTTGCTTAAGCTCAAAGAGCTAGGAGAACCAAGTTTACAAAGCCTTGATATACTCGAACCACATCCAGGGGATAAGGCGATTGAATTTGGGTCGAAAGTCATGAGAGGTTTAAGAAGGAAAAATGCTCACGCAGTGATGGTTAATGACCTATATGAAAAGGTTAAAAATAATCTTAAAATAGGAATAGACGATACCTATTCTAATTTCATAGGAAACAACAGACGCTATAATGTGGGTACTACACTTGAGGACTTGTGGCTCACCGCAACCTCATGGTCTATGTCGCACAACACTGATGTCATTGATCGGGTTGAAGAAGGCAGGACGATGAGATCTGATGCGTATGTGTTCCCGTCTATACAAAAGAAAACCCAAAGGTCATCCAGCGTAGCAGAATCTGTGATGGACGCTATCAAAAAAGGTGTTTTTAATGTCATGTCTTATGAGGGGAGGTTTTTAACGCAGACACAAAGGATTGAGTTCGGTGTTGTTAAAAATGAAGGTGGTATTAACAGACCTGTAGGTCTTGAGGTAAGCAAAGGGGATGAAACTTTCGACAATCCAGGACTCGCAAGAAAACAGGTTGAGACCTATTCTAAAAACGAACTCAACGAAATGACTGACGAAGAGTTAGAGAGACTAAAGGCTCGTCTGATTAGTGGTGAGTTTGATGATGAGGATTATCTGTATGAGAAGCTCGTCATTCTCAACCAACTCGTCAAAAATGGAAACCTCAAGTCTGGACACGAATACTTTGAAACTTTATATGACGATTTCTCTGAAGGTCGTTTTGATGGGGATTTAAAAGACGCATATAGAGACATATTAGTCGAAGTAGGTGAACTCACTCTTTCAACTGCTGATGGTCTTGATCTACTCTCTCGTTTTGAAGCAGGCGAATTTGATGAAGATCTTCAACTCAAAGAAGAGATGAAAGAAAATCTCATCGAAAGTGGTTGGGTCATAAATAATATAGAGCCTTCTATCGAAGCTCAAGAAGCCGCTGACATGATTGTGGAAACAGCCGAAGAAAGAGCTGAGGCTGTAGTTGATAGTATGGACTTGGGTGAGGGTGAGCTTCAAGAAGTAGTCGAAGAAAAAATCAAACTCGACCTACAGATCGTAGAGTTAGAGAAGCTATCTAAGCTGTTCTCGGACGATCAATTCCATTGGATGATTGACTCCAATCTGTATCTAAAGGACGATGAATGGGCTTACGCTATTCGTTATTTCAACAAAGATGCGATGGTAGCCCTTCAAAATACCATCAAAGAACATCAAGCACCTCTCCTCCCTGTCGGTCTGAGATATATCTTAAACTCACAGACATTCATAGACGAAGATAAAGTTAAGGCGATCAAAAAGTTCGCTGATAACTGTATGGATGTCTCTAAGTTATTCCTTAGTGATACAGGTCCTTTCTCTTGGTATGTAGAGTGTGCCATTCTGTTGAATGGAGGAAGTTTAAAGTTCGATGTAGCAGGATCTGAAAAAGAGGTGACAGTTGACAGCCTGACCTACTTTATACCTCACACTATTGGAACACTCCCTAATAAAGAGAAAGGGTTTTACGATCTCGTTAAGATGATGAGTGAGAAAGAGAGAGAAGAACTAGCTAGAAAGATTGACCAAATAGTCAAGCCGATTATACCAAAAGCAAGCAAGATGAACGGTCAAATGTGGGTTGAAAAACTCGCCAACCAAAAAGATCGAAACCAAGCAATAAAAATTGTCGGTAAAGGTGCAAAAGGCGGTAACAAGTTAAGAGCGTTCTTTGGGGCTATTGCTAGTGAACTTGTTCGCTATCGTTTTTACCTTGATCTTGGCTTAACCGAGTCAACTAGTCCTCTAGTACCAAAAGGTCTAGGCAAGGTCGATTGTGATAATACTGTTCGTTCATTAATGGGTCCAATCCCTACCTCTACGATTAACGAAGTTAAAGAAGAGATTTATAACGGTGAAGTTTTAACTCAATGGGGGAAGGAAGTACAAGATGCGTTGAATGCTAGGGTACGACTCAAATGGGACGAGAGGAGAACATTCAATAACCAAGCTAAAGAGCTATTTAAAGCGTTGGGAATAAAAGAGGACACAGAGCTTTACCAAGCATTTATGGATTTAGACTAATCGTTAGTTTATTTATCATCGGTAGTCTAGTAAATAACCACTAGACTACTGGTGATAACATGAGCGAAGACCTACAGATTTCTTATTCTTGCCCTCATTATATTCGATATGAGAGGGTTGGGCTACAAAATGGTATCTACATTATGCCAGCATCACCGATCAATGGTGCTGGACTTGTAGTGATTAAACGAGATGGTGTCGTCCTTGAACCTCAAGGCAATAACCGAGAGGCTACTATCACCACTCCTAATGTGTCTCCCTTTAGGGTGAGAAGCACATCTAATGTGCTTACAATCACCACTACGGAAGGGTTCTCCAACACAATCACTTTACCCCCAAAGATATACAACTCAAAGACACTCATCTCCGTAATACAAAACCAAATCGGAGCTATCCTTGTTGAAGAGACTACATCAAAAGCGTTGAGGTTTTCAGACCAAAAACTTGGGGTTGGGTTCACCCTCACAGGAAGTCTTTTAAAAGCACTAGGTTTCAAGAGGCAAAAGCAAGTCGCTAAGACCAAAAAGACCACACCTTCTTGGGGGCTGGTTTCACGACTCAACGGACACGACATACAGTTCAAGAGTGAACTAGAACCAGAGGGGCTACTAGAAATCTCTTACACGACCGAAAAGCGATACTGTAGGCGATGTGGAGGAACAGGAGTAGAGAACGACTTTAGGTTCGGCACAGATGGAGACATTAAAAAGGTACAAGATACAGACCTTCTATATCAGAATATAGCTAAGACTCTACTTACAGAGATCGGATCTAACCCATATCACGCTTGGTATGGATCAAATGCTAACCGACTCATCGGTCAAAAGAACAATGCTTCGGTAGGTGTCGCATTAAGGATGAGCGTTCAACAAGCACTAGATAAGTTGCAGAAAATGCAACAAGACCTCAAGAGGGTACAATACCTCAGCCAAGAAGAAAGATTAATGAGCGTTCAATCTGTGGAGGTTTCAGCACTCAATGACAATGCGACTGCATTATTGTGTAATGTCGTAGTTCGTAGTGGTGCTAACCGTCAAGTAAGCGTAAATATAGTTTTTGAAGTACCAGGTAGCATTTCATTAGATGGGAGTTTGACATGAGTTATAGCTTAAAAATCGTAAAGCCAGATGGGGTCAGCTCCACAACATCAACTAGCTATTCAACCGACAAAGAAGAAGTATTCATTCATGGTCTTGTTGAAGGGTATGACCAAATCACAGTGTCATTCTTAGATGAGGAGTTTACATCCGTAGGTGTAGACGCAGACATCGTTATTAGTAATGGTTCATGGGTGTTTCCAGACCCCGATACCTCAGAGGGGATTGACTTAAATCAAGGAGCTAACAGCTTCCTTATCTCAGCTACGGATGGATCAAATACGACCTCTTTAACACTGATTGTTATCTCTAGCTTAGACTCAAACACAGCTAAACCCCAACCTCCCATCAACATAAAAGCTGAAAGAGCTGATAATAATGTAGTCCTTAGTTGGGTGCATACTGACTCCGAGATTAGCTTTTATAATGTGTACGCTTCAACTGTAAGTGGTGGAGGGAATGGTTATCAACAGGTCAACAAGATACCTATCGACCCGATCACCTATGGGTTCAAGTCGGAGAAGGCTACCCCCTTAGTAGATTTCTCAAGTGACATCGAAGCCATCGAAGAAGATCCGAATGTTCTCACTATAAAAGCCCTACAGAACACGACAGAGAGCGATGTTGGAACACAAGAGATCGCTGAGAGCGTGGCTCGATTAAGGGTCGCAACAAGTGTCTCCTCAATCGAGTTGGAGACAAAGGTATCCTTCAGACACAATCGAACTAGTCCTAACTCTGCGAACACAATAGAGATTGGTGAATTTTCTTCTCTCAATGTAAACACACCTCTTTATTATGTCATTACAGCAGTCAAAGTTGTAGAAAACCAATCAGTGGAGTCTGCATTTAGTGTTGAGGTCGGGTCAGCACCTATCAACTTACAACTCATCAACACGACCTTACCAAATGTGACTGACTCACAGATTACAGAAAGTATGATCTCAGCTATTTATGATACAGATCCCACAGCGTCTGTTCAAGCAGGGTCAGCTATAAGAGACTTATTCATTGACCCTGTTGTCTCTGAGGTTTCTCGTATTAGAGTCCTCTTAGATTTCTGTTACAAGGCGACCAACTTTGTGTCTCTTAACGATATAGATGACCCTACAGGATTAGGGGATTCCATCTTTGTATCAAACTCTAGCTACAAACAGCTCTTAAAAGAGGCATACTTCTTAGATACCGACACACAGGTACAAAACCTTATCGACATCTGTTTTGATCGCCTAGCATCTAATCTAGGGATCGTCAGACTGTCGGGGCAAGTTGCGAGAGGTGAAGCTACTTTTTTCTCAAGGAGTCTGCCTACATTTGACCTTATCGTACCTATTGGACAACTCATCTCTAGTAGTGGTGTCAGATTTCGGACTGTTCAAGCTGGAACGATCACAGTTTCTGAAGCACCTAACTTTTACAACCCTATCACACGCAGATATGAAATCACCTTACCTATTCAAGCTGACACAGCTGGTCTGAGTGGGAATGTAACATCGGGTCAAATCACAACAGGTGCTCCATTGGGGTTAAGTGTGATTAACAATGCACCTACATTCGGTGGGTCTACAAGAGAGACAAACCAAGAACTGATGACACGAGCAATGACCTACATATCTTCTGTAGATGTAGGTACAAGAGCTGGTTATGAACGAGTAGCTAGAGAGTCAGCAGGTGTCTTAGGTTATGAGGTTATAGATGCAGACAACCCATATATGCTCCGAGACAACGATCAAGGAGGTAAGGTAGACATTTGGGTTAGGGGAGAGCTGTTGAGCCGAGTGACCGATGTATATGCTCCGTCTTACAAATCAAGAAGAGACTCAAGGTTCATCCCGATACAGTCAGAGGGTGCGTACAAGTTCCAAGCATCTGATGCCACCACAGAGAACCCCCTATTTCAAATGATTGATCGAGCAGGTACATTCGGACTTAAAAACCAAACAAATGGTCAGTTCTTTGACCTTACAGGAGCAACTATTTCTGAGGGTAAAACCCTTATCCTCGATGACACCATACCTCAACCCACATATCGTATGACCGACATTATCTTAGGTGATTATCGAACCGATGTGACTAATAAAGTCGTGCTAGATAGACAACCTGTCAGACAAGTGATTTCTGTTCGTAAAGCAGACGGTACTGATCTCAGCTACACCTTTTACAAAACTGAAGATCCTCTTGTGCAAGGACAGTCATCAAAAGCTCAAGACTACATCATCATTGATAATGACGGATTAGAGAAGATCATCTCAATCACAGCCGAACAACAGACCCTCAATGAACTCTACACCGAAACCCTATCTAATCGTGGGATCGACATCACAACCATCGTAGCCAAAGACTCAAATGGCAATACCTTTTCTAGCCCTCTCACCTCTACGACACCAGATTATGTGATTGAAGTGAATGGTGATCTGACAACGATTAAGAGGACTACAACAAGCACAATCACATCGGGTCAGACGGTATTTGTCGATTATGAGTACCTAGAAAACATTACAGTTACTTATCAGACAAACCTCGTAGTCTCTAACTTACAGCTAGAGGTTGATGAGCAAAAGCACATGGGAGCAGATGTCCTCGTAAAAGAAGTGACCCCTGTTCGAGTGAATGTGAAAGGTCTTGTCTACTTAGAACAAGGGGTATCTGCTACGAGTGTTGACTCGATCATCAAAGCCTCATTGTTCAACCTCATAACAGAAACAACTCTTGGGGGTAATCTTTACCCCTCCGATTTCATTCGGGCGATTGACTCTGTACGAGGTGTTTCTTATGTGTCTGTTCCTTTGACAGAGCTTTCATTGACCGAAGGAGATCAAATCCTTCGTGAAGAAGTGAACCCCACAGTGCCGATAGAGATTACAGAGTTTACAAGCTCTAGTCATAAAGTGTGGCTCATGGATGTGCAACTAGACCATGTTCCTGCCACTAGCGGTGGATCAAATGTTCGGGTGTTTTTGAACCGAACAGAAATCGAAACGCTATCGCTAGGACAAAGAGAAAATGCCTCTAACTGGATCGGAGTGAAAGGAAGCATCGTAGGTTTGGAGAAAGCCTACATCAGCACTAACGGAGTTCTAACAGAGATCCCTAACTCTGCTCGGAAACTTCTGATCTCATTACCGTTAGGTAAAACACCTTTGGATTACGACATTGAGGTGAACTACACTTGTGGCAATGGAACAGGTGTGGTGGGTGAGATTAGATTAAACAACTTTAGTTACTTTCAAGTGGGCGATCTCAGCTTCACTTATGAAGAGGAGAGAAGATAATGGTTTATGATTTCGACCCTCGCACAAACAGAGAAAATCTAAACTCAAAGTCCTATCCTAGACGACTCTTAGAAGACATCCTCACCAATAAAATCGTAGACTCTATGTCTTTCGGTACAGCTTCAAACTACTTCACTCGTAGTTATGGACCGAATCATAGGATCATTTATGAAGGTGTAGGACGACTCCTCGCAGAGCTATTAGTAGACACCTTAGATAATCTTGAAGATGTAGAATACACCCAACTACGAGCTGAGTTCGTAGCCACTCGACTCTTGTATCTCGTATTCCCCGATGAGGAATCTGTACCTGTCGGTGATACACATGAAGAGACTATCTCGTTTCTTCTACAGACTTATGAAGCTCTACTACAAGGGGCTACCAAGAACTCTGTGGATGAAGTGTTGAATGACATCGCAGAAGGAAACGCTGTAGTTGTCAGCACCGTTGAGGGGTATATAGCTAACCTCAAATCTTCCATCCTAGCGACAACAGAATACAATACAGATGGAGTTTTTAGGACACACAGACACTTTGCTTTCACTGACGAGTCTGGCCTCGGTTCTACCAACAAACCTATTGAGTACAAATGGGGAGATGAACTCCATACGCACGACATAGTGGATGGTGTCATTCAACCGTACATTGATGCCGATGGGAACTCCCACTCTCACGAAGTTTATCTTGGTATTCCAGAGAACATTATTCGACTACAGAATAACTTACGCAAAGTTCTCAACATCACCAAGCCTGCTCACATTAAGACAGGGGAAGTTGCCTCTATCGTTGATGAGGACACACCTATCCTCGCTCAAGGCAAAGGGGATGTATTTAGTCCTATTCTCGGTATCGACCCTGCTCAGACAGATGAGCAGATAATCGAAGCTAACAAGATTGATCCATCACTCCCATATTACAACCAAAACGCTCAGTATGGACTCGTTGGTGTCTCACTAGGTAGTTTGTACCAAGAGGACATGAGAAAGGCGAGAGAGGGTGTTTTTGAGCCGAACAACTATGGTTATGTAGAGGGTAAGACCATACGCTTTTGGAGAACCAACATTAAGGTCGCAGATACCCTTGTCATCGGCACACAAAAGCTAAGGGTCATCTCTGTCTCTGAACGCATATTCCCACTAGATGGGATTTATTCCTCTATTGTAGACTCTAATGGTGAAGCATACACCTACAGGACAATAAGAGACTTAAAAAAAGGACCTCAAAAACATAAAAGAATTACATCGAGCAACATTGAGGTAATAAATGGCACATTTCTACCAGAGAACATTGGGCCGCCTTTTTTCAGAGGTGAACTAACAAGATCAGAAGTCTTAAATGACGGAGAGCCTATCGACTTTAATGGCTCTGTTTATTTCTGTGATCTAATGTCTGATAATGATGACGCTGAGTTAGGGAACATACAAACATCATTAGGTGGACACACAATCAAACTAAGCCATATTGAAGTAGAAGTTGACGCTCAGATCACCTCTACTGGTCTACAGGTTGTGAAGAATGACTCGTCTGTATGGTCTACTAGAGATCAAGTGGCTTATGAGACTGTAGAGTTTGTAAACAACCCCGATCCGATGTGGCCAGCACTAGGTTTAGTTTATAACTACGCAATCAATCTACCTGCATACATCGTTAAAGATATGCTCAAGGTTAAAGATGGACTGCCTGTTAGTATTGAGGACTTAACGATTAAGGTTAATGGTGTCGATGTAGATTATAGTTATCACACCCTATCTTTAGAACACACGAACACCTCCGAAGATGCCAATATAACAAACCCTCATCTTCATGTGTTGAGGATATACGACACTTCACACGAAGCAAACCCAAGCTATATTCCTCTTGCTCAAGCTGATGACAGGATCACTCTTACATACCCTAAAGCCAAGTCAGAGATCAGACGCTTTAGAGAGCTAAATAGCATTGAAATGACACTCAACGCTACTAGACCAACTCGTAAAGTCTCTATGTCTGGTCGGGGTGGTGATAGGCAAAACAGAATCATTGAGACAACATCCCCGATTTCTTATGTCTTGAATGAACCACAACCAATCACTCCCTATACGCAAGAGCAAAAGATTGCCACCTATTCAGCAGGTAGTTCTGACCTCCTCAATACAAGCAATCAAACGCTCAATACCACATACACACTCAATAACTTCTCACTCAATCAAACAGCTACTCAAGAACAGGTATTCAAGCCTGCTTCTAGCACAGTCAATACAGCCAACCCTAACATTTCTTTCTATCAGTTAGGCTTCCGACCTTCATATATCACATCTGTCATAGATAGTGATGGAGTCAGCTACACATACCAACTCAATAAAGATCATGTACTTATTAATGGGCTTACCGAAGAAAAGACACTAACACTATCTGGTATTTCTTCCAACCCTTTTGACTCGAATCTCGATTGGTACAAGGGTGAAAAGTTAGCAGAGGGGCAAGCGTTCTTTAAACATACCTCAACAATCAATGAGGTAAATGGAGAGGTAAATGTTGATTTAGGTGCGTTCACCGAGTCCACTCCCGAAGAATACATGACCAACCCTCTAGGTCTAGCACCAGATCAAATCCGATCTATCTATTCAATGGAGGACACTCAAACTTCGGGTGTTGAAGGAGAGCTGACTTTTTATGAGGATGTCATTACAGGCTACGACCTAGACGGACGAGATGGGTTTACAAACGACTACAACCCCCATGTACCACAAGATGAATGGTTATATCCAGACCCATCACTTTACATATTAGGACCAATCAACATCCCCACTCATTTCTTCTTCGGGTACAGCAACCTAAATACTTCGGGTGGAGATGGATTCTATTTCAGTCTATATAGGATAGACGCTCAAGGAAACAGACAATACCAAACTCTATCACTGAGAGCTGACTCTAATGGGTTTACAGCCCTCGAACAATACCCCAACCCTGTACCTAATGGATCACCACTCGCCTATAGGTTTAGGGATGACAGTCTTGGTTCACCAAACACTATAGATTATGACAATGCCCCAGCACCAAACTTCCTAGCAGAAATCAACGCATCATTTAACCACCTCGCTAATGAAACATACTTCCTTGAAGTTTTCATGGAAGAAGATAATGGGGCTGATTACCTTTACTTCCTCACAAGCGGTACTGATGCAAACTTTGATCTTGAGTCATCTTGGACTACATCTCCCCATGCGTACAGACTAGACCAATCCACTGCTGTGGTTCCCGTCAATAATGTGACCTATACCTATGAGATTACATTCACACTCAATCCAGGTGAAATCAGATCTTTTGAATCTTTGACGAGGAGCAATCGGAGAACGACTAATCTAATCGAAGATAACTCCCAAAACATTGGGTACTCGGCTAACGATAACTATGCAACTCCACCCTCAATAAATCTAGGGTGGAAAGGGTCTTTTGAAACGACTGGTTTCTTCTTTACAAGCGTAGATGACAGATTCCCCTCGATCATAGCAGAACTTGAAGCAAATAAAATCATCATACCTGGGACACATCTATCAGATTCATTTAATCTACCCACAGATGCTCTCACAACAACCTTATTGCTTACACCATCACACATCAATCAAAGTATCCCAGACATTGAAGACAGTGTGCTTTGGGCGTTAAATTATATTGCCGTCCTCGAACAATCTGATTTCCCTCAAATAGAAGAAATTGTTGAGTACAGCTATATACTTAGCGATGGGAATGTTTCGGACATTTACCCAGAGATTCAAGATGAAGTAAATGCTCCTGTATTCATGAGGGTAGTTCCTTCTTCAACAATCTCTCTGATTACAGACGAAGTATCCACTTACATATCTGGCATTGGTGTGTCTAGTGAGTTTAGGCAGATCTCAGATGAAGATGGGTTCTTAGCCAGTTACCTGTTCTTGCCTAGATCAACAAGCAGTTTGATACCAGACATCACAGATGAGGTAAGTACACAACAAGGATTTGTACCAGTGTTCTTGAATGATGATGTTCTTGCTAGTGAGGACTCTGTTATCTCTTATATCTCTAGCATCAACTTTAATGATGTCGTTGACCCCATAGAAGACGCTTTAACTTCTCATATTTCATCATTCAATGCCCAAGACACTTTTAGTGCGTTGCAAGATAGTATTAGCCTAAGCAGATCAATCACAATCGAGGATGTGACCGAAGAGATCCTCGACTCACTGATTGTTCCAAGATATATGTCTCTTGATATGAAGGGAGATATACCAGCCCTTGGTGATCTTATCGCCACGAGTCTAGCTCTTTATGTAGACGATACAACACCCCAAGTTCTGGATGGTAACATTGAATCATTCTTAAGGTTATTTACTGGTGATACAGTTTCAACAACCACTGATTCTTGTCTCTTAGGTATTGGCATCCCCTTAGAAGATACCTTCACTTTTAATGCAGATGCTATTGCCTTTATCTCTTCAACAAACCAGAGCAATTCAGAAAACCCAATTACTGTGGTTGATGATGTCGATGTTGTTTACAATGTGATTGCAGGGGATTATGTTTATATGGCACTTAAATACCCAAATGGATGGTTTGGGTTCGAGTTGCACATATATGAAGCTGGGACATATATGGACAGCCTCGTTTATGTAAATAGTTATGTAAACTATGTAGACGCAGGACAAAATACTTATACTTGGACTCAAGAGACTACTTTAGGGAGGTCAAGACAGGTAGTCAGTCCTGTAAATCCTTACTCAATTCCTTCACTGAACGCTTGGGTGGAGTATGATAACGCAGACGATACAACTACGATGAGAATAGGACCTCTTGATGAGGATAAAGATTACACGATCTTCTTCCAAGCCACTGCTATTTCTGATGTGGCAGAGATCTGCCCGTTAGCAATGAAAAGGGGTAGAGCGAACACAGATCCAGTCAACTACTTGAGTGGGGAAACTTATACAGATTTAGGAAACTCACCGACTGGTACAGGTACACTGAACGCTGATGATCGCTATTTCAAGTACCACACATTCAGACTAAGGTCTGTGGAACAAGACCTCTTGTTTACAGAAGATCAGTCTTATGTATCAGAACCTTCTGTAAATTATGGGAACGATTTTACTACTGTTTACTTTTACATGATTGTGAACGCAAACGCTAATAATGAGTTTTGGTCAATACGAATATGTGAAGCAGACAACACAGAGGTAGCTTCAAGCTCTAACCTCAATAATGAGACAAACTTCATTGAGCCTACTGTACACACAACCCCTGTTAATGGGATAAATGCATTTAACAACCAAGTAGTCAATGGTACTTTCCTGTCCACATATGGATATAGAACTTACTCAAACCCAGACAATATAGCCCCTTTGTCTTATTCACTTCTCAGAGCGAAGAGGTATAAAATGATCGCAGTATCAGCAGACCACCCAGGTGTAGATGTGGGATTGTTCATCAGAGCTAATCCAGTCATTGATACTGGAGCTTCTTACAACACTGTATATAACTCTTCTGACACACTCACATACACAAACCTGTTCCAAAAGGATGTAAATACTGGAACTGTTACATATAGGCATTATTTCTACATTAGAGATGATGGATTTGTAGCATGGGAACATGATCCAGCTTCAAGACCTTAATACTTTATTTATTATGGTCAGTATAATGCAAACAACCCTTAACTGAAGGAATCAACCATGAAAAGTACACTCGTAATCAAAGGCTTCGTAGAAGCAACACTCAGAGACCTTGATGGGAATGTTATCGCCTATGAAAAAGGTGAAAACACTGTCGTAGAGATGTCGAATAACATCGTTATGGACGCTATCTACCCCAGACTTGGAACTGCTGGTAATGGAATTGCCGCCGCTGTAAGACCTGTTACTGCACCGATAACTAATAATGCCACTCATCCTACTGGTGGTCTATACATCGGCCCTACTGGGATTGGTAATGGTTTACTTCATACTCAAGAGACCTCAAACATAAACCAAATCGGTTATATCTGTGTGGGAAATAACAACGGTGCTGACTCACTCAATAACCCACACGCTAACGCTAATGCTGATGTAGCACAACCTGCAAAACAAGTTGATATGGTAGACACAAACCACGATCATACCGATGCCGCAGTCAGAAGTCGGATTATAGACTCTGTTACTTTCCCCTCTGCTAAATCCATTAGGTTCACCACCACTTTTGGAACAGCCCAAGGAAATATAGCTCAAGGTATTTCAGAAATCGCTCTCTGGACAGTAGGAGACAATGTTGACATTGAGGGCTTCGTATCAGCAGAAGTGCCTACAGAAACTACTAACATGAGGTTGTTCGCAAGAAAAGTTCTCGGTAACACGATCACAAAGACTGATGATGGTACACTAGACATCAGCTACACCTTAACTTTCGGTGCGTAAATTAAGGTAGGAGGGTGGGAGATTTGTAAGTCTTAAATAACCCTCCATTGTCAGCCCCATATCTTCAAATGGAGGAAAATATGATCTCTACAAAAATCCCACCCCCTAAAACAACTGCTGTTAACTTTGGGTTTGGCTTTGAGGAAACGCTCGGAGTTAGGGTCAAAGGTGATGTCTTTGGTGTCCTCCAATATGAGGATGGACGAGAAGAAATAGTCTTAGACAAATCGAATGTCTATACCCTCGATGGTGGTATCTTAGCGGCTGTCTTGTTCTCCAAGAACTTAGGAGCAGGGTTCGCTCGTGGTATTGATATGCTCGCTGTTGGTACAGGTGCTTCGGGTTCATCTGCAAGCCCCGACATTGCAGATTACAGACAACGCAATCTCAACACACCTCTGTTTAGAAAGATATTTACGAGTCGTGTATATCGCAAACCAAATGGTGATTTGAGTGCTGTACCTACAAACATCGTTGACTTTACAACCACATTTGAGTCGGCAGACGCTGTGGGTGCGTTAACAGAGATGGGTCTGATGTGTACCGTTTCGGGTGTGTCGGGAGGGGCTAATGAGTTTAGTCAAATCGCTGAAGTATTTCCAGATCGTGATCTGAACATTAACATTACAAATAGCGACATCCTCGTAAACTACCTCACATTCCCTGTGATCAATAAACCAAGTGGTGCAATCTTAGCAATCACTTGGCGATTGACTTTTTAAGGGGAGTGGAATATGTCTAAAAAATACCTTCCCTCTACAAGTCGGGATCTCGACCCTACAAACTATGCGTGGGATAGTGTCGTATATCAAGCAGGTAGACCTATGCTTGATAGTGAACTCAACCTTACCCAAGACATCCTCAATAAGAAGAACACGCTCCCTAGTGGCATGATTTCTTATCAAGGACAAGATGACACTATAGGATCATTCTCTTTTGAAGATCCTTATGTCGGTGGAGTCTTAAACGCTGACTTTACAGCAAACAGCTTCGTCATTAACCCATTCAAAGCTATGGTTAATGGAATGGTCATTGATGTTCGCAATACCGATGCTACTGATGGTACGAACAAGATCACTTTACCTGGACCCATACCTGGTGCTGGTGCTGGAAACAGAGGCGAATTTGTATTCCTTGAAGTATGGAGGAGAGAAGTCACTCCTGCTATGCAATCTAAGTCTAGGATCAAGGTCATCGCACCTCTCCATAATGATACATTCAAATTTCAAATAAATGGGCAATCCAACCCACCACCTCTAAATGGGCAAAACCAAGATACCAAAATCTTAACTGCATTTGATGACCCTAATGGTGTTATTGGGGTAAATGAGTTTCAAGTTGGTGCTACCCCTGCCGAAACAGCTCGCAACCTAGCTCAAGCCATCAATGATTATGACGGTGCTAATCTTGGACTGACTGTTGATGGTGTCACCACATTCGCTGAAACTAGAGGTACAGAATACCTATTCCTCAACCATAATGGAGGAATAGATGGAAACCATGATGGCACAGCAGATAGTTTCACTCTTATAAGCTCAAATAATGCTGGTATGAGGGTTCTTAATCAGCCAGCAGGTGGGTCTAATGGCGAGGGTAAACCCAACGCAAATAAAGTTTACTTTGCAGGGAATGTACTCTCAGACTCCTCGACATACCTTGATGATAAAATCCAAGATCCAAATGTAGCAGTGTCCTCTACCCGTAGAGTCCAAGTTCAATACCGACTTAGAATGGACACTTTTTCAACTGACTTGTCTCAACATATCTTTGGATTTGAGAATGTCAATGTTGAAGCTCAAGGCTCACAAGGTGGGACTGTCGGAGGATACAACTTTATTAAACACCCTACCGATACTGGTCTATGGTATGCAGGAACAGGTTCTTCGGCTGACGCTACTGCTCTCGGAACTGTTGATGGGTATGTCTACGCTATCCCTATCTGTTATGTCTTTCGTAGATGGACAGCAGACAATCTAGGTGCTGATGGGTTCAATACTCTAGGTGCTTTTAATACAGGTGCATTACATGACCATGACGGTACTTTGGCAGATAACGACTATGTGGGTAATGTCACTGTAGGAAGTTCTGATCGACCCGATGGACTATTCGCAGATCAAATCTCGGAATACGATGTCCTTGATTTAAGGCGAAGGGTGTACCCTAGAGGAATTGATTTCTCGGCAGAGCTAGACTATCAGTACCACTCGCTGTTAGATGACACGAATAAGACTTGGTATGCTAAGGCACATAACTTACAAGCCACAGGAGATGGTTCGAGTGGTATCAGTCATACACCACTTGTGTGTGATGCGTATGGTAGGAATGACGCAAACATAGCTCCAAACTTAGGTCAATGGAGACAGAACTTTGACCACATCGCTCGTAGATGGTCAAACGAACCTACTACAGAACGAATTTACATCATCGCCAAACCTGCAAACACTAACCCTCAACCATCAACAGGTATATCTGTTGCTCATGTAGGGGGTACTGGAAACTTTTGGTATGAGGGAGATCAGATCACCATTGATCTGACTACTCTTGATATATCGGGGCATCTAGGTTGGGTTCAGAACAATAATGACCCCTTACCTGCTGACAATAACACGATACTACCGAAGCTCATTGACATCGGGTATTGCTGGCACAATGATGGACATTTTGTTAACGCTATTGAGCAACAAGTTCGTATTCAAAACATCACAGGTTTAGGTTCAAACCAAGTCGTGATCACTTTAGATGCAAACCCGATCACTGCCAATAGTGGTATGCAAGCTGGTGTTGCTGATTACAAACTCGTAGGAGATGCTAACGCAGAGTCCACAGCAAGTAACAGGGAAATCTTTATCGAGCTGATCTTTGACTACCCATCTATTGATCGTGGTCTTAGTGGAACTGTAGCTGAAGCTCCTATGCCCGACTCATCGGGATACCCTACAGGATCGGCTGTACTCACAGAGTTGCCCCCCACGAACGCTTACGACCCATATCCAGGTCAAGGGAATGGAAACGCACCTCCTATCTCAAATGTCATACCTAACACCAAAGAAGTGTCGCTAGAGTATGTGTACGCACAGCAAACGATACAACTTGTATCGGGTAGCCCCACAAGCACTTATTTACCTTGGAGACTCTATTACAACTCTAGCCTTGCACCTACTATTACAGATGAAAGTGGTATAGGTACAACCCTTACTCTTGATAATACTAGCACTAATTATCAACACGCTGAGTCAAAGATTGGTTGGTCTAACTCTGGTCCTGCTTGGAACACAGGGCAGAGATTGATAGAAATCACAGCTTATCCTCTTGAACCTTATCCCGATGCACCAACCGATAGCACGATCTTCGTTTATTATCGTAGACACGCACCCAAAACTGTGGGTTCAGACTTTGCCATTACCGTTCCCGATGTTGGAGTTAATGCAGGTGGAGTGATACCAGACGAGTTGAACCTCCAACCCCTCGTTATAGGTAAGGAAATAGGGGCATACTTAAAAACAGGCGAACATTATCCGTTCTTCAACCCTACTGATCAACTCGCCACTCACACAAATGCTTCTAACTATGAAGAGTATAAAACTCTAGGTTCACCCGAAGTGATCTTAGACGATCTTAAGATCAATACAGGTTCAATCAGTCTACCTTCGTTTGTTCCTTTTGTATCTTCTGTAAATGTTACTCTTGGAGATACCAATGTAGGTCAAGTTCCAAGAAAAGACGATGAGAGCAGAGCTTACTACCCTACGATGGAGGACTCTAGTTATTTCCCCTCTGCCTTCGCAAAGAATATGGGTGGAATACACAGCAACTACAAAACTGCCCTCCCATGCCTCATGCGTGTAGTAGATGCCAACCATGACCTCTATCGAAAAGGTGAGGTTGTTTTAGTAGTGTTCGTCAAAACTAACGAATGGGGTCAAGGTGTCGCTGTGGACATGAGAGAAACCTTATCTGACAACTATGTTGCCGCTTGTGTTTATAGAACACGCAACCAGCTTTTGCTCGGAGAATAAAAATGCCTAAGAAGTCCATAGATAGAAACCCAATCACTATTGTTTCAAGTCAAGGAACAGATGCTTCGGGATCAGACACCTCCCTTATCGGGGGTCTTGACACAAGCGTGGTCGCATCAGAAGTAATCTCATCAAACAATACTAGCGAATACTTAGGGAATAATGTTCAGTTAAACTTAGATGACCTCACATCAGATGTACTTGAGGGTCAGCCCCCACGAGTTGGTTTTGGACCTGTTATCTTCTCAAACGGTTCTGTTTCAATCACACATGATGGACGACCAGATTGGGGTCAAGCAAAAGTTGTAGATGCTCCACCTTGGTTAACCTTGCGTAAAAAGTGGGCAGAAAAATTTGAGATGCCACACTATGGAGTTGGACTCAAAACTGCTGTGAACCCATCCTTTAACCCAAAGTGGGTTAACGATGGTGGAGTTTATGATACTGTAAACATCAACTATAGAGATTTAGATGACGACTCAGATCATGGACTAAATGTTTTTGGAATTAACCCTAACTTTAGTGAGATGGCATATCGGTTTAATAACTTTCCTGTACCGATGCAATCAGTACCCCGTAGATCATTCAGCCTCTTAAACCCTTATGAGATATACCCATACCTCTACCAAGAGCCTTTTGTTAATGATGAATCAAACGATTTCTTCAACGCATCCACAGATACAACACTAGGGTTAAATGCAGGAGCAGGTACTGCATCGTTAGGTGTAAAGAATGGACAAGCGTCTATCAACTTGGGATCTCCTTTAAGGACTACCTCATATAGCCCCTATAAGACTGAGGATCTAAGTAATGCAGGTGTCGAAGAGCCTCCCCCTAGAGATGTAGGTGTGGTGATTTCGGGTGTGTTATTCCCTGCTGATCGGGGTGTTCTCGCACTCGTCAGATTCCCTAGCAATCCGAATGATGTAGCTTCCTCTTTCGTAGGATCACCATCTACAACTGTAGCAGATATAGAGTCAAGAGTCATATCTGCTATCAATCTAGGTAAAGGTGCAGGTCCAGAAGATGGTCTACCTGGAAGTGTTATTTTTAACACCTCATATACAGACACATTCCCCTCAAGAAAAACAGGTCAATACGATCTATACGAGTTACACACAGGAAACTACACATCTGAGTCTACAAGATCGAACCTTGGAGCTATTCCAGAGTTAGCAGGTGTTCTGAATAAACACAGAATAGGGAAAGTTAGATTACTAACGGACGCTAATGCCTTCGATGGATCTACAACAAGAGTAGGTGGCATCCCTGTTCTGTTCTCTCCCTATGAAAAGATTTATAGGGAGAGCGATCTCAACTCTCTTGATTGGGATGACTTTTACTCCTTCTCAAACCCGATAGCAGGATTAGGTGCGTATGTTATCGACAATACAGGGGCTACTCTGTCAGCAACTATAAATGCGGCAACAAGTGCCATCGACATTGATGCTCCTAATGGGAATACCCCTTACACCTACTATGCGTATGTAAAGATAGAAAACCGAAACTTCCTCTCATATCGACTGCCTGTCTTAAAAGACTACTCCCCCAATGGTTTAGATACACCTCAAGTAGAACGAGATCGTTTCTTCATCAAGCGTAAGCCTAATACAGATCAAGACCTACCTCAGTATGACCCTAACCTCGAAACTGCTGGTGGGTATATTACTTTTGGTGAGGAAAATAACTACTCTTTCCAAGTTGCTCGATATAGGCAGGTCATTACCCTTACGAGAGACTACCATTATGCAAATCCAAATAATCCACCTGGTGGAATCATTGGACTTTCGGCAGACGATAGTGAACCAGAATACAACTTTGGTTCACTAGCTTTGATCCACTTCAAAACAGAAAGAGCCTTTGAAGCCCTTATCAGAGATGGTGTCGCACCTAGCGATGAAGATGTCTACAGTAAGAACCTTATCGACTACACGAACCTCAACAAGAATGTCGGGAGAGATTTAGGCAATAGTGGTGGTGATGGACTAGATGACGGAGTAGCGTCTTATAGCAAAGAAAACGCTATGTCTGTGTTTAGACCGAACCTCAACTTCATGCAAAAGATCAAATCCTACCCTAAGAACATCACTCTTCGTTCTGAGGCAAGGTCTATAGGTGTCTATCCTCTTAACAACTACAACACAATAGAAAGATCCAACACTTACTTTATGTGGGCTTCGGGTGTTATCTATGTGAACCCATCAAGCTGGTACGCCTACAAAGAACACAGAAGCAATATGGGGGGGTCTTTTAACTACGCTAATGAGGGAAGGGACTACTCAAAGTTTCAGTATACAGCACAAATTGAACCTAAAGACTCTCAAGGCAACGATTCCATTTCAGAATGGGATGGGTCAAGCCCAACTACAGTTAAACCATTCACAACAGTTCGACCTACATACCAATTACTATCGAGCGATCTCACAGCTACTAACAACTTAGTATCTGATGATAGGTGGAACTACCATTCTTCAGATAACACAGGACTCCCTGTATATCCGACACAATCTAAACATCAACAGATATGGGCTAGTTCTGGAGACCTCGCTCCCACTGACACAGCTCTTATAGAGATTAGTGTTAGACCAAAAGGAGATGCTGTTAAACCATTCTCTGATCTCACAAAGTATGACCCTAAAGACGGTTTATGTACTTTCTCGACTAATGGGTTAAGACCCTCAGTTATAGTCAATAAGCCTCATAGACAGTTTGAGAACTTAGGTGTTCATCATATCATGGACAACCTAGATGAAAATGCTTCTTCAGAGATTAAAAAGTTGCTTTACCATTCAGCTCGTAAAGTATCCTTGTTAGAACTATGTGGTGAAAGGTTTACCCCATCGGGATTAAAAGCAGATCGAGAAAATGCTGTAGCCTCTATTGGTGATGTGTATTCACCATCTGAGGTAGACCCTTTCTCTGCAATCCCTGCACTTGCAGGACCAGGTAGTTACGAATCTAATGACCTTTTAGGGCAAGAATACCGAGATAGCGACAACAGCTTTGTGGATATACACTTATTCGCAGACTGGGAAAATACAAACAATGCAACTCAAGTTTATAACCCTAAAACATCTGGCCAAGCCTTCTCAATCTATCGCTATGATGAAGAAGGATATAAAGTCTATGTAGAACTAGAACTCTTACCAATAGGTGGAGATGAAGCTAATGGATATGCCCTTGAGTTATGTTCGGGTTGGGATTGGGTAGATAATACTGATAGTAATGTCAACACAAAGACCGAGTTCAAATACAAGCAGGATGTACCTGTATATCGTCCTGTAGAAAACAACCACACTAGGACATCGGCTAACACTCATTGGGATGCAAAATACACAGCCGTTATTGATGAGCGTTATTACATTGAGTGCCACCCTTCTATCCCTTATGACTATGTTGTAAACCCTTTAGGTGGACCGCTCATTCAAAACGCTGATCCTAAAACAGAATCTAAAAGCTCGATCTTTACACTTGGGAACGCTGATGCAACAGCAGACTTGGGGTTGAAAATCCAAGATGCTCAACTTGGGGAGACTCCTGCCTCTCCATCTATCTACACTAGAAGAGAAATATATAAAGATTTAGGTTCTGGACATTATGATAATGACACAGGGGTTGCTGAAAATACTTTCAGAGGTGAGCCATTACCTAGTGCATTTACAGTTAATGGGGGAACTCCCGACATCACAGGAGGTGGAACATTCACAGCAGAAGAAGGGGCGACAGTTCACCTAAACAGCTTTTTCATAAGATTATCCATGACTAATGGTGTACTTACAGGTAATGCCGTACCCCCTAGCAGATCATTTCACCCTCAAGATAGAAGGAGTACAGATGAAAATGGACTTAGGAGCTTCGGGCATTCTATTCTTGAAGTGAAACCAACGGGTAATAGAGAACTACCCGAATATGGAAACTTCACGATGGATAGGAGAGGGTATATAACAGTCAGTGGTATGGGTAATACTTCTAATCAATCACCGATAGAGGATCTTTATCCCGATGGTAATAGTAAGTTTGAAAGAATGGCTCTTGTATCTTTATTTACCCCTAGAAAAGACACGCAAGAAAGATTTCTTGATGAGTCTTATCGTATTGAACACAGCTTAAATAACCTATTCAAAAACGGTGATGTGGACTCATCCTATCAGTTTGGAAACCATACCAATGTTACTGTAGACCCACCAATAGGAGGGAATAATCAACTCCAAGAAAATCTCATGGGACCAGGCATCCCTAACTTCGGATCGGGAGCGAATGGTGGGTATATTTCATTCCCTGTTCGAGATGAACTCGTCATGACAAACTATGCCTATCTTTATTGGACATCACTACACAACCTCGATGGTGTGAGTGTGAATAAAGCATGGACGCAGACCATATTTCCAGAGTTCTCTTTTCATGGTTATGCAGGGTATCTAAGAAACAGCCTCCACATGAAAAGGATTACAATCACTCCAGGTGGTGCTAACGATTGGTATGAAGCACAAGTAAGTGGTTTCCCTAACATGACTAGAAATCATTTGTCTGGTGCTAAATATGGCACACCTCCAAGGGGAGTTCTGATCTACCCATATCAAGACTTCAATGGCAATACCACCACATCTCATGGATATAATCTATCTAACTCTGGAGCCGGAACTACAAACCCACTATTGGACTCAGAAGTGGGATTCTTCTTACCTAACTCCAATGCGACAATACCTCAAAATGTAAATCAAATCGACTCTGACCATCATGGTGGCAGTCCGACTTGGATAGATGATGATGCAAACAATGGAGGTACAGCAGAGTTCCCACCATTAAGATATGCACAGCCAAACTACAGTGGTGTCGATAACACCTATCCAGATGTGGGCTATCTAAGAGCATTTGACCTCAACTTCGGTAAGAGCAAAGAGCGTTCTCCTCATCTCCCTTATTGGAATAATGATTGGGTGGAGCAGACGAGCGATGGCACAATCATTGACCGAAACGCTATTGATGTAGAACCTCAAGGTCAAATAGAGTCGGGTGCTTGGAAAAGGCATCGCATCAGTGAGGGTGGATCTGTATCCCCGACACCAATCAAGCTAAGGCTTGTGGGAATAGATTGGGATATGATTTCTTATGTTGACCCACAACACCCCACTGCTCGAAAAGATGGAACTGTTTACACGATAGACTCTAAAAAGTATCTCATGCGTAAGCGAGTGATGAGGATCTTTGTAAAAGTTCCAGGATTGACTACATGGCTTGATGTCGGTGTGATGGATGGAGAGGTTGGAGAGTCTTATGTCCAATATGCAGGTGATCCGACAGGAACATTTGGTGGCATGAGCGAAGGGGGTGCGACATCGGATAAGACACACGCAAGCATTGATGGTGCAGGCTGTTGTATATCTTACAAAGAAACCTTCCTTGTCGAAGAAGGTCTTGTCGCACTCGACCTCGAACTTGATGTTGGGTATATACCTGCCTTCAACACTCTAGGAACAAAAGACTTTTTAGGTAACACTAACAGCGAAAATTGGCTTGGTTGTAAAGACACTCTTATCCAAGAAGAAAAGGTGATATGGGTTGGAAACTCAACTCGCCATTACGGAGACAGTAAGTTCAAAAAGTGGGGGGCAGGGGATAAAGAAGCCCCCATTCTTGTGAAGGTCGTCCTTAGTCCACCAGAGTTCCCTAGTTATGAGGTACATCCATCTGACGCTACAAGACTCGTAGATCGTAATGATCTAACTTCAACAGATTTAAGGGTAGCTGACATCGCTAATGGAACACCTACAAATGAAACCGTTTATGATATACGGTCTGCACCCAATAAGTCCTATCGTGGACACTCATCCCCACCCGATGATCGTGCTCCCACATGGGCTAGGAGAGGCTTAATGGGAATTGAGGTTCTCCGGCAAGATGGCTCTAACTACGATTATGACGAAGTAGTAGACAGACCCGATTTCTGTCTTACAGATCTTTTCGGTGAGAACAGGTCTTTATATATGGCTTATTTGACAAGTACAAATACAGTTGTGTCATATCAAAAGGTAGAATCTGAATATACAAATCAGATTACATACACAATAGGTACAGGTGGCTCTAGTCAATCAACTTTAGCCTCAAAAGGTAAGGGGTAAAATATGCCTGCTATATTCCATAGAGATGCTACAGACACCTTAGTAGAAATCATCCCTACATATCCAAACACATTACCTATCTCTGGTAGGTATGTAGTGGACTTTCCAGACCATTTCGATCTAAAACTGAATACAACAAAGCCTACAAGAGCCGATGTCATCAGCAAGATCAGCGAGATGATGACATCTAGGTTTGTGGCGTTTGATCACTTCATCACGAACAACCTTTTAAGTGAGGCTGATTTCACAAACAACTTTGAAGATGAAGCAAACCAATCTATCTCTGTAGTCGATAATCTTTTCCTTCCTGTGAGTCCAGCTAATCCAGAGTTTAACTTTCTCAACTCTTACAAGAGTGGGACGCTACCAAACACAACCTCTGTGATAGGTCGGTTTCCAAATGTGGGGCATAAAGAAGGGGCTACAATTACCTCCGACTCTACAGCTTCGGGAAATAGATGTATCATCACAAAAGAGATTGATATAGCTAGTAGTACATCCGATGGTCTAGGTCGAAACGATTTCTTTGTGTACTTTAGGAGTGCCTTAAAGAGCTACACCAAAGATCGCTCTTTGTCTGACACAGAGAGAACGACTTCTACATATACAGCAAACCGAAAAGGTTCAGTGGCTTACACAAACACCGAATATGATGCGTCCAATCGTCTTAGATGTTTTATATCTAGTGATGGTAGTACATACCAAGAGATCGACAATCTAAATGTTTTCTCATTCAATGGTAAGGTCGATACGATCAGACTAGCATGGGTAAACTACACAGACGCTGATCTCATCCTCCTCTCATACACTCTGATGTATTGATAACATAAAGGAAATCAAAAAATGGCTGACGATTTTAAGAGTACAGTTAGTAGGACACTAGATACGACCAATCGCCAATACACAAATGTAGTATGGCAAGCAGGAAAGCCACCTCTCGATAGTGAGCTTAACCTCGTGGGTCAACTCGCTACAGATAACCTCTCAAAGACAGTATCTGCAACAGCACATAGTGGTATCTTAATGAACCCTAGAACTGCTGATCGAGACTTTGAGTTTCACCCCCTGTGGTCAAACTTCTTAAAGGTCAAGCCACTTAAAGCCCTAGTCAACGGACTCGTTCTCGACATTGAAGAGTCTATGATTAAACTAGATCCTCCCCCTACCCAAGATAACCGAGTAGATTTCGTATTTCTTGAGGTGTGGAAAACCATCATATCTGCCGACAACGCACTTCCCGATGCTACCCTAGAAAAAGTTAAACCTACCACCACTACCGTTTATTCCAATGGTAACCTCAGCGGTGCAGGACTAGACGATGAGATGGTAGACTCCAATGTTGGATTTGAAACCACAAAGCGTATTCAAGTTCAGTATCGCTTTAGAGTCGTTAAAGAGATAAACATCTACGATCACCTTGAAGGTATGTCTAGCACTTTAGTAAAAGGTCAAGGACCACTAGATGCACCCGACAATAACTGTGTATTCAATAACCAACACGCTAATGGGGATGCAGGTCTTTGGATCGCCCACATGACAAGTGATGGATGTCCTCTTGGTCAACCTTGTGACCCTAATGTGCCTAACACAGCACTGAGCGATTTCTTATCTGAGAACATCGTTTATGGTATCCCTATCTGTGCAATCACTCGTAGGAATGATAACTCTTATGTTGCTTCTACAAACACAGGTAATGCCAATCAGAATGGGGCAATAGACCGTAAGCCATCATCAAACACAAGCACAGACGCTACATCCCTCCTACAAGCAACTCTTAGTAGCCCCTTAGACGCTTTAAAAGAAGGTAATGTAGCAATCTCTAACGGTGACGGTTCGGGTCTTGACGATGCACAACTCTATGGATCTGAAAGATACTTGGTGCTTGGTCAAGGTCTTAACAAAGAAATCATCAGAGTAAGTGGGTTTGCAAACAATGCTCTCACTGTTGTTGCTAGAGGTGAAGGTGGTACACAAGCTAAGTACCATTCGGCAGGTACGAATGTTGTTCTCTTTAACAACCGACCAGATGGTAAATATGCCGATGAGATCCATGCTGATGATCTATTCGATATGCGTCATGCTACCACTATCGGTGAGTGGGATTATCAGTCTCTTCTTGAAAGTTCTCTCTCTGATCTCCTGTTCGGAAATCTAAAGACAGCTTATAAGCAGAACCAACAAAACAACACCACAGCAGGTGGGACTGTTGAAGAAGTATCTACAATAGACCAAAGCACCCCGATGCAGACACACCACATGGACTGGCCAAATGGGTTTAGAGACGCATGGTCAGATGCTTCTGTTCCTCAAATGGGATTGACCATGTACCTTAACCTGCCAAGTGCTAGAGATAACTTTGGGGTGACAACCACAAATCTCAATCAAGCTAACCTTGCATCATGGACTATAGGGCCTGACCTCGAACCTAGTGCTTTCATCTATGATGGTCTTAAAATGAAGTCGGGGTCTTGGGTCAAGCTCACTCTTGACGCAACAGCCTCAAACTTAGCTTATGGAGTCAATGAGATTGACAAAGCGAATACACCCCAAGAAAAGGGTGTTCGATTTATCGCCCCAAGCGAAACCAGAGACCCATCAACAAAAAGATCACCATTCACCATCGAAGAAGTAGGTGTAAATCATGGTCAACTACACTACCCAACCCTCGCTTCTAATTTTGAAAAGCCTTTCATCGTTCTAGGAAAAACAAAGTACAGTGATACATTCCTAGCAAGTACACCCAGTGATGTTGTAAATCAGAATTATCGCTACCTGTATCGACCACAAGCGATCAACCAATCAAGTGTTGTTTCTGAACAACAAACAGGCAACCTCCCCCCAAGTTTCGTAGAACAGGTCGTTGCCGTCAGATTGGGTGCGAGTGGAGTTGATTTGCCTCTCGCTGTAAGAAATCTCGAAAGCCTCGTGACAAACAATGGGTATGACACGAGTGGGGATCACTCTAGCCTATATGCTGTCATCTATGGCGACCCTAGAGATAACTTCCAACAAAACAACGGTGTGTTCAAAGTAGTAGACCTCTTAAACGATGATTTAGACACACCTAATGCTACTTATTACAAAACAAGTGATACTGCTGATGTTTGGGACCCTTCAACTGGTGGTGGAAGCAAAGTGGGTTGGGTAATACTCAAACCTATTGACGACATTGTTCGATCAGCAGGTTTAGGTGACAGACTTTTGAAAATCGAGTTCAGAACACAAGAACTATCCAATAAAGACGATGAGGTTATGGTCGCCATTACCGAATCTGTAGATCATGACATTGCTAACACTACTCTAGGTAAACTCTCTATCACAAGTGAGTTCCAGCTTGGTGTCTCTGTCCTATACCCTTCTGCAACAGGTGGTACAGCTAATGTTGCTGATGACATCCACAAAATCGGTTTAATTCCCGACATCTCTACAGGCGAGTTCCTTAATAACTCTAAGTCTGTCCTACATGGGAATGATTTCTCTAACCTACCCCTCGTAGGAAACGAGATTGATTTACCAACGAAGAACCATGTTTCCCTTTGGAATAGACTGCCATCATCAAATCTCCCTATCGGTGTTGCACAACCTAGTCAAATGGGTGGTCGGATCATCAACGAGGAAGCAGATCGTGAAGCAGAAGCATTTACAGATGAAAACAGCAAGACAGTCGTTCTTCGACCTTTCCAAAATAAAACTGTCATCATCAACAAAGCGACTGCAAATAACCTCACTGCAAATGGTGTAGTTACACAAACAAAGACATCTCTTGTTCCAGAGCATTGGAACAACACAAACATTGATGTAGACCTTGAAGCAGATGAGATGTTCCTCCCAACCAAGAACGCGGCCTTTGTCCTACCCGAAGCAATCATGCCTCGCTTCGGCAGACAAGACATCCCATTACACACCTATACAGGAACAGAAGATCAGTTTAGAAATGGTCTAAACCACATCTTTATAGATAAACCACTATCACAGTCTGATCAAGTATTTAACATCATCGGGGGTCTTGATAATGGTGGTAGTCCAGGAACTAATAATGTACTCTTTGTAACAGGAGATCCAAATACTGCATGGGGTCAAAGACAAGCAATCAACACCATAAACAGCAAGATTGGTATTGGTGCTAGAAGAACAACATTTACCGATGTGCCTTCAAGCGACTTCGGATCTACGCTTAATGGTATTGAGCTTCCACCTTACTATGGCATCGTTCGAGTCTATGGTGTTTATGAGAGAGATCTATTTGCGACTCATCTGACTAACCAAAACCAACTTGCAGGACACGCAGTTAATCGAGTAGATGTTGCGAACAATGTGACAAATGGAAACTGCCCTAACCTACTTAGAACAGATACCTCTGCATTCACAATGTATATTCGACAAAATGGAGGTAAAGAGCTAGTTAATGGTGTGGACGGTCAGTCTAACACTGATTATTTACACGCACATACCTATATGATCACCGAACACGCTATCGACATCTCCAGATTAGAGGGTCTAAAAGACCCAAACAACCCTCAACAAGATATTTGGTCTGAGGGTTCTGTCTTTACTAGCTTTAACTATGTCGTTGAAGCTGTAGTGTTCATGTTTGCCGATGGTTTCATCTCACACAACCGTTATGTACTACCTAGAAAGCATAATGGTTCGGGGTCTGCTTTGCTTGCGACAGATGAACAGAAAGCAGTTGTATCGACAGTTATTCCTTTCGCCCCTCCTATCGGATCTCACATAACTGTTTCTTACAAGCGTACTCCATATCAAGGCGACCCTTTAGGTACTCTCGGACAATCTGACCAAACAGTACCTCAAGGTCGAAAGAGTTTAAATAAGTTAAGGCTAGGTACTAAAGTACAACCAGTCAACCTCTCAAACACCAACGAGCGTAATCTCGAAGTTCTCGCAAGTATTGATTTCTACACTACACTCGGAACAGGTAAGATTGGTGGTGTGGTTTACCCGACAACAATTACTGATGTTGGTCACACCCCATTCCCAATCAATCGAGATCCTACTGCGTTATTGGCAGATGGTTTTAGTTATATCACTTTAAAGACATCTACCTTTACAGAAGAGTCATCTCTAAGGGGAGGTTGGGCGAGCCTATTCCTATTCGAGCAAGCTGAAACTGTCGTTCGGACAATTGTAGACCTTAAACTCTATAAAAATAATAGTCTTGTAGATACGCATACCTTATCTGATAACGGAGATGGTCGGATTCTTGAAACTCAAGTATCTTATGCTATGGAGTGGCTTCAAGGATTAGGATATAACTGCTTCCAAATCAGAGGTGAGATCAGACAGAACGCTACGATCAATCAAACCTATTTAGGTGTTTTAATCCAAGCACCTAATCCAACAGATACCTTTGAGTTAGAGGTTGATTGGAAAGACTTGAGGAATGGTCAAGACATTCAAATCTTTGAGGGTCTTAGAGAATCACCCATGAGCTTCGAGATGTGGTTTCAAATAAATCCTTTCCGTTTCAACTTTGAAGACAGACTCAACTCTCGAAGCATGAGTCGTGTGCATTTCTCAAAGAGAAATGCACCAAAGATCAACGCAGGTAATGGTAATACCCCGATCTCCTTAACAGGGATTACATCAAGATTACCCATTGGATCACTCGTAAGAGACTCGGACTTTGTGTGTGAGGACATCTTAAACAATAGTTCTAGCTACCTGTTCTCATCTTCGGGGTCATACACTACGATTTCTAATCCTGTACCTGTAAGCCCCGATGGTATTCCATATACTATCGCTCTAGGTGTCAGTGGAGATACTATCCAAATGAATGATGGAAAGATCTTCAATGGTTCAACTCCAGCCGCTGACCCTAAATACACCATAGCACGAGGTGGTGGGGCTGTGTTCAATGCAGGTGGCAATGTACCAGGAGGTCCTTTGAGCTTCCTTGCGACTTCATTCAATGAGTCCTTACAACCTGTATTGAAGGGAAGTGCTTTGGTCGGTAGAGCATTACTCGTATCAAACAACTATGAAGAAGATAGACTCTCAAACCCTAAGAGCTATGGGAGTGAGCTTCAACTCGTTGTTGTTACTCATGCAGTAGATGGAGGAACATCATCAATCACACTTGGTGGAGACATTTCCCCATCGGGATATGGAGAAGGACTAGCTTCTGCTGATCGTTTTAGGATCAAAGGTAAGCCTTTAGTTAAGGTCTACAGCCAAGCCTCTAACCTAAGTGTAGTACCTGCTCCGTATAACTCTAGCAACTAAAGTATTATGTCATGGCTAAGGACAAGCGTGTTGAAGGACACTGTACTTGCTGTGGACATGAACTCCCCGAAAGCACTAGAGGTTGGGGATTAAATTGGCAAGATGGTACTGGTATGTGTGCCAAATGCCTCTACACTATTCGGAAGTCGATTGGCTACTTTGATCGTCTTGAGAAGAAGAAGGCTCGTCAAGATCAGTAGCTTCTTCGGTGGTAGATTCTTCGGCTTCCGAGTCTGCGAGTTTTTGTAAGGTTTGAGCGTTCTCAGCGATGACTTTAAGATACGACTTAATCATCTTCTCTCTACGCTTCAAATCTGCGATACGCTCATTCGCTTTACGAGCTTTTCTCTTCGCTCTGATTTCTGCCTTCTTGTTCTTCTTTGGTCGCCCCATGATCTTTCATCTCCTTTAAGATAGTGCGTAGATCATCTATACCATCCAAAAAGGTATAAGGGTTATAAGCCTCTCGTAAATTTTTACAAAACCTTTTAAGTGGGTCGGGTCTTTTGATGTTAGTAAGCCTCAAAACCTCATGTTGTAGTTTTTGATAATGGTGTGTACCAATCTCCCACTCCCATTTATAGTCTCGACATTCATGCACTTCTTGAAATGCCCTTTCGTCTAAAAACTCTGCCATGTGTTCTAGCCCTTTGTTTAAGGTAAGATAATCATACTGATCATACATTGACTGAGCTTTACCCCACTTTTTAAATCTAATCAAATACCTACCCTCACCATATCGCTCAAAAAATGAGGAATAGTATTCCACTAGAATGCGATGGTAAAAGGGCAATACTGCTTTGAACCATTCAGTGTTCCCATCATAATAAATACCATCCCACATATCTACCAACTTTGAAAGATATGAGGCATCCCCAATCAAGAACTTCATCTCTGGATAAGTCTCGGCTAGTTCCCATTCTGTAAACCCTAGAAGCATTTTAGGGTTTACTTCTCTCGCTATGCCTTTGACTAACTTTTTGTATTCATATAACCAAAGACGGATCTCTTTTTTGGACTTTGACCTCAAAGCAGTCTGAACTTTATTAAGGTGGTCGTTGATCATTTCTCGGTGCTTTGCTCTTTGATCCTCAAGTTGTTTGACCTCTCCGATAACTTGTTTAGCGATGGCTTCAAGGTCGATCTTTGATTTCTGTGACATAATCCCTCCTTTTGTCATTTGTAAAAGTTAAATACACCCATACATATATGATTAACCTCAGACACAGGAAAAAAGCCATGTTCAAGAACGCAAAACCATTCTTCTTTGAGAACTCAAAAGTACCTGTTTGGCTCTCAAAGTTAGCACCAATCGAGATCTCTGCTATCACACTAGGGCCTTTAGTTTTCTCAAGGGGTGTTATCTCAGAGAAAACAAAAAGGCACGAGACTATCCACTATCAGCAGTACATCGAGCTTCTGTTCATCGGATTTTTAGTCATCTACCTATATGACTACCTCTACGCCGCTATCATCAAGCGAAAAGGGTTCACAAGAGACTCATATCTCGCTATCCGATTTGAACAGGAAGCATGGCATTGTGATGACTATGAAGATTACCTTGAAACTCGCACTAGATTTGCTTGGAGGAAATACCCTCTAGGTGGCGAGAATGTTTAGATACTACATGGGGTGGAAATACCTCGAAGAAAACCCCAACGAGAGCTTAGGACTCTTTATCATCGGGGTCTTGCTCTTTTGTAGTATCTTATACTTTGCTATCAAGTCTACTCGCTAATCTACCCAATCCCATTTCTGAGGGATCTCTCGACTCTCCCATGTGTTCGGCAAAAGTTGCACCCATCGGGCGACCTCCTGTCGCCCTCCAAACCACTCCTTGCTAAGACTGTATCGAGGTTCACGAGTACCATACTCGATCAGTTCAAAGTCAAAAGACTCTCCGATGAGTTTGCCTCGTACCTCGTGGTCGGGGATTGATTGTGCGAGATCTATTATAGATCCGTTAAAGACCTTGTTCATATTGTTCTCCTTTGCTCTGTATCATATAAATAAGGGGTTACAGAACAAGGAGAACAATATGAGCTACTTGATTAAAGACGAACATGGACACACTAAATTTACAGCCACAGCTAAAAATGACTTTAAAAACGCACCTGTGGATTGCAAAGATGCTATCCTCATGGATATGCTTGGAGAGATGACCTTCGGGTGTGGCAAAACTAGATGGGATAGCCCTATCTTATTTACCCATATCGACTCTCGTAAGATTATTATATCTGTACCATGCCCTACAGGTTCTCATGGTTGGGACGGTTGCCCCTATGCGACTCCCACTCCTGGTCATACCTTTGCTTTCGTCCATGAACAAGGGTATGAGATACGCATCATGGGCGAAGTAAATGGGTTTAAAACTATCATCAGTCAAGCTAAGATCAATCGTCAACCTAATAGCGAGCATTGGTTCAAGCTACCTAATTTTATCAGAACGGCTTGGAGATCAAGTTAAAGGAACATCTTCCTTAGAGCTTGATCTCCTCCTTGTGTCCACACATCGTTAGGGTCTTTCCCTCGATACTTCCACACAACGGCTCTCATACCTCGCTTCTTCATCTCACGCTGAAGCCAATATGATTTCTTCTGACCTGTCTCATCATTATCATAACAGATGTATATAGTTGAAGCAGGTGTGTAGAAACGCTCTATCATGTCCATAGTGTTAGCGTCCATACCTGCTCTTAAAGTGCAGATGACTGCATCACATCTAGGTATGACCTTATCAAGAGCTACCTTGTCGAAGATCCCCTCGACTACCCATAAGTCTCCTTGATCCCACAGAGCTTTAAATCCTTCTTCTGCACCAAGTGCGTAGGGATTCCATTGAGCATTAAGGGTTCGGTATTGATGAACTCGTTTAGAACCATCTTCTTTGATCTGACGAGTCTCCATCCCTATGATTTCTCCACGAGGTGATGTGATAGGGATGATGAGTGAGTCTCTGATACGCTCACCCGATTGTCCGAAGTTAGCCTTGAACTTAGGACATTGAACATTGGGGTGAGGTTGCCAAGAATAGAAATATACCCGACAACCTTCGCTCACCCCTCTTGATACGAGATAAGGTAGGTGTATAGGGTTCGCCCCTATTAACCCCTGCCTTATCCAATCATCCTTCACGCTCAGTTTCCTCGCTTGCTGTCGAGGTATTATTTGAGCTTTCAGTCGCCCAAGAGGGTGCTTGTGCCTTACCTTCTTGAACGAGCTTTGCGAGGTCGTATCCTGCCTTATAAGTAGGGTCATCTTCGTTTTGTGGTTCTCTACCTCCCATAGCATCAAGATAGCCTTGCATCATCGTAGCTGGTGCTGTGGGTATAGGGTTTCCTGTTCTCATCATAGCCATAATCTCTATTGTCCTTTCATTGCACATGAAGTTGGCGATCTCAAAGTAAGCAGTCCAATAATCGACTCGTTGTCTATACCATGTATTACATCGACCATAGAAGCCACTGTTATGATGACAAGGGTGCAAATCTCTCTTGTCCATCATACTTAAGAGTCTCCCCATAGTATTTACAGAGTACCTTATAGACTCTAGTCGTCTACATTCACGACCGATTTCTTCTTGTTGTTCTTCCTCGACCCATCCATTGAAGCCTCTCCTCCTCCTAAACAGAGGGTAAGAATAACGAGCATGGATTTGGAACATACCGCAGGCTTTGCCACGATCACCCCTGCGTACTCTTGGTCTGATACGAGACTCAATCCAAGATAATGCTAGGATGCGTGGGTCAACATAATCTGCATCATCTTTTGTCAGTTCTCTTAAAAATCGCTTCAGTTGTCTCTCGGAGGTAGGTCTTGAAACAACCATCTCCCAACCTGGTCTAATGTGTACGGATGAAGCATAAGACATATGGTTCACCATACATTGAAAAGAGAGTCCTAAAATTATCAGTAAATTCATCTTGGTCCTTATAGTAGTGATCGGTATTCCTTCAAAATGTCATTGAGGTAAGCAATCACTATTATAGAAATCCAACCCCCAACGACATCAAAACTTTTAATCGGGTTGCCTTTTATCATAGTCTTGGAGAGTTTGCCACAAACCTCCTCATAAACTGTGTCCAAAAAGATCTCGTCCACTTCAGACTCCTTACCGTATGTCTCAAGGTAAGAAGTCCTTAGAGCTGTATCTATCCAGTCCTTTAACTTGGTCGGCTTAAATACATCTCGAAGTGTCAGCTCACACAAAGCTAATACAGGAGGTGCGTTCTCATAAGCACCTCTCACTTGAGGGTGCTTATGTAGGTAAGGTGCTTCCGACATAACAAAAAGATCTATAAAACGCTTCGTAAAGTAGGCTTCCCAACGATCTCCCAAGCCCCTCAAAGTATAAAGTTCGCCCTTTAACTCGATTTTAGGTGTGTCCAAATATAGCCAACTATGTATCTCGGTATACCATTTGATAGCTTTGGTATTTCTTACCAAAGTCTTTGGCAAACTTAGAGGGTAGTTGGCTTTAAGATACACGACACAGTTTTCTGTGCGGATAGAGTAGGTTGGAAATGAAGTCTTTAGATCGTACCCTAACTCTTTAAGATGCTTCTTAAGTATCCTGTAGTTCGTTCTGCTTGGCTTGCACCATGAATGTAAAAGTATATGGTACAGATCGACTTCAATCGAATCATCTTCTTGAAGAGGGTGGGTGTTAAAGAAAAAGTTTAGGTCTACATCTACCCCTTTAAAGGATTGAGGTATGTACTGTATGCCATGTTCTTTGATGTATTCACTTACCATCTCTTTGGTATCTACTATCGAGCCAATGTACCTATTTTTCTGCAAAAGTAAGCAAAGGCTATTAAAATCCTTGTCAGATAGAGATTTATGTATATATTTAGTGTCTACATTGTGCTTAGACTTAGCCCAATGTAGTATTTCTATTTGAGATGTCTTTTTCATTGACAACAACCTTTCTGCATGAAGAATACATCAACCAACCAAACGCAAAGGGGGTTTAATGTATGATTATACTGACCTCTCGCCAAAATTTAAGTGGCAAGAGGGTTTACCGACTATTTTTTCTTATACTTTCAAAGTGAAGACGCTAGGCATTGATGTAGAAAAGCACAAGGAGGACATCAAAAATCTGTTCTATAAAAGACAAGGACAGAAGTTGATGAAAACAGGTGTTAATACTGAAGAGGTGTTACAAGAGGTCTACAAAGGATTACTCATCCGAAATAGAGGCTCATGCCCCTATGATCCAGAAAAGTCAGCGATGTCTACCTACATTGTTATGGTCGTTGATTGCATCACAATGAACTATATGAACAAGTTTAATCGGACGAGCGATAGATTTGTAACTGGTGTGGAAGATGATGTGGCTTGTTCATATAATGCGTCTTATGAGGAAGACCCCTCAGACGCAATCTTCTTACAAGAAATCCGAGCTAACTTTTCTGGAGTTTTGCTCAAAGTGTATGATGCCCTTATGAACGGATTAAAGAAAGCCCATATCAGTCGTGAGTACGGTTGGGAGATCAGACTCGTTAATAAGTATGTTAAGCAGGTGCGTGAAAAGGTCGCTTACTTACTTGAACGAGAGGACTTACTACTTTGTTGAATTTTATCTACTCCACAGTCAATGCAGGAAAGTCTGCAAATCTCATTATGAGGGCACATTCCTGTAAAGAGAGAGAAATCGAGTTTCGCATCCTTGTACCCGAAGTGGCACAAGGTCGAGATGGAAAATCAAAGGTCGCATCAAGGATCGGATTTGAACAAAAAGCTACCACTGTCGGAACAGGTGAAGATCCCTTCAGCATTATTATGCAAGAGGTGATCTTTAGGAAAGATGTCGGTTCTGAGGGCATCCAAGTTGTCTTTGTTGACGAAGCTCAGTTCTTTAATCGTGAACAAGTTCTCGGTCTGACAAAGATTGTCGATGAACTAGAAATCCCTGTGTTCGCTTATGGACTACGAACCGATTTTAAAGGTGAACCCTTTGAGGGCAGTCGGTATCTACTCGCATGGGCTGACCATATTGAAGAAGTTGCCACATTCTCTCCAGGAACTGTGGAGAAAGCTACCTTCAACATGAAGATTGATGAGGTCGGCAACCAAATCTCAACTGGTGATTCAATCTCACCTGGATTTGGATTTCTCCCTGTGTCGAGGAAAAAGTTTGGACTAAACTAAGTTCCAATGATCTCGGATCTGCTCGATAAACCAGTTCCCTGTGTCTGTCCTTGATTCTTGGAGTGATCCGTTTGATGGGGAGGCTGTCACAAAGATGCCTGTTTCCACACCCTTAACTTTAAGACTTATTCCACCACCAACGAAATCTTTGTTCCTCATAAGATTGAACATGAAAGTTTTTCCCTCACTATGACGAAATGTCATAGTGATAAAGAAGCTCTCACTAATCTCCTCAACCTCGCTTATGCCAATAGAGGTAAAGCCTAACTCATAAGCCAACTCGGTGAGGAACTCCTCATACTTGGAAAACCATTTCATTGGTGTTTTCTTATTCACGCATCTCCACACAGGGAGACTTCTCATTACCCTCTTGCCTTTAATCTTCTTGGTCAACATTCCTGCTCTTAGACCATCCCTCTCTGACATGGTGCACGATCTCATCTCCGACCTTTTGCCTCGACATGATTTGATACCCCGACTTAGCACTCATTGTATCAATAATGACATCATATGCAAGACCATACACAAAGTGTATCTCCCCACCCTCTTGCCTACGCTTACGAGATAGAAAAAGAGTAGTATTCTCCAAGTGAGGGTGGGAGAACCTCAGTTCCACAGTCCAATCCTTGCCCCTCTTTTTTTGTATCGGGGGGTTGGTTTGTTGTCGATAACCAATCTCTTCCATGAGGGTGGCTAAAAACCCTCCCCAACGATCAAACCATTTATCTGGTGTCGTCTTATTGAGTCCGTACCAATCTTCTATGCTTTTCATTGTCCTCTGTGATCCAACTTTCTTTGTATAACTCATTATCTTTCCTTACATTAACTGCTCTCTTGCTTTGGTCTGTAGACTCTTAAATACCTTATAGTATTTGTTCTTAGAAATTGACTTACCTGTACCACTCACATCTTTTTTGCTGTTCTCACGAACAAGCTGATTTAACACTATAGCTTCATCTTGAGATAGCGATTGAATGAACTGCTCACAGTCTCCCTTTAAGTGCATCTCGTAACTCATTGGTGGTGGGATGTGATGTGGTGTAAGGTCGCACCCTTTGATTTGTTCTTGTTGTGTCCTGCGACCCCATGCTCTCCTATCTACCCACTTACCCTCTGTGTACTTGGATCTCGTCACATACTGAAAGAAGAACCTAGTGATGATTGGCTTCATGTTCTTAGGGTTCAACTTCTCAAGGTCATAAGTACCTTGACGAACACCATCTACCCATCTCTCTTCATTATCTTGAAGGTCGATGTAAAAGTCATGTATGTAGTCTAAGACCTCATCTTCCTCTAGGTCGCTCTTATTTAACGCAAAGGGCAAAGTGTAGTTCATTAAGACCTCGTAGTAGTCGTATGCTTGCATGAACCTCATATCTACTCTCCCTTAGTCTAAGGTTAGAGGTGGGAGAGCAAGCTCTCGTCTACGATCTTCATCTTGCTCATGTCGTAGAGCGTGTAGCCACTCCTCACGAGTCATCTCTTGTCGAGTCTTTCTGCGAGTTGAGACACCTGCGAAAAGGCTCTCTTTGGTGATCCTACGAGCGTTTCTAGCTCTACGAGAGGTAGAAGCTCTACGAGCCTTAGAACGAGCTTTAAGAGCCTTTAAGCGTATCTTACGATGTCGTGATGCGTATTGCATAGCGTCATCTTTAAGGTTCAACTCCCCATCTCTATTGTCATCGCAGTCATTACCACTGAAATAATGACACATACGCTCGTCCATACGACTACTACCTCGGATTGACCAACGATCAATCATGTAGTCAAGGTAAGCAACAGCGACTTCGGTAGCGTGATCAACATCTGTCCCTAGTTTCCTACAGGTAGTGGAGATCTTACTATATTTCACTACTTGTTGGTATATACCGCAAGCACCCCAACTGCTTTTCGGGAATGACCCTCTTTGAATATGACGATACCCAAAGCGGGATTCATTGTATGCAAGGCTTATAAGACGCTCTGCTGGTACTGTGCGTGAAGCGTGAGCTTCAATCGCTTGGCTCACCTCGACCAAGTGGTCGTGAACAACAGGGGTATCCAAGTTCGTTGCGTTGTCTGCACGAAGCAGACTTAAGATGATGTAAAGGATTGTCTCGGCACTCATATTGATCTCCTTGTTAGAGTGGGGGGGTGTAAGCACTGTACCTACACCCTTATATGATTAAGGGGTTACGCTTTACCTCTTAGTGTAGTTGCGAACCTTAATCGTAAGCCTCGCTGTGTCCTCCATCAGACCTTGCCATACAGCGTACATCGTGAGCATGAGGAAACTAGTTCCGATGACTGCGATGACTGCGAGGATGATTTGTGAAACTGTCATGTCTGTTCTCCATTGGGAGTGAGTTAGGGAGGCATCGTCTGCCCCGATACAAGACAATAGATAAGGGGTTACGGATTAACCTCAACCTTGCGTAAGTGTTTGATTTGGCTCACAAAAGACAAATCGTAACCCCTTATCTATGTCATAGTGTCGAGGGGCTGATTACCAACCCCAACTACTCTTACAAGGAGAACACATGACACACTCTCTCACAGAACTAAATGCTCTCTGCCGACTCTTCCTGTTCCATCTCAACGAGGTCTACACCGTCAAAGAGATGCGAGCCAAGCTCAAAGCAGAGCGTGTGGTCATCTTTGACCTCGATGAGATAGACGCTGAGATCGAGGCCAATGACCTCGCAAACGATCTCGGATAAAAAACTTTAGGTTCGCTGTCCGAAAGCTCTCTGTCGAGTCGTTAGGTAAATCGTAACCCCTTATCTATTACAAAACATCATCAACCAACCACTCCACGAAAGGGAGACAAGATGAACATCACAATCAACAACGCAACAGTAAATCCTTTCTGCCAACGACAAACTGCTGAGAGTCCTTTCTCTCACAGTTCCATGACCTTTGAGGAGGTCGCTCTCCTTCTCCACGAGGTCGAGTCTGAGAACCTTTCCGAAGGCTATCGCCCTGCAAGCTACGATCAAGGTGGACGAGTGATCATCGCTCGTCTTACAGATGAGCAGGTGATGGATCGGTTCTTCTCTGCAATCACTCTCATCCGAGAAGGTGAGCAGGTCATCGAAGGCTTTCGCTCTCGTGTCGAGGGGGAAGATCCTCGCCCTTTCCGAGAGGTAGTGCGTGATGAGAAGCCAGTCGCTAAAACTGTGGACTTGGTGTTTTATAACGCTGTAGCGTTGGCTCAAGATGGAGATAACATCAGCGAGTTGTCTCCCGACAACTGGGAACTTGTAAGCATCAACGCTTCGGAGGACGAGTGCATGGACGCTCCTCCCATCACCCCTACAGCACTAGAGGCCAACTACAAGGGTCTTGATGGAGGTACGCTCACCGACATGAGTGAGGACGAGTACGAGGCTCAAATGGTCATCTCAAAGGCATATTGGGATTGCCGAGCAAACATCCGACTCGCATAAGGTTAGTGTATGACAGCAGAACAGATCAGCCAAGAGTCTAGCGTGTTAGCTAGGGTGGTTATTTGCTCCTTTAAGGACAAGAGCCGAGTGTCAGCATGGCTTGAAACCAATGGGGATTACTACCCTAAAGGTGATCGGGTTGTCGCTAAAGCTCTTGAGAAGATTAGGCGAACGCTAAGAGATGAGAGGTTCGATTTAAAGTCATATAAGCAACAACACAAACTGTAACCCCTTACTTATCAACACTCTGAAAGGAGAACCAAGATGCGTTCACATAAACTACCAAGAGGCTCATACCTTGCACACCTTAAGCAGACGCTCACCCACGATGTACTCAATGCGTCCCTAAAGCACAAAGGGTCAACCAAAGAACAAGCCGAGTTCGCTCTATCAATCACAGGGTTCAGAAAGCCCTCTGATGACTTTTATGAGTTCGTTGAGGGGGAGAGTAGTCCGTTAATGGAGTTGTACTGTGCCTTAAACTACCTCAAAAAGCGACCTGCTGACATAGTTCTTGATCGTAGCGTCAAAGAGTACCTTAAGAACACACCCTTAAAAGAAGAGATCAAAATCCCACACCTTGATAAAGACATGGTGTGGATTGACCTCTCAAGTTGGGGTATGCCTGTCAACCCCGACATCACAGGTGAAAATGCAAAACTTGAAAGGGTGAAAGGCATCCTCTTAGTGAAAACACCATCTTGGGTAGAGGATAAAAGACCATATATCTCTGACCTCTCCCAAGAAAAGTTTGCAGATACTCAGCCAGAGTATTGGTGTTATGTCCACGCTACCAATGGCTACTTTTATGCTTTCCCTTTGAATGAGGAGCTTTCGTTTGGTGAGTTCGTAGCTCACGAACAGCGAGGTGAGGTCTCTCCAAAGATGGGATACTCTAAGGCGGCAGCCTTCGGCTTGACAGCACTTGAGATGATCAGCGAGGGTCAGTTCGTCAAGGACACAAGTGTGTACCAAGACAACGGCTTCCCTAATGGACGGACAAAGATCAAACATAAAGCCAAAAAGGGCAAGAGCAAGCCAAAAGGGGCAAGGTACAAGCAGAAGTATCGTGAGTTTCGCACCACCTACTTTCGCCATGTAGACAGCGAACCAAAAGAGACAGGTGCTAGAAGCTACACTGTACCCGAACACTACACTCCACGCAATGTGCGTAGCCACTACAGAGAGCGATGGGTAACCCTAGCTTATGTAGAGAAGCACCAAGTAGTAGATGAAGACATCATCGACATCGAAGATCGAACCCGAACCTATAAAGCAGGAGATACCACCAAGACATGGGTCAAGATCAAGTTGTGGCATGAGTTTACTCAAGACCCTAACCTTGCCCCTACCCAAGAGATCGAAAGGTATCGTGTATGATCCAGTACAACCCACACTTCTTGGAAGACGCTGATGGTGTCTTTAAATACTTGATGACTCATGTACCTTGGGAACAAAAAGAGATCAGAGTGTTTGGGAAAACACACCTTACACCCAGAAAAACTGCTTGGTACAGCAAAGACAGCAAGTCTTATTCGTACTCCAACACAACCCAAGAGATACAACCTTACTGTAAGGTTATTGATGACCTTAATAGCAGGGTAGAGAGCTTTCTTGGGCTAGAGTTTAACTCCGTCTTACTTAACTTGTATGAAGATGGATCTCACAAAGTCGGCTGGCACTCTGATAACGAAAAAGAACTAGGCGATGAGATTAACATTGCATCTATCTCTTTGGGTGCGAGTCGGGATTTCAAGTACAGACCCTACAACGACAAGGGTCTAGTAAAAACCATATCTTTAGAACATGGGAGTCTCTTAGTGATGAGACACCCATTTCAGTTGAATCATGAACACTGTGTACCACCTAGAAGAAAGGTAGTGAACAGTAGAATCAATCTAACTTTTAGGAGCGTAGCATGACTTACGACCAAGACGAATACCAAGACCTATGCTATCACATCAGTGAGTACCAACCAAAAGGCACTCCTTTTGGGCATGGTAGAGAGATAGGTTGGGTTGAACCAAAAGACTTTATGGACACAATCAGGCAACTACTAAAAGAGTCCGACACTAAGTACATCTGCTCTTGTCCTGTGGATGCAGATGATTTTGGGGATACTGTGGTTTGGTCAAGAGATGATCGGGTGCATCTAGTCGAGGAATACTACTCCGATTATCAGTGGAGTGTTCCCTTTGATAAGTTTATCCATAGTAGCTTTGACTCCCCACGATACATAGCAAAGTAATAGTTTATTTATGAGGTTGCCTATACTAGACCTTTAGGAGTTTAGTATGAGCAACCTTAAATACAGAATAGCCTCATTAATGAGAAGAGTCGCAGAGCTTGAAAAAGCACAATCTGCCGAGTCTGCCTTCTTTGACAACCCGACCAAGAGATCGGTTAGAAATCTTGCTGAGTCAAAAGCAATAACCAACAAGGTAGACACTGCCGAAAAAGCAATCCAATCGGGTGAGATGAAGAAGGACGACAAGCTCATTGAAAGCGAAGCTGTCCTCGCTCCACCACCACCCGAAGAAATCGTTAAGAAGCCTGGTGGTAAAGAACTTAGTACACTCAATCAGTTTATCATTAAAACCGAAGAAAAAATCAAGGGTGTGCCGACCTGTCGTGAAGAATTACCTAAATCCAAGCCTATCACCAAAGATAAGACCAAATCTGAAGTGAAGAAGAGTCTAGTAGAAAAAGTGGTTGAGAGACACCTTTCTAAAAAAGAAAAGGCAAGGGCTGTCCAAAATGTTTTGCAAGACAAGAAGCAAAAGGGTGAGATAGAAAATGGAGGTAAGGCATAGTGTCTATTGATCTTAACTTAACGAATGATGACATAGATGTTTTAAAGAATGGTGACAAGACTCCCTGCACAGCAGGTCCTATTATGCGTAGGACAGGTTGGAAGGGTGGAACTTGGGTCTATTATGTACCTAACGATGATAAGGTGTCCGAGTTTACTGTAGAGAAATCTGATGGGAAATATGTGGCAGGGTTTGTTTTGTACGGTTCAGAGAACTACGCTTCAGCGAGACAGTCTACTTATCGGAACTTCACCTCATATCAAAACACAGGTGCTTTAGCTTCTGCTTCGGGAGCGGCTGTACTCACTCTCGTGAATGGTGGAGCGAGGATACTCTTCAAAGAGTTTGAAACAACAGCCTTAGCTGTCAATGGACAACGCAACGCTGGTCCTATCACCTACAACCTTAATGACCCACTCAAGGTTAGCGAAAATGGATTGTTGTGTAATGATCCCGATGCTAACCTCAACGCCGCTCTCGGTGTTGACCCCACTGTCGTAGGTATCTGCTGTAAAGTTCCAAGTACTGACGGTAAACTCGGACTAGATCTCAAATACTAAGGAGAATAATCATGCGAAGAAACGCAGGTAAAAGAATCGACCTCTATAATCTCATCAAAATGTACAAACAACTTGATGGCGATGCTAGTAAAGTTAATGTCGGCTATATCAAGAGCCTTGATCTTGAAGATGTCGAAGAAGAAATCAGAAGGGTCAGAGACTTCATTGCTGACATTCAGCACTTTGAGCCTTTGATCCGAGAGCAAGAGCGTCTTGAAGGGCTTGAAGCTCAAGAGCAAAGAGTCAATCTTGATGCCTTACAACTGCAAGAACTCGAAGATCGACTCAGTGGCATTAGGACTCGCAGAGCGTCTGATGTTATCCATGAGCTTGAAGGTCGGATCGCAAGACTCGAAAGATCAGCCCGAAGGAGAGAAACCCCTCAAGCTCTCGTTGAGCTGGGCCGTAGAGGTCGAGATCATGTAAACACTCAAATCTTTGAATGGCTAGGGTCTTATGGGGATGACCTCAAACAATATGTCGCTGTTGATGTTGAAGATCAAGTTGAGTTCTTTGATGATCCATCAAGCTCAGATGTAGAAGGCACTTATGTGAAACTAAATGTGGAGCTTGAATACATTGATCGAGCTGATGACCAAGAGAAATCAGAGCGAACTGTATTCCACCTTACTGTTCCTATTAGGTCTATCAAACAGGACAGAGATGGTGTGTATGACGAGGACTCTATTTTTAATGCGATACTCCACACAGATTCTGCTGACTTGGAAGAACAATAAGTTTAAGAGAAACTAGATTTGTAAACTCTTTATAGGTGGCACTTTTCTAACAATAGAAAGGGCGACCTATTATGAAAAGATTAGCAAAAGCTGATGTGAACCCAATACGACAGCGTTCACAGTTTAGTTGCGTATCTACATCTACCTGCATGGCACTTAATGCTGTGGGTGTTAAATGTAACGAAGATCAAGTCAATCAAGTCATCGGTGCTAAACCCATGCAAGGGGCTAGATGGGAAGAAGTATTAGCCTGTGCCCAATACTTTGGTTGCAGAGCTACACTCACTACACCTGCTACACTCACCCAAGTAAAAGCATGGACTGATCAAGGCAAACCTGTCCTCATCGCTTGGAATCCAGAAGGTAGGGATTGGAGTCATGCGAGCTTAATCTTTGATGTGACTGGTGAAAAGGGAAGCTATGTTGTTCATGTGGCTGATCCCAATATGCCTAATCCCGACAAGACCACTCGTGAAGTGTCCGAAGATGATTTCTACTCTAAGTGGTATGAGAAATGGCCTAACTATTTAGTACGCAGACCTGCTCTTATGATTGAGCGTGAGATTACAGAGGATGGTCGTCAAATAATGGC